>Ga0102589_1000048_pt1 | contig 345287 bp, 319 predicted proteins | sample AraplaMF_Col_mLB_FD_76858 | JGI IMG/M metagenome (GOLD analysis project Ga0102589, IMG submission 76858) | Arabidopsis root microbial communities from the University of North Carolina, USA - plate scrape MF_Col_mLB | ecosystem: Host-associated > Plants > Roots > Endosphere | place: USA... | reverse complement strand
GGATGACCGCTATGGAGCGCGGTTCCTCACGCAGCGCCAGACTTTCAAGGAATGCGTCAATCGTGTCGATGCCGGGCCGTCGACCGCCGCCTTGCGCCTGGCTTGTATGAAACCGGCCATTTTCAAGCGTCAGGATATGATCAGGCGCTGGGACGTACACCGTATTCGTTTCGGGTCGCATGCCGTCTGCGACAACCTGGACCGGCAGGTGGGTCCATCTCGCGATCAGATCCGGCAAACCACTGGGGCGGTCGCTGGGCAAATGCTGCAGCACGACGAGCGCAAACGGCAGCTTGGCAGGAAGTCCCTCAAAAAGCTTCTGCAGGGCGGTGATGCCACCGGCCGACGCTCCGACGGCAACGACGGGTACGTCGACGGGGCTTCTAGCTAACGACTTTTCCATTGTCATCTCCCACATAGCGGAGCATCAGCCGACTTCCGGTGGCACTTCTAGCGTAGCAACGCGAAAGCCACGCGCAAGGGCGACACCTCGTTTGGATACCCAAGTCCCCTTGTCGGCAAAACAAGTTACATGGTCGCGCTCTGGCCAGTCAATGTGCTGCCGGTAGAATTGGTCAAGTGTTTCCGTGAAACTTGCGCGCCACCATGTCATCCGCCCGAACTCCAGCCGCCCGTGCTTGGGCCTACGTTGCCGCGAGATCTGCAGGCCAGCCGGTTGATCCAGGCTGGCGCGTAACGCTGAACTTCCACCCGGATCGGATGTTTCGGGGGCGGCCCCTGCTGGCGGTGATGGCCGATGATGGCGTGTATCGATCTCAGTTCGAAACTGGTACCAGCAATGGCGGGCTGACCGCCTACCCCGGTGGCGATCGGTGGCACTGGGAAAGTCGGATCTTCGGACAGGCCTATGACACAACATCACCTTCCGAACGGCCGTGCTATGGCGCGCTGAATCTGGGTCATGCACCAGCCGGCGCTGCGCCACGCTTTGGATCGGCGCATCTGCGGCTTGCTTCCGGCGTGCTGGCTCGCACGACGTTTTGCTACCCGGATAGCGTCTACGAGCCGAGTCACTTCGGCGTGTTTGACCGTTTCGCCCTTGTCGAACTTCTGGCTGCCGCGGCGCGGCATGTTGATGCCCTTGACCTTTACATCGAGGCTCATGTTCATGGCGGGGTGCTAATCGCGCGCGACGTGGAGGCCATCGTACTCGACCCATCATTCCGCCATACGGAGATCGAGGCGCTTGCCCATGCATTGCCCTGTCGTGTCGAATGGCACGCCGGCTTTCGCGCAGGAGCCGATTTGCTGCGCCGACAGCAAGAGTACCGCGGCCCAGCCGTCGCGGAACTTGCTGCGATCCTGGCAGGCGCACACCTGCTGACGCCGGTGCGGATTGGCGAGGCCTTGCACCTCGGCCAACACGATCCGCAGATGCTCAAACAGGTGTGGCACTGTCTGGCCCGTTTTGGCAACTGCAAGCCCCGCTGAGTCATGCTCGCCGTTGTTCATACGGCCGCTCGACCTCGGTGCATTCCGCTCCCCCCATCCATGGCGGATATTTGAAGCGGGCTCGATGGATGACCGCTGCTTGCCAGGAATCGGTCGACGACCCGGCACCAGGCTACGGTTGTCTCTCGCCGACCCAAAGCGCTAACTCGTGCCGCTCAAGACCGGACATTTGACGGGAGCGATAATGTCCGGTTGTGTGCAAGAATGATACGTCTGTTCAAACTCGACTGATCCATGAATGCGAGTCTCCGCGCTGTTATCACCGTTCGACGGCTTTCACCAGTCGAATGGCCGCAAGCCTTCCCTGTTATCTCTCAGTTGCGCAAGCTGGACGAAGCGGAGTTTCTCCGACGAACCCTCAGGCAATCCTATTCGGGGTACGAGCTCGTCGGAGCATTCAGAGACGGCGCACTAATCGGCGTCCTGGGGATGCGACCGGTCCACACGTTGGCACGCGGGGCGTATCTGCACGTCGATGATCTAGTCGTCGTGGCCGAAGCGCGAGGCAGCGGTGCGGGGCACGCCCTGATGGACTACGCCGAAGCTGACGCTCGCGTACGCGATATGAGTGCCGTATTTCTCGATGCGAGGCCAGAAGCTGTTTCGTTCTATGAGAGTCGAAATTTCGAGCTTCATCCAGCACCGTCGATGAAGAAGACTGTCTAAAGTGCATCAGTCCATTGGTCGGCTAAAGCGAGAACTGTCCGATTGATACCGCGAGATCTGCTACACGTGAGTCCAGCAGACTGGAGCCGACCCATCTGAGTTGTTCAGTTTTGACTGCTCTAAAGACCGGTAGATTGCATATGGCGGTCTATCGGTCTATCGCCCGTTTCCTCGTGGCCCTTTGCGGTCGCCCAAGTCCTGCAAAGCCTCTGGCTTCCTGCGCAACTAATCCCCGGACACGTGCAACCATACGCGGACCGGCTTCAGAGGTCTCGCGCCGACCGAATTTCTTGGCTGGCTGACTGGCTTACCGGGATAAGTTGCCGCCGCATATGCCAGTGCGGCCGCTGCGTCTTCGAAGGGGCAAGCCTCACCGGTAGAACCATCCCTGTTGATCGGGGTTACGAACCACCGCCCGTTCAGTCTCGTAATTGCCAAGCGTGATACCTGTGTCATATGCAAGGAAAGCGCCGGTGCGCTCTGGTCAGTTCGTCAATATCTGAATCCGCCATTGCTACACCCAGGAAATTCATACCCGAAAATCCTGGGCCATCTCTTCATCACCACGGGCCTCGAGTCGGCCTGTTCGACATGCGGTCATGAACAGACCGTAGTCGGCTTCGTTTTGCTTGGCGTAGGCGAACGCATATTCAACCAGCGCATCGGCAAGACGCTCGCCGCTGCCGATATATGAGGAAATCTCAATGGCTTTACCGCCCGCCTTTGCATGTGCGCGGGCTAGCGCCCAGCCACACATGCGCGCATAGCCCTGAAGGACGGTATTGCTCATACGTTCCACTTCCGCTGAGACTTTCATGTCCCGCAACTGGCGGAAATAGAAGTGACGATTGGCCGGGCCGGTTGTCCACCCGAGAAACGAATCACTCGCGGCCTGGAGTAGGCGCTGTCCAGCAACGACGCGCTCCCCCTGATGTGAGGGGCCCGCTGCAGGAAAATAGGTAGCGATGACGGAGGGGCGGGCCTCTTTAACTTGCAGAAACAAAGGATTGCCATGGCAATCGACGAACAGCATGACAAGGCAGAACGTGCCTACGCTGCCAACACCGACCACTTTGAATGCGATGTCGTGAAGTTCATACTGCGATATCAGCGCACGGCGGTCAAACGGTAGTGTTTGCACGTAGGCGTCAAAGGCCTTCGCGAGCTTACCCTTCCATGCATCGGTGTCGGCCCATTTTTCACCACCAAGCAAGGAGTTTGGCCCGCCAGGGTGGAACAGTGCAGGAGGGGCGTCTTGGATGGTCCAACGGCCATCCTGCAAGGTCGCCATCTTGGCTAGAACGCTTTCGTTGGTCCGGCTTGTCGCTTTTTTGCTTGTTTTCGCAATCAACTCCCGGCCTTCATCGCTGACCGCACGTTCCATCATTCGATCGAAGGTGATGACTTCGTGCCAGAGGTCCAGTGAACTGGATTCCGAGTATTCGCGCATCCGGTCGCCGTACTCCTGTACTGCAGTCGATACACATTCGGCGATCGCTCCGCGGCCCGCGCCCATATGATCGCCAGCGATGGCGAAACTTGCCACGAGACGCTTCAAATCCCATTCCCAAGGGCCGGGAGCGACTTCGTCAAAGTCGTTCAGATCGAAGACGAGCTGTCGTTCCGGGGTCGCAAAGCCCCCAAAGTTAGATAAATGTGCATCCCCACAAATAGGAAGGACGATACCGGTGTTGACGGTGCCCGCGAGGTCGTGAGCCTGAATTATGGCGCTGCCTCGGAAGAATGTGAAAGGCGAAACGGACATCCGGCCGTAGCGGAGCGGCACCAACGCCTCAACCCGCCCAGCACTGTTCGCCTTCAGTAGTTCAATCGGATCGCGCTCGGTGTCGCCAATGTTTGCATGCTGAGAGCGTCTGACGTGCTGTCGTGCTTGGCGCCCGAATTCCTGCCGCGCGGAGGCATTTAGTGAAGCGGCCATTTGCATTACCTCTCATTTTTGCGCCAGAAGATCCAAGCGCCGCCTTGGCTATTGCGACCGATTCGTCACCAGAAGCAGCTCTCCGCGATACCGTATCCGTGCTGCTTTGGTCGGCGCAGCATAGGTCAGCTCTATGCTTACCGCGACGAGCCCATCGCGGAAGTGAAAAGTTTCGGTGGTTGATCTAACTACATTGAGTTCGATGCATCGCGCTTCTATCTGTCCCCGTGAAAACCCGAAGACTTGAACTGCTTTGGGCTCTGGTGCGGCACACCAAACGCTTGTCTGGATTGCGCCACTTTCCCCAAAACACTTAAGGCGGAAAGATAAAGATTTCACTTCTACAGCGTCCACCGTTGAGAGACGATCCGTTCACCTTGGGGAGACTCTTAACGGGGGATGACAATGAAGGCCGTACTCGTCTTGACTGGCGCGCTTGCCATGGCGTGGACATCATTGGGTTGGGCGCAAGCGCAGCCGATAGGAGGCAAGCCTGCAACGGCGGCCACAAAAGCAGCAAACGCGGCGGTCCTCAATGAACTGCCCTTCAATGACAAAGCGGATTTCGAAGACGCGCAGCGCGGTCTGGTTGCTAAGCCGGACAAGCTGACGATTCGCAATGCGAAGGGCGATGTCGTATGGGATCTCGAGGCGTACAAACAGTACATTAGCATCGACAAGCCCGCACCCGACACGGTCAATCCGAGCCTGTGGCGCAACGCGCAACTCACGATGCAGAATGGGTTGTTCAAGGTGTCGGACCGTATCTACCAGGTTCGCGGCTTCGATCTGTCCAACGTGACGTTTGTGCAGGGCAATACAGGTTGGATTGTTCTGGACCCGCTTATCTCGGAAGAGACGGCCAAGGCAGCCTACGATTTTGTGACGCAGCATCTGGGCTCAAAACCCGTGGTGGCCGTCGTATATAGCCATTCACACATCGACCATTACGGTGGCGTCCGGGGTGTAGTCAATGAGGCCGATGTGAAATCGGGCAAGGTCAAGATCTTCGCGCCAGAGGGCTTTACCGAGCATGCGGTGAGCGAGAACGTCATTGCCGGCAACGCCATGGGTCGTCGCGCCGTGTACATGTATGGTGCGCTGCTGCCTCGGAACGATCGTGGTGGGGTGAATGGCGGCCTGGGACAGACGGTCTCCACGGGTACGGCAGGGCTGATCGTTCCCACGGACATCATCAGCAAGACCGGTACCGAGGTGACTGTGGACGGTGTGAAAATGGTGTTCCAGATGACACCTGGCACCGAGGCGCCAGCCGAGATGAATACGTACTTCCCGCAGTTCAAAGGCATGTGGATGGCCGAGAACACGACCAACACGATGCACAACATCCTGACACTGCGCGGAGCCCAGGTGCGGGACGCACTGAAATGGTCCAGCTACCTGAACGAAACCATCGATACGTACGGCAAGGACGTCGATTTCAAGTTTCAGGCTCACCATTGGCCGATGTGGGGCAATGCCAAGATCATCGACTATTGGAAGAAGCAGCGCGATCTCTACAAATACACCCACGACCAGTCGGTCAACCTGATGAATAAAGGTTACACCGGGGAAGAGATCTCGGAAATGATCAAGCTGCCGCCCGAGCTCGATAAGTTCTGGCCGAACCGGGGTTATTACGGCACGCTGCGCCACAATTCGCGAGCGGTGTATCAGCGGTACATGGGCTGGTATGACGGCAATCCATCGGACCTGAACAACCTGCCACCCGAAATGGCCGCGAAGAAGTACGTGGAGTACATGGGCGGCGAAGCGGCCATCCTCAAGCGTGCCAAGGCGGATTTCGACAAGGGCGACTATCGCTGGACCGCGGAGGCGCTCAAGCAGGTGGTATTTGCCAATCCGAACAGCAAGGCTGGCAAGGATCTGCTTGCCGACTCCCTGGAGCAGCTCGGCTACCAGGCGGAAAGCGGGCCGTGGCGCTCCGTGTACCTCATGGGCGCATACGAGTTGCGCAATGGCGTGCCAAAGGCAGGCGGCACCGATGTGGCCAGTCCGGACACTATCAAGGCCATGCCGCCTGAAATGCTGTTCGACTACCTGTCGGTACGTCTGAATGGCCCGAAGGCCGCAGGCAAGAAGATCGCTCTGAACCTGGATTTCACCGATCTCAAGAAACAATATGGCCTGGCGGTCGAAAATGCCGTCCTGAACTACGGTAAGCCGTTGCCGCAGGCAGACGCCAAAATCACCTTGTCCAAGGCGACGCTCGATTCCATCCAGCTCAAGGAAACCACGATTGAGAACGCTATCGCAAAGGGCGACATGAAGGTGGAAGGGCGCCGTGAAGCACTTGGCGAGTTCCTCGGTCTGCTCGATTCCTTCCCGTTCTGGTTCAACATCGTGACGCCATGAAGACCAAACCGACTGTGCTAGCCGGTGTGCTCGTAGCGGGCGCGCTGGCCCTGGCCCCGGGCCTGGGAGCGGCTTGTGGGTCCGACTTTGTCCTCGGCGACGAAGTTGGGGCCGCCCATCCCGCATCGATCGGCGTCGCCTTTGCGATGAACGACGCGCTCTCGGGAGGCGCGCTCCCGCCTTCGGGAAATCTGACGGGTATGGAAGCCCGATTGCGAGCGGACGATGCGGCCCACATGCTGGAGCAGCGTCTGACGTCGGTCAAGTCAAAGCTGCCGCCTACCTCCCTGCTGCTTGTCGAAACGCGGCTTTGGACGCGATATGTCCCGGTCGGGCAACGCAAGGCTGACGTTCATGCCGACCACGATGCGGGCCCCGCCGAGGGAGACGTTGTAGTGGTCACGGGAGAGCAGGTGCTCAGAGGCCTGCTGGAAGGACGGATCTCCTGGCAGCAGGCAGTGGATAGTGGACTGGTCGTCGTGACGGGTGATCCGGCAAACCGGATGCGTGTGGCTTCGCTGCTTGCAGGTCGATTTGCGCAGCCAACCGGTGCTGCGCTTGCCAGCCACGAGCAACATGTTCGACGCTAGCCTGATCCTGAGGGCGAGCCGCAACAGGCGCTGGCGATGAGCGCGATTTCTCAAGGCACCGGATATCGCGGCATGGTGGAGGGGCTGGACTTTTCCCTCGTCCGCAATGACCTGCTGTTCCACCTCCAACGGCGCATCGGACTGATCCCGGCCACAGGGCTTGGTATTGGACGTCGCGCCGTCTTTTACAGCATGTTGTGCTGGCTGCCGCTTGTCATCTGGGCATGGTCAACGGGGCGAATGTTACCTGGTGGGCCTGACGAGCCCATGCTGGGTCACTTTGGCATCCATGTGCGATGCCTGGTTGCCATCCCACTGATGATCGTGGGCGAAGCACTTGTCCAGACGCTGGTACCGCTGTGCCTGACTCAGTTCGTACGCACCGGGATTGTCGATCCAAGCCTTGTTCCTGGCTTCCGGGAGGTGATCCAGGCCGGTTCCCGCTTGCGCGACCGCTTCTACCCGTGGGTGGTAATCGGTGGATTGGTTATCGCCTGGACGGCCATCGTCCTGGCGTCACCGAACCCCGACGAGATCGCGTGGACGGGCGAGCGGTCGGCACGAACATTTGGCGCGTGGTGGCTTCTGCTGGTGGTGAGGCCAGTGTTCTCCGTGCTGCTTCTTGCGTGGGTCTGGCGGCTTTGTCTTGCCGCCGTCGTCCTTGGCCGGCTTGCGCGGCTACCGCTTCAGCTTGTGCCAACGCATCCTGATCGGGTAGGAGGGTTAGGATTCTTGGCGCGCATGCCGGCAGCATTCGCACCGTTCACGCTTGCAGTGTCGGCGGTTGTGGCCGCTTCCTGGGCCCATCTTGTTGCCTACCACGACACACCCGTGCCGTCCCTTTACATTCAAATGGGACTGCTGGTCGTCGTGCTAATACTACTGGTAGCCATGCCGTTGCTGTGCTTTACCCCATTACTGATGCTCATGAAGAAGCAAGCGATGCTCGACTACGGTGTCTTGCTTGCCGAACATGGTCGGAAGGTTCAAGGCCGTTGGCTGGAAGGCAACGATGGCCTGGATGATGACGAGATGCTCAATGCGCCAGAATTAGGCGCCACTGCGGATACGCAGACCATCTACGAGTCTGTGACGAAAATTCGGGTCGTGATCGTCAACAAGTACGTACTGTTCGCCATCGCGCTTCCGGCGGCTCTACCCATGCTTCTGCTTGTGGCTGGTCAGTATCCTATCAAGGCAACGCTGCTCAAACTATTGACAGTTCTTCTGTAGGTGTGTAGCGCTCCGCACGGTTCATCGCGACTCGCACGCCACGCATCGGGAGCACACGCAAGGATTTGATCGGGGACACGCCCGTGCTCGCTGTCCTTCCACCAACGGCTGTACATCGCTTGGAGAGTGTACTCATGGCACGCTTACCGGTACTTGGTCTGCTCGCTGTTGCCCTGACGGCCTGCAGTAGTGCACCCCCGTCGCCAGCCAAGGCGCCGGATAATCCGCCGGTCGCCGCCGCGGCGCCCGCCGCCACGGCGCCGGCGCCAAAGCCCGATGCCAATGCAGTGGACCCGGCGGTCATCAAGGCATTGCAGGACATGGGCGCGAGCCTGCAGTCCCTCAAACAGTTCGAGGTCGGCATCAGCCTGACTGGCGAGCGCGTACTGCAGGACGGGCAGAAGCTGCAGCACAGCGCGATCGCGGATCTCGACGTCGTTCGGCCCAACAAACTGCGTGCAACGATGCGCAGTGCCCGTCTGCAGCGTGACCTGATCTACGACGGCAAGACAGTGACGCTCTACCAGCCTGATCAGAAGTACTACTCGCAGGCCCAGTTCAGCGACAACCTCAGCACACTCGTGGATCGCTTGGGCGAACGCTATGGCATAGAAGTGCCTTCTGCGGACCTGTTCCTGTGGGGTACGCCCGCCGCCCCGGTCGATAACATCGAATCGGCGATGAACGCCGGACAGGACTTTATCGCTGGCGACCTGTGCGACCACTATGCGTTCAGGCAAGGTCAGTTCGACTGGCAGATCTGGATTTCTGCTGGCCCGCGCCCGTTGCCGCGCAAGCTAGTCATCACGGATCGCTCGGACGATGCACGGCCGCAGTCGGTCACGTACTACAAGTGGAACCTGAATCCGAGGTTCGGCAATACCACCTTTGCATTCACGCCGCCGGCGGGCGCCAAGGCCGCCGAGTTCGTTCCCCTAAAGTCCCGCTAAGGAGCCCGCGATGACATACGCATTCGGCAAGCTTTCGATGGTTTGCGTGACCGCGCTCGTCCTAGTCGCATCGGGATGGGTGCCTACGGCGGAAGCCCGCCCGGGCGGTGGTCATGCGGGCGGGAGACACGCCGGGGGTGGCGGTGGCGGACATATGGCGGGCGCTCATGCCGGCGGCGGAGGTGGTGGCGGGCGCCAAATCAACAACAGCCGGGTGGACGCGCGCGCCAAAAACGTGCGTAGCACCAGCGTCAACAGCGTCAATACCAACCGCAACGTCAACGTGAACTCGAATCGTAACGTCAACGTGAATGTCGACAATCACGGTGGATGCTGTGGATGGGACAACGACTATCACCCGGTTGCAACGGCGGCGGCCGTGACGGCGACGGTAGCCGTAACTTCGGCCGTAGTCGGCTCGATGGTCCGCTCCGTGCCGCCGAATTGTGCGCCCGTGAACTATGGCGGCATGGTCTACCAGCAATGCGGAGGCACTTGGTATCAACCGCAGGGATCGCAGTACGTGGTGGTCAATCCGCCGTACTGAGTCCGATAGGGTCACCGCTCGAGCGCGCCTGTTCCGCGGATAAGACGATACCAGATGAGGATGTATGCACGACTTGATTCGCCACCCGGCCATTCTGTTCGTCGTACTGTTGTTGTTCATGGGCGTCGCCACGGCCATCGGGGCGCTTTTTCTACGCCGCATCTGGCCAATTGCCAAGGAGAATCGGGATGACTTCAACATCATCCAGGGCGCCACGCTGACGCTTCTTGCGTTGCTGATCGGGTTCACATTGTCGATGGCGGTAGGCCGATACGATCAGCGCAAGAATCTGGAAGAAGAAGAGGCCAATGCGATTGGCACCGAGTATCTCAGGGCGGAGTTGATGGCGGCCGACGCGCCAGCCATCAAGAGGCTGCTCGGTCAATACCTCGAACAGCGCATCCTCTATTACCAGACGCGCGATCGAGCTAAGGTGCAAGAAATAGAAAACAAGACCGCGCGTGTCGAAGCGGAGATGTGGCGGTTGGTGCGAGACGCAGCCGGCGCTGCACCCAACCCGATCACCGCGCTGGCCGTGGCAGGTATGAATGATGTCATCAATTCGCAGGGCTATACCGAGGCAGCCTGGCTGAACCGTATCCCCATTTCTGCCTGGGGGTTGATGATCATCATCGCGTTCTTCAGCAGCCTGCTGCAGGGATATGGCATACGCGCGGAAGGTACCAAGCTGTTTCTGCTGCTGATCGTGCCGTTGACGGTGTCACTGTCGTTGTCCCTGATTTCGGATATTGACAGCCCGCGCGGCGGGCTGATCCGCGTTGTCCCCCAGAACCTCCTAAGTCTTCAGCAATCCCTGGATCCTCCGTGACACCTATTGGGATCGAGTGAGCCTCGTGCGTCGCTTAGTAGGTCACCGTGGAGTTCGCAATGATTGCAGCGTTCGACTGGTTCCAGCATGTACTTCGTCTTCATCCGGAAGTCACGTTCTTCCTGGTGCTGGGCTTGGGTTACGCGCTTGGTAAGCTGAAAATTGGCAGCTTTACGCTGGGCGCCGTCACCGGAACGCTGCTCGCTGGCGTGCTGGTCGGGCAATTGGGCCTCAAGATTTCCGGTGAAGTGAAGCAGTGCTTCTTTCTGCTATTCCTGTTTTCCATCGGGTTTCGCACCGGCCCACAGTTCTTTCGCGGTCTGCGCAGCGATGGTCTGCAGCAGGCGCTGCTGGCGGCGATCGTCGCCACGACTGGGCTTGTGATCGCATTCGTCGTCAGCAAGCTGTTCGGATACCAGGCAGGTACCGCGGCGGGCGTGGTGGCCGGATCGCTGACAGAATCGGCCACCATCGGAACGGCGAGCGACGCCATTTCGCGGCTGGCCTTGTCGGAAGCCCAGCGGCAGGTCTTGACGAACCAGGTTCCCGTTGCCTTTGCGGTCACCTATTTGGTGGGTGTGATTGGTGCAGCGTGGATTCTCGGTCAACTCGCACCTAGATTGCTGGGTGTGGATCTCCCCGCGGTGTGCCGCGAGCTCGAAGCCAGCATGGAAGGCAACGCGACGCAGGCAATCCCGAGCCGGCGCGAGTTCGAACTGCGCGCCTATCGCATTGGCGATCGATCGCCGCTGGCAGGCGCAACGATCGCCGAGCTGGAAGCGGCAATGGGTGAGGAGCGTCTCTTTATCGAACGTCTTCGCCGCAATGGCGTCATGACGGACGCCACGCCGGAAACTGTCCTGCGTGCCGGCGACACCTTCAGTGTGTCAGGTCGACGCACCTTGTTGGTCGAGCGCATGGAAGGCCCGGGTGCTGGTTTGCGGGAGATTGATGATCGGACGTTGCTGGACGTGGAAGTGGAAGCGCTGGACGTGGTGATCACCTCCAAGGCAATTGACGGGCGCCGGCTCGGTGAACTGGCCCAGGAGGAAGGCGCGCGCGGCGTGTTTGTGCTGCGCGTGTCGCGCGCGGGCACGCCGATACTTCTTTCGCCCAAAACCATCCTTAACCGTGGAGATATCCTTTCGCTGGTGGGCAGTGTCAAACGTGTCGAGGGCGCAGTGGGGAAAGTTGGCGTGGCTGATCGTGCAACCAATGCGACGGACATGGTGCTGGTATCGCTGGGCATCGTGGCTGGAGCCCTCGTTGGCATCCCGGCGCTTGCCGTTGGCGGCATTGAGATTGGCCTCTCGCTTAGCGTTGGGGTGCTGCTAGGCGGGCTGGTGTGTGGCTGGCTACGATCAGTGCAGCCGCGCCTCTTCGGCCGTATTCCGGGGCCGACGCTCTGGGTGTTCGAGTCCATTGGGTTGACCGGATTTGTAGCGATCGTCGGCCTGAATGCCGGACCCGACTTCGTCAAAGGTCTGCAGTCAAGTGGCTTGTCATTGCTGCTCGCCGGAGCGCTCACAGTGAGCATTCCGATGTTCACAGGCATATTTGTGGGCCACAAGCTCATGAAGATGCATCCGGGCGTCATGCTTGGTGTTTGCGCAGGGGCTTCGACGGCAACCCCCGCGTTGGCCGCAGTACAAGAAGCCGCAAAAAGCGCAGTGCCTACATTGGGCTACGGCGTTGCCTATGCGGTGGGCAACGTGCTGCTGGCGCTATGGGGAACGGTGATCGTGGCGCTGGTGGCCTAATGGAATATTTGCCGACCAGTGGCCTCGACGCGGAGTTCTACCGCGTCCTTTCGCCCCCTGGCGAGGATGCAACAAGACATAGACGTTGTGTCTCCGAAAGGCCGAAACCTAGTGTGAAACCGCGCATCCAGATGCGCTAGTTCGGATGACGCTTACTGGCCGGACCCCGTCGTCGACCCACATTCACAGGCTAGGTCCAGCTCAATCGGCGGTTCGCGACCCTAACCGGTCATCGACTCCGCTCCCAAGCGGCCTTTCAGATTGCGGTACGCGAACGCTTGACCTGCTGCGCGAGGTGCCAAGCCCTACTGCGAAGTGCTTCAAAGCGCTCATTCAGCGCCTCATACCCCGGCTTCCACGCGAAAGTACCATCGCGGGTTGTTTGGCCCAGAACGAGGTCGTTGATTGAACCCATACCGCCGTAGGCTTGCAACAAATACTCAACACCTGAACCGTCGCTATCGGTCAATCTGCCAGCAGCCCGACGTACCCACAGACTCCAATGACGGTCGCGGTCGCTCTCGAGTAGCTGCGCGAGTTCCTCAATAGTGCTCACGAGTTCTTGTATTGCAGAGTCCATGGTTCCCTGACTTGAAGCGCTGGATTGAAGTTGGCGAATGGCTGCACCTAGCCGGCCCGCGACATCTGCCGGAACCGTACCGGGCAAGCGTTGTTGTAGGTTTCTGGCGCTAGCGTCGCCCAGTCAAATCTCGAAGAGCGCAGCCAGGTCCGAAAAGCAATCTGCGATGCGGATGGCGCAATCTGGTGCCATGCCGATCATTGGCAGCATGAAAACGGCGCCGGCATGATCGAAAGCCAACAGCTCTCCGCCGCCGTCGCCCCCAAAGGCTAGAAATCCTGGTGCATAGACCTCGATTTCGACATCAACGTTGTTGCCGCGTATTTCATCTAGGGGCCATAGCGCGACGTACCCGGGCCTAGTTCCGTCCGCCGTAAATCCTTCGAAGACTCCATGGGCAGCCAGATAATCACTGTACTGACGCGGGACTGAAGGCAGCATGTATTCGCTCTCGGTTGGGGGTGACTTACGGAGACTCTAGCAGCATTCGGGATTTCCTAACGAGCATCGACCAATGTCCGCTCATGGCCGTTACAGGCTATCAATGACGTTCTTCAGCAGTTCACCATCGAACCAGACATCCTCATAGTCCGGCGCAAGCAATACACGCCATCCCGGCGGTAGTGCCAAGTAAGGGACGATATTCGGACAGCGCTCGATCAAGTGGGCGACATGAAGCGGCTGATAGAAGTTAGCGTCCGGCGAGTACTCGCCACCGTAAATATACCAACCGCACGTACCGTTATCCGGGGATAGCCGAACCGCGTGAAGCGGCACATCTTCAAGGGATCCAAGCGAGATTCCTACCTTCTGGCTCGCCTCAGGCGGCATGTATTCCGTACCGAATCGCTGGCAAACATTTCTTTGATCATTGGACATGGTCGCGCGGAATATGCTCAACTCGTCGTGATTGTCGCCGATTCCGACTGCGTGGTCGACCGACCGCTTGTGGCCGCGAAGGGACCTTGGATTTCCCGACGCCGGTGCCGTAGCCTGACCCGAACGCTTCCTGCGCTTGGGCTTCGAGATGCCGCAATCCTTCGGCGGCTAGCCTCAACTTACAAAGCCCCGTTCCCTCGCCACACCATGTACCCACTTACTGTGAGACGGGTTGCGCCTTTTACCCGCTTACTGTGAGATTTTGACCCAGGTAGTTTGAGACAGGGCTCCGCAACTCTTTGATTTTTCTACGTTGCACATCCCACTAACTATGAGACGTGACAGTCTGTCCACCCCCTCTTGGAGCGGAAGCCGCAACCTGAGACATATCGCAAGTCACTCGAAAAAAGCCGGACCCGGGCCACGATCTGCCGCTTCAATGGCTATGGCACCTACCGTATCAGCACGCGCTGGGCTCCGCCGGGGTCCAGGGATGGCGCTTCAACGCCGGCTCGCGCTCGCTGTTCGAGCGGACGGCATGGGTTGACCGGCGGTTGCCAGCCCGGAGCGCCTACGCCAGTCGCAGATCGCGCAACAGATCCAGTACGTGTTGCGTGGAACGCTCGACATGCCCGGCACGATGCGCGATGCCGAGCCGACGCCACAATGCCGGACGCAGCGGACGCATGACGATGCGTTGGTCCGGTGCTGGCGCTGTCGCCTCATGGGGCAGCAGCGCGGCGCCATAACCGGCCGCCACCAGACTCTTGATCGCGTCGTTGAAGTTCAGCTCGATGCGAGGCGCAGGGTGATGCCCCGAGGTTGCGAACCACTCCGCCGTCAGGCGTGAAAGGCGTGTGGTCGCGTCATTGAGAATGAGCGGTTGGGCAGCGAGCCATTCTGGCGTGACGTGGGCCGGGCACTGCCAGTGCGCGGGTACGAAGGCCATCACGGGATCGCGCCGCCAGGGCTTGATGACGAGCCCCGCCACGGGTGGCTGGGGCAGTGCGACGAGGCCGATATCCAGCGTCCCATCCGCTAGCCGCGATAGCGTTTCCTGCGAGGTCAGCACGGCCACCTGAATGTCGATGGCGGGATGCTGCTGGCGCAAGACCTCCAGCGCCTGCGGCAGCAGATGCGCGATGGCGCCAGTCGAGGCTCCGATCCGCACGCGCCCTTCAAGGCCCTGCACCTGGCGCTGAATATCGTCCAGCGCCCGCTCCGCATCGGCAAGAAGTCGGCGCGCGCGCTCCACCAGCACCTCTCCGATCGCCGACGGCCTGACATGTCCGCGCTTGCGGGACAGCAGGGGCGCCCCAATGCGGTTTTCCAGTTCCGCGATATGCAGGCTGACCGTTGGCGGCGCCAGATGCAAGGCACGTGCCGCTTCGGCAAAAGAGCCGCGCTCTGCAATGGCGACCAGAGTGCGCAGGCGGTCCAGGCTGATCTCTCGCATGTCGGCGTCCAGATTCAGGAAAACTGAATGTTCACGTTATGAAATTCAACTTTCCATATTGTAGCGGTCCGCCGAACATGGGGGCTCTTTCTTCGTCTTGCTTCTTCCAATCCAAAGTTAGCGGAGCATTTCACGTATGAGTTCTCCCGTTGTTTTCATCGACGGCGACCAAGGCACCACCGGGTTGCTGATCCACGAACGGCTGCGTCACCGGACCGATATCAGACTGATGACGCTGGCGGCTGCGGAGCGCAAGGACTTGCGGCGTCGTGCGGAGGCCCTCAACGCCTGCGACATCGCCATCCTCTGTTTGCCGGACGCGGCCGCGCGCGAGGCAGTGGCCACCATTGTCAATCCGGCGGTTCGCGTCATCGACGCAAGCTCCGCCCACCGTACGCAGCCGGACTGGACCTACGGATTTCCAGAGATGAGGCCGGAGCAGGCCGAGCGCATCGCAAAGGCACGCCGGGTCACCAATCCCGGTTGCTATCCGACCGGTGCGATTGCCCTGCTGCATCCATTGGTGCAGGCTGGGCTGATACCGGACGATTACCCCATCAGCATTCACGCGGTATCGGGCTACTCCGGGCGCGGACGCACCGGCGTGGAGGAATATGAAGGGCAGGGAGCCGCCAGCGCGCCTGCATACCAGGTCTATGGCCTGGAGCTTGCGCACAAGCACACGCCCGAGATCCAGCAGCATGCCGGGCTCGGCCAGCCGCCCATTTTCGTCCCCGCCTATGGTGCGTTCCGCCAGGGCATCGTGCTGACGGTGCCGCTGGCGTTGCGGTTACTGGCGCCGGGCGTGAATGGTGTGACGCTACAGGAATGCCTCGCGCGCCACTATGCCGGGGCGGAACATGTCCATGTCCTGCCGCCCGAAGCGGCGTGCGATGTGAAGCATCTGGACCCGCAGGCGCTAAACGGGACAAACGACCTGCGCCTGAGCGTATTTCCGAGCAAGGCACACGGGCAGGTATTGCTGTCCGCGGTTTTCGACAATCTTGGAAAGGGCGCATCGGGCGCCGCGATTCAAAACCTGGACCTGATGCTGGCGTAGCCCTGGATCCCAGGCCGTCGAATGTCCCTTGCCGCCCCCGGGGAAGGGACATTGGATTTCCGGCCAGCTTCGTCGCGATTTATCGACCGTGCGGTACGGGGCGCGGGGGATTCGGGTACGGCGTATTGCCAGGTATCTGAATATATGGCGCGACGATATATGGGTACGGTGCAGATCCATTGACCTGCTGGTCATAGGCGGGGGCGTTCGGCTGTGTCGCGATGGTGCCCGCCCGGGAAGGTGGCGGCGTGTGCAACACCGTCGCATCACGCTGGCCATCGCTGATTCCGTGTTCGGTACTCAGAATCTGGGGCCGGCTGCCCGTATCCGGCGCGGCATTCGCCGCAGCCGAACCCAATGTCGAGAGCAAGATAATCGTCGCAAATCTCAGCATATCGACTCCACATATTCCTGTTGTGCACGGCGTGACTCTGGCGCGATCGAGCCGGCAGCCCAGCCGTAGCCCATTTCCAGGTCGCGACGGGCGCTCCGATGGAGCCAATGGTAGTACGGACCCTTACGGCAGGCGGCCCGGAAACTTGAGCGCCCAACCGATTCCAAAAATTGAAACTGTCGATGGCTGTAATGTCGCGATTTTATATGTGATTTACTGTGCTCGCTTGGATTCCATGCTGAAGCATTCAATAAACCGCAGAGATAACCGGCATGGCGCCCCCGACAATTGGTGTGTGCATGGCGCGCAAGACAGTCGACGAACGTAGTGGCACTGAACGGGATAACACGACCTAGAATGAAGTGGCGCTGTTGCGCAGAATTCGGCAACTGAGAAGAACGGAGACAAACCATGTTGCCTGCGGCCCCTGCCGGGGAAACCCTGTCCCGAGATTTTCTTGACGCGCTGATTCAGGCGGCCTTGCTCGCGGTATTGGCGATTTTCCGGTTCGGAATATTCCCGCCGTTCCCGGACCCGATTGTCTGGTCGCTGTTCCTTGCCGTTTCGCTTTACCCGCTCCAGGTGCGGCGCACCAGCCGCTACGTGCAACGGGCTTCCTGCCTCTGGCTTTTGCCAGGGCCCGCCCTGCAGAGTCAACCATCAAAGCGCATGCCGATGCGCCGCGGCTGAGTGCCGGGCGACGCGCGCATATGTCTTTGCTGGCACTCCTTAATATCCTTTCGGAGTTCACCATGGCACGCAAATCGGTCCTGACCTTGCTTGTTGCCTCGCTGGCTGCCTGTAGCAGCGCGCCACCCACGGCCTCCAGTCCCCCGCCGAGCCAGAAAACGGCAACGCCTCCGGCCTCGACTTCTGCCGCAACGGCACCCGCCGCTACCGACGCGAAGACGGTGGATCCGGCGTCGATCCAGGCGCTCAAGGACATGGGGACCTATCTGCAGACGCTGAAACAGTTCGAGGTCTTTATCGAGTTGTCCGGCGAGCGCGTGCTGGCCGACGGTGAGAAGCTGCAGCACACGGCCACGTCGGACCTGGACGTGGTGCGGCCCAACAAACTGCGCGCCCAGATGCGGTCTGCACGGTCGCAGCGCGATCTGGTGTACGACGGCAAAACGGTAACGTTGTACTACCCGGACCAGAAGTATTACTCGCAGGCGGAGTTCGCCGACAACCTGGGCGTTCTCGTGGATCGGCTACGGGCGCGGTACGGTGTCGAACTGCCATCCGCCGATCTCTTTACGTGGGGCACCTCCGCCGCGCCCACCGACAACATCGAGTCAGCCCTGTATGCGGGCCAGGACATCATCGGCGGCGACCTGTGCGACCACTATGCATTCCGCCAGGGGCAGATCGACTGGCAGATATGGATTGCGTCCGGAGGCAAGCCGCTGCCACGCAAGCTGGTGATTACCAATCGTGCCGACGAGGCCCGCCCGCAATCGGTGACCCACTACAAGTGGAACCTGCAGCCGAAGTTCAAGGATTCTGCTTTCGTGTTCTCGCCGCCGGCCGGCGCGAAGAAGGTCGAATTCGTTCCACTGAAGACGCAGCCGTCGCAGCAGAGCGCGCAGAGTCAGCAGCAATAGAGGAGCACTGCCATGAGACAAGTACACGGAAAACAACTCGCAGTGATCCTGGCCGCGCTCGTCCTGTCGATGCCCGCCTGGACGCCATCGGCATACGCGCGCGCGGGTGGCGGCGCGCAAGCCGCCGGCGCGCGCGGGGGCGGCGGTGCCAACGCCAACGCCAGTGCGGCGCGGCAGACGCAGCAGGTGAACAATACGCGCGCAGACGCCCGGACCAACAACGTGCGCAGTACCAGCGTCAACAACGTGAACAACAACGTCAATGTCAACCGCAACACAAATGTGAACGTCAGCAGCAACGGCTGTTGCGGTGGAGGCTGGGATAACGACTACCATCCGGTGGCCACGGCCGCCGCGGTCACCGCAACGGTGGCGATGACCTCGGCCGTGATCGGCTCGATGACCCGTACCATCCCGCCGAGCTGCGTGCCGGTCAACTACGGTGGCATGGTCTACCAGCAATGCGGCTCGACCTGGTATCTGCCGCAGAGCGGGCAATACGTGGTGGTCAACCCGCCGTACTGACGGAGGAGGCGAAGCGCCGATCCGCGCCTGGGACGGCCGCTGCCCGTTAAGCAAAGTTAATCCTCTTCGCCGCTAAATTCGCCAATGGCGGTCCACCACCTCGGTACGGATCGGGGTCTCGTCCAGCGTTTTTTCGCTCCGGGTGCCGGTGACGACCACCGTCGGCAGCGGGTCGCCGGAATGGGCTTGCTGGGCTCGCACGTGCGGCGCCGCGGAAAGGAGGGTGCCGGCGACGACGGCAAGGGTTTTCAGACGCATTCGGGGCGGAACCGGCGGTTTGCCGATCCGGTCATGACAAATGAGCATCAAATGATAATGATTCGCGTATGCATCTTCCGTTAAGAATGCTTAATGAAGCGCCCGGCGGCCGCCCGAGCCCGGAGGTGGGGCGCGCGTGCGTTATATTCGGCGCGTTGACATCACAGCCGGGCAGTAACGCATGGACAAGAAACGGATTCGGGTATCGCACGTGGCGGTTCCCGGCAACCTCAGTGTGCTCAAGCTGAAGGGCTACCTCAGGACAGCCATCGCCGACGTGGCCAAGGCCTCGGACGACAACGAGATCCTGCTGGTCAAGGTGCTGGTGCCGCAGGCGCTGGGCCTCAAGGCTGGGGAAAAGCTGTTCGACAAGGTGCTGCAGGGCATCGTCGACAAGGATTCGCGCGTGCGCCGGGTGTCGGTCGAGTTCGTGGACGGCGACATCACGGCCGACAAGATCGCCGCCAGCGAGGCCCGGACCCAGAAGGAAATAGATGCCTACGGGCACCTGCTGGAAGACGAGCCGGACGAGTCGGCGCCGTGAACCTCTCCAACCTGGAACGACAGCTGGCATTCCTGCGGGAGATCGACCGGCTGAAAAGCGTGGTGCGGATGTCGCCGCTGATCGACCAGTCGCGGCGCGAGAACAGTGCCGAGCATTCCTGGCACCTTGCCATGTACGCGCTCGTGCTGTCGGAACATGCCGCCGCACCGGTCGATGTGGTGCGCGTCGTCAAGATGCTGCTGCTCCACGATATCGTGGAGATCGATGCCGGCGACACGCCGTTCCATGATCCGTCGATGCAGGCCGGCCAGGCCGAACGGGAACAGCGGGCGGCCGAGCGGATCTTTTCGTTGCTGCCGGCAGCGCAGGCCGCCGAGTTTCGCGGGCTGTGGACGGAATTCGAGGCGGCCGAAAGCGACGACGCAAAGTTTGCCAAGTCGCTGGACCGCTTTCAGCCGCTGCTTCATAACGTCGCCACCGGCGGCGGCACATGGATTGCGCCTGGGCTCGATGAAGCGCAGGTCGTTTCCCGCTACGGGCCGACCATCGCGCTTGGCGCCCCCGCGCTCTGGGAAGCCGCCGCCAGGCTGGTGCGGGCGCATTTCCGCAACCCGGCGGCCGGGGACGATAGCCTCTGAGGCACCGATGCCGGGCGACTGGCGCCGTTACTGGCTGATGCCGGCGCGGCCGCGGCTGCTCGGCACGTCGGGCAGTCGTGTACCGCCCGGGACGCTCAACCCCACGCTCCTTTCCGTAATACGAGACCTGCCCCGCGCAACAAGCTTTGTTGCGTCCGCACCTCGGGGATAACCCCGATAGGTGTCACATGCGTCACTATATGATGTATTGTATCTGTTTAAATACATCCAAATTGCCATCGGGATGCATGGTGTTGCAGACCGGATGGCGTCATGCCGCATCACGGGGTGGCGGCAGCGCAAGAAGAACACAGGCCGGCATTGCCCAGGCCGATGATGATTTTCCAACGAGAGGGGAGACCTCAGCGTCATGAAGAAGCAAGCAGTAGGAATGGTAGCGGCCGTCGCGGGCCTGTTCGCCGGGGGCGCGTTCGCGCAGACGTCGGTAACGCTGTACGGTGTGGCGGATGTGGGCGTGGAATACGCCAATCACCTGGGCGCCGGCAACAATTCGGTGGTCCGTATGCAATCGGGCAACCTGTCGGGCTCGCGCTGGGGCCTGCGCGGCGCCGAGGATCTTGGCGGGGGCCTGCGTGCGGTGTTTGCGCTGGAAAGCGGTTTCAGCGTCGACGATGGCAAGAGCACCCAGAACAACCGGCTGTTCGGCCGGCAGGCGTGGATCGGTCTGAGCAACGCCTATGGCACGCTGACGCTTGGCCGCCATACGACTGCGATGTATGACTTCGGCGTCCAGTTCGACCCGATGGGCATTTCGACGCGGTACTCGATCGGCGCCCAGGACAGTGCGTTCCAGTCGCGTGCCGACAACTCCATCAAGTACGCCGGCAAGTTCGGTCCGGTCAGCGCCAAGCTGATGTACAGCGCCGGTGCGGACGGCACCTCGGGCGTCAATGGCGAAGTGCCGGGCAACTACAAGGTCGGCCGCGAATTCGGCGGCAGCCTGGCCTACGAAAGCGGCCCGCTGGCCATCGCCGTGGTCTACGACGAAGTGAACGGCAACACAGTGGCCACGGACCAGGACAAGACGCGCAAGGCTGCCGTGTCCGGCACGTATCAGTTCGGCCCGGTCAAGTCGTACCTGGGCTACCGCTATGCCCGCTTCATGACGCCGCCGACGTCGCAGACCACCAACCTGTACTGGGCCGGCGCGCAGTGGGACATCACTCCGGCATGGTCGCTCACCGGCGCAGCCTACTACCAGGACTTCCGCAACTCGGGGGCCGATCCGTGGCTGTTCATCGTCTCGGCTGACTATTCGTTGTCGAAGCGGACCGATGTCTACCTGAACCTGGCCTACACGAAGAACAAGGATGGTTCGGACTTGGGTACCGGCGGCTTCGGCACCACGGTGGCTGGCAAGAACCAGACCGGCGTGCTGATGGGCATTCGCCACAAGTTCTGACCCCGCGCCGCGTGCGATGAATCGAAGGGCATCCGCGAGGGTGCCCTTTTTCATTGTGCTCAGGGGCGGGGCTGGCGCTCGCCGGGCGCATTTCGGATCGGCGCGGGTCGCATTCCGGTTCGAATCCCGCGCGCCGCGTGCCTAGACTCCCTGCACATCCACAAGGAGTTCGCCCGTGTCAATCCTGTCCCATCCGTCCCGCGCGGCGCACCGCGCACTGCTGGCCATCGTAGCCGGACTCTGTTTCGGGGCCGCGCATGCCGAGACCTGGCCAGCCAGGCCCGTTGTCATCGTCGTTCCGTTCCCGGCGGGCGGCGGCACCGACCTGGTGGTGCGGTCGATCCAGCCGCTGCTGCAGCGCGAACTGGGCCAGCCGGTGGTGATCGACAACCGCAGCGGAGCCGGCGGCACGCTTGGCTCGGCCTATGTGGCACGCGCCACGGCAGACGGCTACACCGCCGGCGTGGTGACCACCAGCACGCACGCGGTCAGCGTGGCGATCTATCCCAAGCTGACCTACCACCCGGCCAGGGACTTCAGCTATGCCGGGTTCATCGGCACCTCGCCATACGTGCTGGCCGTCAACAACCAGCTGCAGTCGACCGATGTCAAGGCGTTGCTGGCCAGGCTCAAGGCCGACAAGACGCAGCACAGCTTCGGCTCGGTGGGCGTGGGCACCGTATCGCACCTGATGGGCGAGCAGTTCCAGAAGCTGGCCGGCGTGCCGCTGGTGCACGTGCCGTATCGCGGCGCGTCCCCGGCCTACACCGACCTGATTGGCGGGCAAGTGCAGATCATGTTCGACAATCCGGTGGGGCTGGCGCCGTACATCAAGGCGCGCAAGATCACCGCCATCGCCACCACCGCGCCCACGCCGCTGCTGGCCGATGTGCCGACGTTCGCCAGCCAGGGCGTGCCCAATTTCGAGCAGCAGCTGTGGTACGGCATTGCGTTCCCCAAGGGGACGCCCGCAGCCGTGGTAGACCGGTTCAATGCCGCACTGAACAAGGTGCTGGGAGACAAGGCCGTGGCGGAAGATCTTGCCGCCAAGGGTGTCACGGCCCGGCCGGGTACGCCGGCGGCGTTGCAGGCGGCCGTACAGAAGGACATCCCCTATTGGGGCGCGATCGCGCGATCGGTAGGAGCCACAGGTGAGTGAAGTCAGTCTGATCCACGTATTCGTGCGCGATGGCCGGGGCGGCAACCCCGTGCCGCTGGTTGCCGATGCACGGGGCATGGGCGCGGCGGCCATGCAGGCGGTGGCCGCATCGCACGGGCACGAGTCGGCCTTTATATTGCCCAGCACCATCGGCTGCGACTGGCGCATCCGCTTCTTCGTCCCGCAGCACGAGATGGAGATGTGCGGCCACGCCACCGTCGGCACGTTATGGGCGCTGCGGCAGTGGGGGCAGTGGACCGCGCCCACCGCGCGTATCGAAACCCTGAGCGGCGTGGTGCACGCCCGGTGGGACGACACGCTGCAATGCGCGTGGATCTCCCAGCCGGCGGTACGCACGCAGGCGCTGGACGCGCTGGACAGTGCCCGGGTGGCCGCGCAGTTGCGCTTGCCGGCGGGCGCGTGGACGGCGACCAACGCCGCCACCAGCCGCGTGAAGACGCTGGTGGCGCTGCCTTCGGTGGCGATGCTCGATGGCCTGCAGCCCGACTTCGCCACGATGCAGGCACTCTGCGAATCGATCGACTCCACGGGCCTGTATCCATACGCGCTCGGTGCCACGAAACCGGATGGCCGGCGCATCGTGCACGCGCGGCAGTTTCCGAAATCGTCGGGCTACCCGGAAGACGCTGCCACGGGAATCGCCGCAGCCGCACTGTGGGGCTACCTGGCTCGCGAAGGCGGCCTTGGCAACGGGGCTGACGCGGCGGTCGCGCCATCCATTGCCGTCTGGCAAGGCGATGCCATGGGCAGTCCGTCGGAGATCCTGGTGGCGCCGCGCGTCGACGACCAGGGTGCGGCGCACGGCTGCTGGCTCAGTGGCCGGACGGCATGGGGCGCGCCATGACGGCGCAGGCATCGGGCACGCCGCCAGACACGCCGGAAGCTCGGCTCGCGGCCGTGGGTTTGGTGCTGCCGGAGGTATCGGCGCCCCGGGGGCACTACGCGCCGTATTGCGCGGTGCCGGTTGGCGATACGCAATGGGTGTCGATTTCCGGTCAGGTCTGCCGGCGCCACGGCGTGGCCATGGCGGGCCTGTGCCGCACCGACGACGACCTGATGCCGGCCCGCGAAGCCGCGCAGGTCTCGATGCTGAATGCACTGGCGGCGCTGCGGCAGGCGTGTGGCGGCGAGTTGTCGCGGGTGATCCAGGTAGCGCGGCTGCGCGGGTTCATTCGTGCGGCGGACACGTTCGCGCTGCATCCTGCGGTGCTGGACGCGGCGTCGGCCGTGTTGCGCGTGGCGTTTCCCGATCAGCCCTTGCCTGCCCGCAGCGCGCTGGGCGTGGCCAGTCTGCCCGACTGTGCGTGGACAGAAATCGAAATGGAAGCGATCGTGGCCGGCGCATGAGGAACGCCGCAGCCTAGGCCGGGGCGGGCACCTCGCGCAGCAGCCGGTGCAGATGGCCGCTGGACGCAAAGCCCAGCTGCACGCTGACACTCGCGGGCGAGTGTCCGGTCGCGATCAACGTCCTGGCATGCGCCGCCAGCACGCGCCGGCGGACCGCCACGGGCGTGGTGCCGAGTTCGATCTGGCATGCGCGCTGCAACTGTCGAATCGCCACACCGAGTTCGCTGGCCACCGCATCGATCGACGGCAAGGGCTGGTCGCATTCCAGCGCCTGTGTGAAGCGCCACACCATGCGATGGGCGATCGATGCAGGCTCTTCAGGATGCGCCAGCGGCTGGCTCGTCACGAGTTGCTCGACGATGGCACGCACCAGCCATGAAGCACTCGGGGTGGACAGGTTGGGGGCCAGCAGCGCCTCCAGCATGGCGACCGTGGGCCCGTCCAGGCGGATCGCGCCATACCGCAGGGCGGGCATGCGGTCGGGGGGCAGATAGAGTTCGCCGTGCTGCTGCTGTCGATGCTCGGATGCCGTGAGGTGCGACGTCGACGCCGGAAGCAGTACCGCGGCACCGCGCACCAGCGTCGCGGCACGCCGTGACCGTGCCGCCGTAGCGGGCGTCGCCGGTTGCGCCGCTGGCCCCGGCGCATCGCCGGGGGTATCCCACACCGTCCTGAGCCGGCCCATGCGCGGCCATAGCAGCATGCCGCAGTCATGTTCGTGCCATTCGCGCCGGAATGCGGGCTGCCGGCTGTTGTGCAGCGCAAAGCCGTGCGTGGCCGTCAGATGCAGTTTGGGAGACAGGTGAGGGCGGTCGGTCATCGCGGACATTCCGGCGGCCAGGGGATGCCACGCATCATACGCCGGTCCGGCCGGAGCCACTGTCCGGCTTCAGCTTGCGGACCTCGGTATCGGCAGGCCGTATGGCGGTGCCGTCCTTCGCCAACGGCTGCATGGGCGGCAAGGGTTTGCCTGTGCGCCGGTCGATCAGCGTGGAATGGCGTTCACCCGCCGCGAACCGATGGCGCTCGCCCCATTGGCGCAGGGCCACCACCACCGGAAACAGCCGCTCGCCCGCGGCGGTCAGCACGTACTCCTGGTAGGCCGAGCCATCGGACGCCGCCTGCAATGCCAGCACGCCGGCCTCCACCAGCTTGTGCAGACGGTCCGCCAGGATATTCCGCGCCATGCCCAGGCTACGCTGGAAATCGCCGAAGCGGCGTACGCCATCGAAGGCGTCCCGGACGATCAGCAGCGACCACCGGTCGCCCACCACATCGAGTGACCGTGCGACGGGGCAGGATTCCGGAGGCTTCGGGCTGGTGCGCGTCAGGGGCGTCGCGGATGTCGCTGGGGTCGAAGGTGTTGGCATGGGGTTTCGGCATGGGATGCTGGTTGCATTTTAAAACTGGTTGCCCTAGCATTCAACCAGTTTTGTTTTGAAACTGGATAAGGGGCGCCATGGCACCGGAAGACACGCTGGAAAGATCACGCATCGAGGCCGCCGCGCGGCAGGGCGGCCCTGGCCTGGCCAGGGGTCTGGTTGCGCTGTTTGCCGCATCGGCCGGATTCAGCGTGGCCAACGTCTACTATGGGCAGCCGTTGCTCGATGCCCTGGCGCGCGATTTCCGGATCGACCTTGCGGTCGTTGGCAGCGTGGTGGCGATGACACAGGCCGGCAGCGCGCTGGCGTTGCTGTTCGTCGTGCCGTTGGGCGATCTGATAGACAGGCGCCGGCTGATGCGTGCGCAGCTGGTTACCCTGATCATCGTGCTGGTGGTCGTGGGTCTGGCGCGGACGCTGCCGGTGCTATTCGCGGGCATGCTGGCGGTGGGCCTGCTCGGTACGGCAATGACGCAAGGCCTGCTGGCCTATGCGGCCAGCGCGGCGTCGGCCAACGAGCAGGGCCGGGTGGTCGGGGCGGCCCAGAGCGGCGTGTTCGTGGGCCTGCTGTCCGCACGCGTGTTTGCCGGGGCCGTCAGCGATCTTGCGGGATGGCGCTGGGTCTACCTTGCGGCGGCGATGCTGATGTTCGTGGCGGGCGTGCTGCTGTGGAATCGCTTGCCATTGCTTGCGCCGCCACGCGTGCGCGTGAGCTATCCGCGTCTCATCCTGTCGATGTTCGCGCTGCTGCGCCACGAGCGCACGCTGCAGGTCAGGGGCATGCTGGCGCTGCTGATGTTTGCCGCGCTGAACATCTTCTGGAGCGCGCTGGTGCTGCCGCTGGGCGCGCCGCCGTTTTCGCTGCCGCACACGGCCATCGGTGCCTTCGGACTGGTGGGGGTGATTGGCGCGCTGGCGGCCGCGCGTGCCGGCAAGTGGGTGGATGGCGGACATGGCCAGCGCACGACCATGGTGGCACTGGTGATGCTGGTCCTGGCCTGGTGGCCGCTCGCCCAGCTGCACGTGTCGCTGTGGATACTTGCCGTGGGAATCGTGCTGCTTGACGCGGCGGGGCAGGCGCTGCATGTCACCAGCCAGAGCATGATCGTCCGGACGCGCCCGGAGGCGCCCGGCCGCCTCATCGGTCTCTATATGCTGTTCTATGCCGTGGGCAGCGGGCTGGGCGCCATCGGTACCACGGCGGCATACGGGGCCGGCGGATGGTATGCCGTCTGCGCGCTGGGTGCGGCGGTCAGCATGGCGGCACTGGTGTTCTGGGCCGCCACGCGCCGCGCCCCGGCGTGCGCTGAAAGAAACGGCTCCTGCACGATGGCCCGCAAGAAGTCCGCCTGCTGGGGAGGCGCGCGATGACTCAGGGCAACCGGGCCAGCGCCGCCCTGCGCAACGCGGCACGATAGGTTCTTTCGACGCTCAGGGTCTGCCGGAGGAGCCGCAGTACGCGCGCGTAGTCCCGCGCCGGGTAGCCACGCGCCTTCTGCGTTTTTGCATAGTGCAGCTGCCAGCGGATGTCCTGGCGAAGCCGTGCGATGCGCCGATCGACGGGCGCGGTCTCGCGTGCGACGGCTGCTTCACGTCGCAGGGTGTCTGCTGCGCTTCCATCAAGCATGTGTCGTCTCCGTGCGGGGTCGGGCAGGGCGCGCGTGCACGCGGAACAATCCAGCATATGGCAGATTCTGTGCCCCTGCTACCCATAGTGTTGCTCATCGAACGGTTGCGCGGCTGGTATCACACGTCCGACATCGCCCTGCGGCGAGACGACGGTTATCTCGTCTACGGTCACACCGCAGGGCCTGCGCTGGCTCTGGCGGTCTTCCGCTTCTCAAGGGAAAAGCTGGCGACTTACAAGCGATCGGCCGACTGCAATTCAGCGAACTGCCCAAGACGACATCGGGCAAGATCCGGCGGGTGGAACGTCGCCGTCGCGATTTGGCGCGCGAGGAGGCGCAGTGCTCGCGCATGCCGGACGAGTATTGGGAAGAAGACTTTCCCGACCCGCGCTGACGAACGGCGTGTCACTGGGGCGGCCGCGGCCGCCCGGTTCGCGAAAGCGGGTGCCGCAGGATTACGCCAGCAGGCGCACCAGGGCGGGCGGCAGGCCCGCGTTGGCCTTCTGCGGCGGCCGGGCGAAACTGCCTTCGCGGGCGCTGCCGGCGCGCAACGCCACCAGCGATTCGCAGTGCCGCACGGCGCTGCTGACGCCATCGACCACTGGCACCGGGATCCGGCCTTGCAGCGAACGCGCCAGTCCGGCCAGCGGGGCGCCGGCCACGATGATCACGTCGGCCCGGTCTTCGCGCACGGCCTGCAGGCTCATCTCTTCCAGTCGGGCCGCGTGGTCTTCCTGCACGCTGCCGATGTCGCGCAGCGGCGTCTGCAGCGACCGGATGCTGGCCAGCCGCGATGCCAGGCCGTTCGCGGCCACGCATTCGCGATACCAGGCCTCGATGCGGTGCGAGATCGCGATGATCGAGAAGCGCTGTCCCAGCAGGCAGGCGCTGGCCAGCGCCGCTTCGGTCATGCCGACGACCGGTACGTCGAACAGTTCCTTGAGGCCGGCCAGCCCGGGGTCGCCGAACGCGGCGACGATCAGGCCGTCGAAGCTGCCCGCGTGCTCCGCGGCGGCGCACGCCGTGGCGTAGCCGCCTACCAGCGCCTCGAAGCGTGTTTCGATATAGGCCACGCCGAAACCGGCCGTGGCCATCGTGATGCGGGTGTCCGGCGCCGCAGTGCGCTGGGCTTCCGCATGGATCAGGTCGGTGACCGACGCACTGATATTGGGATTGACGATCAGGAGGTTCATGGCGATTACAGTTCGGGTTGGCCCGCTTCCAGGAACCTGCCGCGTCCTGCGGCCGGCTCCAGGTACTCGCCGTTGCGCACGATCATCTCGCCGCGCGAGAACGTGGTCATCGGCCAGCCGGTGACCTCGATGCCTTCATACGGCGTGTAGTCCACCGCGTGATGCAGGTTACTGTTGGCGATGCGAACCTTGCGCGCAGGGTCCCAGAGCACGATGTCGGCATCGGCACCCACGGCGATGGTGCCCTTGCGCGGGTAGAGGCCGTAGATCCTGGCCGGACGGTACGACGTCAGTTCGACGAACTGGTGGAGCGACAGCTTGCCGCGCTGCACGCCATCGAACAGCAGCGGCAGGCGGGTCTCGATGCCGGGCACGCCGTTCGGGATATGGTCGAACGGCTGGGCCACGCCGCCAAGCTTCTTGCCTTCGGGGTCGTCGTAGTTGAACGGCGCGTGGTCCGACGAGAACACGCTGAACACGCCGTTGGCCAGCGCACGCCAGACGGCGGCCTGGTTTTCCGGGTCGCGCGGCGGCGGGCTGCAGATGCACTTGGCGCCTTCGTAGCCGTCGTCGCCGGGCAGGCCCATGTCTTCCGCGGTCAGGTAAAGGTACTGCGGGCAGGTCTCGGCCAGGATCTTCAGGCCGCGGCCCTGGGCCCAGCGAATCTGCTCGATGGCTTCCTTGCCGGACACATGGACGATCAGGATCGGTACGTCCACCAGTTCCGCGAACGAGATCGCGCGGTGGGTGGCTTCGCGCTCGACCACGGCCGGGCGGGCCAGTCCGTGGAAGCGCGGCGCGATGCGCCCTTCGCCGGTCAGCCTGTCGGTCAGCCACGAGATGCAGTCGGCATTCTCGGCATGCACCATCACCAGCGCCTGGTTCTGGCGTGCCACGTCCAGTACTTCGAGCATTTCGCGGTCGGACAGCTTCAGATCGTCATAGGTCATGTAGACCTTGAAAGAGCTGTAGCCCTGGCGGATCAGCGACGGCAGTTCGTCCTGCAGCACGGCCGGCGTGGGGTCGGCCACGATCAGGTGGAATGCGTAGTCGATCACGGCGCGGCCGTCGGCCCGGCAGTGGTAGTCGGCCACGGCGGCCTTCAGCGAGGCGCCTTTTTCCTGGGCGGCGAACGGGATCACCGTGGTGGTGCCGCCGCACACGGCCGCGCGTGTGCCGGTGAAGAAGTCGTCGGCCATGCGCATGCCGTCGGGCATGGGCTGGTCCAGGTGGCAGTGGCCATCGACGCCGCCGGGCAGCGCCAGCAGGCCCGTGGCGTCGACTTCCTGCTGCGCGGCGGGCAAGCCGTGGCCAAGGGCCACGATCTTGCCGCCGCGTACGCCGATGTCGCAACGAAAGCGATCGGAAGCGGTGACCACGTCGGCATTGCGAATCACGAGGTCAAGATGGTTGTCTGCGGGCATGATCATCACTCTCCGATGTATCCGGTGTTATTCGACTTCGCGGAACAGTCGGCCCCAGCCCTTCAGGGCGCTGGTGTCCACGCCCGCCAGCCGCAGCGACTTCCACACCACGGTGGAAATCGTGTCGTACAGCGGGATGCCGGTCTCGGCCTCCAGTTCCTCGGCCAGGTGCGCGGCGCGCAGGTTGGTGCAGAACGTGGTGATGGCCTGCACGTCCTGGCCGGCCAGTTCGCGCACCATCCTGCGGATGGTGTCTTCCCCGACTTCGGCGAAGCTGTAGTTCACGTGCAGATCCAGATGCCGTTCGGCTGCGCAGTCGAAGCCGCTGCGCTGGTAGTTGGCGACGATGCGCTGCTGCACGTCGTTCAGGTAAGGCGTGGCCAGGCCGAAGCGGCGGGCGCCGGTCTTCTCCAGAATCTCGTTCAGCGCCAGCACGGAGGTGGTAGCCGGGATGCCGGTGGCCTCGGTGATCTGCTTGCACAGCGCCTGATCGCGGTCGAAGCCGAGCCAGCCCGACGACGTGCCGTTCCACGCGATCACATCGACGCGCGCATCGGCCAGCAGCCGGGCAGCCCCGAGGATTTTCTCCAGGTCGAACTGGCCCAGCGCCTGGTCACGCAGCGAGATCTCGGTGACCGTGAAGCGCGAGAAATGCGCGCTGACGTTGGGCAGGCCGCTGACCATCGCGCTGGTAATGGGCTCCAGTGCGGTGTTGGAAGATGGCGTCAGCATGCCAAGGCGAATCTGCTTGCTCATGGTTGGTTCTCAAGAGTATTCGGGCACCGTCTGGGCGCGGCGCCTCGGGATTGGATGTTGGTCTTATTGTTCGGGTTTGTCGTTGAAGGCGAGCTGGGTGCCGGGCACGCCCTGTGTGGCGCGTGCCAGCTCCAGCTCCTTCTTCAACGCGGCCTGACGCGCGGCGTCGGGCTTGACGGTAGCGCCGGCCTGCAATGCCGGCAGCACGTAATCGTTGACCATCTGACGATACAGGTCCAGGTACTTTGCGTCGCGCAATCCGCCTTGCGTCGACATGATGCTGTTCATGACGATCACCGCGTTCTGTCCGGGCAGCACCGTGATGAACTGGCCCTTGTAGCCCATGGCGCTGAATTCGCGCTCGCCCTTCACGATGTTGTTGACCCAGCAGTAGTAGCCGTAGTCCTTTGCGGGCCCCGACGGCGTGGTCATCTGCGCCACCCAGGACGCCGGCACGATCTGCTTGCCGTTCCAGCGGCCCTGGTTCAGCATCAGCATGCCAAGCCGCGCCATGTCGATCGAGCGAAGCCGCAGGCCCCAGCCGCCGGAGACGGCGCCCTTGCCGTCGGCACCGTCCCAGCGGAAGTGTGACATGCCGAGCGGTTCGAACAGCCGCTTCGCCGCATATTGCTGCTCGGGCATGCCGGCGACCTGGCTGACCGTGGCGCCGACCAGCACCGGGTTGACGTCGATGTAGTCGAACTCTGTGCCTGGCGTGGTGCGCACGCTGGCCGAGGCGGCCACCTTGAGGCGGTCCGGCACGCCGTAGTAGAGCGTGTCGGTGCCTTCGACAAGCTTGTACGACAGGCCGCTCGACATCGACATCAGATGGCGCAGCTGGATCTGCTGCTTGTCGGCGAGCGCCTGTGCCAGATCCGGGCGTGCCGCCGCTAGGCGTGGCGCCGGGGCGTCGGTGGCGGCGAGCCTGCCGTCGCCGACCAGCGTGCCGACAAGCAGCGCGCTGATGAACTTGGTCACCGAATACAGCTCGTGGTTGTAGTCGCGTCCGAGGCCCTCGCTGTAGCGTTCGAACACCAGCTTGCCGTCCTTGATGACAAGCAGGCTGCGCACATCGAGCCTGTCGCGGCGAATCCATTCGGACAGCGCGACCAGCCGCGCGGAATCGACGCCGACCGCTTCGGGCTGCGCCGTGGGGATGCCACCGGCCGTGGCCGGGGCAGCCTGCACCAGCGGTGCGCCGAAGGCCAGCAGTGTCGCCGCCAGGATCGGGGTGAGTCGTGTCATGGGTGTCTCCTCCAGCCGGATTCCTGTCCGGCGGTGCGAAGCCGGTTGTCAGACCGGGATCTTCTTTTCGTAGTCGATGGCCGTGGACGCCAGCAGCAGGCCCACGCCGGCGGCCGCGAAGAACATCAGCGCCAGGAAGTACGAGCCGGTGTACTGCACGATCATGCCGACGATGATCGGCACGCTGATGCCGCCGATATTGCCGCCAAGGTTCATCACGCCGCCCAGGAAACCGATCTTGTTGCGGGTGCCCAGGATCGACGGGATGCACCAGAACAGGCCGCACCAGCGCAGGAAGAACAGCGTGGACGAGAGCAGGACGACGACCACCACGGGGTTGGTCACATAGGCGACCGAGAAGATCGACACCGTGGCCACCACGGCGGCAATGCCGAACAGCGTGCGCATGACCACGTTGGGCCGGCCGCCAGCTTCCTTCCACTTGTCGGCAATCCAGCCGCCGATCAGTTCGCCGATGAAGCCGCTGAAGAAGATGATGAAGCTGGCGCCACCCATGGCCTTGATGTCGAAGCCATGCACCTTGTTCAGGTAGTTCGGCATCCAGGTCAGCAGGCCGTAGAAGACGGTGTTGAAGCACATCCAGCCGATGGCCATGCACCAGACCGAGCGGTACTTGAAGAAATCGAGCGAGCGGCCCGACAGGTTGGCTGGCTCGGCGCGATGTTCGGTCGCGTGCGCCGCTTCGAGATAGCTGGCTTCCAGTTCATTGACGCCAGCGTGCTCGCGCGGCGAATTGCGGATGTACCACCAGGCCACGACACCGGCGATGACGGTGCCGACACCGGCCACCACGAAGGCCAGGCGCCACGAGCCGAGCGAGGAAATCAGCCAGGTGATGATGATTGCGCCGAGCGCCGCGCCCAGCGGCGCGCCGCCATCGAGCAGCGTGGCGCCGCGGCCGCGTTCGTTCTGCGTCATCCAGATCGCGTTGAGCTTGCCGCCGGCCGGGTAGATCGGCGCTTCGGCGGCGCCCAGGCCCAGGCGGGTCAGCAGCAGGGCGGTGGTGGTGGTGCAGACGGCGGCCAGTGCCTGGAATGCGCCCCAGAACACGGTGGCGCAGGCAATCACGATGCGCGGCTTGTACTTGTCGGCCAACATGCCGCCGGGCACCTGCATCAGCGCATAGGTCCAGAAGAACGCGCTCAGGACCATGCCCTGCATGGTGGGGCTCAGGTCGAATTCCTTTGCGATCAGCGGCATCGCCACCGACAGCGACGCTCGGTCGATGTAGTTGATGGCGATGAGGAACAGCATCATCAGGAAGATCTTCCAGCGGACGCTGCTGCGCGGGGCCGTCATCGCGGCGGCCTGGCTTGTGGTTGACATGACGGGGGTCTCCTTGCTCCTGGGGTGCTGCGTTTTCGAGGCGTTTCTGTTGGGGTGTCGCGCAACTGGAACGGAGTATAGGATACGTAATCTGTAATTACAACGCTCATAACTTATTGATTTATATGGTCATAGGGTAAGCACCAATCTGGGTGTGCTAATCTTCGGACTGGTGCAGATTCCCTATTCTGGTGACGTTCGTGACACAAGTGCTTCCCAAATCCGCCCGCCTGCGCACACTGGGCATGTCGGCCGAAATCGCGGCGCGGCTGCGCACGATGATTCAGGAGGGCGAGTTGCCGCCCGGCGTGCGCATCGACGAGAAGGCCTTCTGCGACGCGTTCGACGTATCGAAGACGCCGTTGCGCGAGGCGCTCAAGGTGCTGGTGTCCGAAGGGCTGGTGCTGCATCGCCAGTACATCGGCTATCGCGTGGCGCCGCTCGACCTTGACGAACTGCGCGCCACCTTCGAGACGCTGCACGGGCTGGAAGCCCACGCGGGCGATCTGGCCGCGCAACGGCTCAACGATGCGGCGCTGGCGAAGATCGAACGCAAGCATCAGGCCATGATCGACGCGCACGATTCGGGCCGTCGCACCGACTACTTCCGCATCAACCAGGAAATCCACCAGCTCATCGTCGACAGTGCCGACAACGCCGTGCTGTCGGGCATCTATGCCACGCTGATGAGCAAGGTGCATCGCGCGCGCGGCGCGGCCAATGCCGACCTCATGCGCTGGCAGGAATCGCACGAGGAACACGAGGCCATCATGACCGCCTTGCGTGAACCCGGGCGTCCACGCCTGGCAGGCATCCTGCGGGAGCATTCGGAAAACACGGCCCGGGAAGTGCTGCGTGTGGTGGAGCTGACACTGGCCGAATCCGGCGAGCCGGCAGCCCGCGTGGCCAACGCACGGCGCGGCCGCTGAGGCCTCCCACGCCGGCCGCTCAGCCGCGCCGGCACATGGCGGCTGCCTTGTGGATGGCTTTGCGGATGCGCGGAAACGTGCCACAGCGGCAGGCGATGCCTCGCATCGCCATATCGATCTGCAGGTCTGTCGGCACCGGGCAGCGGGCCAGCAGCGCCGCGGCCGCCACGAGTTGCCCGCTCTGGCAGTAGCCGCACTGCACCACATCGAATTCGATCCACGCCGCGCGCAAGGCCTGCGCGACCGGGCCTTGCAGGCCTTCGACCGTGGTGATGCGCGCACCGCGCAGGTCCTTCAGCAGCAGCTGGCATGCCGGCGTGGCACGGTTGTCGAGCAATACCGTGCAGGCGCCGCACACGCCGATGCCGCACCCGAACTTGGTGCCGGTCAGGCGCTGCTCGCAGCGTAGCGCCCACAGCAGCGGCGTGTCGGTTGCAGACTTCAGGTCTACTGTCTTGCCATTGAGACGGACTGACACCATGGGTCGTTGCCCTCCGGTACGGCAGGTGTCGCCTGCAGCGGCAGCCTGCGGTGGCGCTGCCCGGTCAGCGCGAACAAGGCGTTGGCCACGGCGGGCGCGATGGGCGGGGTCGCGGTTTCTCCCACGCCTTCTGGCGCTGCGTCGCTGTCCAGCACATAGGTCTCGATGACGGGACAGGTCTCCATGTCGACGATCGGAAAGTCGGGGAAGTAGTGCTGCTGCACCTGCCCGTTGCGCAACGTGATGGCCTGTTGCAGCGCGGCCGACAGCCCGAACACGATGCCGCTTTCCATCTGTTGCTCCACCAGGTTCGGATTGATGGCGCGGCCGCAATCGACCACGCAGACCACCCGCGTCACGCGGAAATCACGCTCGGCCGTGGCACCCTGCCGCTTTGTCTCCGCCACCTCGGCCACCTGGGCCACCACGCTGCCGAATGATTCATGCATCGCCATGCCGCGTGCGAACGCCACGCCATCGCGGTCCCTCCATTGCGCGGGTCCGCGCCATGCGGCGCGCTCGCGCAGCGTCTCCAGTACGCGTACGTGGCGCCGGTGTGCCGGCTGCGTCAGCAATTCCAGCCGGAACGCGATCGGGTCCTTGCCCGCCGCCGCCGCCATCTCGTCGAGAAAGCACTCGACAAAGAACGCCTGATGCGAATGGCCGACCGAGCGCCAGTAGCCTACGGGCACGGGCAGTTCGACGCGATGGTGGTGCACCAGCATGTTGGGGCACGCATAGGGCTGGTCGAACGCGCCCTCGGCCATGGTGGCATCGGTCAGCAGCCGGGCCAGGAAGCGCGGCTTGCCGAACGCGCGCGGGAGCGCCTGTTCGGCGATCGACTGGCTGGCCGAGACGCTTTGCCACGCCACAAGCCGTCCGTCAGCGTCCAGTGCGCCGCGGCACACAGCCATGCAGGCGGGCCGGTAGAAATCGTGCGTCATATCCTGTGGGCGCGACCAGATGGTCTGCACCGGGTTGGGCGATGCGTGCCGCGCGATGGCGGCCGCCTGCACGATGAAGTCGATTTCGAGCCGTCGTCCGAACGCGCCGCCCAGCAGTTGCTGTTGGATCTGCACGTCGCCGGGGCTCAGGCCCAGCATGTTCGCCACCGCCTTGCGCGCGGCCATCGGCACCTGGGTGGACACCCACACCTGGGCCTTGCGGCCGTCCACCTGCACCGTGCAGTTGACCGGCTCCAGCGCGCCATGCGCGAGGTAGGGCACCTCGTAGCGCATTTCCAGCATCTTGCCGCGCTTGAGCGCCGCTTCGGCGTCGCCGGTACGATAGAACGTGTGGCCGCCGTCGCTGCTTTCCAGCGCACGGGTCAGCGCCGCGCGCACGTCATCGGTGTTCAGCCCCGCGGCCGGCCCGTGATCCCATTCGACGGGCAACTCGCACAGCGCGCGCATGGCGATGAACGGATTCTCGGCGATCGCCGCCACGCCCCCCGTGCCGCCGTGGTACGCATCGATCGGATAAAACCCCTTTACGCCGATCTTGTGCATCACCTTGTTCGTGTCGAACTTGCGAACGGTGCCGCCCAGGGTCGGGCACATCAGCACGCTCGCATAGAGCAGGTGGTCGGGCAAGGCGTCGATGCCGAAACGCGCGGTGCCATCGAGCTTCGCCTTTGCCTCGATGTGGCCCAGGCGCTTGCCGATCAGCGTGAACGTCTTCGGGTCCTTGAGCGTGAGATGGCCGGGATGCGGCAGGTCGCGCGCGTCCGTGGCGAGTTCGCCAAAGCTGGCCGAACGCCCCGACGCCGCGTGGAACACGCGTCCGGAGCGGGCCTGACACTGTTCCACCTGCACGTCCCAGCGGCGGGCCGCGGCACCGCATAGCATGGCGCGCGCGGAGGCGCCCGCTTCGCGCATCGGCTGCCACAGGTCGACGATGCTGGTCGAGCCGCCGGTTACCATCGATCCCAGCAGGCGCGCGCTACGGCGGGCAAGGTATTCGCTGATATGCGCCAGCGCGCCGTCGTCGTCAGGGCGGAACGGCAGGCTGCGCGGCAGGTTCTCGTGATTGACGTAGAGCGGCTCGATGGCGGACTGCTCCACGCGCACCTGCGACCAGTCCGCATCGAGTTCCTCGGCCAGCAGCATGGCCGCGCCGGTATGCACACCCTGGCCCATTTCGGCCTTGCTCATGACGATGGTCACGTGGTTGTCGGCACCAATCACGACCCAGCCGTTCAGGCGCGCATCGCCCGTGGTGGCGGGTGGTGGCAGGTCGGCGTCGAGACGGTCCTCGGGCCGCAGCAATGTCCATCCCACCACCAGCGCGCCCGCCGCCGCACCGCCGAGTAGAAAGGTTCTGCGCGTCAGCATGACATGGCCTCTGGTCGCCTCCGGTCGCAAACGCAAGCGCGCAAGCCCGATTCTCTTGCTGCTGCGATCACCTATATTAGTCAATGTCGCCCGCCATCGCGAGGCGGCACTGGGACATCTAGGCCTAAAGGCCAAGGCGTGCCTGGCAGACATAAATGCGATGGAATACGGATTGAAAGCCGATGAAAGCGCGCGCCCCCGCGCATGCGGGCACGCCGCCGGTTGTCCGGGGGAGGTACGCGATGCCCGTCGAAGCGATGCATGCCTGGGTGCTGCGATTGTCGGCCCCGTGGAAACAGGCGCTGCTGCGGCATGGCCTGGACCTGTCGCTGGTTCGATCGGCCGACGACACCGCCGACATCCTCGAACGTACGCTGCAGATCGACTGGTCGGACCCGCGCGTGGCCGAACTGAGCCGTGCCACGCGCCGTGCCGTGGAACCGGGCGACCCCGCGCGCAGCCTGCTCTATCACATGCTGGCGCTGGCGGAGTGCCCGACGCTGGATGAGGGTATCGAGCTGGCCGACCTGGATCTGCTGGAAAACTACATCTATTCCCGCGCGCCGCTGCCCGACGACTGGGCATCGCTCGATGTCGCGGTGCTTGCCTGCCAGTACCGGCCGGCACGCCGCACGGGGCACCAGCTGCACGCAGACCTGGTGTTTTCTCGGCTCGGCATCGCGCGCAACGGCGACACCGAATCGAGTTACGACCCCCGCACGCGCAGCCACGTGCCGACCGTAGCCGGGCACCCCGAGCACGTGCGGGTGCTGCCCGCCCACTATGCGGCGTTCCTGGTGCGCAGGACGCGCGGTGCCAGCGCGCTGAGCCTGGTCGAAGGCGAGCGGGAGGGCGACGAAGCGCGCGAGTTCCTGGTGCCGGTGCGCAAGCTGTTCGCCAGCGGCTGCGTGCCGGGGCAGGACCTGACGCTGGAATACGGCCACCACCACGTCGGCGACAAGCTGCGCCGCGCCGTGCAGGCGCGCTGGGGCGTAACGCCGGAGCCCAGGGCCGTGCTGGCCGATCCGCCTTATTCCCAGTCGTGGCGCTTTCCGGATGCCGCGCAAAGCGCCGCGCCGGTGCCAGGCTCCACGGCGCCGCCGATCGCGCTGGTGCGCAAGGGCGATTCCGTATGGCTGATGCCGGGGGCGTTGCCGTTGATCGAGCCCCTGACGCCAGAGCACTTCAAGATTCGGGGCTTCCGCGTGCCGGCGCAATGGCGCGTGTTGCCGGTGGTCAACCGGCGCTTCACCACCCAGCGCATTTTCTCGGACCTGTTCAAACTTTTCCTGGAAGGCATCAACGCGCTGCGCGAGCGATATGTCCCGCATTTTGCCCCAGCGTTCCTGCGCTATCCGGAGCCTCGCAACGCGCCGGAGTACATCAATATCCGGCACCGCTGGCAAGACGACGGGGCCACCTATCGCGACATGTGCGCGGAGCCTTCGGACCGCGAGCAGTTCCTGGCCGAAGTCAAGCAGGGCGGCTATCACGCCCAGCTGTTCCTGGACCATTGTGCCGAAGGGACGGTCAGCGTGCGCGTGGCGCAATGGCCGGACCGCCACGTGTTTCCGGCCTACTCCGTGGTGGCCGCGCCGGATTTCTATCCCTACGCCGACCAGGCGGAATTGCAGCGGTGGTTCCGCGAGCAGAAGATCGATCCGAAGTCGCAATTTCGCAGCGGATCGCCGCTCTCGCTCAGTGCCGAACGGCTGGCCGCCAATCCCCTGCATCGTGACCCATTCAGCGCGGCGCGGGCGTTTCCGCCCGGCGAGACCACCATGCCCGTGTCGTTCAGCCTGGCACCACGCGGGCAGGCACCCAACGCGGACGGCACCCACGTGCCGCGCATGGTGTCGTTCCTGTCCGATGCATCGTCCAGCGTGTTCGCGCCGGGCTGGGACGTGACCTATGCCGGTGGTTGGGGCGGCATCTATCTGGCCACGTTCGGGCTGGGCAGCCCGTTTGCGGAGGACATCAAGCTGTGCGCGGCGTCGAACAGCTTCTGGCCGGCGCTAAGCCCGGACGCGTCGCGCACGTTCCGTCGCGCCGATGCGCCCACCGCGCTGCCGATGCTCGATGACGAACTGGGCTATCACCCATCGCATCCGCTGGCGCAAGCCGGGGCGACACGGCCGGGCTGGGACGGCGAGTACGGCCCGTACCTGACCCCGGAGGGCGAGGTGGACTACGCCGACATCCACCGCTCGGATTACGTGGCCAATGCGTTGCGTGGCCAGATGCTGTTCGGCGCGTTCGAGCATGTCGACTCGGCCGAGCTGATCCGGCGGATTGCCGCGCTGCGCCACGCGGTGGCGGCGTGCGACAACGGCCAGGTGCCGTCGCACACGCGGCTGTGGCTGGTATCGGCGCGCAGGCTGGACGCCGCTCCCGCGGCTGTCCAGGATGGCGCGACGGATATCGTCTATCGCTTCGTGTTCGTGCTTCCCGCCGATGCCAGTGCCGTGCCCCGCCAGCATGAACCGGGGCGGCTGCGCGTGCCCTATGCCGAGGCGCTGCAATGCGACGCCACGCCGGCGGGCCTGGTCGGCGCGGTGCGGCGCCGCGCCCCTGGCCCGGAAGCACTGGCGTTGTACTGACCGATCATGCGCAATGGTGGCGTGCTGGTGATCGGCGACGGTCCGGCGGGATGCGCGGCCGCCATTGCGGCGGCCCGGGCCGGTGGCGCGGTGACGATGGTGGGCGCCGGCCGTATGCGCGCGGTGCCCGAATGCGCGTCGGCGGGGGCGTTGCGGCTGCTGGATGCGATCTCGCCTGCGTTCGCTACCCGGTCCCACATCTGGCTCGACCACGCATGGCCAGACGCTACCGTAATCACACAGCGTGCCCGGGCCGTCGATCGTGCGCAGCTCGATCGTGGCCTGCGCGAGGCGGCGGTGCGCGCCGGGGCCGACTACCAGGTCATGCCGGCGTCGACTTTGCGGCCACGAGTGGCCGGCGATCGCGTGACGGGCGTGGAGGGCATGTCCGGCGGTGGCCTTGCTGCCGGCGCCTACGTCGTGATCGACGCGTCCGGCGTGAACGGGTGGCTGCGCCGCACCCTGGGCCTGCCGGAAGGGATCGACTCGGGAGCCTGGTGGCTGCAGCGCGGCTTTGGCGTGCTGGCTGGGGGGCAGGCCAGCGCGCCAGGTACGCAGTTCGTCATTGGCGCCAACGGATGGCTGTGGCGGTACGCCACGCCACAGGGCTGCATCTGGACGGCGCTGTGCAGTACGCGCGACGCCAGCGTGGCATGGCCCCCCGGCATGCGGCCAGTTGGCCGGATCTGGCGCGAGTGCCGCCGCTGGCGGCATCTGCGGCAGGCGGCAGGCGCGGGTTACTTCGTTTGCGGCGATGCGGCTGGCTATCTCGATCCGGCTACCGGCGATGGCCTTCGCTTTGCGCTGGAATCGGGTGCCCGCGCCGGTGCGCTGGCCGCCGGCGTGGTGCGCTGGCCGCAGCGGAGCAGCCTGGCGGCGGCGTTGTACGCGGACTGGGTGTTGCAGACCTATCTGACCAGTCGGGCCGCACTGCGCGAGGTGTATGCGCGCGCGCACCTGGCGGTGCGGTGACGGCCGGCACCGGCGGGTGTCTTGTCCGTCGCGTGGGGCTTCGGTCCCATTGCCCGCCACTGTCCCATGCACTACAAAACCAGAACCCGCAACGCGGGGGCCGCGTGCCGGCGGGGTCGGCACGGACCACAATCCAACGACTTGGCAACAAGGGGGCAGCAGATGAATCCGAACAAGGCGCTGTGGGAAAAGGGCGACTTCACGCGGCTGGCGGCAACCATGCGCGAGAGTGGCGACGAACTGGTGGAGCGGCTGGGCGTCACGCCCGGCATGAAGGTGCTTGACCTGGGCTGCGGGGACGGCACCACCGCGCTGCCCGAAGCGAAGCGTGGGGCCGACGTCCTGGGCGTCGATATCGCCAGCAACCTGGTGGCCGCCGGCAACCGGCGCGCGCAGGAAGCGGGGCTCGGGAACCTGCGCTTCCAGGAGGGCGATGCCTGCGCGCTGACCGACCTACAGGACCACACCTTCGACCTGGTCGTCAGCATGTTCGGCGCCATGTTCGCGCCCAAGCCGGGGGAGGTGGCCAGCGAGATGGTGCGCGTGGTAAAGCCCGGCGGGCGCATCGTGATGGGCAACTGGATTCCGAACGATCCGACGCTGGTCGCGCAGGTGCTGAAGATCAGCATGTCCTATTCGCCACCACCGCCGGAAGGCTTCATCAGCCCGATGCTGTGGGGCCACGAAATCATTGTCACCGAGCGATTCGGCGCGGCGGGCGTGCCGCCGGAGAACATCGGCTTTGACCGGGACACCTACGTCTTCCGGTACGCCGGCAAGCCAACAGACTTCGTGGCGACGTTCCGCGATTACTACGGCCCGACCATGAACGCGTTTGCCGCCGCAGAGGCGAACGGCAGGCGCGACGATCTGCAGCGCGAACTCGACGCGCTGTTCACCGCGCAAAACCGGAGTGGCAAGCCCGATGTCACCGAGATCCCGGCGACCTACCTGCGCGTGACCGTGATGACGCCGCCGTGAGCGCATCCAGCGCACGACACCAGTATGTGGCGGCCGATGCACGCGCGCGCAAATACCGCGCATGAATGTCGGCCGCAAGCCTCGTTAATGACAGTTGCAAAACGGAACACTTTGTCAGGTGCCTCGACGCTACAGTGGGCCTTCCCAAGTCTGTAGGCTTTTCTGGAGGTACACGAATGAAGCAACATCTGGCGAAATCCCTGTTGATGGCTGGCGCACTGATCGCGTCGTACCCACTGCTCGCGCAGCAGTTGGCTCCCGCCCAGCAGGCCCAGCCGATGCCCGCCACCCAGGTCGCGCCTGGCGCGCCTGTCGCCCCTGCCGCGTCCACCGGCTACGGTGCGCCGGCCGCTCCCACGGGCTACGCAGCGCCGGCCGCGCCGGCGGCGGCACCCGTTGACGTCGCGCAGCAGCAGCCCGCCGCCAACCCCTACGCACAGGGTTCGATGGAAACCGTGCAGAGGGGCGTGCCGCCCGCGCCGGGTACCGCGACCATGGCACCTGCCCCGGCCGCCGCCGACCCCGCCAGCATGAGCCTGCCGCCGGACGCCCTCGGCAGCCGCCTGGGCCGGCGAAACATCTACCTCGACGGCGCCTGACCTGATCGACGTCGATGCCCCCGCGTCGCCCCGCGCGCCTGTGCATGCGCCGCACAAATGCTGTGCGGCGCATGGCGTTGAACAGGCCACCTGTGCAAACCTAGACTGGCGCCTCGATTCTTTGAGGAGCCTGTCATGACCCTGACCCTGTTGCGTTGTTTCCGCCTGGCCACCGTAAGCCTGTCGCTTGCGGCATCTGCCGGCGGTGCCGTCCACGCGGCGCAAGACAACGCCCACCCGGGCATCCGCGCGATGCTGGGTGCCAAGCCTGTCGAGCATCTCGATCCGCGCAGCACGGCGCTGGTCATCATCGACTTCCAGAAGGAGTACTTCTCCGGCCGGATGCCGATTCCAGATGGCCAGCGCGCCATGGACAACGCGCAGCGCCTGCTTGCGTTTGCCGATCGCCACCGCATTCCCGTCTTCCAGATCCAGCACATCGCGCCGGCAGGTGCCGCCGTCTTTGCCGTGGATGGCCAGACCGTGGACTTCCAGCCGGGCATGGCGCCGCGCCAGCAGGACGTCGTGCTGCGCAAGGAAACCGTGAGCGTGTTTGCCAGCACGGACCTGGACCGCCGCCTCAAGGCAATGGGCGTCAAAACCATCGTGGTGGCGGGGCTGATGACCCATGCCTGCGTGGCCGGCGCCGCGCGCGACGCGGTGCCGCTCGGGTTTCACGTTGTGGTAGCATCCGACGCCTCGGCCACGCGCGCCATCACGCGCGCCGATGGCCGTACGATCGGCAAGGACGCGCTGCATGAAGCCGCGCTTGCGGAGATCGAAGACACGTTCGGCGATGTGATGACCACTGCGGCCATCACGCATCTGCCGTTGCGCTGACACTGTCCTGAGACGCCCCGCCGGGGCGTTTCTGCTTTTGGGAGACGGCATTTTCATGGACCAGCTGCTTGCCATGCGCGTCTTTCGCGCCATCGTCGAGGCCAGGGGGTTCTCGGCGGCGGCGGAGCGGCTCGACCTGTCGCACTCCACCGTGTCGCGGCAGCTCAAGCAACTGGAAGCCAGCATGGGCGTGCAGCTGCTGAACCGCAACACGCGGCGCTTCGCGTTGACGGACGCCGGCGAACGCTATCACCGCCACTGCGCCGATATCCTGGCGCGTATCGACGCCATGAACGTGGCGATGACGGGGGAGGGCGCGCAGTTGTCCGGGCCGCTGCGCGTGACGGTGCCGCTGGCCATCGGCACGCTCGAACTGCAGGACTGGCTGCCAGCGTTTCGTGCGCGCTATCCGGAGATCCGGCTCGACCTCTCGTGCAGTGACCAGTTCGTCGACCTGGTGGCCGAGCGTTTCGACGTGGCGCTGCGCATCCGTAGCGCGCCGCTGGCCGACAGCAGTCTGATGGCCAGGCGTCTGGCCAGGTCCGATACGGTTCTGGTGGCGTCACCCGCCTACCTGGCCACATGTGGCCTGCCGGTGAACGCCAGCGATCTCGCCCGCCACCAGCTGCTGGCATTCGCGGCGGCCCCCGATACGTGGCAACTGACGGGTGCCGACGGCCAAACCGAACGGGTTGCCGTGCGCGGCGCGCTGACTGCCGATGCGATCACCGCACTGTATGCGGCGGCGCTGGCCGGCGCCGGCATTGCGGCCTTCACCGAGCGCACGGCGCGCAGCGAACTGTCGCGTGGCCGCCTGGTGCGTGTGCTGCCGCAGTACCACGCAGGCACCAGCCACTACTACGCGCTCTATCCGCAGACCCGGCACCTGACTCCGCGTGCGCGGGCCTTCATCGATTTCATGGCGGAGCACTACGGCGCGCAGTGATGCGCAAGACGCCTGGAGGTGACAGCGACAGGCACCGATGTGCCATGCATCGCCCCGGTGCATCCGTGGGTCCGATGCGAGGACGGCCGTGAAAAATCTGTCCGCGGGCTCTGCAGCGCCTACAGTAGTGAAAGTCCCGGCGCCGGAAGCGGCGTGGGCACGGTCTTTGCGCGATACGGCCGGAGTAGGCCCACCATCATCATGCAAGAGCTTGCCTTTCGCACCCTGCTGTATCGGTACTTCTTTTTCGACTGGCTGTTCAAGGACACCAGCCGGGGCGACCTGATCGCGCGCACGGCGGCCTGGCGCTTCAACCAGGCCCGCGCACACTGGCTGCTGACCTATATGCGGCGATGGCTGTGGTGTGGCGTGCTGCTGTACGGGCTGGGCGGTGCGGCCGAGTTGCTGATGCGCGCGCCGGTGCTGTCGGCGTGCTTCTATGTGCCGGGCGCGCTCAGCGTTCCGGTCAATATCGTGATTGGCGTGATGTGGCTCGGGCTCAAGGCGTGCCCGGGGCCGGTGCGCACGCCGTCCCGCTGACTGTTTCAGGCTTGCAACGGCCTGGGCAGGAATCGTCCTGGTAAAGGATGGCCGCTGCCCGCCAGCCTGCGCGGTGCGGCCAGTGGCTCGCTCCTTGCATGGACGCGAAGTTGCTCACACTCCCCGGCGTGTCGCCTTCCAGGTGTACGCGTCCACGATGCATTTCATCAGGACGGTGCGTCGCGCGCACCTGTCGGGTCACGCTCCGAAGCCATGAGCCGCCGTCAGCGCGCTGACGACGCTGTCCCATCCTGTCGGAGATTTGCCATGACCCGATACATCGTGCTCGCAAGCTTTACAGACCAGGGCATACGCACTGTCAAGGACACCACCAAACGCGCCGCGGCCGTGCGCGAAATGGCGCCGCAGTTCGGCGTGAAGGTGACCGACGTGTTCTGGACGCTCGGTATATATGACGTGATCCTGACGCTGGAAGCGCAGGACGACGCATCCGTGACGGCCTTTGGCCTGTCGATCGGCTCGCAAGGGAATGTTCACACGCAGACACTGCGCGCCTTTACGGAAGACGAGATGAAGGCGATCGTCGGCAAGATGCGCTGAACGGCGCTTGCCACGCCGCCGCGCGTCCTGCGAACGGATCGACTTGCGCGGCGGCCCCCTGGCGCAGATTCCATGCAGCCAGCCGAAGTACGAGACCTGCTGGACCTCGACGGACCCGACGCCGATAGGTTGGATCGCAGTTACCAGTCCGCACGGGCCCGGCGGTGGCATCGCGACGCCATGCGCGCCGAGGTGAAGCACCGGCTAGGCGTTTACCCCCGCATCGCCAATGGCACCGTGTAAGAACCGGGTAAGGGGCGCGCATTACCTTGTCACCATGCCATGCGAGGACACTCGCGCGGCAAACGCAAATATATGTGGCACGTGCAGCAGAGATGCGCAGGAGACAAGCATGCAAGAGGATCTGATCGAGAAACTGAAGGCCAGCCGGCAGTATCGGGAACTGGTGAGTCGGCGCGGCCGGCTGGGCTGGCTGCTGACGGCCGTGATGCTGGTGGTGTACTACGGCTACGTGCTGCTGATCGCCTTCGACAAGGAACTGCTGGCAACGCGCGTGGGCCAGGGCGTCATGACCTGGGGGATGCCGATCGGATTGTTCGTGATTCTCTTCACCGTCGTGATCACCGGGCTGTACGTGCGCCATGCCAACCGCGTCTATGACGACCTGACCGACCGCATCAAGCAGGAGGTGGCACGATGACCCGTCACGCATTCGGCGCCGCAGCGCTCGGCGCGGCACTGCTGCTGTCCGCCAACGCCTTTGCCGCCGGTGGCGACCTGGGCCAGGCGGTGAAGCAGGCCACCAACTGGACGGCCATCGGCATGTTCGTGGTGTTTGTCATCGGCACGCTGTTCATCACCAAATGGGCGGCCAAGAAAACCAAGTCCGCGGCCACGTTCTATACCGGCGGCGGCATCACCGGCTTCCAGAATGGCCTGGCGATTGCCGGCGACTTCATGTCGGCCGCGTCGTTCCTCGGCATTTCCGCAGCGGTCTACACCAATGGCTATGACGGCCTGATCTATTCGATCGGATTCCTGGTCGGCTGGCCGATCATCACCTTCCTGCTGGCCGAGCGGCTACGCAATCTCGGCCGCTTCACCTTTGCCGATGTGGCGGCATACCGCTTCAAGCAGGCGCCTATCCGTGCCTTCGCGGCGTCCGGCACGCTGGTGGTGGTGGCGTTCTACCTGATCGCCCAGATGGTGGGAGCAGGGCAGCTGATCAAGCTGCTGTTCGGTCTGGAATACTGGGTGGCGGTGGTCATCGTCGGTGCGCTGATGATGATCTACGTGCTGTTCGGCGGCATGACCGCCACCACGTGGGTGCAGATCATCAAGGCCTGCCTGCTGCTGGGTGGTGCGTCGTTCATGGCCTTCATGGTGCTGGCCCAGTATCACTTCAGCCCCGAGCAGCTGTTTGCCAAGGCCGTGGAAGTGCATGCCAAGAAGGACTCCATCATGAGTCCCGGCAACTTCATCAAGGACCCGATCTCGGCCATCTCATTCGGCATCGCGCTGATGTTCGGTACCGCCGGGCTGCCGCACATCCTGATGCGCTTCTTCACCGTGCCGAACGCCAAGGAAGCCCGCAAATCGGTGTTCTGGGCCACCACCTGGATCGGCTACTTCTACATCCTGACGTTCATCATCGGCTTTGGCGCGATCGTGCTGGTCAGCACCAACGCCAGCTTCCAGGACGGTAGCGGCAAGCTGCTCGGAGGCGTGAACATGGCCGCCGTTCACCTGGCCAGCGCAGTGGGTGGCAATGTGTTCCTGGGCTTTATCTCGGCCGTGGCGTTCGCGACGATCCTGGCGGTGGTGGCGGGCCTCACGCTGGCCGGCGCGTCGGCGGTGTCGCACGATCTGTACCAGACAGTGTTCAAGCACGGCAAGGCCACCAGTGCCGAGGAACTGCGCGTGTCGAAGCTCACGACGATTGTGCTGGGCATCATCGCGGTGGTGCTGGGCATCGTGTTCGAGAAGCAGAACATCGCGTTCATGGTGTCGCTGGCCTTTGCCGTGGCGGCATCGGCCAACTTCCCGGTGCTGTTCCTGTCGGTGCTGTGGAAGGGCTGCACCACGCGGGGCGCCATGGTGGGCGGCTTCCTGGGGCTGGTGTCGGCGGTGGTGCTGACGGTGCTGTCGCAGGCAGTCTGGGTCGATGTGTTCCACTTCAAGAACGCACCGTTCCCTTACACGTCGCCGGCGCTGTTCTCGATGACGATCGGTTTTGTCGGCATCTGGCTGTTCTCGGTGACCGACAAGTCACGGCGTTCCCTGCTGGACAAGGCTGGCTTCGAGGCGCAGGAACTGCGCTCCGAGACGGGCATCGGCGCTGGCGAAGCGACCGCGCACTAGGCATCGCGTAATAGAAAACGGCCCCTGGATTCACAAGGGGCCGTTTTTCTTTTTGGCTGCGCGGACGGAAGACCGCTCAGGCTCTGGCGACGACCTGGATCTGCAGGGCTTCGCCGCCGGCGGCGACGATCAGCAGGCGGTCCACGTTCGGGTGTGCGCCCGGCCTGTTGCGTGCATCGGCGGTGTGTTCGGCAAAGACGGCCAGGCCATGCTCGGCGGCCTGGGCATCGAGCTTGCCGAAGACCTGCTGCAGGTAGTGGTACACGGCCAGCGAGCCTTGCTTGCCCTGTACGTTCTCGATGCTCGCTACCACGGTGCCGCTGGTGTCGACGAGGTCGATGCGGGCGATGCCGTCGATGGCGGGGAGTTGTGCGAGGTTGTCCTTGAATACCGGGCTTGGCTGGATCATGAAAGGGTTCCGTTGGGTCTGGAATGCAAAAACGGACGGTGCCGAGTGGCGACCGTCCGTTCCTGTTTGTGCGTTGGTAGGCTCGATTGGACTCGAACCAACGACCCCCACCATGTCAAGGTGGTGCTCTAACCAGCTGAGCTACGAGCCTAGCGAAGGCGCGAATTCTATAGACGACTTTCGCAAAGCGCAAGCATTTCTTTTGCGAAACCTTTGCTGGGGGGCGGCGCGCCACATGCCGGCCGCCAGCCAGCATCCCGGGAAGCATGCGCCATGCGGGCGGGCAGGTGGGTTTGGGGGAAAGGGGAAATTTGCAGCTTGTCACGGGCATCGATTAGGGTTACGGCTATGGCGCCCGCCCCAATAACAACCCCACGCCCGCACGAGGAGACTAGAACATGACCCCCTGGCTCACACGCGCCGCTGCGGCCATCGGCTGCACGCTGGCCCTGATCGGCGCCGCACCGGCGCACGCCGAGGATGCCGCCACGCTGACCATTACCGCCGGCGCGCAGCAGAAGACCCTGACCCGCGATGCGCTGCTGAAAGACCGGCGTCTGGCCAGCGTCACCGTCGACGACGACAACTACAAGCGTCGCATGACATTCAAGGCCATCCCGATGGCTGCGTTGCTGGCAGGCCTGCCGGCGTCGCCGGATGGCAGCGCCACCACGGCCGCCACCGATGGCTATGTCTCGCATCTGCCGCTGGGCCTGCTGCTGGCCGACCGCGCCGACGGCCCCCGCGCGTGGCTGGCGGTGGAAAACCCCGCAAAGCCGTGGCCGAAGCTAAAAGGGCAGGACATTGGCCCGTTCCGGCTGATCTGGACCGTGCCGAAGTCAGCCAGGCAGGCCGATGCGACGGTGCGGATCACGGAAAGCCTGTGGACCTGGGCGATTGCGCGCATCGATCTGGGCGGCACCGCCGCGGAGCGTTTTGCGGCGATTCGCCCGGCCGAAGGCGAGCCCGCCGACGGGCCGGTCATGCGCGGCTTCGCGGCGTTCCAGCGCGTCTGCTTCTCGTGCCATTCGATGAACCGCGCCGGCGACGCCAACCTGGGGCCAGACCTGAACGTGCCCTACAACCCGGTGGAGTACCTGGGCGACGACAAGCTGTCGAAGCTGATCCGCAACCCCCAGGCGCTGCGCTGGTGGCCGGGCTCGAAGATGTCGTCGATCGACGAGAAAACGCTGTCCGACGCCGAACTCAAGGACCTGCTGGCCTACCTGCACCACATGGCGGGGCACAAGGTGGACGCCCCGCCGCCAAAGCCCTGAGGCGCGGCGGCGGTTGCGCGGCGAGGCGCGTCAGACGTCGATCGCGGCGGCCGACTGCAGCTGGCGCCGCAGTTCGAACTTCTGGATCTTGCCCGTCGATGTCTTGGGCAGCGGCCCGAAGTACACGGCCTTGGGCACCTTGAAGCCGGCCAGCAGGGTACGGCAGTGGGCGATGATTTCCTCGGCGGTGGCGCTGGCGCCGTCCTTGAGTTCGACGAACGCGCACGGGGTTTCGCCCCACCTGGCGTCGGGCTGGGCCACCACGGCGGCGGCCATCACGGCCGGATGGCGGTAGATCGCGTCCTCGACCTCGACGCTGGAGATGTTCTCGCCGCCCGAGATGATGATGTCCTTGCTGCGGTCCTTGATCTTGATATAGCCGTCCGGCATGCAAACGCCCAGATCGCCCGTATGGAACCAGCCGCCGGCAAACGCCTCGCGCGTGGCGCGGTCGTTCTTCAGGTAGCCCTTCATGCAGATATTGCCGCGGAACATGATCTCGCCGATGGTCTCGCCGTCACGCGGTACCGGCTGCATGGTGTCGGGGTCCAGCACGGCCACGCCGGCCTGCAGGTGGTAGCGCACGCCCTGGCGGGCCTTCAGCACGGCGCGCGCTTCCATCGACACGTCCCGCCAGTCGTCCTGCTCCGCGCAGGCCGCGGCCGGGCCATACACCTCTGTCAGGCCATAGACGTGCGACAGTTCGAAGCCCATGTGTTCCATCTGCGCCAGCACGGCGGCCGGCGGCGGCGCGCCCGCCACCATGCCGCGCACCGGCCCGCGCAGGCCTTCACGCCATGTGGCCGGCGCGCTGACCAGCGCGGTGTGGACGATGGGCGCGGCGCAATAGTGGGTGACACCCTCGTCGCGCATCAGATCGAACACCAGCTTCGGATCGAACTTGCGCAGGCAGACGTTCACGCCGGCGCGTGCGGCCACGGTCCAGGCGAAGCACCAGCCGTTGCAATGGAACAGCGGTAGTGTCCACAGGTAGACCGGATGCTTGGCCATGTCCCATTCCAGGATATTGGACACCGCGTTCATGGCCGCGCCGCGGTGGTGGTAGACCACCCCCTTGGGGTCGCCCGTGGTGCCGGACGTGTAGTTCAGCGCGATGGCATCCCATTCGTCGGCCGGCATCTGCCAGTCGTAGTCGGGGTCGCCGCCAGCCAGGAAGGTCTCGTAATCGGTGTCGCCAAACGGCGCGTCGGGCTCGGGGCCCAGCACGTCATGGACCGCGATGACCTTGAGCCCCTGTACCTCGCGCGCAAGCTGGCGCGCCACGTCGGCAAACTCGGTATCGGCCAGCAGCACGCGGGCCTCGCCATGGCGCAGCATGAAGACCAGGTTGGCGGCGTCCAGGCGGATGTTCAGCGCGTTGAGCACGGCGCCGGACATCGGCACGCCGAAATGCGCCTCGATCATGGCCGGCGTGTTGGGTAGCAACGCGGCGACCGTGTCGCCCTTGCCGACGCCGGCGCGCGCCAGGGCACTCGCCAGCCGGCGGCAGCGCGCATAGGTATCGCGCCAGTTCTGCCGGAGCGGGCCATGCACGATGGCCAGGCGCTGGCCGTAGACTTCGGCCGCGCGGGCGATGAAGTCGAGCGGGGTCAGCGGCACGAAATTGGCGGCGTTGCGGGCCAGCCCGGTATCGAAGTCGGTCGGCATGATGCGTGTCTCCTGTCTGGATCCTGTCGGATTCGTGTTGTGTTGTCGGGGGCCACGCTATCATTCTCGCGCGGGCCGACTCTGTCGTTCAGGCGACAGAGCTGCTCCAACCGCGACATTGACGCATCTTGTGCCCCGTTGGCGTAAGTTTCGCGTCAGATTCCACTGGGTAACCGTTGCCGCAGGCTCATGAACGTCCACGACTCGCTTGAACAACACGACTGGTATCGCGCGCTGGCGCCGGAACACCAGGCGCTGGCGGCGTCGGGCACGGTGGTGCGGACGTTCGCGCCCGACAGCTATATCGCGCGGCGCGGCGAATTTTCGCGCCACTGGATCGGCGTGGATGCGGGCCTGATCAAGCTGGCGGTCTACACGCCGGACGGGCGCGGCTGCACCTTCTGCGGCGTGCCGGCCGGCGGCTGGTGCGGGGAGGGCAGCGTCATCAAGCGCGAGGACCGGCGCTACGACGTGATCGCCATCCGCGAATCGCGCGTGCTGCTGGTGGCCGAGGCGGTCTTCAACACGCTGCTGGCGGACAGCCTGCCTTTCGCGGGCTACGTGGTGCGCCAGCTCAACGAGCGCATGGGCCAGTTCATCGCCATGGTGCAGAACGACCGCCTGCTCGGCGCCGATGCCCGTGTGGCGCAGGCCATCGCCCAGCTGTTCCATCCGGCGCTTTATCCGAAGACCACGGCGGTGCTGGAGTTGTCGCAGGAGGAAATCGGCCTGCTCACCGGGCTGTCGCGCCAGCGCGTGAACCAGGCGCTGCGGCGGCTCGAAGCGGAGGACATGGTCGGGTTGTCGTACCAGACCATCCGGGTTACCGACCTGGAGGCGCTGCGGCGCTTCGGGATGTCGGAACTGTAGGGCGGCCCGCGTGCCGAATGCGGGGCGATTGCCGCGCCGCGTGGCCGTTTCGCCAATGTGCGCGTTTTACGGGGCGCGGCGAACACTGGCACAATTCGGACCGATTCCCTAATTCCGTGCCCCTGTCCCCATGCAACAACCGCTGGCCAACCTCGCGGCCATTTCACTCGATCTCGACGATACGCTGTGGCCGTTCACGCCAGCCGTCATACGGGCCGAGCAGACCCTGCACGACTGGCTGCTGGCGCAGGCACCGCGCACATCGGGCCTGCTGACATCGCCGCAGGTGCTGGGCGAGCTACGCGCGCGGTTCCAGGCAGAGCGGCCGGACCTTGCGCACAGCCTGCGCGAGCTGCGGCTCGGATCGATCCGCATGCTCCTGGAACTGTCGGCCGAAGACCCGCAACTGGCCGAGGCCGCCTATGACGTGTTCTTTGCCGCGCGCCAGCGCGTGGATTTCTTCGAAGATGCGTTCCCGGCGCTGGAATGGCTCAGCGCCCGCTTTCCGTTGGTGGCCGTGTCAAATGGCAACGCCAGCCTGCAGGTGACGGGCGGCCATCACTTCTTCCATGCGGCCCTGAATCCGGAGAGCGCCGGCTGCGCCAAGCCCGATGCCGCGATCTTCCATGCGGCGGCCGAACTGGCCGGGTGCCGGCCCGAACGGATGCTGCACGTCGGCGACGATGCGGATCTGGATGTGGTGGGAGCCATCGCGGCAGGCGTTCAGGCCGCGTGGGTGGTGCGCTCGGACGATGCCGCTGCGGCGCGCTGGGCCCGCAGCAGCCAGGCGCCGCATGTGATCGTGCGCGATCTCTATGCGCTGTGCCGGGCCATCGACCCGACCTGCCCGGTGGCGCGCGCGATGCCGGCGGCCGCGGCTATCTGATTCAGTCTTCGGACTTTTCCTGCGGCACGGCTTTGCCGAGCAGCTTGCCGAGCAGGCCGTTCTTGCCGGTGCCCTGCTGGCGCTGCGACTTCGGGAGCCCACCTGCCCGGTTGGCGCCGGCCTGCTTCAGATTGTTGTTGATCTTCAGGCCCTTGTTCTTTTCCAGGTCGGTTTTCTTCACGGACAGCTTTCCAATTGGTTAAGCCGCGCATTGTACGCATGTGCGGCGGGGCGGCGCGACATCGGGCCAGATCTTCGGCGCAATCCGGGCCTTAATCCTCGCCTCTGTCTTCGCCCTTCCCGTCGCCCTTGATGGCCTGCTTGGTCGCCTGGTAGCCGCGCTTCGTGGTATCCGCCACGGCGTGGCCGGCATCCCGCGCGCCATGGCCGATGGTGATGCCGGCTTCCTTGGCGCCGTGGCCAATCGTGCGGGCGACATCGGCCACCGCGTGGCCGGTTTTCTTGCCGGCTTCCTTGACGCCTTCCTTGAAGGCGTGTGCGTCGGAAGACACACTGGCGTGTGCCAGGGGGCTCATGGCGGCCATGGCGGCCAGCGACATCGTGACGATCGTCGTGCGGAGCTTCATGTTTGGATCTGGTCCGTAGCGGGTTTCACGTGGCCGTATTTTACGCGCGCCCGCGCCGCGATGCCCTGGCGCGGGCAGCCGTGCTAGCGCGGTGCCGGCCCCGTTTCCGTGATCGCGCTGTAGACCAGCGTGCGCAACTGGCGGCGCACCGGGTAGGCCGACGACGGCAGCAGCTGCGTCAGGAACAGGCCGATCAGGTCTTCCTTGGGATCGACCCAGAAGAACGTGCTGGCGGCGCCGCCCCAGAACATGTCGCCCGCACTGCCCGGAATCAGCGTGCTGGCCGGCGCGATGGTGGTGGCGAAGCCCAGGCCGAAGCCCACGCCTTCGTAGGTGGCTTCGCTGAACATTGAGCGCGACAGGCGCGGCAGGTCAACCCCGCCGGGCAGGTGGTTGGCGGTCATCAGCGCCAGTGTCTTGGGGCCGAGCAGCCGTACGCCGTCGAGTTCGCCGCCGTTCAGCAGCATGCGGGCAAAGCGCAGGTAGTCGGCAGCCGTCGATACCAGGCCGCCGCCCCCCGACAGGAATGCGGGCGGCTGCAGGTAGGGGCTGGTCTGCGGATCGTCCTGCAGCATCGGGCGGCGCGGCATGATCACCTTGGAGCCAAGCGCACCGACCGCGTAGCACGCGCAGAACCGGGCGGCCTTGTGCGCCGGCACGTGGAAGCCGGTATCGACCATGCCCAGTGGATCGAAAATCCGCTGTTTCAGGAAGGCATCGAACGGCATGCCGCTAATCTTGCCGACCAGGTAGCCCAGCACGTCGGTGGCCACCGAGTAGTTCCAGGCCTCGCCCGGCGAGAATTCCAGCGGCAGCGTGGCCAGCTTCTCGATCATGTCGTCGAGCGTGCCTTCGGTGGCCAGTTCGCCGATCTTCAGCTTGCGGTAGGCCGCGTCGACGTTGCTGTTCTGCTGGAAGCCGTAGGTCAGGCCCGAGGTATGGCGCAGCAGGTCCACCACCAGCATCGGCCGCGCGGGCGGGCGGGTCTGGAAGCTCTCCATGAAGCCGCCCGCGAACACGCCCAGCTTTTCCCAGGCCGGGATGTACTTGCTGACCGGATCGTCGAGGGCGATCCTGCATTCCTCCACCAGCATCATGATGGCCACCGACGTGATCGGCTTGGTCATCGAATAGATGCGGAAGATGGAATCCTCGGCCAGCGGCACCTGCCGCTCGCGGTCGGCCTGGCCCAGCACCGCATTCAGGGCCAGTTCGCCGCGCCGCCAGACCTGCACCAGTGCGCCGGGCAGCTTGCCGGTGGCGACGTAGGTCTCGTCGATAAAGCGTCCGATCCGGTCCAGTCGATCCCGGGACATCCCCTGCGTCTGCTGCATATCCGCGCCTCCCTGTCAGGTTTGAAGTCGGGGCGCGGGCCGCAGTCAGGCGGAGGGCTTGCGCGCCCCCCACGGCAGCATTCCGCGCCAGGGCCATCCCAGCGTCATGCCCGCGGCAGCCAGCAGGATCAATGCCGCCCCGCCGATTTGCGACAGGTGCAGATGATGCCCGAAGGCCAGCCGGTCCACCAGAATGGCCACGATAGGATAAATGAACGACAGGGCGCCTGTCAGGTGCGTGGGCAGCTTCTGGATCGCGCCATACAGCAGGATGTACATCAGCCCGGTATGGACAAAGCCCATGGTCGCCAGCGTGGCCCAGGGCAGGGCGCCGGCCGGCAGGTCGGCGCGCAGCGCCATCGGCAGCAGCATGACGGTGCCCACCAGCACGTGGATCAGCGCGATCAGGTGCGGCGGCACGCCCTTGAGCTGCTTGGCGATCAGCGCCGCCAGCGCGTAGAAGAACGCCGCGCCCAGCGCCAGCCCGATGCCCAGCAGGTAGTTGCCGTGCGCCGCGCCGGCGCCGGGCTTCCCCTGCACGATCAGCAGCATGCCGCCAAACGCCAGCAGCAGCCACGCCACCTTGGCCAGGGTAAGGCGCTCGCCCAGGAACAGCGCGCCCAGCGCCACCAGCATGAACGGCTGGGTGTTGTACACCGCCGTGGCAATCGAGATCGAAGCGCCTTCGTATGCCGAAAACAGTAGCAGCCAGTTAGCGACGATGGCCACCCCGCCGGCCACGGCCAGCAGCGCCTGCCGCAGCGAGATGCCGCCCGGCCGCAGGTAGCCACGCGCGGCGCAGACCGGCACCAGGACCAGCGCGCCGAAGGCGCAGCGCCAGAACACCACCTGGGTGACAGGTCTCCCCGATACCACAACCAGCCAGCCGATGGTGCCCGAGATCACCATCGCCGCCACCATTTCCAGCATGCCCCGCGTTCTGTCGTTCACGGCCGTCTCCCGTTCCTGTGATGGCAACTTTGCCAAATGAGGGTTGCAGTTTAAGGGCTGTGGCCTACAATCCACAGTCGAAAATGCAGGCTGTTCCCACTTTGTTCTGTATTTTGTAAGGTGATTTTCAGGAAATACCTTATGTCTCTCGATGATATCGACCGTCGCATCCTGGCCCTGCTGCAGCAGGACGCCCGCCTGCCCGTAAAAGCCCTGGCCGAGCAGGTCGGCCTGTCGTCGCCAGGCGCGTCCGAGCGGCTGCGCCGGCTTGAGGACCGTGGCGTGATCCGCGGCTTCACGGTCGACGTGGAACCGCGCACGCTAGGGTTTTCGATGCAGGCCATCGTCCGCATCAAGCCCTTGCCGGGCAAGCTGCAGGCGGTGCAGAAGCTGATCGAGGCCATCCCCGAATTCGCCGAATGCGACAAGGTGACCGGCGACGACTGCTTTATCGGCCGGCTGTATTTGCGATCTATCGAGCACCTGGACCATATCCTGGAGCAGATCACCGAGATGGCCGAGACCAGTTCGGCCATCGTGAAGTCGCAACCGGTCAAGCGAAGGCTGCCTCCGCTGTAGCCATGGACCGGCCGCCAGACCGGGCAAGGGCTGTGGGATAATCCCCAGCTTTGCCCGGCGCCCGGCTCACAAGGCCGCCCGCACGGGTTTGTCCTGGCCCTGTCGATCCCCCGTGGGCCGCTGCGTTTGCGTAATTTCCAAGCACCCACAATGCCCACATACCGTTCCAAGACCTCCACCGCCGGCCGCAACATGGCAGGTGCGCGCTCGCTGTGGCGCGCCACCGGCATGAAAGACGAAGACTTCCAGAAGCCGATCATCGCGGTGGTCAATTCGTTTACCCAGTTCGTGCCGGGTCACGTCCACCTGAAGGACCTGGGCCAGCTCGTCGCGCGCGAGATCGAAGCCGCCGGCGGCGTGGCCAAGGAATTCAACACCATCGCCGTTGACGACGGCATCGCCATGGGCCACGACGGCATGCTGTATTCGCTGCCGAGCCGCGACATCATCGCGGATTCGGTCGAATACATGGTCAATGCCCACTGCGCCGATGCCATGGTGTGCATCTCGAACTGCGACAAGATCACCCCGGGCATGCTGATGGCCGCCATGCGCCTGAACATCCCGGTGATCTTCGTCTCGGGCGGCCCGATGGAAGCCGGCAAGACGCGCCTGGCCAACCCGGTGACCAAGACCATCGAACTGAAGAAGCTCGACCTGGTGGACGCCATGGTGATGGCCGCCGACCCGTCGTATTCGGACGAGGATGTGGCGCAGGTCGAGCGTTCGGCCTGCCCCACGTGCGGCTCGTGCTCGGGCATGTTCACGGCCAACTCGATGAACTGCCTGACCGAGGCGCTGGGCCTGTCGCTGCCCGGCAACGGCACCGTGGTGGCCACGCACGCCGACCGCGAACAGCTGTTCAAGCGCGCCGGCCAGCGCATCGTCGATCTGGCCCGCATGTACTACGAGCAGAACGACGAGCGCGTGCTGCCGCGTTCGGTGGGCTTCAAGGCGTTCGAGAACGCCATGACGCTGGACATCGCCATGGGCGGGTCCACCAACACCATCCTGCACCTGCTGGCGATTGCGCGTGAAGCCGAGATCGACTTCACGATGGCCGATATCGACCGCATGTCGCGTTCGGTGCCGCAGCTCTGCAAGGTGGCGCCAAACACCAACAAGTACCACATCGAGGACGTGCATCGCGCTGGCGGCATCATGGCCATCCTGGGCGAACTGGACCGCGCCGGCAAGCTGCACACCGACGTGCCGACCGTGCATACGCCCACGCTCAGGGACGCGCTGGACCAGTGGGACATCGTCCGCACGCAGGACGAAGCCGTGCGCACGTTCTACATGGCCGGCCCGGCCGGCATCCCCACGCAGGTGGCGTTCAGCCAGAACACGCGCTGGCTCAGCCTGGACCTGGACCGTGCCGAAGGCTGCATCCGCTCGTACGAGCACGCGTTCTCGAAGGAAGGCGGCCTGGCCGTGCTGACCGGCAATATCGCGCTGGACGGCTGCGTGGTGAAGACCGCGGGCGTGGACGAAAGCATCCTGGTGTTCGAGGGCACGGCCCACGTCACCGAGTCGCAGGACGAGGCGGTCGAGAACATCCTGAACGACAAGGTCAAGGCCGGCGACGTGGTGATCGTGCGCTACGAAGGCCCGAAGGGCGGGCCGGGCATGCAGGAAATGCTGTATCCGACCAGCTACATCAAGTCCAAGGGCCTGGGCAAGGCGTGTGCACTGCTGACGGATGGCCGCTTCTCGGGCGGCACCTCGGGCCTGTCGATCGGGCACTGCTCGCCCGAGGCGGCGGCCGGTGGCGCCATCGGTCTGGTGCGCGACGGCGACAGGATCCGCATCGACATTCCCAACCGCACGATCGACGTGCTGGTGTCGGACGAGGAGCTGGCCACCCGCCGTGCCGAGCAGGATGCCCGTGGCTGGAAGCCGGCCAAGGCGCGTCCGCGCAAGGTGTCGGCCGCGCTCAAGGCCTATGCCAAGCTGGTGATGTCCGCCGACAAGGGCGCCGTGCGCGACCTGTCGCTGCTCGACGACTGATCTGCCGGGCCCGGGCGGCCCGCTCGATCGCGCAACGCCGCGCGCCCCGCCAGTCGGGACGCGCGGCGTTTTTGCATCTGGCCCCGGTTTCAGCCCGTGAAACTTTGATGCGCTGCAGAGTGACACGGCTCGGTCCGGCGCCTATAAGCCTTGTGGCAAGACCGTTTCGCGAATTTCACTCCGCAAAACCTTGGCGATCCAGGAGCGTGCGCATGCCCCCCGTCCGCAAGCTGTTGCTGTCCCTGTCGGTGCTGTCCTTCCCGATGCTGGCCGTCGTGCCCGCCGCCCAGGCGCAGGCGTGGCCGGCCAAGCCGATCCGCATGGTGGTGCCGTATCCGCCCGGCGGGCCCACCGACATCGTGGCGCGCGTGGTGGGGCAGAAGCTGTCCGAGCGGCTGGGCCAGCCTGTCGTCGTCGACAACCGGCCCGGCGCCGGCGGCAATATCGGCGCGGACGCCGTAGCCAAGTCGGCCCCCGATGGCTACACGATGCTGGTGGCCACCACCGCGCACGCCATCAACATGACGCTGTTCGCCAGGCCGGGCTACCACACGCGTACCGACTTTGCACCGGTGTCGATGCTGACCAGCGGCCCGCTGGTGCTGGTGACCGCGCCGTCCACCCCGGTTCACAACGTGGCCGAACTGATCGCGATGGCCAGGGCGAATCCGGGGAAGGTCACGTTTGCCAGCTCGGGTAACGGGCAGTCCACGCACCTGTCGGCCGAACTGTTCGACAGCATGGCCGGCATCCGCATGACCCACGTGCCTTACAAAGGCAGCGCGCCTGCGCTGACCGATGTGATGGCGGGGCAGGCCACGGTGATGTTCGACACCATGCTGTCGGCCATGCCGTTCGTGCGCGACGGCAAGCTGCGCGCGCTGGCCGTGACCGGCGCCGCGCGGTCGCCGGCGGCACCCGATATCCCCACCATGGCACAGGCGGGCCTGCCCGGCTACGAGGCCACCGCGTGGAACGCGTTGCTGTTGCCGGCCGGCACGCCCGCGGCCGTGGTCGACAAGCTTGGTGAGGCCCTCAAGGCCGTGCTGACCCAGGAAGACGTGCGTACGCGCTTCGCCACGCAGGGCTTCACCGCCACGTGGACCTCGCCGGCGGACACCGGCAGGTTCGTCGCCAGCGAGATCGACAAATGGGGCAAGGTGGTGAAGGCGTCGGGTGCGACGATCGACTGAACGCCCGCGCCCCGGACCACACCACGCATACCGCGCGCCCCATCGGCGCAGGCGCCCACTACGCCGCGTTCCGCCTGTCGGTGCCCTGTGCGGGCGCCATGCGGCGGACCCCTGAGCCTGCTGCGACGGCTCTATCCGCCCCGCCTCTGACATTCCTCCTCTGCATTCCGTAGTATTGACTTGCGCCATGTCTGTGTACCATGGCGCGCTTTCGGACGGCGCCGGCGCGGCGTGCGACTGGATGGCCGCCATGCGGGGCCGACAATGTCTGGACATCCGTCGCGCTGACTGGTCCCGTGGATAGGACCAGCTGGTTCCATTGAGTGACCGGGCCATGGGGCATAGAGTCCGCCTGAACCCCACGGGAAGTACAAAGAGGCGGAGACACAGATGTTGATCAGTCGAAGAAAGCTGTTGGCCGGCGCGACGCCGGCCATGTTTGCAACCCTGGCCCCGGTCGGGCACGCGGTGGCGCAGGACAAGCCGATCACGATCGTGGTGGGCAGCCCGGCCGGCGGTACCACCGACGCGCTGGCGCGCCTGATTGCCCGCTCGCTGGGCGACACGCTGCACCGCACGGTGGTGGTGGACAACCGGCCCGGCGCCGGCGGCAATATCGCCGCGCAGTATGTGGCGCGTGCCACGCCGGACGGCAGCACGCTGCTGATGAGCTTTACCGGCCATACCATCAACGCATCGCTCTACAAGAACCTGCCGTTCGATCCGGTCAAGGACTTCACGCCGATCACCATGGTGGCGCGCGTGCCCAGCGTGCTGGTTGCCCGCAAGGGCGTGCCGTTCGACAACACGGCGGGCCTGATCGACTACGCGAAGAAGAACCCCGGCAAGCTCACGTTCGCGATTGGCGCGCAGGGCTCGTCGCTGCATCTGGCCAGCGAGCAGTTCAAGATGGCCACCGGCACCGACATCGTGAACATCCCGTACAAGGGCACCAACCCGGCGCTGACCGACGTGCTCGGCAACAACACCGTGGACCTGATGTTCGCCAGCACGGTGAACGTGCTGCCGCACCTGAAGTCGGGCACGCTGAAGTTCCTGGGCGTCAGCAGCAGGGACGCACTGCCGCAGTTCCCGGGCGTGCCCCCGATCGGCCAGACCGTGAAGGGCTTCGAGTCGTCGGCGTGGTTCGGCCTGTTCGGCCCGGCCAGGCTGCCGCCGGCCATCACGGAGCAGCTCTATCGCGCGGTCAAGGTGGCCGTCGATGACCCGGCCTACAAGACACGCATAGAGACCGAGGCGGCCACGGCCGTCAGCATGACGCCGCAGGCGTTCGGCGCGTTCGTGCGCAGCGACATCCAGCACTGGGCCAGGGTGATCCAGGCGTCTGGTACCAAAGTAGAGTAAGGAATAGCAATGACTGGCCAGACATTGGCGCAGAAACTGTTGGCCAGGGCCGCGGGCCGGGCCGACGTGGCGCCCGGCGAGATTGTCACGTGTCGCGTGGATCTGGCGATGATGCATGACTCGAGCGGCCCCCGCCGCGTGAAGCCGATGCTGGAGAAGCTCGGCGCGAAGGTGTGGGATCCGGACAAGGTGGTGCTGGTCACCGACCACTACGTGCCCGCGCATGACGACGACAGCCGCAGGATCGTCCAGATCGCGCGCGACTGGGCGCGCGACGAAGGCGTGGCGCGCTTCCACGACATGGAAGGCATCTGCCACGTGGTGGTGCCGCAGAAGGGCTATCTGCGCCCCGGCATGTTCGCGGTGGGCGGCGACAGCCATTCATCCACCGGCGGCGCGTTCGGCGCCTACATGTTCGGCATCGGCGCCACCGAGATGCTGGGTGTGCTGGTGACTGGCGAGATCTGGGTGCGCGTGCCGCACACCATCCGCATGCGCTGGCATGGCCGCCTGGGCGCCGGTGTCTCGGCCAAGGACATGATGCTGCGCATGTGCACGCGCTTCGGCATGGACGGCGGCCAGTACCAGGCCGTGGAGTACACCGGCGACACCGTATCGGCGCTGTCGATGCAGGAACGCATGACGCTGTCGAACATGACCGCCGAACTGGGCGGGCAGGTGGGGCTCATCGCCCCCGACGCCACCACGCGCGACTGGCTGCTGGCCGCCGGCGCCCCGGCCGATGCCATCGATATCCACGGATGGCAGTCGGACGCCGACGCAGCCTGCCTGGCCGTGCATGACTTCGATGCCGCGACGCTGGCGCCGCAGGTGTCGCGCCCGCACACCCCCGCCAACGCCGACGACGTGGATGTCTTCGGCGGCGTGGGTATCGACATCGCCTATATCGGCGCCTGCACCGGCGCCAAGCTCGATGACCTGCGCATGGCGGCGCAGGTGCTGCGCGGCAAGCGCGTGGCACGGGGAACGCGCCTGCTGGTGGCGCCGGCCAGTGCCGCAGACCAGCAGCGCGCCGCGCGGGAAGGCACGCTGGCCGCGCTGACCGATGCCGGCGCGGAGCTGCTGCCGAACGCCTGTGGCGCCTGCGCGGGCTACGGCGAACACCGGTTTGGCGAAGACACCGTGGTGATCAGCGCCACGGCCCGCAATTTCAAGGGCCGCATGGGCGCGGCCTCTTCGCAGGTCTACCTCGGCTCGCCGTACACGGTGGCCGCTTCGGCCATTGCCGGCCGCATTGCCGATCCACGGGAGGTGCTGGCATGAGTCGTTTTTCCGGCCGGGCCTGGGTGTTCGGCGACGATATCAATACCGATTTCCTGGCGCCGGGCGCCTACATGAAGTTTGGCATCGAAGAGATCGCCCGCCATTGCCTGGAAGCCGTGGACCCGTCGTTCGCGGCGCAGGTGCGTCCCGGCGATATCGTCTTCGGCGGACGCAACTTCGGCGCGGGGTCGTCGCGCGAGCAGGCGGTCGAGGTATTGCGCCACCTGGGCGTGGTGGCGGTCGTCGCCCCCTCCTTCGCCGGCCTTTTCTACCGCAATGGATTCAACCTGGGGCTGCCGCTGCTGACCTGCCGGGCGCTGCCGCCGGTGACGCCCGGCCAGCGCGCGGGATGCGACATCGACACGGCCCGGGTCCATATCGAGAACGCGCCGGCGCTGCAATGCGAGCCGGTGCCCCCGCATCTGGTGGCCATGATCCGCGATGGCGGACTGGTCCCGCACCTGGCGCGACGGATCGCGTCGGGCCAACTCTCGGTCAAAGAGGAAGTGCAATGACTGCAATGACGCTGAAGCAACGCCTGCAAGGCACCGGCATCGTGACCGCACCGGGCGTGTACGACGCGTTTTCGGCCCTGCTGGTCGAACAGGCCGGTTTCCAGGCCGCCTACCTGTCCGGCGCCAGCATCGCCTACACGCGGCTGGGGCGGCCCGATATCGGCTTCCTGTCGCTGGAAGACGTGGCATCGGTCACGCGCAATATCCGCGAACGTTGCCCCACGCTGCCGCTGATCGTGGACGCCGACACCGGTTTCGGCAATGCGCTGAACGTGATGCAGACCGTGCGTGTGCTGGAACGCGCTGGCGCCACCGCCATCCAGTTCGAAGACCAGTCGATGCCCAAGCGTTGCGGTCATCTGGATGGCAAGTCAGTGATCAGCGCCGCGGAGATGGCCGGCAAGATCCGCGCCGCCTGCGATGCGCGGCGCGACGACAATACGCTGATCATCGCGCGCACCGACGCGGTTGCCGTGGAGGGCATGGAAGCCGCGCTGGCGCGGGCCGAGCAGTACGCCGAAGCCGGTGCCGATGTGCTCTTCGTGGAGGCCCTGCGCAGCCGCGAGGACATGACGGCTGCCATCGCCCGCCTGGGCAGCCGCGCGCCGCTGCTGGCCAACATGGTGGAAGGCGGCAAGACGCCCGTGCTGCCGGCCGCCGAACTGGAGGCAATCGGCTTCCGCATCGTGATCTTCCCGGGGGGCACCGTGCGTGCGCTGAGTTTTGCGCTGCGCGACTACCTGGCCACCCTGCACGCCCACGGCACCACCACGCCGTACCTGGACAGGATGCTGTCGTTCCAGGCGCTCAATGACGTCATCGGCACGCCGGAAATGCTGGCGCTGGGCAAGCAGTACGAGTAACGCAACGCTGCGCGTGCTTGCCTGACCGGGGCGGCACGCGTACCGTGGCGGCATCGCCCCCAGTTTCCCGGCCCGCCCGCCTGATTGCCGCCCAGCCCGATGCTCGATGCCCACGCCCCGCCAACCTCGCTGCCCCGTTTCCAGCAGGTTCGCCTGATCCTGCGGGAGCGCATTCGCGGCGGTCACTATGCAGCCGGCCTGCCGCTGCCCGGCGAACGCCAGCTTGCCGAGGAATTCGGCGTGGCGCGCGTGACGGTGCGCTCGGCCCTGGCGCGATTGCAGGAAGAAGGCCTGGTGGTGCGGTTGCGCGGCAAGGGCACGGTGCCGACCGCGCGGAACGTGCCGCAGCCCGAGACCGCCGTGCAGACCGTGCGAGGCGGCCTGCTCGACAACATCGTCAGCGTCAGCATGCGCACGCGCGTGCAGGTGCTGGAATGGAAGCGCATGGCGGCGCCCGCCGCGGTCAGCGCCGCACTGGCCTTGCCGCCCGGCGCGCCCGTGCTCAAGGTGGTGCGGGTGCGCAAGTTCAAGGCGCAGCCCATTTCCTATACCGAAGTGTTCGTGCCCGACGATCTGGCCGCCGCGCTGGACCGCCATACGCTGCAGGACACGCCGATGCTGGTGGCGATGGAGCAGCATGGCGTCGAAGTGGTCTCGGCCGAGCAGACGCTGGGCGCCGCCGTGGCCGACCTGGACGTGGCACGCATCTTCCGCATCGCGCCTGGCGTACCACTGCTGCGCGTGTCGCGCGTGGCATCCGACGCCAACGGCCGCCCGGTGCAGTTCCTGGTCGGGCTCTACCACCCGGAACGCTATACCTACCAGATGCGGCTGACGCGCGCGGGGGCGTCGACGCGCGTGTGGATCGACGCCGACCAGCCCTGATCAGCGGCGCACCAGCGCCACCACGTAGACGCAGGCGTCCGGGCCGGGATTGATGAACGTGCAGGGCGCGGGCGGCCCCAGCTGCAGGCAGTCGCCGGCGGCGAGCGTGTGCGCCAGCTCGCCTTCCTCGAAGACCAGCGTGCCATCGAGCACCCAGATCTGCTGATGCTGGAACGTGAAGGCCGACGACGGATACGATACCCGCGCGTGGCCGGGCAGCGTCACCTCCACCAGTTCGAGCATGCCGCCATTGCGCGGCGATACCGCACGGCGCGTGTAGCCCGTTTCCGGGTCCTGCCACACCGGCTGCTCAGCGGCGCGGCTCAGGCGCTCGCCAGCCTGCTCGGCCAGCGCCAGCAGCATCGACAGTTGCAGCCCGAACGCGCCTGACAGGCGTCCCAGCACGGTAGCCGTGGGGCTGGCCTCGCCCCGTTCGATCTTGCTGATCATCGCCTTGGACACCCCGGAGCGGTCCGCCAGCTCCGCCAGCGACCAGCCGCGCGATTCGCGCTCGATGCGCACGCGGGCGGAAATGGCGGTGGTGGGGTCGTCGGGCAGGCGGCTCATGGTGGCGAAGGCGCTGGAAGGTGGTCCGATTATAGGAGCGGCATCGCCGGGCGCGGGTTAACCCTCATCCATAAATTCTGACGATGATGCTCGTTCGTCCACTATAGTGGATGACACGCGACTCGCGCCTTTCTCTCAGGAACCGCCCCCATGCCCCGTGAAATCCGCCTGAACGCCTTCGACATGCATTGTGTCGGCCACATCCAGCACGGCATGTGGACGCACCCGCGCGACCAGTCGCACCGCTACGCCGAACTCCAGTACTGGATGGACTACGCGAAGACGCTGGAGCGCGGCCTGTTCGATGGCATCTTCTTTGCCGACGTGGTGGGCGTCTACGACGTCTATGGCGCCAGCCCCGACGCCGCATTGCGGGGCGCGGTGCAGGTGCCGGTCAACGACCCGACGCTGGTGATACCGGCCATGGCGGCCGTGACCCGGCACCTGGGCTTTGGCGTAACCGCCAACCTGACCTACGAGCAACCGTTCCTGTTCGCGCGCCGCATGTCCACGCTGGATCACCTGACCGGCGGGCGTATCGGCTGGAACATCGTCACGGGCTACCTGGACAGCGCGGCGCGGGCCATCGGCATCGACGGGCAGGTGGCGCATGACGACCGCTACGACCTGGCCGACGAGTACATGGCGCTGGTCTACAAGCTCTGGGAAGGCAGCTGGGATGACGGCGCGGTGGTGGCCGACCGCACGGCCGGGGTCTATGCCGATCCCGAAAAAGTGCGCGTGATCCATCATCGCGGCCCGCAGTACAAGGTGGATGCGATGCACCTGTGCGCGCCGTCGCCGCAGCGCACGCCCGTGCTGTACCAGGCCGGATCGTCGACGCGAGGCCGCCGCTTTGCCGCCACGCACGCCGAGTGCGTGTTCGTGAACGGGCAGAAGAAGGAAGGCGTGAGGGAGATCGTCGACGACATCCGCGGGCAGGCCGTGCAGCTGGGCCGGCAGGCCGACGACGTGAAGGTGTTCCTGGGTGCCACGCTGGTGGTGGGACGCACCGATGCCGAGGCGCGCGAGAAGTTCGAGGAATACCGGCGCTACGTCAGTTCCGAGGCCGCGCTGGTGCACGCTGCGGCGTCGCTGGGCATCGACTTCGCGCGTTACGATCTGGACGAGCCGATCGATACCGGCAAGAGCCAGGCCATCGTGTCGAACGTGGAAGCCATGACGCGCAGCGCGGGCCCGCAATGGACGCGCCGCAAGCTGCTTGAACAGATGGTGCTCGGCAGCCGCCAGCCGCCGTGGGTGGGCTCCGCCGCGCATGTGGCAGACCTGCTGATGGCCTGGAGCGAGGACACCGGCGTGGACGGCTTCAACCTGTCGCGCACGGTGGTGCCGGAGTGCTTCGAGGACGTGATCGACCTGGTGGTGCCGCTGCTGCAGGAGCGCGGCGCCTACAAGACCGCGTACCGGCCAGGCACCTATCGCGACAAGCTGTTCGGCACGGCACGCTTGCCAGCCACCCACGCGGCGGCGCAATATCGCGGAACCGGCGCCAATCCGGTATAGACAGACGCATAATGGTAGACAAGACAACTTTTCGCGACGCGATGGCGGGCCTGGGTGCCGCCGTCAACGTCATCACCACGGACGGCGTGGCCGGGCTGGCCGGCTGCACGGCCTCCGCCGTCTGTCCCGTTACCGATGATCCGCCCACCTTGCTGGTCTGCATTAACAGGTCCAGCCGCAACAACGCCGCCATCCGCCAGAACGGCCGGCTCTGCGTGAATGTGCTGGCCGCCGCGCAGCGCGACGTGGCCATGCGCTTCGCCGACAAGGACCTGTCGCTGGACGAGCGGTTTGCCTGCGCGGAGTGGCAGCAGCTGGTCACGGGCGCGCCGGTGCTGCATGGCGCCATCAGCGCGCTCGATTGCGAGATCACGTCGGTGACTGAAGTCGGCACGCATACGGTGTTCTTCTGCGCCGTCAAGGCCGCGCAAAGCGCCAGCGGCCAGGCGGGCCTGATCTACTTCGGGCGCGACTTCCATCCCGTGGGCACCGTCGCACACCCGGCCGCCGCCTGAGATGACGGTACCCACGTCGACGGCCGCGCCTGTGCAGCAGCGCCAGCGCGGCAAGGTGTTCTCGATCGCCATCCTGCTGCTGGCCGAAGTGGCGGCGATGGGCGTGTGGTTCTCTGCGAGCACCGCCGTGGCGCTGATCAAACGCAGCGAGGCCATGTCCGCATTCGACGAGGCGCTGCTGACCAGCGCCGTGCAGTTCGGCTTTGTCGCTGGCACGCTGTTGTCGGCGCTGCTGTCCTTGCCCGACCGCTACGACCTGCGCCGCCTGTTTGCCGGCTCGGCGCTGGTGGCGGCGCTGGCCACGGGCATGCTCGCGTTCATCGCGCCCACCGGCGGCGCGGTGGTGGCGTTGCGCTTCATCACCGGCATGTGCATGGCCGGGGTCTATCCGGTGGGCATGCGGCTGGCGGCAACATGGGCGCGGACCGACCTGGGTTTGCTGATCGGGTTGCTGGTGGGCGCGCTGACGCTCGGGTCGGCCAGTCCGCATCTGGTGGCGGCCTGGCTGACGCCCGCTGCGGGCGGCCCCGACTGGCGCACCATCTACGCCGTGGCGGCGGCCTGCGCGGCCTGCGCGGCGCTGCTGATCGGCCTGGCCGCGATGGGTCCGAATCTCCGGAAGGCCGCGCGCATCGACCCAGCCAAGATCGCGCAGGCCTGGCGCCAGCCCGCAGTGCGCCTGGCCAACCTGGGCTACCTGGGGCATATGTGGGAGCTTTACGCGATGTGGGCGTGGCTGGCGCTGTTCCTGCAGCAGTCGTTTGCCGCACGCGGCATGGACGATGCGCGCGGGCGGGCGGAACTGCTGACCTTTGTGGCAATTGCCATTGGCGCGCTCGGTGCCTGGGCGGGCGGATGGCTGGCGGACCGCGTGGGCCGCACGGCCGTCACCATCGGCGCCATGGCCATCAGCGCAAGCTGCGCGGCGCTGATGGGCTGGCTCGATACGGCACCGATGGCGGTACTGGTGACGGTGGCGCTGGTCTGGGGCGTATCGGTCATCGCCGATTCCGCCCAGTTCTCGGCCAGCGTGACCGAACTGGCCGACCCGTCATCGATCGGCACGCTGCTGACCGCGCAGACATGCGCCGGCTTCCTGCTGACGCTGGCCAGCATCCACCTGGTGCCCCACGTGGTCGAATGGATGGGCTGGCGCGCAGGCTTCGGCATGCTGGCCATCGGCCCGGCACTCGGCTGCGTGGCGATGTGGCGGCTGCGGGGCCATCCCGATGCGCGGAAGCTCGCGGGTGGCCGGCGCTGAAGTGGCGGCACAGGATTGCATCGAAACCTGACTTGCTGGCGCCCAGTTCCATGATCGTCCGCGACAGCGAATAGTGCCGCGGCATCGGCACGGCGAGGGCATTGCGGGATGGGGCCATCAGCCGTTATGGACGAGACCGGCCCGACGCCCCATCGGTACCCGGGCGTTATTCGAAGTCCGCTTCCTCCTGTCGGTCGAAGAAGTCGTCGCGGCAGCGGGGCTGGTACTTTTCGGAACGCTGGGCGCCATCGACATAAAAAAGCCCGGCGCGCGGCCGGGCAAAAAGCGGAAAGTGTCGTGGTGCGGAATCAGAACCGGTGGCGCACCCCCACCATCGCGCCGAATTGGCTGTCGCCTGCCCGGATGTTGTCGGTGCTCAGGCTGGCGTGCGACGAAACGCCCTTGCTGGTGCGGTTCCACGCGTAGCCAAGGTCCAGGTAGGCGCTGGTGCGCTTGGAGAACGCGTAGTCGGCCGTGGCGACGAAGACGGCCGGGTCGGCGCTGGTCTCGGCATGGTCGTTGTAGTACACCGCGCCCTTCAGCATCAGCGCCGGTGTGGCCTGGTAGCCCAACCCGATCCAGTAGATGTTGCTGTGCCTGAACGCCGCGCCCGCGCCGCTGCGGTTTTCCCACCGATAGCCGGCAAAGACCTTGGTCGGGCCCAAGGCGTAGCTGCCGGCCACGGACGCGCGCTGGTCCTTGATATGGGTGTCGGGCTGGCGCAGGTCGTACACCACGCCGACGTCGAACGGCCCCGTCGTGTAGCGCAGGCTGGCGGCGTACTCGCGGCCCTTCTTGTAGTTGCCCGGTATCTCGCCGCTGCCGACGCCGAACACGTTGCTGTTGTCATAGCCGAAGCTGTACAGCGCCGCCGCGGTCAGGCCGCCGAACGTGCCCTTGTACTGGATGGCGTTGTCGGCCCGGCTGGCCATGGAGGGGTCGAGGTTGACGATCGAATACTGCGAGGTGGCGGCCATCGGGTCGAACGCCAGCGTGAAGTCGTAGATCGGCGTCTGCTGGCGGCCCAGCATCAGGGCGCCGAACCGGCCTTGCAGGCCTACGAAAGCCTGCCGGTTGAAGAGACGGTTATTGGCCGTTGTGCCGGTGTCCAGGTCGAAGCCGCTTTCCAGCACAAAGATGCCCTTGAAGCCGCCACCCAGGTCTTCCGTGCCGCGCAAACCCCACCAGGAACCGGTGGTGATGCCGTTGCCGGACTGCATGCGCACGTTGCTGTGGTCGCCGGCGGTGCGGTTCAGGTATTCCACGCCGACGTCGGCCACGCCGTACAGGGTGATGCTCGACTGCGCCTGAGCGCCAGCGGCAAACATCGTGATTGCAGCAGCCGCTGCCAGTTTGAGTTTCATGCCTTGTTCTCCAGGTTGGGAAGGAATCCGCAATGATCGGAAGGCATGAAATTTTCAGCTTTGATTTGGCTCGCTTCTTCGTCACTCTGAGTGGGATTTTTCTCATTCAGAATGAGACTGTTGCAGGGAAATGCGTCACCACATGGCAGTTCTACGAAGTGCCATGTCAACGGTGTCAGGGCTGTTGCAGTTGGGTAGCGGTTCAGGCCGCGTGCAGGCGGTCCAGGCGCAGGCGGTGACGCTCGTCGGTCAGGCGCCATACGGCCAGCCAGCCGGCCACCACCACGGCCAGCATGCTGCCGCCGGCCAGCAGGAACATCAGAAGGATCTGGTAGCGCGCGGCGTCCATCGCGTCCATGCCGGCGAGGATCTGGCCTGTCATGATGCCTGGCAGCGTGATGATGCCCGCTGCCGCCATCGTATTGATCGTCGGCAGCAGTCCGCCGCGCACCGCCTGGCGCAGGATCGGTCGCAATGCGGCATGGCGGTCGTCCCCAAGGGCCAGCCTGGCCTCGATGGCCTGGCGCTGGTGCCAGGCGGCGTTGAGCGTGGCGTGCAGCGTCAGGCTGGCCGCGTTCATGGCGTTGCCCAGGATGATGCCGGCCAGCGGAATCGCGTGGCGCGCGTCGTACCACGGCGTGGGGCGCAGGGCGGTGAGCAGGGCCAGCACCGTGATGACCAGCGTGGGTGCGCTCACCGACGCCAGCCCGATCGCCATCTGCCAGCGCGGTGCGAAGCGGCGCTCCAGCCGGCTGCCGGATTCACGCGCGGCGGCGAAGATCATCGCCGTCACCACCAGCAGCGTGAGCCACGGCGACGACAGCGCAAAGACCGCGCGCAGCACCAGGCCCACCAGCATCAGTTGCACCACCATGCGGGCCGCCGCCCAGAGCAGGGCGCGATGGATGCCCAGCGACATGGCCAGCGACAGCGCAGCGCCCGCCACGATCAGCAGGCTGGCCAGCGTCAGGTCGCCCGTTGTCAGCAGGATCGGGTGCATGGGTGCAAGGGCTCCAGTCCGGACGGGCACAGGCGCCAGTGCGCGTGCTGCAGGCGCGCTGCCTGTTCGGCGTTGTGGGAAACGACCAGCAACCCGACGCCTTCGGCCATGACTTCGCGCAGCACGGCTTCCACGGCCAGTGTGGTGTCGTGATCCAGCGCCGAGGTGGGCTCGTCGAGCAGCAGGAAGCGCGGGCGGCGGACGATGGCCCGCAGCAGCGCCAGCCGCTGCCGTTCTCCGGTGGACAGATGGCTGACGCGCGCGGCCAGGATGTCGTCGCGCAGGCGGAGCCGTTGCGCCAGACGCGCGAGCCGGGTATCCGGGGTGCCGGGGGTTCCGGAGGGATCGGGTGTACCGGGGATGTCGGCCGGGCCCAGGTCGTCGAAATGGCTGCGCACGTCGTCGGCCCACCAGCCCGATTCGGCCGCCACATAAATCACCTCGCGTCGCCATGCCGGTCCGCTCAGCGCTTCACGCGGCGTGCTGCCGATGCGGACGCTGCCGTCGCTGGGATCGAGATCGGCGATCATGCGCAGCAGCAGGCTCTTGCCGCTGCCCGAAGGGCCCGACAGCACCGTGCATTTGCCGCCCGTCACTTCGAAGGTGTAAGGGCCGCGGCCGTGGCCGGTCAGGTGTTCAATATGCAGTTGGCCGTCCATGTGGCGGGGCGGGGCAAGGCTGGTGGAAGGCGAAGTGCTGCAAGCGTATCGTCATTCGATGAATGGCGGATTAAGTGAGGCATGGAGCGTGACGTCAGGCTGCGCCAGACGGCGCATGGGGCGGCGATGCATATGGACGCCCCATCCAATTGTGGGCGCCGTCCCGGCGTGCGCAAGGGCGAGCCGCAACGGCAGCCGGGCGGGTGCATTGGCACCGTCCGACATGCTGTCGCGGCCGTGTCCTACACGACCGGCCCCAGGCCCTTTCTACACTGTCCAGTAGCGCCGTTGCCTGCCGCAGCGCCCGCCAGCCGGGCCATCGCGCAGACGCCGGACGCCCTACGAACCGACCCATCAGGAGAGTGCGATCATGAACAAGGACCAGGTGAAGGGCCGCATGAACGAGGCCAAGGGCAAGGCAAAGGAACTGGCCGGCAAGGTGACCGGCAAGACTTCCACGGAAATGAAGGGCAAGGCCCAGCAGGTGGCCGGCCGCACGCAGGCCAGCTATGGCGATACCAAGGAAGACATGAAGAAGAACCCGCGCTAGGGCTTGGCCCGGCGCGAGACAGGGGCCGCCAGCCACTGGCGGCGCCCGACTATCGTAAAGCGGGGCTGCGGCCCCGCTTTTTTCATGGCGGGCCGATTCATGACGGGCGGTAAATGCTGTGTTCCATATCCGTCGGCTTCCGGCGGACGGGCCGGTCCTGTAATGTGCGCACATTCATCCGCGCTCCTCTACCCGCGCTGGTCCCCAAGGGAATCCCCATGACCACCCGTCGTTCGACAGACCTGTTGCTGACCGCGCTGGCGCCCGCCATCTGGGGCACCACGTACCTGGTGACCACCAACTGGCTGCCGGCCGGCTATCCGCTGACGGTCGCCACGCTGCGCGCGCTGCCGGCGGGCATGCTGCTCTGGCTGCTGGGCCGGCAGCTTCCGTCGCGCAGCTGGTGGCTCAGGCTGCTGGTGCTGGGCGCGCTCAATTTCTCGTTCTTCTGGGCCATGCTGTTCGTCTCGGCCTACCGGCTGCCCGGTGGCGTGGCGGCCACGCTCGGCGCCATCCAGCCGCTGATCGTGATCGCGCTGTCGCGCGTGTTGCTGGGATCCGCGATCCGGGTGGGCGCGGTTGCCGCGGCGCTGGCCGGGCTGGCGGGCGTGGCGTTGCTGGTGCTGACCCCGAAGGCCACGCTCGATGCGGTGGGCGTGGCGGCCGGGCTGGCTGGCGCGGTGTCGATGGCGCTGGGCACCGTACTCACGCGCCGCTGGCAGCCGCCGGTGCCGGCGCTGACGTTCACGGCATGGCAGCTCACGGCGGGCGGCATCCTGCTGGTGCCGTTTGCGCTATGGCTGGAACCGCCGCTGCCGACGCCCACGCTGGCCAACGCGCTCGGCATGGCGTGGCTGACGGTGATCGGCGCGGCGCTGACCTATGTGCTGTGGTTCCGGGGCATCGCGCGGCTGGGCCCCGGCGCCGTGGCGACGCTCGGGTTCCTGAGCCCGCTCACGGCGGTGCTGATCGGCTGGATCGTGCTGGGCCAGACGCTGAGCACGGCGCAGATCGCGGGCATGGTGCTGGTGCTCGGCGGGGTCTGGCTCAGTCAGCGGGCCCAGCGATCGGTGGCAGCACCCGGCCCGGGTTCAGCAGGTTCTTCGGATCGAGCGCGCGCTTGACCTGCCACATCAGTTCCAGCTCCACAGGCGACTTGTAGCGGCCCAGGTCGTCGCGCTTGGCCACGCCGATGCCGTGCTCGGCCGAGATCGAGCCGTTCTCTGCGTGGGCTAGGCCGTCGACCAGATCCGACACGGGCTTGTACCACTGCGCCAGGAAGTCCTTGGCATCGCGGTCTTTCGGGCGCAGGGGGTTGAAGTGGACGTTGCCGTCGCCCATATGGCCGTAGATCACCATGCGGGTGGCCGGCTCCAGTGCCAGCACCTCGGCCGACGCCTTGTCGATGAACTGGGCGATGCGCGACACCGGCACCGAGATATCGCACTTGATGCTGCCGCCGGTGCGCGTCTGGGCGTCCGAGATTTCCTCGCGGATGCGCCAGAACTGCTGCACGTCGGCCAGGCTCGACGCCACGGCGGCATCCAGTACCCAGCCGTTGCCCAGGCCGGATTCCAGGATCTCCATCAGCGTGCCGCCGAGTGTTTCCTCATCGGTGCCCGACGTCAGTTCGATCAGCACCATCCAGTCATGGCGCGCCGGCAGCGGCGACGGCACGTCGCCCAGGTATTCGAGCACCAGGTCCAACGCCGGGGCCGAGATCAATTCGAAGGCCGTGACCGCGCCGCCCGACAGCGCGCGGGCCTCGCCCAGCAGCTTGACGGCGGCTTCCGGGCCGTCCACGGCCACGAGCGCCACGGCGGTGGAGCGCGGCTGCGGCATCAGCTTCAGCACCGCGCCGGTGATGATGCCGAGCGTGCCTTCGGCGCCGATGAACAGATGCTTGAGGTCGTAGCCGGTGTTGTCCTTGCGCAGGCCCTTGAGCGACGAGAAGATGCGCCCGTCGGGCAGCACCACCTCGATGCCCAGCACCAGGTCGCGCATGTTGCCGTAGCGCAGCACGGCCGTGCCGCCCGCGTTCGTCGACAGGTTGCCGCCGATCTGGCACGAGCCCTCCGAACCGATGCGCAGCGGAAACAGGCGGCGGGCGTCGTCGGCCGCCGCGCGCGCGCCGGACAGCGTCACGCCGGCTTCCACGGTCATCGTGTCGTTGACGGTGTCGATGGCCAGCACGCGGTTCATCTTCTTCAGGCTGATGACCACGGCCGTGCCGCTGTCGTCGGGCACGGCGCCGCCCATCAGCGACGTATTGCCGCCCTGCGGGACCACGGGCACGTCGTGCTCATGGCACCAGGCCATCACGCGGCTGACCTGTTCGGTGGTGGCGGGCATGACCACCAGCGGCGACTTGCCGCGATAGATGCGGCGGTAGTCGGTCACGTACGGCTCGGTGTCGGCGTCGGCGGTCAGGCAGCCGTTGGGGCCGACGATGGCCTGCATGGCGTGCAGCAGGTCGGCTTGGGAGGGCATGGCTTGGGAAGGCAGCGAGGACATCGTCGATACTCAGTAGGCGGCGCCGGGCGCGGACACCTGTTGGGCGCGCTCCGGCAGGAATTCGGCGGCAAGCTTGCGCGCCGCGTTGGCGTAGACCAGCACGTCGACGCCGGTGGCCACGAAGGTGCAGCCCAGTTCCAGATAACGACGCGCCAGTGCATTGTCTGACGTCAGCGTGCCGGCGGCCTTGCCGCTGGCGATGATCGTCCGCATGGCCGTCTCGATCTGCGCCTGCACCTCGGGGTGCCCCGGGTTGCCGCGATGGCCCATCGACGCGGCCAGGTCGGCCGGACCGATGAAGACGCCATCCACGCCATCGACCGCGCAGATCGCTTCCAGATTCTGCATGGCGGTCACGGTCTCGGCCTGCACCAGCAGGCAGACTTCGTCGTCGGCCACGGCCAGGTAGTCCTTGCGGGCGCTCCATTGCGACACGCGCGCCACGGCGCTGCCCACGCCACGCACGCCGAACGGCGGGTAGCGCGTGGCGCGCACCAGTGCGGCGGCCTGTTCGGCGGTGTCCACCATCGGAATCAGCAGCGTACGGGCGCCGATGTCCAGCAGTTGCTTGATCAGCGCGGTCTCGCCCGACACGGCGCGCACCACGGGTTGCGAGCGGTACGGGGCCAGAGCCTGCAGCGTCTGCAGGATGGTGCGCACGTCGTTGGGCGCGTGTTCGCCATCCACCAGCAGCCAGTCGAAGCCTGCCGTGGCGCTGATTTCGGCGACGTAGGGCGTGGCGGCGGACATCCACAGGCCGATCTGGGCCTGGCGGGCGGCCAGCGCGGCCTTGAACGGGTTATGGGCGGGCATGGGGTGTCTCCTGTCGGTCCGGGGTGTCGAACGGGGTTCGATGGGCGTTGTCAGTGCAACTGGCCCTGGCACAGATACTTGGTATGCATGTAATCGTCAAGCCCATGGCGCGAACCTTCGCGGCCGTAGCCCGATTCCTTCACGCCGCCGAACGGCGCCGCCTCGGACGCCAGCGCGCCTTCGTTGATGCCTACGATGCCGGTTTCCAGCGCCTGCGCCACGCGCCAGATGCGCCGCACGTCGCTGGAATAGAAGTAGGCGGCCAGCCCGAACGGCGTGTCGTTGGCGTCGCGGATCACCTCGTCCTCGTGGGTGAAGCGAAACACGGGCGCCACGGGCCCGAAGGTTTCCTCGTGCGCCAGCGCCATCGCGGGCGTGGCGCCGGCGAGCACGGTCGGGGCGTAGTAGTGCGGGCCGTCGGCGGTTCGCACGCGCTCGCCGCCCACCACCACGCGGGCGCCCCGGTCCACCGCATCGCGCACATGGCGGTCGATCTTGTCGACGGCGCGGGCGTTGATCATCGGGCCGATCTGCGCGGCGGGCTCGGTGGCCGGGCCCACATGCAGCGCACCCACGCGGGCGGCAAGCTTCTCGACAAAGGCGTCGTGGACGCCGGCCTGCACGTACACGCGGTTCGGGCACACGCAGGTCTGTCCGCCGTTGCGGAACTTGGCGGCCATCAGGCCTTCGACGGCGGCATCGAGGTCGGCATCGTCGAACACGATAAAGGGGGCGTTGCCGCCCAGTTCCAGCGACAGCTTCTTGAGCGTGCCGGCCGACTCGCGGGCCAGGTGCTTGCCCACCGGCGTGGAGCCCGTGAACGTGATCTTGCGCACGCGCGGATCGGCCAGCCAGGCATCGACCACGGCCGGGGTGTTGGCGCGCGATGCCGTGACGATATTGAGCACGCCTTGGGGCAGGCCCGCGCGTTCCGCCAGGCGGACCAGCGCCAGTGCGGTGAGCGGGGTGTCTTCGGCGGGCTTGGCCACCACGGTGCAGCCGGCGGCCAGCGCTGGCGCGATCTTGCGCGCAATCATGGCCAGCGGGAAATTCCATGGCGTGATGGCGGCCACCACCCCCACCGGTTCCTTCAGCACGATCATCTTGCGGCCCGGCACGGCCTCGGCCACCACGTCGCCGCAGATGCGCGTGGCTTCCTCGGCGAACCATTCCACGTACGAGGCCCCGTAGCGCACTTCGCCCACGCTCTCGTGCATCGGCTTGCCCTGCTCGGCGGAAATGATGCGCGCCAGGTCCTGCTCGTTGGCCAGGATCAGCGCGTGCCAGCGTTTGATGATCTGGGCTCGGTCGCGGGCGGTGCGGCGGCTCCAGGCGGGGAAGGCCGCGGCGGCGGCGTCGGCGGCGCGCCGGGCATCGGCGGCATCGCTGTCGGGCACGTCGGCGATCACAGCGCCCGTGGCGGGGTCGGTCACTGCCAGGCGGGCGCGGCTGTCGCACCACTGCTGGTCGATGAAGTTCTGGCTACGAAGCAGGGTGGGGTCGGTGAGGGTGGTCAGCATGCGATTGCGTGGTCGGATGTTGGAAGCGTCTGATATACGAAGGGTCTAGCTCACGATCCCCACATGCCAGGGCACGAATTCATGATCGCCCAGGCCAAGCAGCTCGCTCTTGGTGGGCTCGCCGGACGCGGCGCGCAGGATGTGTTCGAAGATCCGTTCGCCCATCTGGGCCACGGTGAGTTCGCCATCGAGCACCAGGCCGCAGTTGATGTCCATGTCTTCCTCCAGCCGGCGGAACATCGGCGAATTCGAGGCCAGCTTGATGGTCGGGGCCGGCTTCGAGCCGAACATCGAGCCGCGACCAGTGGTGAAGCAGATCAGGTTGGCGCCGCTGGCGATCTGGCCCGTGGCCGCCACGGGGTCGTAGCCGGGGGAGTCCATGAAGACGAAACCGGCGCGGTCGATCGGCTCCGCATACTCGTACACGGCCTGCAGGGGCGTGGTGCCGCCCTTCATGGCCGAGCCCAGCGATTTCTCGAAGATGTTGGCCAGGCCGCCCTGCTGGTTGCCGTGCCCCACCACGCCGTTGAACTGCGCGTTGTGACCGGCGGTGTAGCGTTCCCACCAGGCCAGGCGATCCAGCAGCTTCTGGCCCACCTCGGGCGTCACCGCCCGGCGCGTGAGCATGTACTCCACGCCGTGGATTTCCGGGGTTTCCGACAGGATCGCGGTGCCGCCGTGGCGCACCAGGATATCCATGGCCGCGCCCAGCGCCGGGTTGGCCGTGATGCCGGAGAAGCCGTCCGAGCCGCCGCATTCGAGGCCGATCTTGATATGGCTGGCGCTCACTGGCTGCCGCCGGAAGGCATTGGCGGCCGGCAGCATGGCCTCGATGGCGCGGATGCCGGCCTCGATCGTGGCGCGCGTGCCGCCCGTGTCCTGCATCACCAGCGTGTGCAGGTTCTCGCCGGGGACCAGCCCCTGCGATTCCACCAGCGAGGCCACCTGGTTGCGCTCGCAGCCCAGGCCGACGATCAGCACGCCGGCCAGGTTCGGATGCCGCGCATAGCCGGCGATGGTGCGACGCAGGAGGTCGAAGTGTTCGCTTGGCGACGACATGCCGCAGCCACTGCTCTGCGCGAACGCCACCACGCCATCGACGTTGGGATAGGCAGCCAGCCGTTCCCTGGTGAAATGCGCGGCGATGTGCTTGATGACCGTGGCCGAGCAGTTCACCGACGACAGGATGCCGACGAAATTACGCGTGCCCACGCGGCCGTCGGGCCGCACATAGCCCATGAACGTCGCGCGTTCGCTTTCCGGCACGTAGGCCACCGGGCGCACATCGGCACCGAAGGCGGGATCGCGGTAGTCATCCACGAGCCGCAGGTTATGGCTGTGCACGTGCTCGCCGGCGGCGATGTCGCGGTCGGCCACGCCGATCACGGTGTCGTACTTCTTGACCTGCTCGCCGCGTGCAATCGCACGGGCGGCAATCTTGTGGCCGGCGGGCACCTGGGCGCGCACGCGCACGCCCAGGTCTTCCAGTTGCTGGCCCAGCGTCAGGTCGCTGCGGGCGATCAGGACGTTGTCGTTGGCGTGCAGGCGAATGACGGGGTTCAGGGTCACGATTGACAGATTGGGGGCGGGTTAGCTCTGCGCGAGCATTTCCTTGAGCTTCAGGCGCTGGATCAGCTGCGTTTCCTGGCTGTAGACATCGGCCACGTACTTCTTGTAGTCCGGGCCGTCCAGGTACATGATCGGCGCGTCGATGCGCGCGGCCACGGTCTTGAATTCGGCGCTGGCCACGGCGGCGCGGAACGCGTCGCGCAGCTTCTTTTCGATGTCGGGCGGCAGGCCCTTGGGCGCGCCGATGCCATTGGGGGCTTCCACCACGACGTTGTAGCCCAGTTCCTTGAGCGTGGGCGTGTCCTTGAAGCGCGGCGTGCGCTGCTCGCCCCAGGTAGCCAGCAGGCGCAGCTTGCCGGCTTCCACATGCGGCGCCCACGAGCTGGAATCGGCCAGCAGGTCCACCTGGTTGGCCAGCACGTCCTGCAGCGCCTGCGAACCGCCCTTGTAGGCGATGGCGTTGAACTTCACGCCGGCGGCCAGCGCGAACTGCTCCATGCCGACGTGCGTGGCGCCGCCGACGCCGGCATGCGCGTAGGTGAGCTTTCCCGGGTTCGCCTTGGCCTCGGCCACCACATCGGCCAGCGTCTTGAAGCGCGAGCCGGCCGGTACGGCGATGCCGAACGTCTGGCCAGAGGTGCGTGCCAGGTAGGTCAGTTCGGTGCGAGGGTCCAGCTGCAGCATGCCCAGTTGCGAGAACCGCGTGACCGAAATCGGGATCTGGCCGATGGTGTAGCCATCGGGGTTGGCGCGGGCCAGTGCCTTCGTCCCGATCATGCCAGACGCGCCGGCGCGGTTTTCCACCACGATCGACTGCTTGAGAATCCCCGACGCCACCTGGCACAGGGCCCGCATCGACTGGTCGGCCGTACCGCCCACCGGCCAGGGGCAGATGAACGTGATGGGCCGGTCGGGATATTCGCCGGCAGCGCGTGCAATGCGCGGCACCAGCAGGCTGGCCGTGCCGGTGGCGGCAACGGCGGCGGTAGCGGCGCTGCCCAGCAGAAGTCGCCGGCGCGACAGGCTGGCGGGAAGACGTTGCGTCATGGGGTTGTCTCCGATCTTGTTTTAGGTCGCGGACCGGCTTCGATGCCAACCCGCTCTGGCACCGATTGTGGGCGCCCGGATCATAACCATCCAATAGAAAATTGGCATTGCTTCATAACCTTCCGGTTAGGTAGACTCGCAGCCATGGCGCATATCGACCGGGCCTTCCGCTCCAATATCAAGCTTCGTCACCTGCAGTTGCTGGTGGCGCTGGACGAGTTTCGCCATCTGGGCCGCACCGCCGAATTCCTGTCGGTCAGCCAGCCGGCCGTGTCCAAGGTGCTGGCCGAAGTAGAGAAGATGCTGGGGCTGACGCTGTTCATGCGCTCCACGCGGGGCACGGAGCCCACGCCGGCTGGCGAATCGCTGGTGCGCTTTGCGCGCGCCGTGCTGGCCCAGTATGACGTGACGCGCGACGAGATCGAGGCCGTGGCCAGCGGCGCGGCAGGCCGCGTGCGCGTGGGATCGATGGGCGCCACGCTGCCCGTGCTGCTGGCCCAGGCCGTGGCGCGCCTCAAGGACCGCTCGCCCCGCGCGACGGTGCTGGTCGAGGAGGGCGACCTCACGCATCTGCTGCCGCGCCTGCGGCTGTCGGAACTCGACGTGATCGTCGGCCGCCTGGAGCCCGCCTACGCCGCGCCAGACCTGATTACCGACGCGCTCTACGAGGATCCGATGGTGGCCATCGTCGCCGCCGGCCATCCGCTGTCCCGCCAGGCCAGCCCCGACTGGACCGACCTGGCGCGGCATCCGCTGGTGTTACCGCCGCCGTGGGCATCGCTGCGCGTCAAGATCGAGCAGGCGTTCTTCCATCATGGGCAGCAGCCGCCGGCCGACCTGATCGAGTCGTCGTCGTACCTGGCCGTCACCACCTTCGTGGCGCAGCGGCAGGGGGTAGGCTTCGTAGCAGGCTCCGTGGGCCGACAATTGCAGGCGGAAGGCCGCTTCCACGTGTTGGCAATGCCCGTGGAAGTGGAACTGCCGCCGGTAGGCATCATCACGCTGCGCGACCGCCGGCTGCCGCCGAGCGTGGCCGAACTGGCCGACTGCCTGCGCGAGACGGCCCGGGAGATCGACATGGCGAGCACCAGCCCCGGCAACCCCCGAAAGGGCGCCCGGACGCGCAAGACCGCTAAACCCGCAAGCAGGACCACATGACAGAAGCTTCCAGAACGTCCCGCCAGACCCAAGTCGTTGTACTGGGCGCCGGCATCGTTGGCGTTGCCACGGCGCTGGCGCTGCAACAGCGCGGCCATGCCGTGTGCCTGATCGATCGCAAGGCGCCGGGTCGCGAGACCTCGTACGGCAATGCCGGCATCATCCAGCGCGAGGCGGTGCAGCCGTACGCGTTTCCGCGCGCCTGGCAGGCGATCCTGCGGGTGGCGGCACGGCGTGGCAACGACGTGCACTACCACCTGCGTGCGCTGCCGTCGCTGGTGCCGTCGCTGGCGCGCTACTGGCACGCATCCGCGCCGGAACGCTATATGGCCACGGTCAGTGCCTACGCCGCGCTGATCCGCCATTGCATCGACGAACATGCGCCGCTGGTCGAACGCGCCGGTGCCCAGGATCTGGTCCGCAAGTCCGGCTGGCTGGAGGCATACCGGACCCCGGCAGCCTTCGAGGCGGCGGCCAAGGCGGCCGGCACCGTCGCGGCCGCGCACGATCTGCGCCACGCGGTTCTGGACAGCGCGGCACTGGCCGCCGCCGAGCCGGTGCTGCAGCGGCCGATGGCCGGCGCGGTGCACTGGCAGGACCCGTGGACGGTCAGCGATCCCGGCGAACTGGTGGCGCGCTACGCGGCGTTGTTCGAGCGCCAGGGTGGCGTGCTGCTGCAGGGCGATGCCGATACGCTGCGCCAGTCGGGCAGCGGCTGGACGGTGCGCACGCGCGATGGCGCGGTGGAGGCCGAACACGCCGTGATCGCGCTGGGGCCATGGGCGGCGGGGCTGACGCGCCAGCTCGGCTACCGGCTGCCGCTGTTCGTCAAGCGCGGCTACCACCGCCACTACCAGGTGAACGCCATGCCGGACAGACCGCTGCTCGATGCAGAAAACGGCATCCTGCTGGCGCCGATGCGCCAGGGCCTGCGGTTGACCACGGGCGCCGAGTTCGCGCATCATGAATCGCCGCCCACGCCGGTGCAGTCGGTACGGGCCGAAATGCTGGCCGGCGATCTGGTGCGGCTGGGCCAGCCCGTGGAAGCACAGCCGTGGATGGGCGCGCGGCCCTGCATCGCCGACATGCGCCCGGTGGTAGGGCGCGCGCCGCGCCATGCCAACCTGTGGTTCCACTTCGGCCATGGCCACCAGGGCCTGACGCTGGGGCCGGCCACCGCGCGGCTGCTGGGCGAACTGTTCGACCGCGAAACGCCGTACGTGGACCCCACGCCGTACGACCCGCGCCGCTTCGGCCGTTAAGCAGCCGAAGCCGCCGCGGCCTTCGACTGCGCCCGCGCCTGCAGGTGTCCGACGAACGCCGTGGCCACGTCGGACAGCGCCTCGTTCTTGCGGGTCAGGATGCCGAACGCCTTCATGTCCTGCCCCACCTCCACGGGCAGCGTGGCCAGCAGCGACGCCCGGACGTGATCGCGCACCACCGATTCGGGCAGCATCGCGATGGCATCGCCCGATTGCAGTAGCTGCAGCGTGGCGAAGATCGACGAACACTCGATCACGTCCTGCGGGGTGGACACCTGGGCCTGCGCGAACTGCTCTTCCAGCATCAGCCGCGCCGGGCTGGTCAGCGTCTGCAGCACCCAGGGCCAGCGCACGAGTTCGTCCCAGCCCGGCCCGTCGTGATCGTGTTGGAACGCCTGCACCAGCGGATGCCCGCTGCGCACCACGATCCGCAGCGGTTCGTCGGACAGCGCGCAGAAGTCGAACTTGTTGTGGTCGAGCGGGCCGGCAAAGCGCCCCACGGCCAGTTCGATCTCGTGCCGCTCCAGCAACACGCCGATCTGGTCGCTGGTTTCGCCCAGGATGCGCACGCCCAGGCGCGGCCGCTCGCGCTTGATGTCGGCCACGGCCGCCGCCACCAGGTCGGGCGCAGCCCCCATGATCGCGCCAAACACCAGATGCCCATGGCCGCCCCGGCGACGCACTTCCATGTCCTCCAGAAAGCGGTCCAGGCTGGCCTGCGTGTGGCGGGCATAGGTCACCACCTCGATGCCCAGCGGCGTCGGCCGCATGCCGCGCGCGTGGCGCTCGAAGATCGCAAAGCCAAACGCCTGTTCGATATCGGCCAGCATCTTCGTGGCCGACGGCTGGGTGACGTTGATCAGCGCGGCGGCCTGGTTCAGCGTGGGGGTGTCGGCCAGGGCACTAAGCAGGGCCCAATGCTTGAGTTTCAGCCGGTTCACCAGGCGGCGTGTCAGTGACATGCGGTGTCTCCTTGGCTATTCCAGAATGGAATGGCTCGCTCTTATAAATTGATTGGAACGATATAGCCTGCCGGCTTAGAGTGCAACGGACGCTTCTTCACCCATCACCATAAAGACAGGAGACAAGATGAAGCTGATTCGCCACGGTGCGGCCGGCCAGGAACGGCCCGGCCTGCTCGATGCCCAGGGACGCCTGCGCGACCTCTCCGCCCACGTGCCGGACATCACCGGCGCCACGCTTTCCCCCGATACCCTGGCCCGCCTGGCTGCCATCGACCCGGCATCGCTGCCGCTGGTGGAAGGCTCGCCGCGCATCGGCGCGTGCGTGGGCAGCGTGGGCAAGATGATCTGCGTGGGGCTGAACTATTCGGACCATGCGGCCGAATCGGGCATGCCGATCCCCACCGAGCCGGTGCTGTTCATGAAGGCCACCAGCGCGATCGTCGGGCCCAACGACGACGTGGAGATTCCGCCGCGCGCCGAAAAGGTGGACTGGGAAGTCGAACTTGGCGTGGTGATCGGCAAGACGGCGCGCTATGTGTCGAAGGCCGATGCGCTGGATCATGTGGCTGGTTACTGCATCGTCAACGACGTCTCCGAGCGGGCCTACCAGCTGGAACGCGGCGGCCAGTGGGACAAGGGCAAGGGCTGCGACACGTTTGGCCCGATGGGCCCGTGGCTGGTCACGCGCGACGAAGTGCCCGACGCCCAGGCCCTGGAAATGTGGCTGGAGGTGGACGGCAAGCGGTACCAGCACGGCAACACCCGCACGATGATCTTCGACGTGCCGACCGTGGTGTCCTACATCAGCCAGTTCATGAGCCTGCAGCCCGGTGACGTGATTTCCACCGGCACGCCCCCCGGCGTGGGCCTGGGGCAGAAGCCGCAGCCGGTGTACCTGACGTTGGGACAGACCATGCGGCTGGGCATCACCGGGCTGGGCGAACAGCAGCAGCGCACCGTGGCAGCCAACGTGGGAGGCCAGCCATGAACCAGCTCGACCTGAAGGGCCGCGTGGCCGTGATTACCGGCGGTGCGCAGGGTATTGGCTACGCCGTGGCCGAACGGATGCTGCGTTCGGGTGCCGTGGTGTCGCTGTGGGATGTCAACGAGGCGCAGCTGGTCAAGGCTTGCGAGGCGCTCTCGAAGCTGGGCCAGGCCACGGGCGAGGTCGTGGAACTGACCGACGAGACCGCCGTCGACAAGGCCACGCAAGCCACGATCCGGAAGCTGGGACACATCGACGCGCTGGTCAACAGTGCCGGCATCACGGGCGGCAATGCCCCTACGTGGGAACTGGACCCCGCCGTCTGGCGGCGCGTGATCGAGGTGAACCTGATCGGCAGCTACCTGACCTGCCGGTCGGTGGTGCCGCACATGATGGCGCGCAAGTTCGGGCGCATCGTCAATATCGCGTCGGTGGCAGGCAAGGAGGGCAACCCGAACGCATCGCACTACAGCGCGTCGAAGGCGGGCGTGATCGGACTGACCAAGTCGCTGGGCAAGGAACTGGCGCAGAGCGGCGTGCTGGTGAATGCCGTGACGCCGGCGGCGGCGCGCACGCCGATCTTCGACTCGATGAGCGAGCAGCACATTGCGTTCATGCTGTCGAAGATCCCGATGGGCCGCTTCCTGGAAGTGGAAGAGGCCGCGTCGATGATCGCCTGGCTGACGACCGAGGACTGCGCCTTCAGCACGGGCGCGGTGTTCGACCTGTCGGGCGGACGCGCCACCTACTAAGCGAAGTTCCTGCGGCACAGACCCCGGGGACAGGCATCCCCGGGCGGCCTGCCTCAACCCGTGCGCACGGCGGGGCGTCCCGCTGACGGCCAGTCCTGCGCAGAGGAGACACTCGTCATGCAATCCCATCGCCCGGACCTGGCGTCCGTCACGGCCAAGGCCATCGCGCGGCTGGTGCCGTTCCTGCTGCTGATGTACGTGCTGGCGTTCCTGGACCGCGCCAACATCGGCTTCGCCAAGAAGGCATTCCAGCTCGATACCGGCATCTCCGACGCGATGTTCGCGCTCGGTGCCGGCGTGTTCTTCATCGGCTACGCGCTGCTGGAAGTGCCCAGCAATCTGATCATGCACCGGGTGGGCGCACGGCTCTGGATGTGCCGCATCATGGTGACGTGGGGCCTCGTGTCGGCCGCGCTGATGTTCGTGCGCGGCGAGACCGGCTTCTACGTGCTGCGCTTCCTGCTGGGCGTGGCCGAGGCTGGCTTCTTCCCCGGCGTCATCTACTACCTGACAAAGTGGTTTCCAGCCAGCTCGCGCACGCGGGTCCTGGGGCTGTTCTACTTCGGCGCGCCGCTGGCCTTTATCTTCGGCAGCCCGCTGTCGGGCCTGCTGCTCGAATTCGACGGCGCGCTGGGCCTGAAGGGATGGCAGTGGCTGTTCCTGGTGGAAGGGCTGCTGGCCAGCGCGGTGGGCGTGTGGGCCTACTGGTATCTCGACAACGAGCCGCGCGACGCGCGCTGGCTCAGCGCCGACGAACGCGAGACGCTGGCCCGGGCCATCGAGGGCGAGGAGCAGCTCAAGGCCGCGCACGGCCCCAGCACGGTGATGCGGGCGCTCGGCAACGGACGGGTGCTGTTCCTGGCGCTGATCTACTTCCTGATCCAGGCCAGCGTGTACGGCGTGGTGTTCTACCTGCCGACCCAGGTGGCGGCGCTGCTCGGCAGGAAGGTGGGTGTCGAGGTGGGACTGGTCACGGCCATTCCGTGGGTTTGCGCGCTGGCGGCGGCCTATGTGCTGCCGCGCGTGGCCGAACGGCACGGCAACCATGCGCGGCTGGCGCTTGGCACGCTGGTGATCTCGGCGGCCGGCATTGCGCTGTCCGTGCATACGTCGTCGTCACTGGTGGCGCTGGCGGCGCTGTGCTTCGCGGCGGCCGGCTTTATCGCCGTGCAGCCGCTGTTCTGGACCTTTCCCACCAGCTATCTCGGCGGCGCGGCGGCGGCCGGCGGCATTGCGCTGATCAATTCGCTGGGCGCGCTGGGCGGGTTTGTTGCGCCGAACATCAAGACGTGGGCCGAGCAGGCGTTTGCATCGCACACGGCGGGCATGAACCTGCTGGCTGCGATTACCGTGGTGGGCGGATTGCTGTTCCTGGGGCTGCGCGGCGCGCGCCCGGCGCAGGCGCAGGCCAATCCGGCCGCCCATCGCCAGTTTTCCTGATTCCGATTCCTGGAGCACCGCAACATGAGCATGCCTACCATCCGGCACGTCCGTGCCTTCACGCTGCGCGGCGCCGGCGCCGACTATCACGACCAGGGCGCCGGCCACTGGATCGACGACCACATCGCCACGCCGATGGCGAAATACCCCGAATATCGCCGCAGCCGGCAGAGCTTTGGCATCAACGTGCTGGGTACGCTGGTGGTGGAAGTCGAGGCCAGTGACGGCACGGTCGGGTTTGCCGTCACCACGGGCGGCGAACTGGGCTGCTGGATCGTCGAGAAGCACCTGGCGCGGTTTATCGAGGGCCAGAGGGTCACCGACATCGAGAAGATCTGGGACCAGATGTTCAACGCCACGCTGTATTACGGGCGCAAGGGCATCGTGCTGAACACGATTTCGGGGGTGGATCTGGCGCTGTGGGACCTGCTTGCCAAGGTGAGGAAGGAACCAGTGCATGCGCTGCTGGGCGGCCCGGTGCGCGACGAACTGCAGTTCTACATGACCGGCGCGCGGCCCGACTTCGCCAGGAAGCAGGGTTTCATCGGCGGCAAGCTGCCGCTGCACCACGGGCCGGCCGAGGGCGAGGCGGGGCTGCGCCGAAATCTGGAACGGCTGGGGCAGATGCGCGAGGCTTGCGGCCCGGACTTCTGGCTCATGTACGACTGCTGGATGAGCCTGGACGTGGAATACGCCACACGCCTGGCGCAGGCGGCGTACCACGACTTCGGCCTGAAATGGATCGAGGAGGCGCTGCCGCCCGACGATTACTGGGGCTACGCGGAACTGCGCCGCAACGTGCCGCGCGGCATGCTGGTGACCACGGGCGAGCACGAGGCGACGCGCTGGGGCTTCAGGATGCTACTGGAGATGGGTTGCTGCGACATCATCCAGCCCGACGTGGGCTGGTGTGGCGGCATCACCGAACTGATCCGCATCTCGGCACTGGCCGACGCCCACGGCAAGCTCGTGGTGCCGCACGGGTCGTCGGTCTACAGCTACCACTTCGTCATCACGCGCCATAACAGCCCGTTTGCCGAATTCCTGAACATGTCGCCGGGCGCCGACCAGATCGTGCCGATGTTCGATCCGCAACTGCTGGACGAGCCGGTGCCCGTCAACGGCCGGATGAAGGCGTCCGCGCTCGATGCGCCGGGCTTTGGCGTGCGGCTGAACCCCGATCTGCCGCTGCACCGGCCGTTTCCGCGCTAGGAAACGCAAGCGGCGAATCGTGCTGCGGCGCGGCACGGCCCCTCGGCGGGGCCTTGCCACTGGCGCCGTTTGCTGGCGGGCGGCGCCGGATTCCTGTCGATCCGCGCTTTTCCCGTGTTCCGTGACCACCGCCGGTGGTAATCTCGCGGCAACTCCACACCCGCCCGGGATTCCGCCTTGCGTTCCGTCGATCCAGAACTCTGGCGTACCGCCGCCGACCAGCGCGCCTATCAGGACGCCCGCCGCCGCGTGCGGGCGCTGCGCTTCTTCTACATGCATGCGCTGATCTATGTGGGGGTCAACGCGCTGCTGATTGTCATCAACCTGGTAACGTCGCCCGAGCGGCCTTGGGTGCGTGCGCCGCTGATGGGCTGGGGCATCGGCCTGGCCGTGCACGGCATCATGACCTGGAGCCGGGTCGGCCTGCTGGGCCGGGGCTGGGAAGAGCGCAAGATCGCCGAATTCATGGCGCGCGACCAGGTGCGCACGCTGTCCACCGAGAAACAGCTGGTGGAAGCGCAGATGCGGCTGCTGCAGGCCCAGATCGAGCCACATTTCCTGTTCAACACGCTGGCCAACGTGGTGAGCCTGATCGAACCCGCGCCGCAGAAGGCCACGCTGATGCTCGAACACTTCATTGCGTACCTGCGGGCATCGCTGGCGGCCAGCCGGGCCACGCAGGGCACCGTGGCGCAGGAAGCCACGCTGCTGCGCGACTACCTCGCCCTGATCAAGATCCGCATGGGCGAGCGCCTGCGGTACACGGTGGACGTCGATGCATCGCTTGGCACCGTGCCGCTGGCGCCGATGCTGCTGCAGCCCGTGGTGGAAAACGCCGTCAAGCACGGACTCGAACCGAAGGTGGAAGGCGGCCGCCTGCTCGTGAAGCTGGAACGGCGCGGGCCGCGCATGCTGGCCACGATCGAGGACGACGGCATGGGCTTCAGGCCGGGCGGCAATGCCGGGGTAGGCTTGTCCAACCTGCGCGAGCGGCTGACCGTGCTCTATGACGGCGATGCCCACGTCCGCATCGAAGACCGCGCGCCCGGCACCGCCGTGCTGATCGACATCCCGCTGCCACGCGCACGCCGGAACGGAGACACCGCATGAAGCCCACCGCCCTGATCGCCGATGACGAGGAACACCTGCGCGCGCACCTGCGCGGCAAGCTGGCCCGGCTCTGGCCGGAGCTGGACATCGTGGCAGAGGCCGCCAACGGACCGGAGGCGGCGGCGGCCATCGCCCGGCTGGCGCCCGCTGTGGCCTTCCTGGACATCAAGATGCCGGGTCTTTCGGGGCTGGAAGTGGCGCAGGGCATCGAGACCGACACGCGCCTGGTGTTCGTCACCGCCTACGACGAGTTCGCGCTTGACGCGTTCGAGCGCGCCGCCGTCGACTATCTGGTAAAGCCCGTCACCGACGAGCGGCTGGGCCGCACCATCGAACGGCTGCGCAAGGCGCTTCAGGAATCTGCGCCGCTGCCCGAACTGGCGCAGCTGCTGGGGCAGCTGGCGCGGGGGCAGGCGCGCGCGGAAGGCGCGGGACCGCTGCGGTGGGTGCGCGCGAGCCGGGGCAACACCACCAGCCACGTGCCGATCCAGGACGTGTTGTATTTCCAGAGCGACGACAAATACGTGGTGGTCCACACGCCGGACGGCGAACACCTGATCCGCACGCCGCTGCAGGAACTGATCGACGGGCTGGATCCCGAGGTCTTCTGGCAGGTGCACCGCTCGACCATCGTCAACATGGAGCACGTGGCCGGCACGCGGCGCGACGATTCAGGGCGCCTGTTCGTCCGGATGCGCGGCGGCGACACGGAACTGCCGGTATCGCGCGCCTACGTGCACAAATTCCGGCAGATGTAGCCGGGGGGGCGTCGGTCACCGCTGCCGGTTCATGAATTCCTGGATCTTGCGGGTTTCCCAGTCGCGGCCCCAGCGCGACAGGCGCGTCCAGACCAGGATGCCGTGCACGCCCAGCCCCAGCCCCCAGGCCAGCGTGGTGGTCAGCGGCCACGGCCAGCCCGAGGTGGCGTAATGCGACCACGACGGTGTCGGAAAGTAGAAAAAGCGCAGCCACAGCCAGCCGTTCACCACCACGTAGATCAGCAGATGGATATACCAGCCGCGCAGCGCCCGCACCATGCGCCGGGCGCGCCAGTAGGCCCATGCCTGGTCGTCGTCGGCGCTGGCGTTCGGAAAGGGGGGATGCATGGGGCGCATGGCTCGGTCCTCGTCGTGAATGTCGTTGCGATGTCACAGGTATAAGCCACGGCGAAGGCACTTGCCAGGGGCAGGGGCTGAATCGACGGGATTGCGGCGCCAGCTACGAAACGGTGGCGCCAATGGCGGCGGCCGACGACTTCCGATTCACCCGGACGCGCACTGTCGCCTTGAACTGGGCCGCTTTGCTCAGGCACGCGGAAACGCGTCGCTATGTGGCCGACTATGAAGTCGGGCCCGTCGAGGCCGTCGAGCCCGTCGAGCCCGAAGATGCCCGTCAAATGATCGAACAGGCCGGATCGTTCGTGGCGGCGATCCATGCATATCCTGGCCACCGCATCCCCGCGGGCGGCTAGCCGAACCTACCCCTCCCGCGACACCTCCACCAGACAGCTCATCGCGTTCGGCCCCTGCGTGAGGTCCGATGTGCCGATGTCGAGCGTCAGCGTATTGGCGGCGCCGGCGCGGTCCACGCCTTCGGCATCGGGGTCGTACCAGGCGCCCGTGGCGATCATTGCCACGCCCGGGGCCACGCCATCGCTCACCGCCAGCCCGGCGGCAATGGCGCCGCGCGCATTGTGTACGCGCACCCGCATGCCGGGGTGCAGGCCGCGCGCCGCCGCGTCGGCTGGATGCAGCGTGATCCGCTCCGCGCCGGCCACCTTGCCCGACTGTGCCAGCGGGGCAGCATCGAGCTGGCTGTGGAGCCGGTCGGCCGGCTGCACCGACACCAGGTGCAGCGGGTGGCGCCGCGCTTCGGGCGCACCCAGCCATTCGACGGGCGGCTGCCAGTTCGGATGGGTGCCGCAGTCCCTGGATATGGCGCCAAGGGTCGGACTGGCAAGCTCGATACGTCCGCTTGGGGTGCGCAGCGGGTGCGCCAGCGGGTCTTGCCGGAAATCGTCGAATAGCACGAAGTCATTGGCGGGGGCGGGCAGGGCCACGTGGCCGCTGCGCCAGAACTGGTCGAACGGCGGCAGCTCGATGCCGGCGCTTGCCTGGGCGTCTCGGCAGCGGGCGTAGATCGACGCGATCCAGCCGCGTTCGTCGCGGTCTTCGGTAAAGGCCTGGCGATAGCTGAGGCGATCGGACAGATCGGTAAAGATGTCGAAGTCGCTGCGCGCCTGATGCAGCGGCGCGATGGCCTGGTGCATGGCCAGCACGTAGCGGTCGCGCGACGAGCCGCCGATATCGTTGCGCTCCAGCGCGGTGGTAACCGGCAGCACGATATCGGCATGACGTGCGGTCGCCGTCCAGCAGATGTCCTGCACGATCACGGTCTGCGGGCGCGCCCATGCCTGGCGCAGCCGCGCCAGCTGCTGGTGGTGATGGAACGGATTGCCGCCGGCCCAGTGCACCAGCTTCACATCGGGATAGTGGCGGGTCTCGCCCTTGAAACGGTAGGCGGTGCCCGGATTCAGCAGCATGTCCGACAGCCGTGCGCAGGGGATGTCGAGGTTGGCCGGGTTGCGGCCGACTGGCATTTCCGGGCCCGGCGTGGCCACGCGCGGGTTGCCCACGCCATTCATCGATCCGTGCCCGAAGCCGAAGCCCCCGCCCGGCAGGCCGATCTGGCCCAGCATGGCGGCCAGCGCAATGGCCATCCAGTATGGCTGCTCGCCGCGATGCTGGCGCTGCACGGCGAAACTGCAGGTGAGGTAGCTGCGCTTGCCGGCCAGCTGGACGGCCAATTGGGCGATGCGCGCGGCCGGAATGCCGGTGATGGCGGCCGCCCACGCGGGCGTCTTCGGTTCCCCGTCGGCGCTGCCCAGCAAATAGGCTTCGAGTTCGGCCCAGCCGCTGCAATGCGACTGCAGGAATGCCGCGTCGTGCGCCCCCGCGCGGCGCAGTTCGTAGGCCAGCGCCAGCATCAGCGCGACATCGGTGTTCGGGCGGATGGGAATCCATTCGGCGCCGAGGAAACCGGGGCAATCGTCGCGCGTGGGGCTGATATTGATGACCGTGGCGCCGCTGGCGGCCAGCTTGCGCAGCCACTGTTCCTGCGTATGCTCGGCGGCGCCGCCCGACGACACCTGGCCATTCTTCAGCGCCAGCCCGCCGAAGGCCACGAAGACCTCGGTATGGGCGATCAGGCTGGGCCAGGCCGTGACGCGGCCCGTCAGCGGCCGGTCGGTGCCGATCACATGCGGCAGCAGGAACTGCGCGGTGCCCCAGCTGTAGTTGCCTACCTGGTCGACGCAGCCGCCGCCCGCGAAATGAAAGCGCCGGATCAGCGAGCGCGCGTGGTGCAGCCGCCCGGCCGACGACCAGCCGTAGGAGCCGCCGAACACGCCGGCGGGGCCATGTTCCTCGCGTACGCGCCGGATCTCGCCCGCCACCAGGTCGAGCGCGACATCCCACGACACCTCGACGAAATCGTCGCGCCCTCGCGCATGGCCGTCGCTGGCCTCGCGTTGCGCCAGCCAGCCGCGCCGCACCATCGGGGTACGGATGCGCGTGGGCGAGTACACCATCGGCACGATGGCATCGAGCAGGGGCGACGGGTTGGGATCGGCCGCGAACGGTTCGCAGCGGACCAGCCTGCCATCCTCGACGACGGCCGTGAAGGCACCCCAGTGCGCCAGTTGCGGGTAGCGGCGGACAGTCACGGTATCAATCGCCCTGGATGCCGGCCTTGCGGATCAGGTCGCCCCACTTGGCGCGCTCGCTATCGAGCAGCTTCGCGAACTGCTGCGGCGTGTCCGAGGTGGCATCCATGCCCGACTGGGCCAGGCGGTGGCGGATGTCGGGGTCGGCCATGACCTTCACCAGCGCCTTGTTCAGCTGCGTGATGACATCGGGCGGGGTGCCGGCCGGCGCCACCAGCCCGTACCAGTTGGTGACCTCGTAACCGGGCACGCCGGCTTCGGCCACCGTCGGCACGCCGGGGAACTGCAGCGATCGTTTGGCGGTGGTCACCGCCAGCACGCGCAGCTTGCCTGACGCGATCAACGGCTTGGCCGACGGATCGGAGAACGTGATCGGCACCACGCCGCCCATCACGTCGGTCAGCGCCGGGGTGGTGCCCTTGTACGGCACGGATTTCATAATGGCAAGATACCCGGAAAACGGCCATGGCATTGGGTTTGCGGCGAATCCACCGGATTTCAAGTGAAAATTACGCGCAAATCTGCGAAAACCCTTGAAAACTCCAGCCGGCGCGGCTTTCGGGCATTTTGCGCGCGTGCGCTGCACTTGTGTACCTGTGGCACGAACACAACGGCAGCGCCGATGTCATCCCGGTGTTTTACCTCCCCGACGGGGTGCGGCCGTTACGCCCGTGGTGGAATGGTGCCCTTCAACTTCGACGGCTAACCGAATGAACGACGCGCAATCTGCAACTCAAAACGACGCTTTCTATGAAAAGGTCGAACGATCTCTTAGGGCGTTGTTCGATGCCGCTCGTGACCGCCACGAACTGCATTTCGCAATGGCCTTGATGCCCGAAATGCGAGGCGCCCAAGACGCAGGTTGGAACACCGCGCATGAGAGCCAAAAAACGTTTGATGACTATTTGGCGTTCATCAACAAGATTGAAGACGCCCCGATGCGGGTACGTGTTGCCCTTTCGTTCTACAGTCATATTTCCGAAGCGAGCGGGTTCTATGAAATCCCGAAGAACATGCTTCGTATTGCCGATGGCTTACCCCACGTTCTTTGGCCTTTCAAAGACCTCGTGGTCGCGCACAAACAGACAGGCGACATGGTTGCGCCAAACGCTAACAAGGTCTTGAAAGACCTTGCCGGCCACGCAAAAGCACTTGGCCTTGATGAGTTGGCCGAAGTCTTCCGGGATGCTTTCGACCCTGACGTGCGCAACGGCTATGCGCATGCAGACTACGTGATTTGGCAGGATGGCTTGCGTCTTCCAAAGCGCAACGGCGGCGTGGCCCGCAAGATTCCATGGGATGAGTTCGACACGATTTTCAATCGAGGAACTAACTTCTTTCACATCCTTCGGCAACTGGTGTCGGAGTACATCCTGTCCTATCACCCCCCGAAAACAGTGATGGCGCGCCTGTCGGACGAACCGGCAATGGAGTGGACAATCTACTATGATCCGGCTGTCCCCGCGTTCGGCGTTCGCACCGGGCGGTAGGTCAACTGACCTGCCCAACGTTGGGGCAAAATCAGCGCGCTGGAACTACAGCCCGACCACCGCCACTTCGGCTTCCACGTGGTCGGGCTTTTCTTTGTCGGCCATCGTTCGGCAATGCGGACAGGACACCAGCCCGGCGGCCACCTTGGCGGGCGCGAATAAGCCTTCGTACTGGCACACGACGCAGCGGAACGACGCAACGCGGGCCGTTCCCTTGCTTGTCAGCATCCAGCCGTGATAACCGGGCGCAGGCGCGCCGCTGTTCTCCGGGATGGCCTCCGGGTCCATGCGCCATTGCGCCTTCGCTTGGCGGGCCGATACGGGGCGCGGAATCGGGTCTTTTGCGCCGGCCAATACCATGTAGGTGGTGCCGCGTACGTGGGCCGGTACGAATGGCAGCATGCGGCCACGCATCGCGGCCATGGTCCACGCTATCGGGTCCAATCTCGTTTGCTTGCCCATGTCCGGTCCCCCTTGCCTTTCATCGTAGTGGACCGGCACGCGTTCATGTCGTCGCGGTGGCGCTATCGACCACCTTCGATCTCCACCAGCCGTTCACCCGGCATGCTGGCCACCGACATGGCGCCCGTCTTCTGCCCGGTTGCCATGGTGCGCACGATGAATTGGCCGTTGCTGTCCGGGACGATGGACACCACCGTGAACGCACGGCCATGGCGCATCATCACGTCGCCCGCTTGCAGTTCGGATACCCGCTTGGTGGGGGTCATGGTTCGTTCCCTCCGGGGAAAAAGCCGCCGGCCGCCCGCGAGGCGCAAAACGACCGGGGAAACACCGGGCGCGCCGCGCGGTAGGGTGATTGCGCGCGCCCGATTCGGCGGAATCGCCAAGAATCCGCGAAAAATGACAGAAACGTGCGGATACCTCGCAAGTTGATGCCGGATAGTTCAAATAAATTGCACGATGAACCCTGATAGTTGTGGGGTTCCCGGCAGTCCCACGGAATTGGGGGGCGTTTTTCACGGATTTTTTTAAACGGGGCTTCGAGGGCCGCTCGCACGCTTTTGCTTTCTAAAGTGACGTATCCCCCGCCCGGTTGTGCCCGCCGCCTTCCCGGATGTTGCGCAAGCCCGTAAAACGCCCGTGGTTCGCTTGAACGCATGGGCAGGTGGGTGGGTGGCCAACGCTTGCGCGCGGCGTCGCACAGGTGGCAATGCGTCGATGCGCGGCCGATGCGGACAGCCGGGGCACAGTCGGTCCATGGCATGCAGCGATAGCACAGCACGCAGGGCAAGGACATCGGGCACCGTGCGCGCTGTGCGTGTCGCCTGTCACGGCGCGGTGGGCACCAGCACGGCAACCCGACCGGACGTGCGCGCCAGCCACGTGGACGGCACCACCGAACGAATGCCGGTCAATCCCTGTTGCCATAGGCTTACGACAGGCGAGGCGGCCACGCCCGCACCGTCCACGATGGGCAGCGGCGTGGTGTCTTCCATGTGGGCCGTAGCCGCATTGGTCACGCTGACCGCCGGCACGCCATCCATGCCCATCAGGATGTCCGCCGCATCCAGCAGCACCACAGCGTCTGTGGCGCCCGTGGACACGTAGGGCATGCCAGCCAGCAAGCCGTCCCGCAACAGGCCCGCAGCGGCCGCCGTAGGCAGTTGCACGTAAGGGATGATGAATACCGGGTTGGACAGGTCCGGCACTGCCGCCAGCAGACTGGACAGGTCGGCCGCAAGGTCGCCCGTGGCCGGGACTTCGACAGCGCCATACAGCAGGCCGGACGGGCGCCCGGTGTCTTCCCCGCCTTCGGTGTCGTCCAGCACAGCAGCGTCCAGCGCAGCGCCGATGTCTTCGCGCAGGATGGCTTCCAGCGTGGGCAGCGCGCCAGCGGCCACCAGTTCGTCCGACATCACCGTGATGACGCCCACGTGGCCCGGCACCAGCGGCGATAGCGACAGCGCGCCACTGGACACAGGCAGCGGCTTGCCTTCGGCCACCCATGCCACCTTCAGGCGCTTGGACATATCACGCGCCGGCACCCGCACGCGGCCATTGATCGCGGGCAGTCCCACGGCCACGGCCGACAGTTGCGTGAACAGGCTATTGGCCAGCGAAGTGGCCGCGTAGTCGGCCAATGCGTCTTGCACCAGCACGCCGGCCCATTCCGGTGTCTGCGTATCTGCCGGGTTCTGCGCGGCCTTCGCAACGACCACGGCCGCGCGCTGTTCCGGGAATAGTTGCTGAATCACAGTTGCCACGGGGATGCCTGTGCGGCGGTTCTCGAAAGCGCCAACGGCAAGGGCGGCAAAGATGGACGGGGCTTTTCTCATGGTCATGGCTCCGGTTATTCGGCAGCGGCCGGCGCATCCGATGCGGCGGGCGCAGCGGGTGCGGCAGGGGTGGAAGGTGCGGCCGGTGTCGGCGTGGCCAGCGCGTTTTCGAGGGGGACCACCTGCGCTTGCACGCGCGGCGATTCCCCGCCTTTGGCACGTGGCAGGTTGATGCGCGCGCGGGCTTCGTTTGGCGACATCAACCCGCCTTGAATGGCCTTCGTCAGACCGTCTACACGGGCGAGGAAGTCAGGCCGCATCAGGTAGTCCAAATCGAATTCCAAATATTCATCGGAGGGCAACCGAAACAGCCAGTCCAATGCCTGTTCCACATGCTCCACGACGAAGCCAAGGCCGGTACTCCGCCAGTTGGAAATCAACTGTTCGGCATTGGCCACCGTAATGCCTTCCATCACGTTGACGATGGGCAGCGGCACACGGTAGACCCGCGCAATATCCGCGATGGTCATTTTCTGGACTTCGATAATCTGGCTGTCTTGGCTGTTGAAACTCGTAGGCGTCCACTTCAGGCCCCAACCCAAGATCGGCACGCGGCCGGAATTCTCCCCCGTGGTCGTTTCGTCCCACGCCTGCCGAAGCTCTTGCATTTGCTTCGGGGTCAACTGGATGTCTGATTGCAGCACGCCGGACGGGCGCGAAAAGTTGGAGAAAAACGCGGCATGGTGGTGGTTGATGGCGTTGCCGGCGGACACGCTGGACACTGCCGCGCGAATGGGTGACAAGCCTTCCAATGGTCTGTCCGGGTCCGCATACATGCGCAGGTGCAACACGTCTTCAGCCGGCACCACGTAATCCCATCCGCCTATGTCGTCGTACGCCTGCGGAATCAGGCCGGTGTCCCCGATACCGTAGAACACGTCACGCGTAACCGGGTCGATAAACGGCTTCGATGCGCGCGGGCTGGCAATGTGAAGGCTCGAAATTTCGTACCTGTCATTGCGCAGACCCACGGCCACGCCGTTGCCTTCGTACAGTTCGCACGACAGCAGGCCCACGAAAAATTCCGCGCGCGTCTGGTAGCTATTGGGCCGGCGCATCACGCGTGTGGCGGCGCTGTTCATCACGCGTTCCCGACCACCGTTGGGCAGGTCGCGCCAGTGGTAGACGGGCAGGCTTGCAAGCGTCTGCGCATACGCCGACACGCAGGCCGCCACGGTCGGGTTGGGCTGATTGGGGACCGGGCCAAGGCCGCATTGCCAGTAGTTCCATGGCCATGAACTGACCAACAATCCTTCGGACGTGGGCACCAGCCGGCCGGCGCCGTTCCACCATGTCTTGACGAACGCGGGCAGCGTGCGGGCGCGATTCATCAGTGCGTTGGCCATGACACCCCCTCACGCGCGGCAACTTCGCGTAGTTCGTTCATCGTGATGCGCGCGCCGCGCGCGTTCTCCACGTCCAAGCGCAACGCCGTGTTGGCTTTGCGTGCGGCCAGCATCGCCATAAACAGTTCGTCGTACAGGTCGTCAAGGCGCGCGAGGCTGTCCGCGAGGTCCGCATAGTCCTGCCCATCATCGAAGCCGCTGGCACGGTGCGCGTTCAACAGCTTGTGCATGCGCTCCGTTTCCGCCACAAGCCTTTCGATGCTGGCCCGTGCAATCCTGCCCGCGCTGTCCTTGTCGTGATCGTGGTTCATGGTCGGTCCCCCGCGAAGTAAAAGGCGACGTGTTCAGGCTTTGCAAATAGCCCGCGTTCCAGCCCGAACACCGCCACGTCATCGCCCGACAGTTCCCGGTCTGGTGCGTCTTCCAGACGGATGGCAAGGCGCCTTATGTCGGCTTCGTGTTCCTGCACCAGTTGGCGCGCGGCATGGTCGGCAAGGCGGGCGATGTGGGGCGGGAATGCGTTCCCAATATCGCGTGCGACATTGATGTATTGCGAATATCTGGCCTTCACAATTTCCGGCGGCAGGCGCAGCAACGCGCGTTCCGCATGAAAGCCCGCTACGTGGGCGGCGATGATGTGGGACGGCTGTTCATCGAACAGGAATTCCACGTGCGCGAGTTCCATGGTGACGCGGCGCACGGTCTGCTTGCAGAGCAAGGCCACCACCACCATGCCGGCCAGTCCGATGGCAGGCGACAGGCACAGGCTATAGGCTTGGTCTTCCCCGAACGGCACCAGCGCGTCCAGCGTTTCGACGTCGGCGGCGTTCATGCTGTCGTCTCCCCGGTGGCCGCCCGGATGGCGCGAATGGGCGCCGTGCGGCTGTAGCGCGGGTCATGCGCGCGCACCGTGATGAACGCCACCAGTTCGTCAGGCCGGCTGGTGACAAGGCGCCAACCGTCCTTGGGATCGCGCAGGATCAGCCGGGCCGCCAACAGCGCGTGCATGTCGGGCGCGAGAAACCGCCTTAGCTGGAAATCGTTTTGGAAGGCTGGCAGACGTTCCGTGCGCAAGCACGGGCCGGGGCCGTAAATCGGTTGAAAGCCGGGGGAAGTGTTGACGGCGGCCATGCGCGAATCTCCACGGTGGTGGTGATTCGGGACCGGGGAACCGTCGCCCGAAGGATGGGCGCGATTCGCACAGCACCGAACCACCACCGCGTTGGGGTAGTGGTTCGGGACCGGAAACTGACCGTCGCCCGCTTGGGCATCGGCATGGCCATGACGAACCACCACCATGTTGGTGGTTATCCGGCCGGCACACCGTCGCCAAGATTTGAAGCAATACTACGCGCTGAGAAAAAAATTGCAAATCGGCCTTATTGCTGGCTCTCCGCAACGTACCGCGCCAGTGCCGCGCGTAGCTTGTCGGCCCGGTCGTCGCTTGCGCAGGTGTACCCGCGTTCCCGAAGAACGGCCACCACCATGTCAAACGCGGCGGCCAAGTCTGCCGCCTGCACCGGGTTGGCCGCTTTGAACACGTTGAACCAATCCACGTCCTGTTGGGTCATGCCGCCGAAGCGGGCGCCTGTTCCTGTTGCCATGGTGTTTTCTCCCTGTCAGGTGTTCGCAACAAACGTTGCGCGCGGAAATGCGCGCTCCAATGCGTCAATGAAGGCCATGTGGTCGGACGTGGCCCACGGTGCAACAACATCGCGTAGGCGTGGCCGGTGCAGGTGGGCCAACGCGACATCGAACCCGTCCAGCACCACGAACAGTCCCCCGAATTCGGCAACGATGGCGCAGTCAGCATCGCCAAGGGCGCGAAGGCGAAACGTGCGGCGCAGGCTTCCATGCTGGTCGCGTGCGTCGCTTGGGTCGGTGCTGACCACCCACAGGTCGGATTCGCCTATGGCTTCAAGGTGCGCCAGCAGTTCGCCGGCAGTGCGTGGGAATGGGGTCATCGGTCGTTCTCCGGTGTCTTGGATTTTTCGTCATTCGCTTTTTCGACCATCTGGCGGTAGCGTTCGCGGTCTTCGGGAAAGTCTTCAAGGAATGCTTTGCGCCCGCGTTTCGCCCGCTTCGGCGTTCCTTCCGGTTGCAGTGCCTTGGCAATGCCGCTTCGCTTGCGTTTGCGCCACCAGTACAACCACGTTGGGCCGACGACCACGCGAGGCAATGCAGACGACTGCGCCGGCATTTCCGGTGGTGGCGGAATCAGGCCGCGCCGGTCCCGTTCTTCGCGGAGGCGGCGCGCGAAGTAGGCGGCCTGTTTGCGCAGGCTGACGGCAGGCGCCCGGCGCAACCGGTCTTCGATGTCCGCCGCTAGTTCGGCGGGCCAGCGTTCCAGCGCGGCCAGTGCAGCGACATCGGCGCGGATCGCGGCCAGCAGCGCGCGGACTTCGTGGACGGTGGGCAAGTTCATGACACGGCCTCGCAGTCGCTGGCAAACGCGGCGAAGTGCCGTTCGCCATCCGATGTCCACAGATGGGCGCCGCAGGAAAGCCGGTACATCGAATCGGCACCCCGGCGCACGAAGTCCGCGAACCGGCACGGCCAGCACGGATGCGTGGGAAGGGTCAGCGGTTGCCACAGCGTCCAGAATCGGGCCAGTGCGAATTCGAGGAACCGGGCTTCGGTCCTGACCATCGCGCGGACATCTTCGTCACTGCGCCGCACAAGTTGCGCGACCGTCCGCAGGATCGCGGGCGCCAGTGGACCCCTCTCTGCAAGCCAGCTACGAAAGTTGATGTTCCCGTGGGGCCGGCAAAGGTCGGGCAGGGTCGCGCCCGCGATGGTTTTGTCTTTGGGTTCTAGATACCCTCTTGGTACTTCTAGGTATATACGTGGGAAAACGTCACCATTTTTCGTTGGAAACGTCACCACTTTTCCGTTGGAAACGTCACCACTTTGAGGTTGGAAAGTGGTGTTGGTTTCGTCACCACTTTGGCCCGAATCCCCCCCACTTTGCCCGTAAAAAGTGGTGTTGGTTTCGTCACCACTTTGGCCCGAATCCCCCCCACTTTGCCCGTAAAAAGTGGTGTTGGTTTCGTCACCACTTTGGCCGTGCTGCAATGCATCAAGATTGAAGCTATAAACGTGGACGGTGCGATAACGGGCGCCCATTTCGATGCGCCGTTTCCCGCAATCGGTCATCAGCCCGGCGCGGATCAGACGGGCGCGGGCACGTTTCACGTTGTCCTCTGCCAAGCCCATGCGCTCTGCAATGGTCTTCGCGGCCGTCCACACTTCGCCCGTGGCTTCATTGGCTGCGCTGGCGAAGTACAGCAGCACGCCCCATTCCGAAACCGCCATCATCGGCCGCAGGTCCAACACCTGTTCCACCAGTCGATAGCCCATGATTTCATTGCTCCGACTGTGGGCGCACCAAATTGCGGGAGTCATAGCGGCGCAGCGTCCGCCACCATCCGGGGTCCATCGGTGGCAACTTGCCATCTGTGCCGCGCAGATCGTTCACGGTCAAGTCCAGCAGCGCCAACAAATCGGGCAACGGCGTTTTCAACATGCAACGCATGTCTACACTGTGGTTGCTATAGGCACGAACCAGAAGACGGCGCTTGCCATCTTCATTCGGGTCGGCGGGCGAATAGGCCCACCACTCCATACAGGCGCGCGGGCTAGGGATGACGCCACGCAAACCCGGCGCATTCAATACGGTTTCGATGGTCATGATTTCGGCACTCAAAAAAGAGATTTAAGGCGCAAGGTGCCCACCACCCGACATTGGCCGGGTGGGTCGTCATGGTTCGTTCCCTTGGATTGTTGTTGGCGCGGTCTACGCCGGCCATGGGTGATGGGTGTTACGCGGCTTCGGGATCGGGTTGTTGTCCAGCACCGCCAGCGGCCAACCAGTCTTCATAGTCGGGGTGCCGCACCGCGTCCTTGTAGGGCGTTAGCGCGGTGATCTTGGGGGTAAGGCCCGCTGCCTTCATGCGGTCCCATGTTGACCGACTGCACCCAATAATCTTGAGCATTTCCGGCACCGTGTAATACGTCGCGGACAACGGCATAGGTGGCGCGGGTGCGGCCTTGCGCGCGGCTTCGTCTGCGGCGCGCTTGGCGTCCGTCTTCCGTGGGCGGCCACCCTTGGTCTGTGCATTGTTTTTCATCGTCCACGCCCGGTTTCGGTTCGTCTTTGAGGCATGGAGACTATGCGAAGGTTTCCGCAAACCCCAAGGACGAACTTCGTAGGGACAAACCCCCGGCAACAGACGTTGCCATCATTGGAAATTTGTTTTGCCGATCAGCGCCGCGTGAATTTACGCATGACAAAAAATAAGCCGGCGCATTGGCCGGCTTTAATTTTCGTACTGCATTTATTCAAATGACTTTTGCGCGGTCCAACTTGTCGCGCGCCGCCTTGGTGTGAAGGTGCCCATAGTGTTTGTCGATCATCTGCACACTGGTGCGCGCGAGGCGCGCCACGGTCAGGATGTCCGTCCCGGCTTCGATCAAAGCGGAAATGGCCGTGTGGCGCAGGTCATAAGCGCACAGCGTGGGCAGGCCCGCACGCTCGCCCACCTTCTTAATTTCCGGGTTCCAGTAATTCGCACTCACCCACGGTTCACCGCCCGGCCGATGCAGTAGCGGAGCGGATGGCAACTTGTTCTTGGCCATACGCTTGAACAGTGCCACGGCGGCCGTTGGCAACACCACGCTTGCCGATGTCGTTTTGTTCTGCGGTACGCGCACGATGCCGGCGCGGCCGTCAAAGTCTTTCACGCACAGCTTGGCCAGCGCACCCGGACGGAAACACGTCAACAACGCCGCTTCAATGAAGGCGCGCACTTCGGGTTCATCGCCTGCGGCCTTGAGGATCGCGGCACGCTGTGCGGGCGTGTAGAAGACTTGGCGGCGCCCGGTAGTTTCCTTGAATTGCTTGATGGTCTTCCATCCCCGGTCGCTGCCAACGTCGCCGTGTTCATGGGCCAGATTCAAGGCGCGGCGCAGCGGGGTTGCATTCCTGTTGGCCGATTCGCGCGCGCGCCGCAATGCTTCGTCGTCGCCTGCCACGGCGTCCATGTCGATCAGGTCATTACGCCACGCCGCGAACTGTGCCGGGCGCAGGTCCGACAACAGCGTGTCCCCGATGGGCTTGCCATACACCAGCCGCTTGAACCGGCGGTCTGCATCGTGGGCGGCCTTTTCGCCCTTGGCGCGCCGCTGGTGTTCCACGTACTTGCGGCAGGCGTCAGCCACCGTGCCGGGCTTCGCGGTGCCGCCGCCGTTGATGTCCAATGCAAACGCTTGCGCGGCCTTGGCCGCATGGTTGAATCGTTCGGCTTCCGGGATGGCCAGCAGATCGCCAAGGGCGCGGTATTCCTGCTTGCCCGTGTCGGGATGGCGATAGCGAATGTTCCATGTTGGAGTCGCGCCGTCAGGCAACAGGCGCAGGCCAACGAACAGTCCGGGTGCGGTGCGCTGCCAGTAGGGTGACTGTCGAAACTTCAACGCGCCACGGGCGCGCGTGGTGTCAATGCGGTGCATCTTTTCATCCAAGTGAAACGAAAGTGAAAAGATGATAGCTGACGAATCAAAAGGGTGTATAGGGGCATGAAAACCCTCAAACCCTTGCCAGATAACGGTCTTATGACGATGGATGACGAATGGAAACTATCCTCAGACGACCGAAAAACACTCGTTTCCGCCCTTGTACGGCACATGCTGCATCTGCACGCCGGCCAGCATCTTGAACTGCTCGGCAGCGATCTGGCCGATCGTGCCATTGCCGCCCGATGCGTACGAGAACTTGCCGTTGGCGCTCTTCACGGCCGCCAGCAGGCCCTGCACGTCCTTGTACGGGGTGTCGGCGCCGGTCACCAGCACGTTGGGCATGGTCACCAGCACGCTGACCGGCGCGAAGTCCTTCTGCGGGTCGTAGGCCAGCTTGCGCAGGTTTGGCCAGATCGTGAACGATCCCGGCGTCGCGATGTAGAGCGTGTAGCCGTCGGGCGCGGCCTTGGCCACCAGGTCCGTGGCAATCAGGCCGCCCGCGCCGGGCCGGTTGTCGATGATGACGTTGGCCTTGAGCTGGTCCGACAGCGCGGGGGCAATGGCGCGGGCCAGCGCGTCGGCGCCGCCGCCGGGCGGAAAGCCGACCACCACGCGGATCGGCTTCGACGGATCGGGCCAGGCCGCATGGGCCAGGGGTGTCAGTAGGGCAAGGCTGAGAACGAGGGCGCGGTGGGCAAACATGGTGAGGCTCCGATGGTCTTGCTTCAAGGCTTGGTAAGGCGTTGTGGCGTCTGCCCTCTCTCGCGGACCCCCGCAAGCGGGAGAGGGGAGCGAACCAGCGCATGCGAATGGCCCTTGGTTTTCTCCCCTCTCGCGTTCACGGGAGAGGGGCGGGGGAGAGGGCAGGCCGTTGTCATGCCGTAACGGAAAACTGGATCGATACCGTGTCCCATTCCCACGCCACGAAGGCCAGGCGCTCGCCGGTGTGGACAACGGGGTCGCTGCGCAGGCCGATCAGCACGCCGTCGCGCGCGAGCGGCTTGACGGGCGTGAGCGAGGCGTCGAGCTTGAGCGTGTCGCCAATCGAGGCGCCTTCGCCGAGCTTGTCTCCGGCCCGCGCCGCCGGAATGAACAGGCCGCCGTCATCGGCGGTAATCCAGCCGCGCCGTGTCACGCGCCGCAGCGTGGTGGCGGCGGGCTTGGCCGGCGGGCCGTCGAGAATGCCCATCTGCACGGCCAGCGTGTGGAAGCCGGTCTCGGCCACGGCGATGTTGTCGGCCTCGAAGCGGCTGCCGCTGCCCAGTTCGAGCATGAACGCGCAGACCCCGGCGGCCAGGCACTGGTAGTCGAGCGCGCCGGCGATGTTGCCGGGCAGCTCGCCCTTGCCGCCCACGTCCTGCTGGCAGGCCACGTGGGGATGAAACGGCGCCATGGCGGCCAGCACTTCTGCCTCGGTCACGCTGCTGCCCGGGTGGACCTTGTAGACCGTGTAGGGGCGGGCATCGAACAGCGGATTCATCGTATGCAGGTTGATGAGCACGTCGGCCACGCCGCGTATTTCGCTCATCAGCGCGTGGGCCAGCCGCTCGGATACCAGGCCGCCGGCGCTGCCCGGATAGGTCTGGTCGAGGTCAAGCTCGTCATAGGGATTGCGCTTGCGCCGTGCGTCCAGCGCCTGGGGATTGCCAGTAGGCGTGACCACCACGTTGCCACGCATGGCGGCCGGGTCCAGGCTGCGTGCAAAACGCAGGGCGGCCACCATGCCGTTGATCTCGTCGCCATGCACCTGGCCATGCAGCCAGAGCGTGCGCCCCGGCCGTGCGCCACGTACGGCCACGTAGGGCAGCGAGACGGACATGCCCGAGGCCATCGAGCCTACGGGCAGCTGGCCGCTGGTGCGGGCAGGGCCGGATTGCTGGCGCAGCCAGTCACCGATGATGGGCATGGGAAGTGTCCTTTTCTGTCGATTCGAGATGAGCGATGGCGGCGAATGCCTGATCCAGGTCCGCCAGCAGGTCGGTGACGGCTTCGAGGCCGATATGCAGGCGGATCACGGTGCCGTGCCGGGACCAGTCCGTGACGCTGCGCGCGCGGCGCATGTCGGCCAGCACGGCCAGGCTTTCGAAGCCGCCCCACGAGGCACCGATGCCGAACAGCCGCAGGCTGTCGACGAAGCGTTCGGCCGCCACCGGCGCCTGCGAGCGCAGCGTGAACGACAGCAGGCCGTTGGTACCGTGGCAGTCGCGCTGCCACAGCGCGTGATTGGGATCGTGCGGCAGCGCGGGGCAGAAGACGTCGGCCACCTCGGGGCGGTCGAGCAGCCACTGCGCCACGGCCAGCGCGCTGGTCTGGTGCTGCGCCAGGCGCGCACCGAGCGAACGGATGCCGCGCTGTACCAGGTAGGCGTCGTCGGGGCTCACGGTCATGCCGAAGGCATCGGCCATGGTGGCCAGCGGCTGCCACGCGGCCTCGGTGGTGCAGACCGTGCCCATCATCACGTCGGAATGGCCGCCCAGGTACTTGGTGGCGGCCATCAGCGAGATGTCGGCGCCGAGCGTCAAGGGGCGGTACAGCAGGCCCGAACCCCAGGTGTTGTCCGCCGCCACCAGCGCGCCGTGGGAGTGGGCGCGGGCCGCCAGCGCTGGCAGGTCGCACATCTCATAGACCAGCGAACCGGGCGCCTCGACATAGACCAGCCGCGTCTCGGGGCGCAGCTTCGCGTCCAGGTCGGCGCCGTTGGCCGCATAGAAATCGGCCGCGATGCCGTGCTCGCGCAGGAAGCCGTTGGCCAGGTTGCGCACCGGCTCGTAGACGCAATCGGGCAGCAGCACATGCTGGCCGGGACGCACGTAGGCCAGGATCGTCATCGCGGCGGCGGCCAGGCCCGATGGAAACAGTCGCGTGCGATAGCCGTCTTCCAGCGTGGTCACCATGTCTTCGAGCGCGAAGTTGGTGGGATTGCCGCGCGCGCCGTACGTGAACAGCCGCTCGGTGTCGCGCCGGGCGCGCATCTCGCGCTGCTGCGCGACGGACTCGAACAGCACGGTGCTGGCGCGCACCACGGGCGGGTTGACCGGCTGTCCGCCGGGCACGGCCGTGGAGCGTCCGGCATGGGCAAGGCGGGTGGGGATCGCTTTCGTCATTGGCTGGCCTGTGGGTTGGCGCATGTTGTACGGGGGTGTCGCAAGGCGCGTGCCTGCATCGGTCGATCAGTCCACGTGCGCGCCGGACAGCTTGACGATCTGCGACCAGCGGGCAATGTCCTGCTTCATCTGCGCGGCAAAGGCCTCCGGGCTGTTGGCGACCACGTCGCTGCCCCCTTCGTTGATGGTCTTCACCACCTCGGGCATCTGCAGTACCTGCACGATGGCGCGGTTCAGCAGCGCCACGCGCTCCGGCGACGTGCCGGCCGGTACGAAGAAGCCGTACCAGTCCTCGAAGCGTGCATTGCGATAGCCCAGCTCTTCAAGTGTCGGCACCTTGGTGAATACCCCGAGACGGCGCGGGCTGGTGACGGCCAGCGCACGCATGCGGCCGGTCTGGATGAAGCCCGACACCGACGACGTGGACGTGATCAGCACATCCACCTGCCCGCCGAGCAGGTCGTTGATGGCCGGACCCGCGCCCTTGTAGGGCACATGCTGCAGCGAAACCTGGCTGTCCTTGTCGAGCACCACGCCCACCAGGTGCGACAGCGTGCCGTTTCCGGGCGTGGCGAACGTGATCCTGTTCGGCTGCGCCTTGGCCTGCGTGGCCAGTTCCTCGAAGGTCTTCCACGGGGCGTTGGCCGATACCACGATGGCCAGCGGTGCCGCGTTGATCTGCGTGACCGGGATGAACTGCCTGACCGGATCGAAGCCGGGCGCGCGGTACAGCGTCGGGTTGACGGCCATGATCGATACCTGCGAGGTCAGCACCGTATAGCCGTCGGGCTTGGCCTCGGCCACGTACCGCGTGCCGATGTTGCCGCCCGCGCCGCCCCGGTTGTCGGTCACGGCGCTCTGGCCCAGCACCTGCGACAGCCGCGTGGCCACCACGCGGGTCACGGCATCGTTGCCGCCGCCGGCCGGGAACGGCGACACGATCCGCAGCGGCTGCGACGGAAATCCGTTGACGGGGGCCAGGGGCTGCTGCGCCGCGGCGGCGGTGGACAGCGTGACGGCGCATACGGCAACCAGGTACTGCGCAAGACGTGACGACAGGCGGGATGACATCGGACGGGACATGGGGGCGACCTCGTTCTTCTATGGCAGGTTGAAAGTGGGATGACTCGGGTGGCAGTCAGCCGGCAGGGGGGAAGCGGAACGTGGCGAGTTCCTGCGCGTCGAGCTGGGCGATCAGGCCCGTTTCCCAGGCCAGGTACTTGCGCGCGGCGGCCTTGTTGCCGTCGTGGCGGTCATGCACGAAAAACAGGTAGTCGATGCACTGCGCGTCGGGCAGTGTGTCGGCGCCCTGGCGCACGGCATGGCCGGCATCGCGCCACGCCGCAAAGCCACCTTGCAGCCGACGCAGGTTGCGGAAGCCCAGCGCGCGCAGATCGGCCACGGCCAGCTCGGCGGGATCGTCGCCGTCGGCATCGCCAATCAGCACCAGCGTGGTGTCGTGCGGCACGCCGCGCAGGTCCCGCGCCAGGCGGGCACGGGTGGACCAGCGGGCCCCGGCGACATGTCCGGCGCGGTAGGCCATGCTCCCGCGCAGGTCCAGTGCCAGCATCGACTGGTCGGACAGGCCCGCTGCCAGCTGCGCGGCGGATGTGCCCGGCAGTGCGGTCACTTCATGCGTTGGGCCCTGGGGGGCGCGCACGCCGGCAGCCTGACCGGCCTGCAGGCCGCCGTCGAGCACCACCGCGTCATGGCCCATCTGGCGCAGCCAGCTGGCCACCACCGGGGCGCGCACGCCGTCGGCGTCGAACAGCACCAGCCGGGCGCGGCGGATGCCGACGTACTGGTCGGTAGCCTGTATCAACTGGCCGCCGGGCGTGTGCTGTGCGCCGGGCAGCGTCTGGGCGGCGAATTCCTCGGCGGTGCGCACGTCGCACAGGAACGTGGTGCGCGTCGTGTCGGCCAGCCATGCCTTGGCCTGCGCGGCGTCGATGTGGGGGACGTCAAAGCGTTGCGTCAGCGCCTGGGCGGCGCGGCGGGCCGCGTCGATGTCCTGCGGCAGGCCATTGTCCGGATAACGCGCCGTGCCGCCGTGTTCGAGCGCGAAATCGTTCAGGTACCAGCCCTGCGTGCCGTTTTCGAGCGCGTAGACCGGATTGGTTACGCCGAAGTTGATCAGCGACTGGGCGCCGATGATGCTCCGCGTGCGGCCGGCGCAGTTGATGACGATCGGCGTGGTGGTGTCGGGCACCAGGTCGCGCAGACGATAGGCCAGCTCGCCGTTGGGGCAGCAGATCGCGCCCGGAATGTTCATCTTGCGGAATTCGCTGGTGGGGCGTCCGTCGAGCACGACCGGCGCCTGCGGGCCGGCCTGCATCGCGGCCAGTTCCTGCGCGGTCACGCGCGGCGTGTGGTAGTGGTGCTCGGCCAGTTCGCCGAAGGTCTTCGACGGAACATTCACGCCCGCGAACAGCGTATAGCCGGCCGCGCGCCAGGCCGGCATGCCGCCGTCGAGCACGAACAGGTTCGTATAGCCGAGCGATGCCAGCGCCGCGGCAGCGGCCTGCGCCACGCCGTCGCCGTCATCGGCCAGCACGATACGGGCATCGGTGCGCGGGGCCAGCCGGCCGATATCGAGTTCCAGCCGGCTGTAAGGCATCGGCACGGCATAGAACGGATGGCCCTCGCCATACTGGCCGTGTTCGCGGACGTCGAACAACGCGATTTCGTCGGCATCGTGCAGCCAGCCCTTCAGGGTGACGGCATCGACGGCGGTGTAGGTGGGCTGGGTCATGAAATTTGGGCAAAAAGGGGGCCGTCCTTGCTGAAACAGCGAGGAATCGGCTTCGATCTCGGGAGTTGGCGGGGCGCGTGGCGGCCCCGGTCGGGCTGTGGCTTAGCGGCGGGTCTGTACGCCCACGTTCATGATCTGGCAGCGTCCGGTCTCGAGGTCGAACGTCAGCCGTTCGGTCAGTGTTTCCAGCGCGCGACCGTACATGTGCAGGTGACGGATGACGGCATCGCCACGGATTTCCACCGAATGGATGTCGTCGGGCAGCAGGGCGATGCCGTTGCGCGGGCCCACTTCCACGGTGTGCGAATGTTCCAGCGTGGCCACGCCGGCCTGGCTGCCGTCGTCGGTGCGCACGTAGACGTCGTTGAACTCCACCCCGCTCACGCCGGCCACGCAGGCCCAGGTGGTGTGGTTGTGCGGCGGAATGCGCTTGCCGGGCCGCATGACGTTCAGGTACAGCGCGTACGTCTGGTTCGGATCTTCGGCAATCAGGTAGCGCGCCTGACGCTCGTTGACCTCGGGCGGCGGGTAGTCGGCTTCATTCCACAGCTCGGTGCGGGCGGCCAGGTCTTCCACGAGGGGTAGCACTTCGGCCAGGCTGGCGCGGGTAACGCCGCCCTTGTCTACAATGTTTCTAATGGATTCGATGGTGTCGCCAACGGCGGACTGGCGCTGTGCTGCGAGGGACATGGTGCGAGCAATCCTTGCAATCTCTGTTTTTCGGGGGTAGAACGGTGCTTCGTGTTTCACTGTAATGAACACCCGTTCTGAAAACCACTTAATGCGCGACGAAAACCCATTAGCGCCGCTAATGAATGCGAAACCTTGACCTCGACCTGCTGCGAACACTGGTGGCCATTGCCGATCACGAGACGTTCGGGGCGGCCGCCGAGGCCGTCCAGCGCACCCAGTCGGCGGTGACCCAGCAGATGCAGCGGCTGGAAGAGCAGCTGGACCTGCCGTTGTTCGAGCGGCAGGGGCGCAGCAAGCAGTTCACGCGGCATGGCAAGAAGCTGCTTGAGTATGCGCGGCAACTGCTCAGTACCAACGACGAGGCGCTGCGCGTATTGCGCGAGGGCGACCTGACCGGCTCGCTGCGCATTGGTGCGCCGCACGATGTGGCCGATACCATCCTGCCGGTGCTGCTGTCGCACATCGCCCGGTCGTCGCCGGCCTTGCGGCTGGAGATCCACGTCGGCCGCAGCCCGTTCCTGATGGAGTCGCTGCGGCGCGGCGAAATCGACCTGACCGTTTCCACACGAGAGGACAGCGCGCTCGAAGGCATCGTGCTGCGTACGACGCCAACCATCTGGGTCTGCGCGGCGGATTTCGTCTATGAGCGCGGCACGCCGGTGCCGCTGATCCTGGCCGACGAGCCGAGCCTGTTCCGCAAGCTGTCGCTGGAGGCGCTGACGCAGGCCGGTGTGCCGTGGCGTATCGCCTATCTGGCCCCAAGCCTGATCGGCATCAAGGCAGCGTTGCGCGCCGGGCTGGGCGTCACGGCACGCAGCATCGACCTGCTGCAGGCCGACTTGCGCATCCTGGGCGAAAGCGATGGCCTGCCACGGCTGCCCGATGTCACGTACTACCTGTGGGCGCGTCCCAATGCGGTCAATCCTGTGGCGCGACATGTCTTCTCGATGCTCAAAACGGCCCTGCAGCGCGGGCTGGCCGGCGCCTGACGCCGGCGGCTGCCGCGCATTTCCCGAACGGGCAAAGGCCAGATCGTAGGGCGCGCGCAACACGGCGCAAACGAAGAAGATCGCGTATGGATATGCGGGCGCACCTTTCCGTCTGCTTTCAGGGCGACATTGATGCCCATCAAGAGTCAGCCAGCGGGCATGGGTGCCTAATCCGAAGGCCCGTTCCGAGGCATCGGCGATGCCCGAGCGGTTCAGCAAAGTTCGGAGTCCTCCCATGAAGCCCAGACCATTCCTACCAGCCCTGCTGTGGATCACGGCATCGATCGGCGCCGGCGTGGCGTCCGCCACCTCGCAGCAGGCCGAACCCGTGCAGCCCATCGAACCCGCGAAGATCACAGATCCGGCCCGCGTGGCCCTGGGCGAAAAGCTCTGGTTCGATCCCCGCCTGTCCCGCTCCGGCTTCATCTCGTGCAATTCGTGCCACAACCTCAGCATGGGCGGCTCGGACAACCTGAAGACGTCGATTGGCGACAAATGGAACAAGGGGCTCGTCAATTCGCCCACCGTCCTCAATTCAAGCCTGAATTTCGTCCAGTTCTGGGACGGCCGCGCCAAGGACCTGCAGGAGCAGGCGCACGGGCCCATTGCCAATCCGATCGAGATGGCGTTCACGCATGACCTGGCCGTCGACACCGTGAAATCGATCCCCGAATACCGGGCCGAATTCCGCAAGGTGTTCCAATCCGGCAAGCTGACGATGCACGAGATCACGCTGGCCATCGCGGCGTTCGAAGAGACGCTGGTCACGCCCAATGCCCGCTTCGACAAATGGCTGAAAGGGGACAAGACGGCCATCGACGCGCAGGAACTGCGCGGCTACCAGCTTTTCAAGGCTTCCGGCTGCGTGGCCTGCCACAACGGCCCCAACCTGGGCGGCACATCGTTCCAGAAGATGGGGCTGGTCGAGCCGTACAAGACGAAGAACCCGTCCGAAGGCCGGGCCGGCGTGACCGGGCAGGACGCCGACCGCTTCAGCTTCAAGGTGCCCACGCTGCGTAACGTGGCATTGACGTATCCGTACTTCCACGACGGCGAAGCGGCCACGCTGACCGAGGCGGTGGACGTGATGGGCCGCCTGCAACTGGGCCGCAGGTTCACGGCCGAGGAGAACGCCGATATCGTGGCCTTCCTGCACACGCTGACCGGAGATCAGCCGCGCCTTACGCTGCCCATCCTGCCGCCCTCGAACGACAAGACGCCGAAGCCGCGTCCGTTCGAATAACTGGTCGTTGCTGCCGCCGCGCCGTGTGCCGGGCAGCGACGAGAGCCAATTGAAAGCCCATGGAAAGCTGCTGGAAAGAAATGCGATCCATGGACATCCTGCCGGGCGTTCCGTTCGGCGGAATAGCTGGAATTCACTGTTGCAAGAAACGCGTATTGCGGCGCGTCAAATATCCCCTATCTTTGCACCACTGTCGTTCAGATTTTGACCAGGAGGTGCTGAGATGAACAACACGACCCTCGACGCAGGACTTCAGTCCTTCCGCACGCAGGCCAACGACGATGCCGTCACGGCCATCCACCATCAGGACATCGTTGCCGCGTTCACGGCCCAGCCGGCGGCCTCGCCGGTTGCCGTGCTGCACATGCTCTATCCGCGTACGGACGCCCGCACGCACCGCAGTCTCGATCACCTGGTCGGCGCGCTCCGCAACCACGGGCTGCATGAGGTGGCCACGCTGGTAGAGCGCGAGGCGCACTATCTGGTCTTCAAGGACCCCGTGCAGGCGTGGCGTGCACTGCATGAAATCCGGCACGATTCGCTGGCCATCGGCGTCCATCTCTACTATCGCGGCCAGACCGGCGACGCCGCGGAGCGCGCGCTCGACAGCGACGCGCACCGCCTGCACTGAGGCCGCGGCGATCATGCCCGCATCCAGCGATGCGGGCTTTTTTTTGTCAGTTCAACGAGGAAGCCCGGCCACGGCACAGCCACGGCAGCGGGCGTGGTTGCGATACAGTAGGGGCCGTTCATTCGTCCTCCAAAGAGTGTCCCCATTTCCGATTTCGTAGTCGACCGCGTGCTGCTGACCAATGACGACGGCATCGAGGCGCCGGGCCTTGCCGTGCTGGAACAGGTGGCGGCCACGCTGGCCCGTGAGGTGTGGATCGTGGCCCCGGATCACGACCAGAGCGGCACGTCGCACTCGATCAGCCTGCACGCGCCGCTGCGCGTGGCCGAGCACGGGCCGCGCCGCTTTGGCATCAGCGGCACGCCGGGTGACTGCGTGGTGATGGCCGCGCGCCATCTCATGCGCGACGCGCCGCCCGATCTGGTGCTGTCGGGCATCAACCGGGGCGGCAACCTCGGGCTGGAAACCGTGTTCTCCGGCACCGTGGGCGCCGCCATGACCGGCATGCTGCTCGGCATCCGTTCCATCGCGCTGAGCCAGGTGTTCACCGATCGCAATGCGGTGAAGTGGCACACGTCGCGCGGGCTGGCGCCGGATGTGATTCGCCGCCTGCTGACGGCCGGCTGGACGGACGGGGCATGTCTGAACGTGAATTTTCCCGATGTCGAACCGGAGCAGGCCGGTCCGCTGGTGGTGTCGCGCCAGGGCATGGGGCTGGTCAAGGCTATCGACGTCCGCGCGCATGTGGACCCGCGTGGCATTCCGTACCACTGGCTCCAGTTCTCGCGCGGCCCCCGTCCCGATGTGGACGATGCCGAAGCGATGGTGGTGGGGCGGGGTGCGGTGTCGGTCACGCCGCTGCGCTTCGAGCGCACCGATGACGACGCGGCCGCGCAACTGGACGCGCAACTGGCCGCCGCCCTCGGCTAGCCCCAGGCGTCAGCGTCGCACGAGCAGCGCCACGGGCAGCGTGGCGAACACGTCCTTGGCGCGCAGCCATCCCGCGTGCGATGTCACGGCATGACCGGTCAGGATGTCGGTCCACCCGCTGCCGTTACCGTCTGCTTCGCCGCCATCGCCCGTATGCAGGCCTGTATCGTGCCAGCACTGCGGCGGAATACGCGGCTCGGCCGGATCTACGTGGCGCGCGGCGAGCCGGGTGACGGCAACCACCGCTTCCACGTTGCCGCATTCGCGCGCAAACGCCAGCACGGACCCCGCCAGATCGCCGCTCGCGGACACCGGCCGGTAGCTGCCCTGGTCGAAAAGCGCGGGGTTCTCGCGCCGAAATGCCAGCACGCTGCGGATCAGCTGCTGCTTGATGCGGCCGTCGCGCCAGTGCGCAAGCCAGTGCGACCAGCCCGCACGGCATTCCAGTTGCGCCTGTAGCCGCGCGTAATCGGGTGCGCGCCGGTTGTCGGGGTCGACCAGGCTGAAGTCCCAGGTTTCATTGCCCTGGTAGCGGTCCGGCACGCCGGGCGCGGTCAGCTGCAACAGCGTCTGCGCCAGGCTGTTCAGCGCCGCGGCAGTGCCGATGCGCGCCGCGAAGGCGCCGATACGCTCCAGCACACTGTCCGCCCCGCCGATGGCCATGGCGGGCAGAAACGCCTCGCACGCGTGTTCGTATTCGAGATCGGGATGGGTCCAGCTGCCGTGGCGCTTGGCCTCGCGAATGGCCTTGCGTTGCCAGGCCAGGATGCGGTCGACGAAGGTGCGCTGGCCGTCCTCGGACTCCAGCGCGCGGGGATCGGCGGGCCATGCGCCCACCAGCGTCTGGTACAGCATCAGCCGGTCGATGCCATCGGGGCCCTTGGGCGATGCCGCCAGCAGGGGCGCCAGATGCGCCTCCCAGCCGGCCACGGCTTCCGCCCATGCCTCGGGCACCTCGCTCAGCACCGCCAGTCGCATCCGCGCATCCTCGCCGCGCTTGTGGTCATGGGTGGATACGGCCAGCATGGCGTGAGGCCATGTCTGGGCGCGCGCCTGCATCCGCTGGTGAAAACGTTCGGCTGCAATGGCCAGCGTGCCCGGATCGCTGCCCACCTCGTTGCGGGACAGCAGCCGCCCATAGCGGTAGAACGCGGTGTCCTCAGTGGATTTGGCGGCCAGCGCGGGCATCAGTTGCTGGAGTTTGGTGCGAAGCTGCCCGGCTGCGCTGTCGAGCGGGGCGTCGGCGCGCAAGGCGGCCACGATGAAATCGAGCGCGGCCGATTCGTCCGGCGCCAGGTGGTGGCGCGCGGCCTCGGCTGCAGCCGACACCATGTCGTCGTCGAACGAGCGGTCCCGGTCATTGTCGCCGGTCACGTAGTAGCTGCGGTACACGGGGATGGCCGTCATGAACGCCGAGAGCGCATGATGCAGCGCGTGCGGCGACAGGTCGCGCGTGGCCACGTCGCTGCGTGCCCGCGCAAGCAGCCGCGCGCAGAGCGACTGGACCTCCGTGACCAGATGCCGTGCCAGCACGCGATGCCGCCCGGCATGTACCTGTTCGGCAAACGTGCGGTCGTCGCCGCTGATCTGCAGCCAGAGCATGTTCAGCGGGGCCGCGCCATGCAGGTCGTGCAGCACGGCGCCCACCTCGTCCATGAAGTCGTAGCCGGTGGTGCCATCCACTTGCCAGTCGCGCGGCAACGGCTCGCGCTCGCCGAGGATCTTCTCGACGACCAGCCATGGATGCACGCGCGCCAGCGCGGCGGGCCGGCCGGGCCGCAGGGTGTCCAGGCGCTCGCGTACGCGGCGGCAGTAGCCGGCCGGGTCGGCCAGGCCATCCACATGATCGATGCGCAGCCCGTCGATCCAGCCTTCGCGGTACAGCCGGAACGGCAGTGCATGTGTGGCCTCGAACACGTCCTCGCATTCCTGGCGCACGCCCACCAGTTCCGTGATCTCGAAGAAGCGGCGCCAGTTCAGCATGGCGGCCCCGGTGCGCCACCACGCCAGCCGGTAGGGCTGGCGTTCCAGCAGCGCGTGCAGCGCCTGCGCGTCGGTGGGCAAGGCGGATCCGTCCGGCATCGACAGCGGCAGGTCGTGGTCGCCGTAGCGCAGCGTCGGCCGGCCATCGCTGGCGCGTGCCACGGTCAGCGCGCCCGACTCCAGCGCCTGCCAGTACGGGTCGCCCAGTACCGGCAGCAGCACCTTGCCGCGCAGGGCGGGGTCGGGCGATTGCCAGTCGATATCGAAGTAGTGGGCAAACGCGCTGCGTTCGCCCTGCGCCAGGACGTCGCGCCACCATCTGTTGTGCGTGGCGTCGGCCGCCATGTGGTTGGGCACGATGTCCAGCACGATGCCCAGGCCAGCTTCGCGCGCCTGGCTGGCCAGCGCCACAAAGCCGTCCTCGCCCCCCAGCGCCGCGCTGATCCGTGTGCAGTCCGTGACGTCGTAGCCGTGCGTGGACCCGGGCCGCGCTTCGGTGACCGGGGACAGATAAAGGTGACTGATGCCGAGCCCGGCGTAATAGGGAACCAGCGCCCCAGCATCGGCAAAGGTGAAGCCGGCATGCAGTTGCAGCCGCACCGTGGCACGGGGCACGCCGGCATGATCGAGGTCGGCGTGATGCGCGTCGGCGGGTGTGGTCATGGCGTTGTCAGGCGGGATGCAGGCAGGTGACGCAGCAGCGTTCGGTCAGGATGCCGGCGTTGAGCGATGCAATGGCGCCGGCCTGGCTGGCATGCAGCATCCGGCCGCCGGCGCAGTCGGCTTCCACGGGCTCGGGGCCAAGGTTCAGCCAGATCGACAGCTGGCTGCCGTCGCCCATGCGCCAGCGCGCCACCAGCGCGCGGTCGGCCAGTGGCGTGACGCCGGCCGGCTGGCAATGGCGCAACCTCGGCACGATCTCGTTGCGGCGGATCGACAGCAGTTCGCCGTAGTAGTGGTTCCACGCGCGGCAATTGCCGTCGGTATCGTCGCAGACCGGGCGCGAGGCATCGAACGTCTCCGGCGCGTTCGGGTCGGCGATGCGCGCGGCATGGGCGTCGTCGCGGAAGGCCGACGACGCGGCGAATTCGCGACGCCGGCCGTCGCGCACCGCCTGCGCGAGTTCGGGCGGATGGTCGGTGAAGTAGAGGAAGGGCGTGCGCGCGCCATGCTCCTCGCCCATGAACACCAGCGGAATCTGCGGGCAGAGCAGTTGCAGCGCCACTGCCGCGCGCAGGGCGTCGGGATCCGCCAGCGTGGTCAGGCGCTCGCCGAACGCGCGGTTTCCGGTCTGGTCGTGGTTCTGCAGGAACATCACGAAGGCGGTCGGCGGCAGCACCGCGCTGGGCTGCCCGCGCCGCACCTCGCGGCCCTGCAGCGGGCCATTCTCGTCGCCGCTGCGGTGTGGCGACACTTCGCCCTGCCATGCGAATCCTTCGCCCAGCACCCGTGCCAGGTGATGCAGCGCGGGTTCGCCGACGTCCGTTCTTGCGGCCGTGGCCCCGGGCAGCGCCGATTGATACTCGCGGTAGTACCCGTCATGCTCGCCCGTCAGCAGCACGTGCAGCGCGTGATGGGCGTCGTCGTTCCACTGCGCGTCGTAGCCGGCCTGGATCAGCGCCACGTCGTTGTGATCGTTTTCCAGTACCAGATGCACGTGCCGGTCGGGCAGGCACGCGCGCAGTTCGCGCGCCAGCTCGGGCAGCCAGCCTTCGTCGTCGATGGCATGCACGGCATCGAGCCGCAAGCCGTCGAAGCGGAACGATTCCAGCCAGTAGCGCGCGTTTTCGCCAAAGAAGCGGCGCACCTCTGCGCGCCGGAAGTCGATGGCCGGCCCCCAGGGGGTTTGCCGGTCGCTGCGGAAAAAGGGGCTGGCGTACTGGTGCAGGTAGTTGCCCTCGGGCCCGAAGTGGTTGTAGACCACGTCGAGCAGCACCATCATGCCCAGCCCATGGGCGGCGTCGATCAGCGCGCGCAGCTCGTCGGGCGAACCATAGCTGTGCTCGGGAGCAAACGGCAGCACGCCGTCGTAGCCCCAGTTGCGGGCGCCGGGAAACTCCGACAGCGGCATCAGTTCGATCGCGGTGAAGCCCAGCGCCGCCAGACGGTGCAGTTCGGACATTACGCCGGTGTAGCCGCCGGACAGGCCCACGTGCAGCTCGTAGATGACCGCTTCATGCCATGGGCGTCCGCGCCATTCCGTGTGCTGCCAGGCGTAGCCCGCGCCGGTCTCCGGCAGGCACAGCACGCTTGCGCCATGCACGTCATCGGCCTGCAGGCGCGATGCCGGGTCGGGCACGATGGTGCCGTCGTCAAGCCGGAACCAGTAGCGCACGCCGTGGCAGCACGGCACCACTGCTTCGAACCAGCCGCCTTTGCCTTCCATCATCACCACGGGCGCCATGCCGGCGACTTCAAGCCGTATCGCATGGCCCTGCGCGGCGGCGTCGGGCGCCCACAGGCGGAAGCGCACGCGGCCGTCTGCCAGGCGGACCGGGCCGAACCAGTAGCCTTCCGCGGCTTCGTCGCCGCAGGGCAGCATCCGGGCATCGGCGCCCAGGGTTTGCCAGTTCGGGTGGACCGGCGCGCCGTCACGGGGCGGCGGGGATGGCGTAGCAGTCATCATCTGAGGCTACCTTCGTGCAGGCAATCGCACATCCAGTTACATGGCAGGCCGGACATGGCTCAGGCGGGAGTGGCGGCCGCCCCGGCGTCGGACGGCGACAGCGCCGGAGCTTCGGGCACTGCCACCGGGCGGCGACCACCGCGCGCCGGCTGTACCGTCGGCGCCGCCGCCACGGGCGTGACGTCCACGACTGGCACGTGAGCCAGCGCCGGCGCCAGCGCGCCATACAGGGCGAGGTACTGGCGCGCGGGGCCTTCCCAGCCGAAATCGGTTTGCATGCCGGTACGCTGCAGGCTGCGCCAGTGGCGCGGGCGGCCATACCATCCTAGTCCACGGGTCATGGCGGCGCACATCGCCTCGGCGGATTCGCCGTCGAAAACAATACCGTTCGCGCGGACGGCCGGTGCGGTGCCGTCGCCCACGTCGCGCACGGTGTCGGCCAGGCCACCCACGCGCGATACGATTGGTACGGTGCCATAGCGCATGGCATAGACCGGCGTCAGGCCGAAGGGCTCGAAGCGGCTGCCGTGCAACAGCATGTCGGCGCCTGCGTGCAGCAGGTGCGCATCTTCCTCGCGATAGCCGATGGCCACGCCCACGCGCTGCGGATGGCGCTGGGCCAGTGCGCAAAATGCGGCTTCGAGCCTGGGGTCGCCGCAGCCCAGGATCACGAACTGCGCGTCGGAGTGTGTGGCAAGTGCCAGGGCGATCGCGTCGAGCGCGACATCGGCCATTTTCTGGTGCGTCAGGCGGCTGCCCATGGCGATCAGCGGGCGGTCTGCATCCACCGGCAGCCCATGGCGCTGTTGCAGGGCGGCCTTGCAGGCGCGCTTGCCCGCCAGGTTGCGCGCGTCGTAGCGCTGCGGCAGCAGGCGGTCGGTACGGGGTGACCAGGCGTCGGTATCGACACCGTTAGGAATGGCGCCCAGCACGGCCGCGCGATGCGCGAGCAGGCCGTCCAGCCCATGGCCGAAGTGTGGCGTGAGGATTTCGCGCGCATAGGTGTGACTGACCGTGGTGACGCGGTCGGCATAGCGGATGCCGGCTTTCAGGAAATTGATCTTGCCCCAGAACTCGATGCCATCGGGCGTCAGCGATTCGGGGGGCAGACCCAGCGGCTCCGCCGCGGCCATGGGAAACACGCCCTGGAAGGCCAGGTTGTGAATCGTGCAGACGGTGGGCGTGTGCAGGCCGCGCGCGCGCATCAGCAGCGGCGTCAGCGCCGCGTGCCAGTCGTGGGCATGGACCAGGCTCGGCACCGGCAGCGGCGTCTCGCCCGCCGCGATGGCCGTGGCGGCGTGCGCCAGCGCGGCAAACCGTTGGGCGTTGTCGCAGAAGTCGCGGCCGGTGGCGTCAACGTACAGCGATCCCGGCCGGTCGTAGAGCGACGGGCAGTCGAGGAACGCCACGCGCACGCCGCTATCCGGCATCAGGCCTTGCAGCAGGCGCGCAGGGCTGTGTCCAGGCGGCAGCGCCATCGGCAGGTGAATCGCGCCGAGGCTGCGCACGTCGCGCGCCGCTGCAACGGCGCGGGGGTAACCGGGCATCAGGATCGTGACATCGGCGCCGCGCTGCAGCAGCGCATGGGCGAGTCCGCCTACCACATCGGCCAGCCCGCCAGTCTTGGCCAGGGGCTGGGCTTCTGCCGCCACAAACAGGGTGTTCGCGTTCAAGGAAAGACTCCCGCTGGTTTGCCGTTCTGCTGGGATGTATTGGAGGGTCCGTGCGGCGCCGCACACAGGGGCCGCAGGACGCAGGGGAACAGCAATGCGAACTTTGTGCCAGCACCCGCGCAGGCTGGCGTGCCGCGTGACGCCTGAGGCGGCTGTGCTGGCGGGCAAGAGCGCGCGCAACGCCGATGTATAAGGTGCCGCCGCTTTTGTAGAAAGTGCCGCGGGCGGGCTTTCGAACCACCAATCTGCAATCGGTGGCCCGGCCCGCGTGGAATGTGGCGGCGGCGTTACTGCGGTGGCTGCCGCCTGTGGCGCCGCGTGACTATTGGCAGCGTTCGCTGAAACCGCCGATGGCGTCGCCAGCGCGCCGCTGCCCCTGCACCTGGCCGCTCGACCGCCGCAACAGGCACACGGGCACCGGGTCGACATGCCAGACGCGCTCGCAATACTCGCGGATGGCGCGGTCCGACGAGAACCGGCCCGAACGCGCGGTGGACAGCACCGACATGCGCTGCCAGCGCGCCGGATCGGCATAGGCAGCCGAAACTTCGCGCTGGCACTGCAGGTACGACGCGAAGTCGGCCATCAGCATGTACGGGTCGTGCTGCAGCAGCCCCTCGAACAGCGGGCGGAACACGGCCGCGTCGCCCTTGGAAAAGAAACCGTGCTGGATCAGGTCCACCACGGCGCGCAGTTCGGGGCTGGCTTCGTAATACGTGGACGGGTGGTACCCGGCCGCGCGTAGCGCATAGACCTCCGACGCATTGAGCCCGAACGGGAAGAAGTTGTCGGCGCCGATGGCGTCGCGCAGCTCGATATTGGCGCCGTCCATGGTGCCGATGGTGATGGCCCCGTTCATGGCGAACTTCATGTTGCCGGTGCCGGATGCCTCCTTGCCGGCCAGCGAAATCTGTTCGGACAGGTCTGCCGCCGGGTAGATCTTCTGGCCGTAGGTCACGTTGAAGTTCGGCAGGAAGACCACCTTGAGCCTGTCGCGCACCTGCGGGTCGCGGTTGACCACCTCCGCCACCGACGTGACAAAGCGGATCATCAGCTTGGCATAGTGGTAGCCGGGCGCGGCCTTGCCCGCGAACAGGAAGGTGCGCGGCGGAATCTCGGCATGCGGATCGGACTTGATCTGGTGATAGAGCGCGATGATGTGCAGCACGGCCAGGTGCTGGCGCTTGTATTCGTGGATGCGCTTGACCATCACGTCGAACATCGACGCCGGGTCTACCGTCACGCCGGTGGTATCCCGGATCAGCTGCGCCAGGTCGCGCTTGTTGTCCCGGCGCACGGCCTGCCACTGGGCCCGGAAGCCGGCGTCGTCGGCGTACGGCTCCAGCGCCTGCAGCTGGTCCAGATCCTTGATCCAGCCATCGCCGATGGCGTCGCTGACCAGCCGGGTCAGGCGCGGGTTGGACAGCGCCAGCCATCGCCGGGGCGTGACGCCGTTGGTGATGCTCGTGAATTTCTCCGGCCACATCGCGTAGAAGTCCTGCAGCACGTCCTCCCGCATCAGGCGCGAGTGCAGGTCGGCCACGCCGTTGATGGCATGGCTGCCCACGCAGGCCAGCCCGGCCATGCGCACGTATCGGCCGCCTTGCTCGTTCACCAGCGACAGCCGCGCCAGCCGCGATTCGTCACCGTAGAAGCGGATGCGCACCTCGTCGAGGAAGCGCGCGTTGATCTCGTAGATGATTTCCAGGTGGCGCGGCAGCACGCGCCGGAACAGTTCCAGCGGCCACTGTTCCAGTGCCTCGGGCAGCAGCGTGTGGTTGGTATAGGCAAACGCGTTGCGGGTGATGTACCAGGCATCGTCCCAGGTCAGGTCATGGTCGTCCACCAGCAACCGCATCAGTTCGGCGATGCCCACGGCGGGGTGGGTGTCGTTGAGCTGCACGGCGAACTTCTCGTGGAAGCGGGACACCGGAATGCCGTGCGAGGCCAGCAGGCGCAGCATGTCCTGCAGCGAGCACGCCACGAAGAAGTACTGCTGCTCCAGCCGCAGTTCCTTGCCCTGCTGGGTTTCGTCGTTCGGGTACAGGACCTTGGTCAGGTTTTCCGACGTCACCTTCTTGCTGACTGCGCCCAGGTAGTCACCCCGGTTGAAGGTGTGGAAGTCGAACGCCTCGGTGGCTTCGGCGCGCCACAGGCGCAGCGTGTTCACCGTATTGACCCGGTAGCCCAGGATCGGCGAATCGAACGGCACGCCCACCACGGTCTTGTCCGGCACCCAGCGCACGCGGTAGCGGCCGCGGTCGTCGGTGTAGTGCTCGGTGTGACCGCCCAGCCGCACCTGCACCGCCCATTCGGATCGCTGGATCTCCCACGGATTGCCGTGGCGCAGCCAGGTGTCGGTGGTTTCCACCTGCTGGCCATCGATGATGTTCTGGTGGAAGATGCCGTACTCGTAGCGGATGCCGTAGCCCAGCGCGGGAATTTCCAGCGTCGCCATCGAATCCATGAAGCAGGCGGCCAGGCGGCCCAGGCCGCCGTTGCCCAGTCCCGGTTCTTCCTCGTGCGACAGGATGTCGTCCAGATCCAGGTCCAGCGTGGTCATGGCGGCGCGCACCTCGTCGACGATGCCCAGGTTGACGAGGTTGTTGCCCAGGTGCGGGCCCATCAGGAATTCGGCGGACAGGTAGGCCACCGTGCGCGACGGCTGCGTCTGGTAGGTTTCCGCAGTGCTGATCCAGCGTTGCACGAGCCGGTCGCGCACGGTGTGCGCCAGGGCCTGGTAGAGATCGTTGCCGCTGGCATGGCCGGGCAGCTTGCCCTGGGTATAGAACACGTGGTCCAGAAAGGCGCGCCGGATGGTGGCGCTGGACATTGCGGTGCGCGTGTCGTCCGGGTTCTCGGGGGCGGGCGTGGCGGTCTGGCTGCCACGGGTTGCATCGGCGGGGGCCGGCCGCAGCCGGGATGCATCGGTCATCACTTGACTCCTGGACAGATCAACGTGGATCGAGACTTCTTGCTGGTTTCAGGCTACAAAAGAAATCGGGCGGCGCCGGGGAAGCACTGATGCCGGCGCTGGTATGAAATCTGCAGCGCAAATGGCCTCCCATCTGCAAATTGACTGCGAGACGCGCCATGGCTACCCACATCCCGCATGACCCCGTGCGACGGCCGGACCGGCGGCCCGACCAGAGCCCCGATCACAACAAGGAAAAAGGGGACCAGCCCGCCCGCAACCTGCCGGACAAGCACCCGCCACCGCCGTCGGTCAGCAAGGCGGCGCGCGAACGCGGCTAGCTTTTCCGGCATCCCTTTGTAGTTTTTGCAAACCACGCAAACGTCCCGGCCCGCCGGGCCGGAGAGCCGGATGCGACGACTGCCTCCAAGAAAGGCAGCGGCAACAAGAGAGGAAGGAGCGTTTCCATGACCCTGCCGGGTGCCGCATTGCTCAATGCGATCGATGCGGTCGACGACACCGCGATCTTCGTGCTGGCGGCGGATGGGCGTGTCAGTGCGTGGACCGAGGCCGCGCGGCGCGTGATGCTGTACACCGCCGACGAGGCGACGGGTTCGCCGCTGTCGCGCTTTCATCCTGCCAGTCCGGACGATCGCGATGACGGGGCGGCTACCGCCGACCAGTTGCTCGCGACGGCAAGGACGAGCGGACGCGCCGAAACCAAAGGCTGGCGCATGCGTCGCGACGGCAGCGTGTTCTATGCCAGCGCGGTGATCGTGGCGCTGCCGGGGCCCGGCGGTGGGCGCAACGGCGGCCCCGAAGGGTTTGCCGTGGTCTACCGCGACATCACGGTCCAGTACGCGGCCGAGGAACACGTCCGGGTGGTCGAGGGGCGCTGGCACGAACTGCTCGACACGATCGACGACATTGCCATCTGCGAGCTTGGCCCCGAAGGGCAGATCCGAAGCTGGAACGCCGGCGCCCAGTCGCTGTTCGGTTACACGGCGCAGGAGGCAGTGGGTCAGCCGCTGTCGCTGCTGCATCCCCGGCACGATATGGCGCCGGACACGGTTTCCGACGCGCCCTCCGGCAACCGGCCAGCCAGCACGCCGGGCTTGCTCGATGCCGTGCGCGGCAGCGGTGCGTGGTCGGGCGAGCAACGCCTGCAGCGGCATGACGGCACGCTGGTGCGGTGCCATGTCCGCCAGGTATTGCTGCGCGATGCCGACCGGGGCGTGTCGGGCATACTGTGGACCGCCCGCGATGTCACCGACTCGGCTCGCCTGGCCGACCTGGAAAACACGGGGCGCCGCGTGCAGGCATTCCTGGCCATCCTGGCCCACGAGCTGCGCAACCCGCTGGCCCCGATCCGCAATGCCGTCGATGTGATCCGGCTGACGCCGGTGGCCGACTCCCGCATCCGCCATTGCGCGGAAATCATCGGCCGGCAACTGCAGTTGCTGACACGCCTGGTCACCGACCTGATGGATGTGGGCCGCGTGACGTCGGGCAAGCTCAAGGTGCAGCCGGTGCCCATCCTCTACAACGAGGTGGTCGCCACCGCCGTCGAGGCGATGCGGCCCGCCTTGGACGGTGCCAGCCAGAAGTTCGACGTGGTGCTGCCGGCGGATCCCGTCTTCGTGAACGGCGATGCGGCGCGACTGGAGCAGGTGCTGTCGAACCTGCTCAGCAATGCCACCAAGTACACGCCGCGCGGCGGCACGGTGACGGTGCGGGTGCGCGCGGACGCCGGCAACGTGGTGACCACGATCAGCGATACCGGGCGCGGCATCGCGCCGGAGGCGCTGGACCGCATCTTCAACCTGTTCGCACAGGAAGGCGACGAGACCGCGCGCTCCGGGCTCGGCATCGGCCTGGCGCTGGCACGGGCCGTGATCGAGGCGCACGGCGGTGCCATCCAGGCCAGCAGCGCGGGCGAGGGCCTTGGCAGCACGTTCACGGTCATGCTGCCTGAGGTGCAGATGGACGGTGCCAGCGTGCCGCGTCCGGGAACGGCCCAGTGTGCAGGCCGGCGCATCCTGATCGTCGATGACAGTGCCGATTCGGCCGACAGCATGGCCGAGCTGCTGACCGTGCTTGGGCATCACGCCAAGCCGGTCTACACAGGCATGTGCGCCGTGGAAGCGGCGCGCAGCTTCGCACCCGACGTGGTGCTGCTGGATCTGGAGATGCCCGACATGAGCGGCTACGAGGTACTGGATGCGCTGCGCCAGAGCGGCCTGGGGCCGCGCGTGTTTGCGCTGACCGGACGCAGTTCGCCCGACGACCGGCGCCGCACCGAAGCGGCCGGCTTCGACGCGCACCTGGTCAAGCCGCTGACCGTGGAGGCGCTCTGTCGCGCGCTGACGGATCCGCACGCGCCCTGACGCATCACGCATCGCCGTCTCCGCCGTCTCCGCCGATTCCCGCGATTCCGCCCGGTCCGCCTGCCTGCGCGTCCCCGTCACGTAGTGCCGCCACCCGCCGCGCCACTTCGGGACGCGTGAACAGGTCGCGCGGATCGGCGTCCAGCCGCCGTTGCCAGTTGGGATGGCCCGACACCGTGCCCGGCAGGTTCGGCTGTTCACGCAGCGCCAGCAGGTCTTCCACCGGCACCAGCCGCAGGGGGGTAGGGGCGCGATGCAGCCAGCGCAGCACGGCTTCCACCGGCGCCGCGTCGGCGGGCGGTTCGGCGCCATGCGCCACACCCCCGTCGCGCATGGCCTGCCACAGTGCGCTGCGCTCCGCAGCACGCAGCGCCATCAGGCCGGCCTCGGTCTCGTCGGCGGCCAGCTGATGCAGCCGGGCGCGCCACGCAATGTCGCGGCCCGCCCACCAGCCTGCGATGGTCGGCAGGTCGTGCGTGGTCGTGGTGGCCACGGCCAGCGCGGGCCAGCGATCGGGCGGCAGGAATGCCGGGCAGACCGGCTCGGCTGCGGCAGCGGTTTCGCCGGGAATCTGCGCGGGTGGCGAAGGAGGGGAGTCGGGCAGGGCATCGGCGGCGGCACGATCGTCGTCCGCTGTGTCTGGGTCGTCTGCCTCGCGCACGAACCACAGCACGTCGATGCCCAGTACGCCACGCGCTGCCAGTGCGGTATCGAGCGTCTCGGGCACCGTGCCAAGGTTCTCGCCGATGATGATCGCGCGGTGCCGCCAGGACTCGATGGCCACCAGGCGCAGCAGGTCGTTGAGCGGATAGGTCAGGTAGGCGCCGGCGCTGGCGGGCGCCCCTTCGGGCACCAGCCACATGCGCGCCAGACCCAGCACATGGTCGATGCGCAGGCCGCCGGCGTGGGCCAGGTTGGCGCGCAGCATCTCGATGAAGGCGGCATAGCCGTTGCGGCGCAGGCCGCGCGGCGAGAATACGGCCACGCCCCAGTCCTGCCCGAGCGGGTTGTACAGGTCGGGAGGGGCGCCGGCGTGGAAGCCGTTCAGGATCTCGGCCTGGCGCGTCCACGCGTGGCTGCCGCCGGGGTCGGTGCCGACGGCAAGGTCCGCAATCACGCCAATCGCCATGCCGGCCTCGCGCGCACGCTGCTGGGCGTCGCACAGGCCATCGGCGGCCAGCCATTGCAGGAAGGCGTGATAGCTGATGGCGTCGGCGGCGCTTGCGGCGACGGCAGCGGCTGCCGCGCCATCGGGGCTGCGTAGCGGCGCCGGCCAGCGTCGCCAGTCGGCGGCGTCGCGGGCGGCGTCGCTGTCGGCGGCAACGGCCAGCCGTTCGGCCTGGATGGCTTCGAACGTTGCGTGCGCCAGCAATGCCTTGCCACCGCGCGCGCGGAACGCGGCGAAAGCCTGCTTCTGCGCGGCGGACAGCAGGGTGTCGTGATGCTGCCAGAGCCAGTGCAGCAACCGCAGCCGCACGTCGGCGATGGCGGGCCAGTCGATCTCGGTGCGCCGCTCGGCTTCGGCCAGCGCCGCGCCGAGGCCCAGGTTCGCCACCGCGTGGTCCACGGCGGCATGGCCGAAAATGCGCGCGGGGTCTGCGTAAAGCGGGTTGAAAAAGATGCGGCTGGACGGCGAGTAGGGGCTGAAACGCTCTGGCAGCGCCGGAAATCCGGCATGCAACGGATTGATGGCGATGGCGTCGGCGCCGGCGCCTGCCGCCGCTTCCGCGGTCAGCGCCAGCGTGGTCAGGTCGCCAATGCCGCCATCGGCGCCGCGCCGCAGCCCGTACAGCTGCACCGACAGCCCCCAGGGTTTGCTCGCCAGTACCGTGCGCGGCGACGCCGCAAGCGCATCCGCCACGCTGAAGCAGCGCGGCGGCGCCACCGCCAGGGTGGTCTCCACATCGCCCAGCAGCAGATGGTGGTAGCCCCACTGCGGGACCGGCGCTATCCGCAGCGTGCCGTCGCGGGTGCGCCGGGCGATGCCTTCGATCATCGTGCCGTCCTCGCATTCCAGGCGATAAGGCCGCTCAGCCAGCGGGTGAGCCCAGGGCACGACTACGGGGATGCCCTGGTCGGCGGTGATCAGCGGCGGCAGCGCGTGCGTCCCGTCGTCGGCGGCCAGCCGGGCGCGCGACGCCTCGCACTCGCCGGGCGTGCCGCAGGGCAGGTCCAGCGCGGTCAGCACCGTGCGCAGGGCGTCCGGCGACAGCGTCTGCGGCTGGTTCCACGCGTCGCGCCAACGCACCTGGAGCCCGGCGCGTTCAGCCAGCCGTTGCAGCGCGTCGTCGTGACTCATCGGGAGGGATCCTCGTCCTTGGGCACGGCGGCGGACAGCAGCGCCAGGCCGCGCGCCGGTACCTGGTACGCGGGACGGCCTTCGTCGTCGAGTGCCACGGGTTCGTCTTCCAGGTCGGGCGCGGTGCTGTCGAACAGCAGATGCCAGTCCTCGCCCGGCCCCGGCATGCGAAAGACCACGTCCTCGTGGCTGGCATTCAGGCACAGCACGATGACCTCCACCTCTTCCTCGGGGCTGTGCGTGGCGCGGCGCAGCGCCAGCGTACGGTCCTCGGGGTTGGCCCATTGCTCGCTGGTCAGCTCGTTGCCGTCGGGTCCGAACCAGGCAATATCGGCCAGGCCCGGCGCCGGCTGCGAGCGGCCATGGACGAAGCGGTTTTCGGTCAGTACCGGCAACCGGCGGCGCAGTGCCAGCAGGCGGCTGACAAGCTGGCGCATCGGTGCGTTGGAAGGATGGGCGGCATCGTCCCAGTTCAGCCACGACAGCTCGTTGTCCTGGCAGTACGCGTTGTTGTTGCCCTGCTGGCTGCGTCCCCATTCGTCGCCGGCGGTGATCATGGGCGTGCCTTGCGACAGGAGCAGCGTGGCCATGATGGCGCGTGCCACCCGGCCGCGCGTTTCCAGCACGGCCTCGTCGTCGGTCGGACCTTCGATGCTGCCGTCCGGGCTCCAGTTGGCGCTGGCGTTGTCGTCGTTGCCGTCGCGGTTGTCCTCGTGGTTGGCGTCGTTGTGCTTGTGCGCATAGCTGACCACGTCTGCCAGCGTGAAACCGTCGTGCGCGGTGATGAAGTTGACGCTGGCCCACGGCTTGCGGTGGCGGCGGTCGAACAGGTCGGCCGAGCCGGTCAGCCGCGCCGCCAGTTCGCCGCGCTGGCCTGCGTCGCCGCGCCAGAAGCGGCGCACGTTGTCGCGGAACTTGTCGTTCCATTCGGCAAAGCCGGGTGGGTGGTTGCCCACCTGGTAGCCGCCGGGGCCCAGGTCCCAGGGTTCGGAGATCAGCTTCACGCGCGACAGCACCGGGTCCTGCAGGATGGCGTCGAAGAAGCCCGATCCCGGGTCGAAGCCGTTGCTTTCGCGACCCAGCGTGCTGCCCAGGTCGAAGCGGAAGCCGTCCACGTGGAACACCTCCACCCAGTAGCGCAGCGAGTCCATGACCATCTGCAGCACACGCGGGTGCGACAGGTTCAGCGTGTTGCCGCAGCCGGTGTCGTTGATGTAATGACGCTCGTCGCCGGGGATCAGCCGGTAGTAGCTGGCATTGTCCAGCCCGCGCCACGACATCGTGGGCCCCAGCTCGTTGCCCTCGCACGTGTGGTTGTAGACCACGTCGAGGATGACTTCGATGCCGGCCGCGTGCAGGCGCCGGATCGCGATTTTCACCTCGTGGTGCTGGCGGCCGGACAGGTACAGGGGCTCGGGGGCAAAGAATGCCAGCGTGTTGTAGCCCCAGTAATTGCGCAGCCCGCGCTCTATCAGAAAGCGATCCTGCAGGAACGCGTGGATGGGCAGCAGTTCGATTGCCGTGACGCCCAGCTTGAGCAGGTGCTCGACGAAGCGCGGATCGGCCAGCGCGGCAAAGGTGCCGCGGTATTGCGGCAGCACGTCCTCGCGCAGCATCGACACGCCGCGCACATGCACCTCGTAGATCGACGTCGTGGCCCACGGCTGCTGGGGCGGTCGGTCATCGCCCCAGTTGAAGCTCTCGTCGATGACTACGGCCTTCGGCATCGTCGGCGCGCTGTCGCGGCGGTCGGGCGTGAGATCGGCGCGCGGGCTGTTGAGGCGGTAGCCAAACAGTGCGTCGGACCAGCGCACCGGCCCGCTCAGCGCCCGGGCGTAGGGGTCAAGCAGCAGTTTGTGCGGATTGAAGCGGTGGCCCCGCGTGGGCTCGTAAGGCCCGAACGCGCGGAAGCCGTATTGCAGGCCCGGCTGGGCGTGCGGCAGGTAGCCATGCCAGATTTCGTCGGTACATTCGGGTAGCGCCAGGCGCTGCACCTCCTTGCGCCCGTTCGGCGAGAACAGGCACAGCTCGATGCGGCTGGCGTTGGCGGAGAACACGGCGAAATTGACGCCGAGTCCGTCCCAGTGGGCGCCAAGCGGATACGGCTTGCCGGGCAGCAGGCGATCAACGGTAAGGCTCGCCATGCGTGAAGCTCCTCGTTGTTCTGGTTATGGTTGTCGTTTGTCTTGATGGCTCGCCGCGCGGGCGGCGCGCGCTTCGGATGTCAGCCCGCATGGGCCGGCGCATATCGCAGAATCAGCGTGGCCAGTGGCGGCAGGGTCAGCGAGAACGACGCGGGCTGGCCGTGCGATGGGGTTGCGTCCGCCTGCACGTGCCCGCCGTTGCCCAGGTTGCTGCCGCTGTAGATTTCAGCGTCGGTGTTCAGGCATTCCTCCCATGTCCCGGCGAAGGGCACGCCCAGGCGATAGCCGTGGCGCGGCACCGGCGTCATGTTGACGACGGCCAGCACCACGTCTTGGCTGTCGGGCGCGGCGCGCCGCAGGTACGCGAACACGCTGTTCTGGTGGTCGTCGCCGACGATCCACTGGAAGCCTTCGGGCCGATGGTCCATCGCGTGCAGCGCCGGCAAGTCGCGGTACAGGCGATTCAGGTCGCGCACCAGCGAATGCACGCCGCGATGCGCGGGCTGGTCGAGCAGCGCCCAGTCCAGTTCCTCGTCATGGTTCCATTCGCGCCACTGCGCGAACTCGCCACCCATGAACAGCAGCTTCTTGCCTGGGTGCGTCCACATGAAGCCGTAGTACGCGCGCAGGTTGGCAAAGCGCTGCCAGTCGTCGCCGGGCGCCTTGCCGATCATCGACCCCTTGCCGTGCACCACCTCGTCGTGGGACAGCGGCAGCACGAACGCCTCCGACCACGCGTAGACCATGCCGAACGTCATGTCGCCGTGGTGCCAGGGGCGGTGGATGGGCTCGTGGCCCAGGTAGCGCAGCGTGTCGTGCATCCAGCCCATGTTCCACTTGAAGTTGAAGCCCAGTCCGCCCGATTCCACGCTGGCCGTGACCCCGGGCCATGCGGTCGATTCCTCGGCGATGGTCAGCGCGCCGGGACAACGTTCGTGCACCACGGTGTTCATCTCGCGCAGGAAGGCCACCGATTCCAGGTTCTCGCGGCCGCCGAAACGGTTCGGCACCCATTGGCCCGACTTGCGGCTGTAGTCGCGATAGAGCATCGACGCCACCGCATCCACGCGCAGCGCGTCGGCATGGAAGTGTTCGACCCAGTGGACGGCGTTGGCCAGCAGGAAGCCGCGCACTTCGTTGCGGCCCAGGTTGTAGATCAGCGTGTTCCAGTCCTGGTGATAGCCCTCGCGCGGATCCTGGTGTTCATACAGCGCGGTGCCGTCGAACATTGCCAGCCCGTGCGGGTCGGTCGGAAAGTGCGCCGGCACCCAGTCCAGGATCACGCCGATGCCGGCCTGGTGGCAGCGATCCACGAATGATGCGAACTGTTCGGGCGAGCCCAGGCGCGCCGTGGGAGCGAACAGCGACAGCGGCTGGTAGCCCCACGATCCTCCGAACGGGTGTTCGGTGATGGGCAGCAGTTCGATATGCGTAAAGCCGAGGTCGCGCACATAAGGCACCAGACGCTCGGCCAGGATTTCCCAGCCGCGGCCGCTGTCGTTGGCCGCGCGCTGCCAGGACAGCACGTGCAGTTCGTAGACCGACATCGGGGCGGCATAGGGGTCGATGCTGGCGCGCTGCTCCATCCACGCCGCGTCGTTCCACCGGAACGGCGGCGCGGCATGCCCGGCGCACGCCACCACCGATGCGGTGGCCGGTGGCAATTCGGTGGCTTGTGCCACCGGATCGGCCTTGTCCGGCAGCACTTCGCCGTGCGGGCCGGTCATGTCGTACTTGTATCGGCTGCCCGGCCCGATGCCCATGCCCTGCGGCACGAACAGTTCCCAGACACCCGCGCCATGGCGCAGGCGCATGGGGTGCCGCGCCGCGTTCCAGCCATTGAAGTCGCCGATCACGGACACGCGCCGCGCATTCGGCGCCCATACGGCAAACCGGACCCCCGGCTCACCGTCGATCGTCAGGCATTGCGCGCCCAGGCATTTGCCCAGCTCCAGGTGACGGCCCTCGTTGAACAGGTGCAGGTCGAGATCGCCCAACAGCAGCCCGAACGCATACGGGTCCGCGCCGAACTGCTCGCTGCCGTCCGGCCAGCGGATGCGCAGGCGGTAATCGGGGGCGGTCGCCTGCCGATCTTCGAAGCCCGGCAGGCGGCCAGCAAACACGCCGTCCGCGTGCAGCAGCGTCATGTCGGCCAGGAATTCGCCATCGGCGCTGGTCAACTGGATGGCGGCTGCGCCGGGCACGATGGCGCGGACCACCGTGCCGTGCTCGTCGCGATGCGGGCCGAGTACGCCGAACGGATCTGCCAGGCGCGCCTCGCGCAACGCGTCGATGACCGGGCCCGGCAGTGTCGGGGCCGCCGATTCGAGCGTGGCGGCATCATTCCTGGCCATGGTCTTCTCCCAGGAGCTTGCGGACCAGGCGCGCCAGACCGCTGGTCGGCAGGTCGATCCAGGCCACGCGGTTGGCCGCCTCGTAACCCACTTCATAAGCCGCACGCTCCAGCAGGAACAGGTGCAGCAGCGGCTGCAACTGGCCCGCCGCGGCCCAGGGCTGGGGCGCGGCCGTCATGGCCTGCTGGTAGCAGTGCAGGAACGCGTCGCCGGCGGTGTTGCGGAAGCGGTCCAGCAACGCGGCCCGGCGTTCGGCCTGTGCCGGCGGCAGGGCGGCGTGCGTGCGCTCCTGGCGGTCGGTGCCGACCGTGGCGGCGGCGTAGTCGATGGACCGCAACAGTCCGGCCACATCGCGCAACGGCGATGTCTTCCGCCGGCGGAAAGCCAGCGGCTGGCGCGGCTCGCCTTCGAAGTCCACCAGATACGTGTCGTTCTGGGCGATCAGCACCTGGCCCAGGTGGAAGTCGCCGTGAATGCGGGTCTGCAGGCTGTCGGGCGCGGCGGCGGCCAGGCGCGACACCAGATGCGGCAGCTTGTTGCGCGCGGCCAGCAGTGTGTCGATGTCTTCGGCAAACGCGCCCGTGGCACTGGCACGGCGCGCTTCGAGCAGGCCCAGTGCCTCTTCCAGCGAGCGCAGTGCTTCGTCTGCCCAGTCCGTGGCCTGCGCTTCGGTGGCGGCTACCGGCGCGAACGCGTCTTCGTCGGTCGGCTGCGCCAGTACCGCATGCAGTTCGGCCAGGCGCCTGCCCAGCGTGCCGACCATGGTGGCGTAGCCGGCCATGGCTTCGCCGAACTCGTCCTCGTTGCCGGTTTCGGCGGCTGGCAGGGCATCGTCGATGGACCGGCCCAGGTAGTCCAGGGTCCAGTCCCAACCGTCGCCCTGGTTGAGGATGTAGCCCTGCAGCAGCATCAGCGTGTGCGGCGTGCCATCGGCGCCCGTGCGCACGACTTCGCCCAGCAGCGGTGCCGAATGTGTGTAGCCATGGCTGGTCAGGTAGCGTGTCATCTCGGCTTCGGGGTGGATGCCGCCGGCCACGCGCCGCACCAGCTTCAGTACCCCGGTGTTGCCGAACGCCAGTGAACTGTTCGATTGTTCGGCCGACATCCACTGCACTGGCTCGTCTTCGAGCGGGGCCTCGGAGAGTCCCGGTTCGGCCAGGTAGCGGATGGTGCCGTGCGGGGTTTCGGCGCTGACGTTGTCCCGCAGCGACTGCACCACGGCGCGGGCGTAGGATTCGACCACGAAGCCGTCGGTGGCCACGCCGACGCGGGCGCCACGCCGGATGCGGGCCATCGACAAGCCAGTCATCAGCTGCGACATGCCGTCGGTATTCTCGCGGTCCCACAGCAGAGCCACCGGCAACTGGTAGCACTCGGTGCGGCCCGGCAGCGTTACTTCGACCTCGCAGTGCCAGACTTCTTCGCTGTTGCCCACGCGTGCCACCGGCCACGCATAGGCCACGGTCACGCGCTCGATGCGCTCGCCCTTGGACGCGAACCAGCGGCGGCGCGCCAGGTAGTTCGGCAGGACCTCGGTGGTCAGCACGCGGCGCGCCGCGTCGGTCAGTTCGGAACGTCCGCCCAGGTTCTGTAGCACCAGTGTGACCTGATCCACCATCTGCTCCGGAGCGTTGACGTGCCAGGACGGCGGCTGCGCGTCCTCGCTCAGCACGAACCAGTAGAAGCCATACGGCGGCAGCGTCAGCAGGTAAGTCAGCTGGCCGATGGCGGGGAAGGGCGTGGCGCCGAGCATTTCGACGGGCACGCGGCCATTGAACTGCGACAGGTCGAGTTCCACGGCCTGCGGTGCACGCGACAGGTTGGCCACGCACAGGATGTGCTCGCCGTCGTACTCGCGCAGGTACGCCAGGATCTTGCGATTGCCCGGAAACAGAAAGCGCAGCGTACCCCGGCCAAAGGCGCGGTGCTGACGGCGCAGCGCCAGCATGCGGCGCATCCAGTTCAGCAGCGAATGCGGGTCGCGCGTCTGCGCTTCGACATTGACGGCCTCATAGCCGTACAACGGGCCTTGCAGGGGCGGCAGCACGAGGCGCTCGGGGTCGGCGTGCGAAAAGCCGCCGTTGCGGTCCGGCGACCACTGCATCGGCGTGCGCACGCCGTCGCGGTCGCCCAGATGGATGTTGTCGCCCATGCCGATTTCGTCACCGTAGTAGATCACGGGCGTGCCCGGCATCGAAAACAGCAGGCTGTTCATCAGTTCGATGCGGCGGCGGTCGCGTTCCATCAGCGGCGCCAGCCGGCGGCGGATGCCGAGGTTGATGCGGGCGCGGCGATCCGAAGCGTAGACCTCCCACAGGTAGTCGCGCTCGCTGCTGGTCACCATTTCCAGCGTCAGTTCGTCGTGGTTACGCAGGAAGATCGCCCACTGGCAGTTCGGCGGCACCTCGGGAGTCTGCCGCATGATGTCGGTGATCGGGAAGCGGTCCTCGCGCGCGATGGCCATGTACATGCGCGGCATCAGCGGGAAGTGGAACGACATGTGGCATTCGTCCCCCTGGATGCCGCCGTCCGGGCTGGCGGCGCCCGTGTTGTCGGCGGTGCCGCCGCCGCTGGCCCCGCCAAAATACTGCTGGGCGTCCTCGGGCCACATGTTGGCCTCGGCCAGCAGCATGCGGCCCGGATACCGTTCATCCAGATGGCGGCGGATCTTGCGAATCACCTCGTGGGTCTCGGGCAGGTTCTCGTTGCTGGTGCCCTCGCGCTCCACCAGGTAGGGCACCGCGTCAAGGCGCAGACCGTCGATGCCGATGTCGAGCCAGAAGCGCATGACCGACAGTACTTCGTTGAGCACCTGCGGATTGTCGAAGTTCAGATCCGGCTGATGCGAGTAGAAGCGGTGCCAGAAATAAGCGCCGGCCTCGGGATCCCAGCTCCAGTTGGACTTCTCGGTATCGCAGAAGATGATGCGGGTGCCGGCGTATTTCTGGTCGTTGTCGGACCACACGTAGTAGTTGCGGGCGGCGGACCCGGGCTTGGCGCGGCGCGCGCGCTGGAACCACGGGTGCTGGTCGGACGTGTGGTTGATGACAAGCTCGGTGATGACGCGCAGGCCCCGGGCGTGTGCAGCCGACACGAACCGCTTGGCCTCGGCCAGCGTGCCGTAGTCGGGGTGGACGTTGCGGTAGTCGGCAATATCGTAGCCGTCGTCCCGGCGCGGCGATGGGTAGAACGGCAGCAGCCAGACTGTGTCGACGCCCAGGCTGACCAGATAGTCCAGCTTCGCAAGCAGTCCGGCGAAATCGCCCACGCCGTCGCCATTGGCGTCATGGAACGACTTGATGTGCAGCTGGTAGATCACCGCGTCCTTGTACCAGAGCGGATCGGCGTTGAGCAATGCGGCGTTGGCGCCCTCGGAGAGTCGCTTCATGCCGTGTCTCCAGGTTGTTGTTGGGGCTTGACGTGCCAGAGCGAGAACGGCAGTTCATGCGGGTTCAGGCGGATGCGCTGGCGCTTGCCGTGCCACGTGAAGCGGGTGCCGAACATCTGGTCTTCGGCGTCCAGCGCGGCGTTGTCCGGCAGGCCCCATTCCCAGAGCGGCAGTTCGATGTCGGTCTCGCGCGCGGTGCGCGGGTCCAGGCTGATGGCGGCCAGCAGCACGTCTTCGCCGAATGCGCCGGCGTGTTCGGCCCCGGTGGGCACGAAGCGCGCAAAGTACAGCACGGCGTCGTCGCTGGCGTGATAGAAGCGCAGCCCCAGGTGGTTCTGCAGGGCCGGGTGATTCGCGCGGATCTGGTTCAGTCGCGCGATCTCGGCGACGATGTTGCCCGGCGCCTGCCAGTCGCGCACGCGCAGTTCATACTTCTCGGAGTCGAGGTATTCCTCGCGCTCCACGCCGTTCAGGATCAGCGGCGCGCTCTCGCAGACCTCGAAGCCGTTGTACATGCCCCAGAGCCCGGACAGCAGCGTGGCCAGCGCGGCGCGGATCAGGAACGCCGGGCGCCCGCCGTCGTGCAGGAAGAAGGGGTTGATATCGGGCGTGTTGACGAAGAAGTGCGGGCGGTAGAACTCGCGCAGCGGGCTTTGCGTCAGCTCGGTCATGTACTCGATCAGCTCGGCCTTGGTGTTGCGCCAGATGAAGTACGTGTATGACTGCGAAAAGCCCAGCTTGGCCAGCCGCGCCATCATCTTGGGCCGCGTGAAGGCCTCGGCCAGGAACAGCGTGTCCGGATGCCTGGCACGCACGTCCGCGATCATCCATTCCCAGAACGGCAGCGGCTTGGTGTGCGGATTGTCCACACGGAAAATGCGCACGCCCTGATCGGCCCAGAACATCACCACGTCGCGCAGCGCCTTCCAGAGTTGTTCGCCGCCCGGTGGCGCTGCATAGAAATCGACGTTGACGATGTCCTCGTACTTCTTGGGCGGATTCTCGGCATAGCGCAGCGTGCCGTCCGGCCGATGGGAGAACCACTCGGGGTGCTCGCGCAGCCAGGGATGGTCAGGCGAACACTGGATGGCGAAGTCGAGCGCCAGTTCGATACCCAAGTCGGCGGCAGCCTTGCGCAGGCGCTGGAAGTCCTCCAGCGTGCCCAGTTGCGGATGGATGGCGTCGTGCCCGCCCTCGGCACTGCCAATGGCGTACGGGCTGCCCACGTCGCCGGGTTCGGCCTTCAGGCTGTTGTTCTTCCCCTTGCGGTGCGCCTGCCCGATGGGGTGGATCGGCGGAAAATACAACACGTCAAAGCCCATCGCACGAATGGCGGGCAGGCGGCGCATCACGTCGTCGAACGTGCCGTGGCGATTCACGTCGCCGCTCTCGGAGCGCGGGAACAGTTCGTACCAGCTGGCAAAGCGTCCGGCCAGGCGATCGGCCTCGACCGGCATCGTGGTTGGATAGCGGCTGGCGAACGGACGACCCGCCGGGGTTTCCATCGCCGCCCGCATGGCGGCCTCGGTACGCGGCGAGAGCAGGATTTCCAGGCGCAGGGCGTCATCGGCCGCGGCCGACAGGTCGGCCCGGATGGCGCCGGCATCGGCAATGGCGCTGGCTTCCGGCGTGCCCAGCGTGGCAGCCACCAGACGCGCGCCTTCCTCGATTTCCAGCTTGATATTGACGCCGGCCTTGCGCTTCTTGCCGACTTCGTCCAGCCAGCTGGCGAAGGTGTCGCGCCAGGCCTCGACCGTGAATTCATGACGGCCCATGGCCACCATCGGGAAGCTGCCGCGCCAGCGGTCGTTGACGATGTGGACCATCGGCGCCGCGTGCCATGCCTGTTCGCCGGGACCCCGCCACAGCACCACGGCGGCCAGCTTGTCGTGACCGTCCATCCAGATATCGGCGCTGACTTCCACGCGTTCGCCCACCGTGCGGCGCACGGCAAAGCGGCCGTTGTCGGTGGAGGGCGACAGGTTCTCGATAGCCACGCGCGGCGCTTCCATGGCGGCGGCCAGCGCACGGTCGGCTTCCCGGTCCGCGGATTTGCGCGTACCGTTGCGCGCGTCCTTGCGTCCGGTGGTCGCGATCACGGGCGCCGGCACTGCCTCGAACAGGCGAATATCGGCGGGCGGCAGCGTGATCGTGCTGCATGGGCTCAGGTTGTCGAGACCGTCTTCCAGCGTGCCACCGGGGCCGCCGTCCACGGGTGTCAAGGTGGCCGACGGCTGCGGCAGGCCGCTCAGCACCCGATCGACGCCAAACGACGCGGGCTTCACGGGGCAGGGGTTCAGCACCACGGTCAGCGCCGGCTCGCCGGCGGCGCCGTTGGCCAGGTGGCGCGGCACGCGTGCCAGCACCGTCAACGGGGCATCGGGCCCGCTGACCTGTCGCACCGCCACAGCGGGCTGGTCATCGCGGGCGGCCAGCCAGGCGTTGGCCTGCATCAGTTCATGCGTCAGGTCGTAGGGCGCGTCGACGATATCGTCCGGATGGCCATCGGCCTGTGCACCGGGCGATGTGTCGAGCGCGCCATGCGCGGCAGCGGCGCCGGTCTCGTAACCGGCAGGCACCATCCATCCATCGCCGATGGCGGCGGCCGTCCACAACGCCCGCCGGGCTGCCAAAACGTCAACGCCGTCAGGGGCCAGCGCGGGCGCGGCCAGCACCCGTCCAAAGCGCCGCAGGCGCGCGATTTCCTCTGTCAGCCAGGCGCTGCGATAGTCCCACCACGGCAGCGACGAGAACGCGCCGTCGAACGGCGCGGCTGCCAGGTCATCAAGTTGCTGCGGCGTGCTGCCGGGAGTCCAGGCCAGGAAAATCGGTTTGCCGCCATTGCCAGGCAGGTTGTTGCGTTGCAGCGACTCGATCAGTTCGGCCCAGTGCCGTCCCGCCACCCGCGATGGTGCCCTGCAGCAGAAGCCCGCGGCGCCTGCGGCCACGGCATCGGCCAGCTGGGCATTCCACCAGGCCAGCAACTGCCCAGCCGTGGCGTCATCGAACCAGCGCACGCGAACGCCGGGCAGATGGTTGTCGGTGGCATCGGGGCTGCCGGCGGGGCGGGCATGATCGACCCAGCCGTCATGCATGGCCGCTGCGTCGCCGGGAAGGCGGTCCAGCGCAAGATCCAGCAGCGGCGCCAGGCCGTGCTTGCGGCACGCTTCAAAGGCCGCTTTCAGCACGTCGGGGCGGGAGTGGGAGGCTGACCAGCCGGCCAGCAGGATATGGTCGAATCCGAGCCTGGCAGCGCGCACCAGTGCGTCGTCGTCCAGTGCCCGCGATTCCGTCAGGTTGATTTGGCAAATGCGCACGTCACGTCCTCTGGCCGTGGGCGCCCGTAGGTCAGGCGGGCGCGCGTCATGTCAATTCCATAAGGACATGCAGAGGACGTGCCAGGCGGACGGCGGGCGCCGCCATTGCGCTGGAAGTGCGGTGCAGCAAGGGATGGCGCGGAGGGCCGCCAACGCCGCTGCCGAGTCAGCGATGTAAGAAATACAGGGTCAAAACGTCGGGCACGCAGGAATGCCCTGATGGGACTGCTGCATTCCGGACACCCGAAGGGGGGCGCCGAGGCAGGCAAGTGGATGCGGCCGACGCGCAACGCGGCCAGCGGGAGAAACGCGGAAAGGCTGGAAGAAAAGCCGGGCGATCAGCCCGCCCGATACACGTCGAGGCGGTTGTACAGTGTCTTGAGGCTGATGCCCAGCGCCTTGGCGGCCTGGCGCTTGTCGCCATCGTACTTGGCCAGCGTGGCCAGGATGATCTCGCGCTGGGTGTCGGCCAGCGTGGTACCCACGCGCACGCTGACCACCCCATCCACGGTGGTGGGGCGGGGCGGCTGGCTGGCCAGGCCCGGATTGCCGATCTCGACCTGACGGTCGGCGAGGATGTAGGCGCGGTAGATGGAGTTCTTCAGCTCGCGCACATTGCCGGGCCAGTCGTAGCGCACCAGCCGTTCCAGCGAGCCGGGCGAGAAAGACTTTTCCGTCTGTTCCATCGCGTTGAACTCGTCCAGGAAGTGGCGTGCCAGCGGGATGATGTCCTCGGGCCGCTCGCGCAGCGGAGGAATATGCAGCGGAAACACCGCCAGCCGGTACAACAGATCCTCGCGCAACTGGCCCCCGCGCACCGCGTCCATGGGGTCGCGGTTGGTGGCGGCCAGGATGCGCACGTCGCTGATCATCGGCGCATCGCCGCCCACGCGATGGAACGAGCGGCTTTCCAGCACGCGCAGCAGCTTGATCTGCATCTCCAGCGGCATTTCGGTAACTTCGTCCAGGAACAGCGTGCCGGCCTGGGCCTGCTCGAAATAGCCGGCCTTCTGTTCCAGCGCGCCGGTGAAACCGCCTTTCTCGTGGCCGAATAGCTCCGATTCGATCAGCGTGGGTGCGATGGCGCCGCAGTTGACCGCCACGAACGGGCCGGACCGGCGGCTGCTGCGTTCATGCACCGCGCGCGCCACCACCTCCTTGCCGCTGCCGCTTTCCCCGACGGCAAGCATCGTGACGTCGGTGGCCGCCACACGATTCAACTGACCGATCAGCCGTTGCATGGCTGGCGAGGTACTTTCCCACAGCAGCGAAACCTGCGCGGGTGCGGCGCGGCGTCCCGCCGGGCGCGGCGGCGCGGCGGGACGGCCGGAAGGGAGCGTGGCGGTGGTTGACACGGGCGTGGCCAGATCGGGGCCTGCGGTCCGGCGCGTGAAACGCTGAGAGCGGCCGGTGCGCGCAGGCGCGTCGCAATGGTGGAAGATGTCTATCATGCTATCTGTTCACGCGCCGGGTGGCTACAGCCCGAAACGCTGTTGCGGCATGGTCCCACAGGCGTGTCAGACGGACACCGGCATAACGGCCAGGGGACTGTCGTTACACTTCAGCCTATTCTTGGGCGTGTGCCGTCCGCATTCGCCCTGGCCAACCAGCCGCCACCTGCAGGTCCATGACAAACAGACGCCGGTCATACGACGCCACCCGACTTTCCTATGCCACATATCCTGATCGTTGACGACGACGAAAACGCCTGTGCGGCCCTGGCGGAGATTGTCGCGATCGAAGGTTTTTCCTCGGCCAGTGCCAACAGCCTGCGCGAAGCGCGCCTGCAAATCGGCTGGCGCATGCCCGATGCCATCCTGGCCGACCTGCGGTTGCCAGACGGCAACGGCATGGAGCTGTTCGACGAAGTCGGCTCCGCCGGGGTGGAGGTGATCCTGACCACAGGCTATGCCAGCGTGGAATCGGCTGTCGAGGCGCTGCGCCTGGGCGCCACCGACTACCTGGTCAAGCCGATCAACGTCACGCGGCTGCAGACGGTACTCAAGCGCATTGCCACCACCAGCGAACTCCGGGCCGAAGTGCATTCGCTGCGCGGCGAACTGCGCCGCTACGGGCGCTTTGGCCGCCTGCTGGGCAGTTCGGAGGCCATGCAGACGGTCTACGATCAGCTCAGCAAGGTCGGGCCCACCGAGGCCACCGTGCTGCTGATCGGCGAAAGCGGCACGGGAAAGGAACTGGCCGCCCAGACCGTTCACGAGCTGTCCGCGCGCCGGCGCCAGCCGTTCCTGGCCGTCAACTGCGGGGCCATCTCGCCCACGCTGATCGAGACCGAGATGTTCGGCCACGAACGGGGCAGTTTCACGGGCGCGGACCGCCAGCACAAGGGCTACTTCGAGCGCGCCGACGGTGGCACGCTGTTCCTCGACGAAATCACCGAGATGCCGCTGGAGCTGCAGGTGAAACTGCTGCGCGTGCTGGAAACCGGCTCGTTCATGCGGGTGGGGACCAACCGCGAGACCCACGCCGACGTCCGCGTGCTGGCCGCCACCAACCGCAACCCCGAAGAAGCCGTGGCCGAAGGCAAGCTGCGCGCCGACCTGTATCACCGGCTCAATGTGTTCCCGATCGAACTGCCGCCGCTGCGCGCCCGTGGCGACGACGTGGTGCAGATCGCCAACACGATGCTGGAGCAACTGAACGCGGAGCAGGGTACGCAGCGCAGGTTTTCGGCCGCCGTGCTGGAAAGCCTGCGCATGCATTCGTGGCCCGGCAACGTGCGGGAGCTGCGCAATTTCGTGCAGCGCGCGTACATCATGGCCGACCAGGACGTCATCACCGAGGTCCAGATCCCGCTGCAGGTGGCGGCTGCGCCCAGCACCGGCACGGCCGTGGTGTCGGTGCCAGTTGGCATGTCGCTGGCCGAGGCCGACCGCCAGCTCATCTTTGCCACGCTGGAGCAATGTGCCGGTGTGAAGAAGCATGCAGCGGAAATTCTGGGCATCAGTTTGAAGACTTTGTACAACCGGCTGGAGGACTATGCAGCCAAGGGCGAGCTGCCGGAATGGCTGCGGGCATCACGTGGCGGCGACGCCAGCCCGCCTGCCGCCTCATGAGGCGTGTCGGGCAGGGCTGCGGGCGCATGCGCCGTGGCGCGCAAGACAGGCTGACGGTGTCAGTGCATGGTTCTTGCGTGGTGTGAAACCAGTGGCGGTTTCCGAAAAGATTGCCGATCCGATGGCTGAACATGACTGACGCTCCGCGCATTCCCTCCTCTGCCGTGCCGCCTTCGGCCGGTGGCGGTGCCCCAGACGACGCCCCGCCCGCCGTGCGCAGCATTGGCGAGGTGAGCGCGTTGATCGAGCAGGCCGCGCATGACCTGCGGTCGTCGCTCAATGCGATCCAGAGCTGGAGCTATGTGCTGGACCGCTCGATCGATTCGCTGGCGGCGCCGGCACAGCGTGCGCTGGATGGCATGCGGTCGGGCATGCAGCAGCAGCTGGTGCTGATCGAGGAAATGGAAGAAGGGGTGCGGCTGCTAGCCGACGATCGTGGCCCGTCGTGGGAAGAAACCGATCTGCGCGTGCTGGCGGGGCTGGCCATCGAGGACAAGCGTGCCGCCGCCGAGGCCCGTGGGGTCATCCTGGCGGCACTGGACGCCCAGGACCACGCGGAGGCCGGCTATACGGTGCCGGGCGACGCCCTGCGCATCGGACCGCTGCTCAGGCATCTGCTGGTCCACTGCATCTGGCGCGCTGCGGCAGGCGGATCGGTACGGGTGTATCTGAGCGCGGAACCCGACTTCGTCAAGTTCCGCATTACCGAAAGCCCGCCCGTGGAACGCTCGCGGGGCGAAGGCAGGCTTGCCGCGCTGAGCGACTTTTTCGGCCGCCGCGCGCCGGCCGGCGGCGGGCATTCGCCGCGCCAGAGTACCGCGCTGCTGCTGACCCGCCGTATGGTTGAGCTGCAAGGTGCCGCGCTGACCGCCGAAAACGAGAACTGTGGCGACACTGACAACGTCACGGTCTGCATTGCTGTGCGCTTTCCCCGCGTGACGGCCGCCCATCCGGCCTGAGCACTTTTTACCGGATGGCGCACAATCTGCAGCGCCGCCGCGAGCCGTTCTCTCACTTTTTCCGGCCGATTCCCGACATGACGCGCCGCTGTGCGCACCCTGTCACGGCTATGCGCGCGGTTTGCGGCGCTGGCCCGGCGTTTGCATCGCTCAGGGACGGAGCCCCGCACACAGGGGACCCGAATTCGATTCCGAACAGGAGAGATGCCATGTCACACGCCCATGCTTCGAAGGGTTCGCAAAAGCCTTCGGCCAAGCCGTCGAACAAGCCGTCTACCCAGTCGGCGGACAAGGCCGGCGCCGGCAAATCCGACAAGTCAGGCAAGACCTACCAGGCCGCTGTGGATGAATCGCTGGACATGACCTTCCCGGCCAGTGATCCGATCTCGCCCGGGGCCGCCGAACACGCCGAGCGTCAGACCGCCACGCGCCGCGACGACGTGGACTGGAAGCTGAAGAAGGGCAGCGAACACCAGCCCGCCGGCGAAAAGGCCGCCGCACACCGCACCGGCGTCAGCGATCGCAGCGACAAGAAGCGTTGAATTCGGGCGGGGCACGAATCGCCGAGGGCGATTTCCTCGCCCGGCGCGTTCGCCATGTGATCGTTGCCCCACCCTCGCACTGCAACATGCCTTTGAACGGAGCCTCAGGATGTCTACGATCATCGCAGGACGATTCGAAACGTTTGCCCGGGCCGAGACTGCTGCATCACGTTTGATGGCCAAGGGCGTCAGGCAGGACGATCTGACCATGTTCTATGTGAATCCGCCCGGTCAGCACGGCACTTTTCCGATAGGGGGTGACGAGGCCGTGGACGCCGGCGCGCGAGAGGCCGGCCCCGGCGCCGGGCGAGGCATCCTGATCGGTGCCGTGCTGGGTTTTGCGGTCGGGATCTGTCTGGTGGCGGCGGCCCGCGCCTGGTTCGGCGCGGCGTCGGTGCAGCCGTGGGTGCTGGTGCTGGTCATGGCGTTTGCCACCGGCGTGGGTGCCTATGCCGGCTCGCTGATGGGCGCGCTCGCCGGCACTGATCGGGGCGCAGGCCCGGTGCGGCACGCCGGCGTGCTGCTGGCCGCCCATGTCAGCGACGCCAATACGGCGCTGGTGGCCAGCGAATTGCGCCGTGGCGGCGCACGTGATGTCGAGCGCGCGGAAGGCCAGTGGCGCGATGGCCGCTGGGAGGACTTCGATCCGCTGGCTCCTCCCGTGCCGGCGGGGCGCTGACCTGTATCGGCCTGACATGTATGGCACGTATGGCGGATTGGCCACCGCCGGCGTCTTTTGACTTTGCAGTGATTTGCCGTTCAACTTCCACACCTGGAGGAACCGCTCATGAAGCCCATGGACCCGCAGACTCCGCCCGCCGGTACGCCGCCGCGCGGCGCGTCAATCATTGGTGACGTCGACCAGACCACGGCCGGATGCGGACCGTTCGTGATGGCGTCCGACACGCTCGAAGGCAACAAGGTGGTCGATCCGTCCGGCGAGGAAATCGGCACCATCGACCACATCATGCTCGACGTGCTCGGCGGCCGTATCGCCTACGCCGTTCTGGCGATGGGCGGCTTCCTGGGTATCGGGGAAAAGCTCCATGCGTTGCCATGGTCGGCGCTGACGCTGGACACGCGTCGCAAGTGCTTTGTGCTCGGAATTGAAAAGGAGCGCATCAAGGCAGCGCCGGGCTTCGACAAGGAGCATTGGCCCACCATGGCGAATTCGCAGTGGGCCACCAGCATCCACGAGTACTACGGCATTTCGCCATACTGGGAAAAGGACCGGTACGACCCGTGGGCCTGACCGGCCTGGGTTGAAGCCATTGCCGGCGCCTGGCCGGCTTGCGCGGCCCCGTTCCCCTCATCAGGGGGCGGGGCCGTATTCGTTGCTATACCTTGTGATTGATCTGGCCGGGTGGCTTTTCCGCCGGATCGGCGCGCATGCCCGTGGCCTGCGGCGGTTGCCCGGGGCTCTCGCGTGGCGGCGGAACGCGCGTCGTAAGCTGGTTAGACACGCCGAGGATGCCCGGCGGCGTCGAGGCGGCCTTTTCGATGCGCTGGGCGATATCGATGTCTTCGACCTGGCCGGTGATGGTCACGCGGCGTTCCACCACATGGACTGCCACGCCGTCCGGCATGTCGCCGCCGCAAAACTCCGCGATACAGGTGCCTACACGCTCGCGCAGCAGTTCGTCTTCGTCGTCGGGGCTGGTACGGCGGGGTGCTTCGCTTTCCGTTTGCATGATGGCGGTCCTTGTCTGGTAAGTGATGGTGCGCGGCGGTAACGCCGCGCCCGGATAGCCGGTGAGACGCAATCGCCATGCCCACCGGGGCACCCGGTCTCCGGATCGTTGCTTGTAAAAACGACATGTCACGGTGCCGGATGACATCCTTGTAGGACGCCACCGACTGAAACTGCGTTGGGGTGCTCCCTACAATGTAGACAGTCCTGCCTTGCCACGGGAGCGTTTCATGCAACATCAGCCCACGCAGCGCCGTCTGTTTCAACTGTTCGACCGCTTCGCCGGCGCCGCAACCCGCCAGGCGGGGTCGCCGGTGGCCTTCGCGCTTGCCGTCCTGGTCGTCCTGGCCTGGGCGGTTACCGGGCCGCTATTCGGCTATTCCGAAACCTGGCAGCTCGTGATCAACACGGGCACCACCATCGTGACCTTCCTGATGGTGTTCCTGATCCAGCAAAGCCAGAACAAGGATGCCATAGCGGTTCACCTGAAGCTCAACGAACTGCTGGCGTCGCACCGCGAGGCCAGCAACCACCTCGTGGCCATCGAGGACCTTGACGAGGAAGAACTGCGCCAGCTGGTGAAGTTCTACCGCCATCTGGCCGAACTGGCCGACGAGGAGGGCGATGTCAAGTGCAGCCATTCGATCGACGAAGCCCGGGTGAATCACGCCGAAAAGTCCCGCGTGCGGCATGCTCGCCGCAAGGAGGCTGATGACGCGCAGGCGCCAGCCACGGCGTAGCCCGCCAATACCCGTATCTGAAACGCTGAAACGACAACACGCGGCCTGGCCGCAGAGGAGCCCGACTTGGCAACCCCGACTCCCGATGCATCAGCGACTGCGGTGGCCATGGACGCCGCCCCGGAGCCCGATCCGCAGCAGTGCGACGTACGCGTGGTGGTGTACGGCCGCGCCGATTGCGATGATCCGGACAGTCACCAGGGCGCCACGCTCAAAGGCATTGCCCAACGGGTGGCGAGGCTGGCGGGCTTCACGTTTGCCGGCAGCTACGACGCGGCCACGCACCGCCCCGCGGACGGCAGGCTTTATTTCGTGCCGGCCGATACGTTGACCGGCGTCGACAGCGCCCGCCAGCTTGGCATCGCCGGGCTGGACGACCTGCTGGGCGGTGTGGTGCCCCACGCGTTCATCGCCACCAAGGCCATCTCGCACGGGCGGGTGGCGCCCGACGCTGCGGCCCCCGCAGGGTGGAGCGACACGTTTGCCGCACGCATCCAAGGGCACGTGCTGCCGGGCTTCACGGCATTCTCGCTCGATGACGCCAGGCGCGCCGCGCGGGGGATGCTTCGCGATGGCAAGGTCCGCGTCAAGGAGCCGTGCGGGATCGGCGGGCTCGGCCAGCAGGTGGTGGCGAACGAGGCGGAGCTGGACCGGGCGCTGCAGGCGCTGGACGCTGAGCGCGTGAAGCGCGAAGGGCTGGTGCTGGAGCGCAATCTCGACGACGTGATCACGTTCAGCGTGGGACAGATACAGATCGGCGACCTGTGCGCCAGCTACTGCGGCACGCAGGATCTGACGCCCGACAACACGGGCCGGAAGGTCTATGGCGGGTCCACGCTGAGCGTGGTGCGTGGCACGCTGGGAGATCTGCTGACGCATCCGCTCGAAGTGCACCTGCGCGACGCCGTGCAGGCCGCGATGGCCTATCACGCGGCGGCCATCGAATGCTTTCCCGGCTCGCTGATGTCGCGCTGCAACTACGACGTGGCGTTCGGTATCGACAACGGCCGGCGGCGGCTGGGCGTGCTGGAACAGTCGTGGCGCGTGGGCGGCGCCACGGGCGCGGAGCTGGCGGCGCTGGCCGCGTTCCGCGACGATCCGCAATGCATGCGCGCCACCGCGTGTACGCGCGAGATCTACGGCAAGGACGCACCCGTACCCGACGACGCGGACGTCTACTTTCAGGGAGAAGACCGCAGTGTCGGCGCACTGACCAAATACGCAAGACTGGAGTCAGCATCCGATGGCCACTCATGAAGAATCGATCCAGATCCATACCGAAGGGGGGATGATCGCGGGCACCGTGATCTCGCCCGCCACCAAGCTGCCCGGCGTGCTGTTCGTGCATGGCTGGGGCGGGAGCCAGCAGCAGTACCTGGCCCGCGCCCGGGAAGTGGCCGGGCTGGGCGCGGTCTGCATGACGTTCGACCTGACCGGCCACGCCGGCACGTCCTCGCAGTACGAGACGGTCAGCCGCATGCGCAACCTGGCTGACGTGCTGGCGGCCTACGACATGCTGGTGCGGCATCCCGAGGTGGACCGCAACGCCATTGCGGTGGTGGGCAGCAGCTACGGCGGCTATCTGGCCGCGGTGCTGTGCGAACTCAGGCCCGTGCGGTGGCTCGCGTTTCGTGCCCCGGCGCTATACATGGACGAAGGCTGGGAATCGCCCAAGCGGCAACTGCACCGCGACCAGGACCTCGTGGCATACCGGCGCAAGGTGGTGGCCGCCGACACCAATCGCGCGCTGCGCGCCTGCACCAACTTCAAGGGCGACGTGCTGGTGGTGGCATCGCAGCACGACAATATCGTGCCGCACACCGCGGTGCTGAGCTACGTGGATGCCTGTATCCAGGCCAGTTCGATCACATACCGCGTGCTCAAGGGCGCCGACCACGGACTGACCAGCGAGGACAGCCAGCGTGCCTATACCAAGCTGCTGCTGGGCTGGCTGCGCGAGATGGTGACGGAGGCCCGTACCGGGCCCGCTGTGGCTGCGCGGCCGTCCAAGGCATCGACCGCGCCAAAGACCCCGCATCAAGACGACGGCCTGGAGCCCGAGCGCAATGGCGACGGCGGCGAGGACAAGGCGCGCGAGGCGGTGCTGGCCGGCGACGACGAGAACGATCCCCAGGTCATTGCCGCGCAGCCGCCGGGCGGGCGCGGCGCGGCGTAGCGCGGCGCTCGACCGTGGGTCAGCGGCCGGCGGTCACGCGCCGGTCCATTTCGCGCGCCTGCTTCAGGTGGTCGCGCAGCCCCGGCAGCATGCGGGCGGCGAAGGCGCGCAGGGCGGGATCCTTGCCGCGCGTGGCCTGGTTCTGGAACAGCAGTACGGCCTGCTCGTGCGCGTCGATGCCAATGGTCCGGATATAGGCCTGGTCGAATTCGTCGTCCTTGAGGGATTTCAGCCGGGTCAACTCCGGCGCCTCGGGCACGCGATCCTGCGGGGTGATGCCCTTGTCGGCGGCGAGGCTGCGCAATCTGCCGAGCGCCTCCTTGTGTTCTGCCACCATCTGCTGCGCGAATGCGTGGATCTTCGGATCCTTCGACACTTCGAGCGCCATTTCACTGGCCGAGATCTCCAGGTGGCTGGTCATCTGCGCTTCATCCAAAAAGCGCAGGTCGTCGGTGGACAGCGATGCGGCTGGCGGCTTGGCGGCCTTTGGCGGAGTGGGTGCCAGCGGTGCATCGGCGACGGGCGGTGCGGCGGGTGCCAACGACGCGGCTGCTAAGCCGCACAGGGCGAGGGCGGCGGCTGCCACGTGGCGTGGCCATCGCCGGGGCGTGCGTTCCGGGTTGCGATGTTCGGGCATGACGAGGCTCCTTCATTTGCCGATTGGCGAGATGGATGGCGGCATGTACGCCCAGCTAGTCGCGCAAGAAGCATTCCCGTCGGGCAGCACAATTTGCAAAAGCAGGCCAGCGGCCACCGATTTCGATCGGTAAAAAGTGCAAGGATGACAGGCGTCACCCCGGTAGGGAGGCCAAAGCGCGATGGCATGGCTCATGCGTACGCGCATGCACATGAACACAACCGCCGTCGCCAAGCCCGACACCCCGGCCCCTTCGCTCGATGCAACCCTGCGCAAGGCGGGACTGCATCATGTCGACGACAGGCAGCCCGGCATTTCCCGTCGGCGTGCAGGCAAGGGTTTCACGTATGTCATGCCTGACGGCAAGCGCGTGGACGCCGACACACAGGCACGCATCGATGCGCTGGCAATTCCGCCCGCCTACGAATCGGTCTGGATCTGCCCGGACCCCGACGGCCACTTGCAGGCCACGGGCCGGGACGCGCGCGGCCGCAAGCAGTATCTCTATCACCCCGACTGGGCCGCACTGCGCGACGCCGACAAGTACGCACGGCTGATGGCCTTTGGGCAGGCGCTGCCCCATCTGCGCCGCCGGGTTGCCCGCGACCTGGCGCGCAATGGCATGCCGCGCGAGAAAGTGCTGGCCGCCGTGGTGACGCTGCTGGACGCCACGCTGGTGCGCGTTGGAACGCCGCGCTACGCGGCCCAGAACCGCACCTACGGGCTGACCACGCTGAAGCGCAGGCACGTCGCCGTGCAAGGCAGCCGCCTGCGCTTTCAGTTCACCGGCAAGAGCGGCGTCACGCATGACGTGTCGGTCAACGACGCGCGGCTGGCGCGAGTGGTGCGCAATTGCGCGGACCTGCCGGGCCAGCAGTTGTTCAAGTACAAGGACAGCGACGGCGAGGTACGCGAGATCGGCTCGGCCGATGTCAACGCCTATCTGCAGGAGGTGACGGGCGGCGAGTTCACGGCCAAGGACTTCCGTACATGGGCGGGCAGCGTGCATGCGCTGGCGCTGCTGCGCAAGACCCGCGCCGATACCGAGGCGGCACGCAAGAAGGCGATGGTGGAGGTGATTCGCAGCGTGGCGCAGCGGCTGCGCAACACGGTGGCGGTCTGCCGCAAGTGCTATGTGCATCCGGACGTGCTGGCCGCGTTCATGGCCGACGCATTGCAGGCTTTACCGGCACCGCGTACAGCGGTGCGCCTGCGTACCGACGAGGCGCGGTTGCTGGCGCTGCTGGAAAGCACCGCCACGCTCGCGCGGACGGCGCGCAGAGCGGCGTAGCGGGGTCCAAGGAGCCGCGCAGCCGCACCTCTTCAACCGGCACGGCAATTGCATTGTTCCTTGTACCGACAACAAGCAGAACACGCATAGCAATCGAGGCTCAAGGTGGAACACGCAGTCATCGGTTACCTCGGGGCTGACAGCAGCAGCCCGGCAACCTTTCTCACGGAAGCGCGTCAGTCGCTTTCCACTGCTGGAAATTCCCTCACATCCGATGTCGTAGGCGTTGCCGGCGACCACAGCGCGGCGGGCCACGGCCATATGGCGCGGCGGATCTCCCCAGCCCGGCTCGCCGCGAAGGCGCAGCATGGCAAGGGCGCCTCGGCGCGTGCGCCGCGCGGCAGCGACCTGCGCCAGGCGCGCGTGCTGATGCAGGCGTTGTGCGAAATGCGGCTGGTGCTGAGCAAGCCCGATGAGGCGCTGTCGCCCGCCGCGCTCGATAGCCGGCATACCGCGACCATGGCGCTGTGGCAGAACCGCACGCGATCGCTGTACACGCAGCCCGATGTGGAACGCGGCATCGAGGCTCGCCTGGACGCAGGTTTTCGCCATGCACGCAGCGGCAGCCCGCGCGAGGCGGCAAGCGAGTTCAAGCGCGCCTACCTGTTGCTGTGCTGCGTGCTCACGCTGGCCCGCGACAACGCGCGGGCCCAGGCAAGGGTAGGCGCGGCGCGCAGGGCGGCCGAATGACGGCCGCCGTCTGACCCACACCTCCCGACGACCGCAGGCGGATCGGCGTCACGCCTTGCCACGCGTCTTCTTGCAGGGTCCGAGATAGCCGGGAAGGTCGCGCGCCTTCGGGCTCGTCGCGAGCTGCAGACCCGTGGCCAGGGCGGCCGCAAAGGTGTGATGGGTATCTAGCGGGCCCTTGATGTGTTTGCGGAAAAAGTCGGCCCAGCGAAAGTCGGAATAGGCGGTCTTGACTTTGCGATAGCCGCCGGCCAGCTGGACGAATGCCTCCAGGCTGCGGTACGGGTCGTCACGCATGCTGTGGACGTCGATCGGCAATTCACTGATCGGCCGGCGCCGCCCGCGTTCATCGTAAGGGTGAACCATGTGCTCGTCGGTCATCCGCTTCCAGAACTTGCGGATAGAAAGGTGGCTCAAGTCGTTGCGCACGAGCGCTGGCACCATGTCGATGCCCATGTCCTGCCATGCGCGAACCCAGTGGTGATGATCGACGATGTACAGCGTCTGCTCGGGGCCGATCACGATATGCACGCGGTGCTGGTCCAGAAAGGCGGGCAGGTCGGCATGGTCCAGCCGTCGCGTGACATGCATCTTCTGCGCGACGTGGTACGCGCCCACCGTGATCTGCGTGGGACGCAGGTGAGCGATGGGCACCATCAGTGCCGCGTCCTTGCCAAGCCGCCTCGGGCGCTTTGCCATGGCTATCGGGTCTCCGTTGCAGGAACTGGCCGGGAAGCAGCAAGGTTTGTGCCGTGCTGCGTCGATCGCGCCAGCGCTTCGCTTGGCAATCGTTGCCACGCCTTGTAACCGTTACGCATCTCCAGGGTGTCCGGCGCACGGACGCGTCCGCCCGATGCAGGCCCGCAAAGGGGCCTCCAGAGGCGGCGAAGGGTCGGCAAGGCGGCACGGAATTTGCGCCGCATGTCTGCATTGATCATCGCACCGGAAGCCGACATGTCTACTCCAAGCAAACTCCCGCCGCAGCATCAGGACCGCCAGCCCGGCCTGGAAAGCGAAATGGTGCCCAAGCCCGACAGCGGCGCCGGCGACTATGTCGGCAGCGGACGCCTGAAGGGCAAGGTGGCGCTGGTGACCGGCGGGGACAGCGGTATCGGCCGTGCCATTGCCGTGGCTTTTGCCCGTGAGGGCGCCGATGTCGCGTTCGCATACCTGGACGAGCAGGCCGATGCGCGGGAGACCGAAAGGCTGATCACCGAGGCCGGACAGCGCGCGCTGCCCATCGAGGGCGATATCGGCGACGTGAATCATGCCGACAAGGTCGTGGCCGACACGCTGAAGTCGTTCGGCCGGCTCGATGTGCTGGTCAACAACGCGGCAGAGCAGCATCCGCAGGAATCGCTGGAAGACGTCAGCGCCGAACAACTGGAGCGCACGTTCCGGACCAACGTGTTCGCGATGTTCCATGTGACACGGGCGGCGCTGCCGCATCTGGGGCAGGGCGGCGTGATTCTCAACACGACCTCGGTCACGGCGTATCGGGGCAGTGCGCATCTGCTGGACTACTCTGCTACGAAGGGGGCCATCGTGGCGTTCACGCGTTCGCTGGCGCTGCAAGTGGTGGATCGCGGCATCCGCGTCAACGGCGTGGCGCCGGGCCCCATCTGGACGCCCCTGATTCCGTCCACCTTTACGGCCGAGGAAGTGGCCAAGTTCGGCAAGAAGACGCCAATGGGTCGCCCGGGGCAGCCGTTCGAAGTGGCTGCGGGCTACGTATTCCTGGCGTCCGATGCGGCAAGCTATATCACCGGCCAGATCCTCCACATCAACGGCGGCGAGGTGGTCAACGCCTGAACACAGGGAGAAACATCATGTCTTCGATTGTTGCCGGGCGCTTCGCGTCCATCCCCGAGGCCGAGCAGGCAGCGCAGAAGCTGTACGCGCGCGGCTTTTCCGTGTGGGACGTGTCGATCATGTCCGTGGACCCGGGCGGCGCCCGCCCGCCGGGCGTCCTGCTGGCCGCCCGCGCCAAGGGCGAGCGCCGTGACGAGGCGCTGGACGTGCTGCGTGAAGGCGGGGCCTGCGATTGCGAGGAGGCCAAGGGCAAGTGGGAAGGCGGGCAATGGTCCGATTTCGACCCGGCGCGCGCGCCGGCGCTGCTGGATCCGGCGGAGGGCGAATGCTGGCCCATCCCCGGGCAGGGCGCAGCCAAGGGCGTCGACGGCGATGCCCGGCCCGCGCATGCCGCGCCGGTGGCGCAGGAGGCAGTGGCCGAGGACAGCACGGGCAACGAGGATCCCGGCAGCGAACTTGAACACTACGTCGACCGGCAGGTCGCCAGTCATAACTGACCCTGGACGACGCACTGATGGCGACGCATGCCACCGCCGAACTCGACACGCTTCGGCCCACCCAGATCACGCTGGGGATCTATCAGGTACACGAGAAGATGGATGTTTCGGCCCGGCCGCGCAGTAACGCGGCGCTGAAGCGTTTTCTGGAAGACCACCGCATCAAGACGATCGCCGGTCCGGGTGGCGCGCTGTATATCGCCGACCATCATCATTGGGCCCGCGCGTGGCTCGAACTTGGCTGGCAGGAGGCGCCCGTTGCCATCATCGACGATCTGAGCCACCTGCCGCAGGGCAAGTTCTGGAAGCGGATGCGCGCCCTGGGCCATCTGCATCCTTACGACGAACACGGCGAACATCTGTCGGCCAAGGACCTGCCTGCCACCGTAATGGGCATGCGCGACGACCCGTATCGCAGCCTCGCGGCGTTCACGCGCAATGCGGGCGCCTACCGCAAGCCGGGCAACGCTTATGGCGATTTCCAATGGGCGGGGTTTTTTCGCCGGCACGTGGCAGAAGACATGGAGAGCATTCCAGGCTTCGCACGCGCGATGATCCAGGCGATCCAGCTCGCGCGCAGTAGCAAGGCCAAGCGCCTGCCGGGCTACGTTGGCAAGTGCGAGCGGACGGGCTGATGGCAGGCAGAGGACATGAAAAGAATATGAAAACCGGCTGGAAACCGACGTGAAAACGCCGCAGGAGAACACCCCCTCGTCCTTCCGATGGGGACGTCCCGCCCGCGGCGTGTTTCGCCGGCCAGCCCGGCCGGCGAAATCTGGCTAGCTCTTCGACTTGTGCGCGGGCTTGCCCTTTTGCTTGGTACTGGCCATCTTCTTCAGTTCGCCTTCGCTCATCGACTTGGCCATCGACTTCGATGCGCCCTTGAGCGAACTAGCCTTGCGCTCGCCGCGCTTTGCTGACAAGGCGGCTCCGGCCGCCATCTGCTGTGCCTTGGATTTGGCTGGCATGTCGATCTCCTTCGGTTCGCGGTGAATGCCCCGGATCGCTAGATCCGGCCCAGTACAACCAGGAGCACGACAATGATGACGATCAGCCCCAGGCCGCCGCTGGGCCCGTAGCCCCAGCCGGAACTGTACGGCCACGTTGGCAGTGCGCCAATCAGCAGCAGGACGAGGACGATCAGAAGAATGGTGCCGATACCCATAGTGCGCTCCTTTGTTGTGGTGCTGCCGACGCTGCGACTGTCTACGCCGCAGCACGGCTGTCCCTGTTACTGCAGGTTAGGACAGCACCACTCGCGCCAGAGGCGGGCAAGGGCTGATATGGGTGTAGGAATAAGACGACGCCTGCGGCCAATGCCTGCCACGCGCCGTCCGGAGTGGCTCGGGCGCTGGCTCAGAACGCCGCGCGGTAGATGGCGAAGGCGTCGGCCTCGGTGACTTCGCGCGGATTGTTGACGAGCAGGCGCGTTTGCAGCATGGCATCGCTGGCCAGCCGGTTCAGGTCCGGCTCCTTGACGCCCACGTCGCGCAGTGTCCGCGGAATGCCGGTGGCCTCGACCAGGCCCTCGATATGGGCGATCAGTGCTGCCGTCTTGGTCTCGTCGCTGCCGGTGGTGCCGGGCAGCACGACGTCGCACAGTTCGCCATACCGCCTGCAGGCGGCGGGCGCGTTGAATTTCATCACGTGCGGCAGCACCAGCGCGTTGGACAGGCCGTGCGCCACGTGGAAGATGCCGCCAATCGGATAAGCGAGCGCATGCACGGCCGCCACAGGAGCGTTGGCGAACGACTGGCCGGCAAACATCGCGCCCAGCAGCATGGCCTCGCGCGCGGCCAGGTCGTGGCCGTTGTCGCAGGCACGCATCAGGTTTTGCGACAGGAGTTCCAGCGCCCGCACGGCCAGCATGTCGGAGACCGGGTTCTTCAGATGCGCGCTGGTGTAGGCCTCGATGGCATGAACCATCGCGTCGATGCCGGTTGCTGCCGTGGCGCCGCGCGGCAGGCCCACTGTCAGTTCCGCATCGAGGATGGCCAGGTCGGCAAACAGCTGCGGCGCCACCACGCCCATCTTGGTGGTCTCGCCCGTGGTGACGATCGATACGGCCGTGACTTCGGATCCCGTGCCCGCCGTGGTGGGCATCTGCACCAGCGGCAGCCGCGTGCCGGTGACCTTCTTCACGCCATACATGTCCTTGATGGACTGCGTGGCCGGCAGCAGCACGGCAATCAGCTTGGCCACGTCCATCGACGAGCCGCCGCCCAGGCCAAGCACCACTTCGGCATCGGCCTGACGGGCCCGTTCGGTGGCTTCCAGCACGACATGCTCGGGCGGATCGGCGACAACGTCGTCGATCACGGTCACCTGCCAGCCATGCTTGCCCAGGTCTTCCAGCGCCGGCGTCAGCAGCCCGCTCTGGGCCAGGAAGCCATCGGTGATTACGCACAGGCGTCGCGCCGGCGGAAAAGCCTCGCGCAGCAGCGCGCCCAGCCGGCGCGCCGCGCCGGATTCGACGACGACCGTCGGCACGGTCTGGAAGCGGAACGGGTTCATGATGTCTCCGGGTATGGGTATGAGCTTTTTTGGGGTTTTCCCCTTTCCCACTGATGGGAGAGGGGAGCCGGACGCGTCGCTACCTTACATCTGCAGGCAAAGATACTTGATCTCGAGGTATTCCTCGATGCCGTGGCGCGAGCCTTCGCGGCCGACGCCGGACTGCTTGATGCCGCCGAACGGTGCCACCTCGTTCGAGATCAGGCCGGTGTTGAGCCCGACCATGCCATATTCGAGCGCCTCGCCGGTACGCCACGCGCGGGCGATGTCGCGCGTGTACAGGTAGGCAGCCAGGCCGAATTCGGTGTCGTTGGCGGCCGCCACGGCCTCGTCGTCGGTCTTGAAGCGGAACAGCGGCGCCACGGGCCCGAAGATTTCTTCGCGCGCCACGCGCATGTCCGCCGTGGCGCCCGTGATGACGGTCGGCGTGTAGAAGGTGCCGCCCAGCTTGTGCTTGCCGCCGCCCGTCAGCACGCGGGCGCCCTTGGATGTGGCGTCGTCCATCAGCGACACCACCTTGTCGACCGCGGCGTCCTCGATCAGCGGTCCGATGACCACGCCGTCTTCCAGGCCATTGCCCACGCGCAGCTGGCTGGTGCGCTCGGCGAACTTGGCGGCGAAGGCATCGTAGATGCCGTCCTGGATATAGAAGCGGTTGGCGCAGACGCAGGTCTGGCCGCCATTGCGATACTTGGCGGCGATGGCGCCTTCGACGGCGGCATCGACATCGGCGTCGTCAAACACGATGAACGGCGCGTTGCCGCCCAGTTCCAGCGACAGGCGCTTGACCGTCGGCGCCGACTGCGCCATCAGGATGCGGCCCACTTCAGTCGAGCCCGTGAACGACAGCTTGCGCACGACAGGACTGCCCGTCAGCACGGCACCGATGGTTTTGGCGTCGCCGGTCACCACCTGCAGCACGCCGGCCGGCACGCCGGCGCGATGGGCCAGTTCGGCCAGCGCAAACGCGGACAGCGGCGTCAGTTCGGCGGGCTTGATGACGATGGCGCAGCCGGCGGCCAGGGCCGGCGCCGCCTTGCGGGTGATCATGGCGGCCGGGAAGTTCCAGGGCGTGATGGCGGCGCAGACACCCACCGGCTGGCGCAGCGTGACCAGCCGCTTGTCGGCCGCGGGGCTGGCCAGCACCTCGCCGTCCACGCGCTTGGCTTCCTCGGCGAACCATTCGATAAAGCTGGCCGCGTAGGCGATCTCGCCCTTGGCTTCGGCCAACGGCTTGCCTTGCTCGCGGGTCATCAGATAGGCGAGGTCGTCGGTGTTGGCCAGCATCAGGTCGAACCAGCGGCGCAGGATGCTGGCGCGGGCCTTGCCGGTCAGCGCCGCCCAGCTTTTCTGGGCCACTTCGGCGGCCGCCACCGCCCGCTCCGTCTCGGCGGCGCCCAGGTCGGCCACCTTGGCGATGACCTCGCCGGTGGCCGGATCGGTCACATCGAACGTGGCGCCCGAATCGGCGGATAACCATTGGCCGCCCACATAAGCCTGTTGGCGAAACAGTGAAGGATCCTTGAGTTGCATGGCAAATTTCCCCGAAGTCACGAATGCAGGCTTGCCGATAAAATCGCTTGCCTGCGTTCAATAGATTGAACTATATTCCGTATGTCGAACGATGACCAGATCATACGCCCATGGCGGGGAGACCGCCAGTAGGTCCCCAGCGTTCCGTGCGGCTCGGGCTCCTGCCGTCCGCCTTCCTGTCCGTAAAGCTCATCCATGCCCAAATCCGCTTACGCCACCCCCGCCGATCCCGATGCCCCCGGCAGCGCCGCGAACCGGCCCACGTCGCCTGCCGTGGTACGGGCGGTGCAGGTGCTCGATGCCATCGCCGCGTCGGCCGATCCGCTGACGCTGGCCGATCTGACGCGGCTGACCGGCGCGCCCAAGAGTTCGCTGCATGGCATGTGCGACACGCTTGTGCAGCTGCAACTGGTCAAGCGGCTGCCCGGCGGGGCGATGGCGCTGGGTCCGCACGTGATGACCTGGGCCAACGCGTTTCTGGCGCAGACGCAGATCACCGAGGAATTCCGCGCGCTGTGGGATCAGACCGACGCGTTCCACGACGCCACGGTCACGCTGTCGATGCTGGAAGGGGACGAAGTGGTCTACCTGGCCTGCCAGAACGGCGACCGCCCGCTGGGCGTGACCTTCCGCATCGGCATGCGCCTGCCGGCGCCGTACACGGCCACGGGCAAGGCCATGCTCAGCACGATGCCTGCCGCGGAGGTGCAGCGGCTGTTCGCGGACGGCCTGCCGCCGCCACTCACCCGGGCGAGCGTTGCCTCGGCCGACGCGCTGGCCGACGAACTGCAGCAGGTGCGGGCGATGGGCTATTCGGTCGACAACGGCCAGATGCGCGAGGGCATGACCTGTTTTGGCGCGCCGGTGTTCGACGCGCAGGCTGCCCGCGCCGCCGGCGCCATTGCCGTCAGCTATCTGACCAGCGAGATCGATACGGCCACCGGCGAGCGTATCGGCCAGCAGGTGCGCGCGCTGGCCGACCGGCTTTCGGCCAGGCTGGGCGCGCCGGCATCGGCGACGCACACAGTGGCGGCGCGTTGATCCTTCTCGACGTTTGCGCAGGGTCAAAGGCCCAATCTCGCTGAATCGCTAGCATCCGGGGGTTCCCCTTCCCGGATCATCACGCGATGACACACTCTACGGCGACCGCCGTTCGCCGCCCTCAACTGGTAGCGCCTGCCGGATCGCTCGCGGCGCTGCGCATGGCGCTCCAGCATGGCGCCGACGCGGTCTACCTGGGCTTGCGCGATGCCACCAACGCCCGCAACTTCGGCGGCCTGAACTTCAGCGAGGACGATATCCGCACCGGCGTGGCCGAAGCGCATGCGCGTGGCGCCGAGGTGCTGTTCGCCATCAACACGTTTGCCCAGATGGGCCATGTGGAGCGTTGGCACCATGCCGTGGACGCCGCTGCCGCACTGGGTGCCGACGCCGTGATCATGGCCGATGCCGGGCTGATCGCATACGCCGCGAAGCGGCACCCGTCGCTGCGCATCCATCTTTCGGTACAGGGCTCGGCCACGCATGCCGACGCCATCGCGTTGATGCGCGAGCAGTTCGGCATCCGCCGGGTGGTGCTGCCCCGGGTGCTGTCCGTGCCCCAGATTGCCCGGCTGGCCCGGCAGACCGATGTCGAACTGGAAGTCTTTGGCTTCGGCAGCCTGTGCGTGATGGCCGAGGGGCGCTGTCTGCTGTCCTCGTATGCCACCGGCGATTCCCCCAATAACAGGGGCGTCTGTTCGCCGGCCCATGCGGTGCGATGGGACGAGCAGGACGGCACCATGCATGCGCGGCTGTCGGGCATCCTGATCGACAGTTACGCGCCGGGCGAGCCCGCCGGCTATCCCACGCTGTGCAAGGGCCGCTTTACCGTGGAAGACGAGCGCGGCTACGTGCTGGAGGAACCGACCAGCCTCAATGCGGTGTCGCTGTTGCCGTCGCTGATCGATATCGGCATCGCGGCCATCAAGATCGAAGGCCGCCAGCGCAGCCCGCGCTATGTGGCCGATGTGGTGGGCGTGCTGCGCGCGGCCATCGACGATGCGTGCCGCGACCCGAAGCGGTTTGTCCCACGCCAGGACTGGCAGGCCACGCTGGGCCGTCATGCCGAGGGCGATCAGGTGACGCAAGGCGCGTACGACCGGCCCTGGCGGTAATTCCATCTTCCCCGGGGCGGCCACGGCGCCGCCGGCCCGCTCCGCATCGAGACCTGCCCGATTCCAGCCCAACATGGCAACCATGACCCCACTGAATCCCGAGCCGTTCCGCATCGCGCTCGGCCCGTTGTTGTACTACTGGCCACGCACGACAGTGCTGGAATTCTATGCATCGGTCGCCGACACGGCTGTCGATCGCGTCCATCTTGGCGAGGCCGTCTGTACGCGGCGGCACGAGATGCGCCTGGCCGACTGGATCGAAGTCGGGCAGATGTTGCGCGATGCCGGCAAGCAGGTGGTGCTGTCCACGCCGGTGCTGGTCGAGTCGGACAGCGACATCGCGGTGATGCGGCGGGTCTGCGCGCAGGAGGACTTCCTGGTGGAGGCCAACGATCTGGGCGCCGTGCATGGCATGCGCGGGCGACCCTTTATCGGCGGCCCGCATCTGAACGTCTATCACGCCGACACACTGGCGTGGCTGGCCGGCCTGGGCGCACAGGGTTGCGTGGTGCCGGTGGAGATGGATGGCACGACGATGGCGGCGCTGGCGGCGGGGCGCCCGGCGGGGCTGGCTTTGGAAGCCATGGTCTGGGGGCGCATGCCGCTGGCGTTCTCGGCGCGATGCTTCACCGCGCGGCATCACCGGCTGCGCAAGGATGCGTGCGATTTGCGCTGCATCGCGTATCCCGATGGCCTGGTGGCCACCACGGGAGAAGGCCAGGACTTTTTCACGCTCAACGGCATCCAGACCCAATCGGCTACCTGCCTCGATCTTTGCGCGCAGGTATCGCAGATGGCGGCCGCCGGCATCGATTACGCGCGGGTCAGCCCGCACGCCACCGGCACGGGCGAAGTGATTGCCCATCTCGATGCCATCCGGCGCGGGGAACGCGCCGCATCGCCAAGCGCCGTGCTGCCGGCCGGCGCGGCGCGGAGCAATGGCTACTGGAGCGGCAAGCCGGGCATTCACTGGCTGTCGGAGGAAGGGGCTGAGGCATGACGATTCTGAAATCGATGATGGCGCGCGTGCATCGCCATATGCCCGCGCCGATGCGTGCGGCGCCGCTGGTCGTGGCCCTGGAGGCCATGCGCCGCGCGGGCTGGATGGAGCCGCCCGCGGCGCTGGATGGCCGCACGTTTTCGCTGACGGTGGACGACGTGGGGCTGGAGGTGCGCTTCCAGTGCGTCAAGGGCCGATTCCTGCCGGGGCCGTTCGATGGCCGGGAAACCGACCTGACGCTGCATGCGGCGGCGTCGAGCTACCTGCGGCTGATCAGCGGCGATGCCGACACCGATACGCTGTTCTTTCAGCGCCGTCTTTCAATCCGCGGCGATACGGCGCTCGGCCTTGAAGTCAAATACTGGCTCGATGCGGCGCCGCGGCCCGCGTGGCTGGGCGCGCTGGCCCAGCGGTTGTCGCTGCTGTTCCCCGAGCCGCGCGGCGCCTGAATCAGAATTCGGGCATGGCGCCCCCGAAACGGGTGCCGCGCTGCTTGTAGCACTGGCTGGCGCGCAGCACCGCGCACGGCACGTCGGCCAGGCCGCCGACGGCGTCAAAGCGTGCCAGTGTGGTGTGCAGTTCGTTGGCGCTACGGGCGTGGATCATCGCGAACAGGTTGTACTGCCACGCCGGCAGCCGCCGGGTGCGCCGGAAACACATCGTGACGTGCGGCACCTGGGCAAGCCGCAGGCCGACCGCATCCACCCGTGCATCGGGCACGTTCCAGACACACATCACGTTATGGGTGTAGCCGAAGGGGCGGTGCCGCAGGATGGCGCCAAAACGCCGGATCACGCCCGAACTTCGCCATCTGGCCAGCCGTGCCAGCGTTTCCGACAAAGCCAGTCCCGTACGCCGCGCCAGCGCGTGATACGGCCGCGGCGTCAGCGCCAGGCCCGCTTCCAGCGCGATGGCCAGCCGCCAGTCTGCTTCATCGAAGTCGGGCCGTACGGGGGTATTCAACACTTGCGATGGCTGCAGCGGCGCGCGGCGCGGGCTGCGCGTCGCGCCCAGCGGCAGGCCCAGATCGGTGCGGTATTCGCGTTCCAGGGGCAGGTCGATGGGCCGCTGGCCAATATCCAGGGCAAGGCGTGACAGCACGCCGTCGAGCGTGGTGCGGTCCCGCGCGCCGGCCACGAACCAGAGGTTGTAGCGATGGCCTTCGCGGGCATGGCTCTGGCTGATATCGGGATCGCTGTTGATGCGTTCGACCACGCGATCGATGCGTGCGGCCGGGATCGACAGCGCGGCCACCGTGCTGGCCCAGATGGTGTTGGGCGCGAAGACCGCGCCGATTCGGCTGACGCGTCCATTGCCCACGTCGCGCGCCAGCAGGCTGAGCACGGCGTGCTCCGAAAGGTCGAAGGCTTCGCCGGCTGCCTGGTAGGGCCGTGCGTGCAGCGGAAAATCGTCCTGGATGCGGTTGTAGAGATCGTTTTCGTCGAACATGGCGTCGTACACGGCGAGGGGGTTGTGCTGTCGGATCGGTGCGAGGGGAACGCACGGGGTCGATGCGCAGGCGCCATGTATTGCGACGAACCGGAGCACGCCCGCAGCATGCGGGCATGATCGTGAAGTTCGGTCGCGGCCTTGTTGACGGCTATCAAGCAGGATCGAGATGGTACGCCCCGGGTTTGCCCGATGCGTTGCGCTCCATGCGCACGGCCACCAGCGCAATACCCAGTGCCGCCAGCGGCGCGATGGCCGCGATCCACGGCAGGGCCTGCAGTCCCGGCCCGTGATCCACCACCGCGCCGCCCAGCCACGCGCCGAGTCCGTTGCCAAGGTTGAAGGCTGCGATATTGAAGCTCGATGCCAGGTTCTGGCCGGCGCCCTGGGCGTGGCGCAGTACGCGCAACTGCAGTGGGGATACCGTGGAGAACGCCGCGATGCCGAGCACGCCGACGAAGACGACGACGGCCACGGGGTTGTACAGCGACAGGGTCATGCTGGCCAGCACCACCGTCAGCGCGAGCAGCGCGCCAAGCAGGGCGCCCGTGGGCCGCCGGTCGGCCAGGCGCCCGCCGAGAATATTGCCGATGATCATGCCGCCGCCAAACAGCAGCAGGATTGGCGACACCGCGCTTTCGGCGAAACCCGTGACGCGCGTCAGCATCGGCTGGATATAAGTGATCACGGCAAACGTGCCGAGCGCCTGCAGCACCGTCATCAGCAGACCCAGCAGCACCTGCGGGCGACCGATGGTTTTCAGTTCGTCGACGAGCCGTACCGGCGCGGTCTTGTCGCGGCTGGATTGGACCAGCAACGCGATCACCGTCAACGACACGAGGCCGATCGCCGTCATGGCCCAGAACGTCGAGCGCCAGCCGAACTGCAGGCCCAGCCACGCACCGGCCGGCATGCCGAGCAACGTGGCGAGCGTCAGACCCGAGAACATCACCGAAATGGCCGAAGCGCGACGGTTGGCCGGCACCAGGCCCGTAGCCACGACCGCGCCCACGCCGAAGAACGTGCCGTGCGTCAGCGACGTGACCACGCGGGCAATCATCAGCGTGGTGTAGTCGGGCGCCAGCGCGCACGCGGCGTTGCCGACGGTGTAGATCAGCATCAGTGCCATGAGCACAGCCTTGCGCGGCATGCGGCGGGTCAGCAGCGTCAGGACGGGCGCCCCGGCAAATACGCCGAGCGCGTAGCCCGATACCAGCATGCCGGCCGCGGCGATCGTCACGCCCAGGTCGGCCGACACCTGCAGCAGCAGGCCCATGATGACGAACTCGGCGCAGCCGATGCCGAACGATCCGGCCGTCAGGGCATACAGGGCCGCGGGCATCCGCGTGCGCGGGCCGGCGGTGGGGGAAGTGGGGGACGCAGCCATGGGAATTTCTCCGTTGGAAGCCGGCGCGGGGCCGACGGTTGGATGGCGGGGAAGGCAGCAGTGTCGGCCTTTCCCATCTTCTGAAAAACGGGCAATATCCATAATCAGTTTCAAGATTTCATTGAGAATCATGGATCGCATTGCGGACATCGGGCTGTTTCTGCGGGTTCTGGATCAGGGTTCGATCAGCGCGGCGGCGCGCAGCCTGGACATCTCGGTGGCGGTGGCCAGCCAGCGCCTGCAGCGGCTGGAACGCGACCTCGGGGTCCGGTTGCTGCATCGCACCACGCGGCGCCTGCATGCCACGCCAGAGGGCGCGGTGCTGGCGGAGCAGGGGCGGGCGCTGGTGGAAGACCTGGAGGCGCTGTCGGGGTCGCTGCGGCAGTCCGGGTCCGGTATCACGGGCACGCTGCGCGTGACCACCTCGGCATCGTTCGGCCGCCAGTACGTATCGCCGCTATTGACCGCGTTCCTGCGGCGATATCCCGGAGTCAACGTCAGCGTTCACCTGACCGATCATGTGCTGGACCTGGTCAGCAGCGGCTTCGACCTGGCGATCCGCATCGGCGCGCTGGAGGATTCCACGCTGGTGGCTCGCAAGCTCGCGGACAACCAGCGGCTGCTATGCGCGTCGCCCGATTACCTGCGCGAACACGGCTGGCCCCAGACGCCGCAGGACCTGGCCCGGCACCAGTGCCTGGTGCTGGTGGGGGCGCAGGGGCGCTCGGATGTCTGGCGATTCGACGATGGCAAGGGCGGGGAGATCGCGGTGCGGGTGCGCGGCAGGGTAGAAGCCAATACGGGCGAACTGCTGGCCGACGCGGCGCTGGCTGGGTTCGGCATCGCCATGCATTCGACCTGGCATGTATGCGACGACCTGCGGGCGGGCCGGCTGGTGCAGGTGCTGCCCGACCATCCCATCGCGGTCACCGGCATCTACGCCGTCATGCCGCAGCGCCGACTGGTGCCGCCGCGCGTGCGCGCGTTCGTGGACTACCTGGCCGAGCACTGGAGCGTGGCGCCGCCGGGCATGCCGGACTTGGGTTCGGGCCGAACCTGACCTACAGTCCCATGTTCCGGCCGTGTTTCGGAGGGAGCGGCAGACCGGCGTCGAGGGTGCCACTGGTTGCCTATTTCTTGAGCAGTCCGGTGCGATGCCGCACAGACTGGGCCCCGCCGGGGCGACATGGCAGGATATCCACAGAAACTGTGGATATCCTCAACGTGGTCCAGCCCACGTCGGCAATGTCGCGGAAAGGCTATGCTCTGGCACCAACCTCGGTCAACTGTCAGCTTCATGCCCGCTATGTGCAGGATTCCGATTGCCGCCGTGCCTGTTGTAGTCGCCCTGACCCTGCCGCTGGGGGGCTGCGTGTCATATTACCGCGTGCCGTCGGACGCGCCCTATGCCAGCGTGCGCCTGATGACCAGTACCGACGACCGGACGACGTTCAACGTGCTGGACCCTGCCCGGTGTCCGTCGCCGCGTCCGCAGGTGCTGGCCGGCATGGGCCGCCAACTGGCCTCGATGGGGCGCGACTCGACGCTGGACATGGCGGGTATTCCGCCGGAGCCGCCGTCGCGCACCCGCGAGCGCAAGGTGCTGCCCGGCAAGCGGATCTATGTCGCCGTGACGTCGTACGCCGCGCCGCCTGCCGACGAGGCGCGCTGCGCCGCCGGGGTGTCGTTCGTCCCCCAGGTCAATGGGCAATATGAAATCCGGTATAGGCGGGACGAGACCGCGACGCAATGCACGGCGCGCGTGCTGCGGCTGCAGCCCGATGCGGAAGGCGGTGCAACGGTGGTCCAGGAGCCCACGCAGCAAGGGTTCAGGGCGCTGCGGCCCGAATACCTGTGCGAGGCCGGGGCGGCCGGGAAGGCGGGGGCGGGGACGGGGACGCGCTAGATCGCACGTCCCGCGAATCGGTGGGATTCAGGCCTGTTCGATCAGGAATCGTTCGGGGCGCTTGCCCAGCCACGCCGGTGCGCGGCCACGGCCGGACCATGTCTTGCCGGTCTTCGGATCGCGATACTTGGGCGGCAGTGCTGCAGCGGCTTTGTGTGCGGCGCCGCTGCCGGCGGGGCGTCCGCGACGGCGTTTCGGGGCGATGTCTTCGACGGTCAGATCATAATCGGCCATCAGCTGGCGAATCTGTTCGATCACGCTGGCCACTTCATTGGCGCGCACTTCGCTGAGCTTTGCTTCCAGTGCTTCTTTTTCAGCCAGCAGTTGCTTGTAAGTTGGCATTTTTGGATCCCCGTTCAGATTGGCGGTGCATTGCGTACGGCTGCAATACGATCCGCATAACAAAAATATTACAAGAATTATCCGGAAAAGCACGATTCAAACGCGAATTCCAACGTGAATCGCGAAAACATTCGTCACTGTCCGGGCGTCAAAATCCGCTGCCCTGCCTTTTATCGGAATGTTCCGGAATCTATTTGGCGCCGGCGAGGCGTTTTGCCAATGGCGCCGGTTCGCATCCTAACCAGAATCGGTAATGCGAGGCAACCGCAACGGGTCGGATATTCGTGTATGCGCCAGCTGAGATCCCGACAAATCGATGTCGATTTTTTACCCAGCGAGGGCCGTTGCTTCCATTCGCCTTTCATTCCGGAGGCGGCCAGCCCCATGCATGATTGTCAGTATTGGTATTTTTGTCATGCGGGCGACTGGCCGGACGCGGATATAAAAAAAGGCCCCGGGGGAAAGTCCCGAGGGCCCTGGAAATCCACCGGTCATCCCAGGTGGAGGAGACGCGGTTGCCGGCGCCGCGGCCAATCGATGGCCTTCGATTGCTACGGCGGAATTTTTCTGATGATCCGGGAATGCTCTTGTCAGATGGCCCAGCCGCCGGCGTAGAACGCGGCAAGCGCCACCGCAATGGCCACCGTGCCGACATTGAGCTTGCGCCATTCGCCGGCAACGATGCGGCCAATGACCAGCGTGCAGAAGCCGAGCATGATGCCGGTGACGATATTGCAGGTCAGCACGATAAATACGGCGCAGACCAGGCCGGACAGCGAATCGACCATATCGTCCATATGCAGGCGCGATACGCTCGACAGCATCAGCAGGCCCACGTACATCAGCGCAGGCGCCGTGGCGTACGACGGCACCAGGCCGGCCAGCGGCGAGAAGAACATCACGGCCAGGAACAGCAGGCCGACGGTGACGGCGGCCAGGCCGGTACGCGCGCCGGCGGCTACGCCAACGGTCGATTCGATATAGGCCGCGGCCGGTGCGCCACCGAAGAACGCCGAGAAAATCGAGCTGACCGAGTCGGCGGTCAGTGCACGGCCGCCATTGTGGATGCGGCCCGTGGCGTCGAGCTGGTTGGCCTGTCCGGCAACGGCGCGGATCGTGCCGGTGGCGTCGAAGACGGCGGTCATCACCAGCGCCAGCACGCTGGGCAGCACGGCCGCCGACAGGGCGCCGCGAATGTCCATGGCGCCGATCAACGACGCGTGGCCCGGTGCGGACAGCGACGGCAGCGCGAACACGCCGGTGTATTTCACGGCCGGGTCGAACATCAGCCCCAGCGCGGAGATCGCTACGATCACCAGCAGGATGCCGCCCGGCACGCGGCGGCGTTCCAGGCCGAAGATCGCGGCCAGGCCCAGCACCGACATCATGACCGGGAATGCCGTGATGTGGCCCAGCGCCACCGGCAGTCCGGGGGCGGGGTTCTTGACCACGAGGCCCACGTCGTTGGATGCGATCAGCAGCAGGAACAGGCCGATGCCGATGCCCGCGCCGTGTGCCACGCCAGCGGGCAGGTTGCGCAGGATCCAGGAGCGCACGCCGGTGACCGAGATGGCCGTGAACACCACGCCCATCAGGAATACCGCGCCGAGCGCCACGGCGGGCGACAGCTTCTGGCCCAGCACCAGGCCGAAGGCCATGAAGGCGGTCAGCGAAATGGCGCAGCCGATGGCTATCGGCAGCCTGGCCCACAATCCCATCAGCAGCGAGCCGAATGCCGTCGTCAGGCAGACGGCCACGAATACGGCGCTGGTGTCGAAGCCGGCCTTGCCCAGCATGCCGGGCACGACGAACACGGCATAAACCATCGCCATGAAGGTGGTCACGCCGGCCAGCACTTCGCGGCGCTGGGTGCTGCCGCGCGAACTGATCTGGAAATACTGGTCGAGCTTGCCGCTGGCCTGCGGCGGCGCAGCGTCCACGTCCGTAACGGACGGATACGGCTGTTCGATCATGGTCTGTCTCCTTGCTGGGGCGCTGCGCGCGTCCGCGTACGGATCGGGCGTCAGCCTCGTCTCACGTGGTTCCGGGTGTGCGAGGGCGGAGTTGCCGCTGGCATCGGGCAAGGGGTGCGGGCGTCTCGTTCCTCGGTGTCCGGCCACTGGGGCCGGGTGCCGGTCCGATGCCTCTGACGGGCGGGATCCGGCGAGGCTCAAAGGTAGGCGAGCCATCCGCCATGTTCATCATCGGGGCCACATGCGGAACATGCCGTCGCCTGAATAACCACGGCCCGGCGGTGCCTGGAACGGCTCAGGGATTTCCCTCAATGGCCGACGCTGGCCGCCCCGGTGCCTTGAAATGCCGCGCGGAGGCCACCGATGCGTCACACCCGGCGTCGGTGGCACATGTCGGGCTAAAGGTCACGGCAGGGCCGCCGATAGCCCCTTGGCAACACCCACATCCACACATACCGAGCCGAAGCGGAGCCACAGCATGACCAGCGCGATGAGAGACATCGACGAGCGCACCAACCTGACCAACAACAACCAGTTCGAGTTGCTGTTGTTCCGACTTGGCGATGCGACGCATAGCGGACAGTCCGAACTGTTCGGCATCAACGTTTTCAAGGTCCGGGAAATCCTGGTCATGCCGCCGGTCACCACGGTGGTGGGCGCCGAGCCGTCGATCCTGGGCATGGCCGATATCCGCGGCCAGGTGATTCCGGTCATCGACCTGCCGCGTCTGCTGGAATGCACCCCGAAGTCGGGCCTGAACATCATGCTGGTGACCGAGTACGCACGTTCGACGCAGGGCTTTGCGGTCGAGGCCGTCGAAGAGATCGTACGACTGGACTGGAGCCAGGTGATTTCGGCCGAGAACAGCGTCAAGGGCGGGCTGGTGACCAGCATCGCCAAGCTCGATGTCGGCGGCGACAACCCGCGCCTGGTGCAGGTGCTGGACGTCGAGCAGATCCTGCGCGACGTCCTGCCGACCCGCCAGCCAGACGTCGATCCCGCCACGGTGGGCCCGCAGCTGAACCTGCGGCCGGGCAGCAAGATCCTGTGCGCGGACGACTCGGCGCTGGCGCGCGGGCTGATCGAGAACGGCCTCAAGGCCATGGGCGTGCAGGTGGTGATGACCAAGACCGGTCAGGAAGCCTGGGAGATGCTGGGCCAGATCGCCGAACTGACGGCCAGCCAGGGCCGGCCGATCCGCGACGAAGTGGCGCTGGTGCTGACCGACCTGGAAATGCCGGAGATGGACGGCTTCACGCTGACGCGCAAGATCAAGGCCGATGCAAGGCTGAAGTCGCTGCCCGTGATCATCCATTCGTCGCTGTCGGGCGAGGCCAGCGAAGAGCACGTGCGCAAGGTGGGCGCCGACGCCTATGTGTCGAAGTTCCTGGCCAAGGACCTGGCCGATACGATCCGCGGCGTGCTGGCGCGGCATCCGTAAGCGAATAATCGGGAATAAACGGAAATAATCGGAAGTACCGAAGCCGGAAGTACTGACGCCCGCAGTGGCGGAAACCCGCGCCCCTCTCCCGTCATGCGGGCGAGGGGCGCGTCGTTTTGGTGTCCGGCGGGCGCCCTGCATAAATCGCCGCCGAAGGCAATAAAACCCCCGCAACGGCGTTTGCCCAAAAAAAAGGCAGTCCAGCTCATCTCAAGGCTGGCGCGGGTTTGCGGGCTGTCAAGAGGGCGATTATCCACGCAACCTGTGGATAGTTCCACAGGCCAGATGGACTAACTCAAACAGGTATACCGCACCATTGGCTCATCCAGTCGAGTTACCCCGGCCGTGGGTTACTTCGGCTGGGCCACCGTACGCAGGTACGGCTTGAGCGTCTTGAATCCGTCCGGATATTTCTTCTTTGCGTCCTCGTCGGAAACCGAAGTCGGGATAATCACGTCGTCGCCCGGTTTCCAGTTCACGGGCGTGGCCACCGTGTGCTTGGCGTTGAGCTGCAGAGAATCGAGCAGGCGCAGCACCTCGTCGAAATTGCGGCCGGCGCTCATCGGATAGACCAGCATGGCCTTGATCTTCTTGTCCGGGCCGATCCAGAACACCGAGCGGATCGTGGCGTTGTCCACGGCGGTGCGCGGGCCGCCGCCGCTGGCCTCGGGATGGATCATGTCGTAGAGCTTGGCCACGGTCAGGTCGGGGTCGCCGATCATCGGGTAGTTGACGGCGGTGCCCTGCGTTTCCTCGATGTCCTTGGCCCAGCGCGAATGGTCGCCCACGGGGTCGATCGACAGGCCGATGATCTTCGTATTGCGCTTGTCGAATTCGGGCTTCAGCTTGGCCATGTAGCCCAGCTCGGTGGTGCAGACCGGCGTGAAGTCCTTGGGGTGCGAAAACAGGATGGCCCAGCTGTCGCCGATCCATTCGTGGAAGTTGATCTTGCCCTCGGTGGTCTCTGCGGTGAAGTCCGGGGCGGTCTCGCCAATGCGGATGGCCATGGTCAGGCTCCTTCAGGGTGGTATGCAGTTGTCGGATGGATGTCCGGCACGCGCGGCAGTCGCCATGGCCGGGGCTATCCAGTATAGGAAGCGCGGCGCGCGAATGCCCTCGTTCCGGTGGCGGAATTTTCCCGGTAACGCGTGCGTCACTCCCTAGTCCGGGCGCTCCAGGTCGGTGATGACCGCGCGCAGGAAGCGCGCCGCCTCGCCGCCGGTGACCACGCGGTGATCGAACGTCAGCGACAGCGGCAACACGCGATGCACGGCTGGCTGGCCGCCGGCGGCCACCACTTCGTCGCGGATGCGCCCGGCACCGAGGATAGCCACCGTGGGTGGCACCACGATCGGGGCCGCATAGCGGCCGGCGATCATGCCGAAGTTCGACAGCGTGATGGTATTGCCGCGCATTTCCTCGGGGGCGATGGTACGGGCCTTGATGTCGGCCCGCATCCGGTCGAGCCCGTTGCGCAGGTCGGCCGGATCGCGCTTGCCCACATTGCGCAGCACCGGTACGAACAGCCCTTCCGGCAGGTCTGCCGCAATGCCCACGTCGATGCGTTCCAGCAGATGGCGGCGGCCGGTACGGCCCTCGTACCAGGCGTTGAGCGCGGGCTCGGCGCGTACGCCGGCCACCAGCGCCCGCACCAGGCGGATCGTGATGTCATGCCCGCTGGCCGTGCTGCCCACGGTCTGCCATGCGTGCAGATCGGCGTCGTCCATGACGGTGGCCGCGGCCACCTCGCTCTGCGCGCGCGCCATGTTCTGGGCCATGGCGCGCCGCACGCCTCGTACCACTTCGGCCGGCCCGACCTCGGCCAGCGTGGTGGCCACCCGCTGCACGTCGGTGGCGGTAATCACCCCGTCGCGGCCCGAAGGCGTCACCATGGCCAGATCCACTGCCAGCTTGCGCGCCAGTGCGCGCACCGCAGGCGTCGCCTTGAGGCCGTGGCCGCCCACGATGCCGGCGGCGCCCACGCGCGTTTCGCTTTCGCGCACCACGTGCGTGCCCACCTCGACATTGCCCACCACGGTGCCCGCATCGTCGGCCGCGCCCACGCCTTCAAAGCCCACCAGCGGGGCGCCCAGGTGGACGATGTCGCCGGGCTGCGCGTACAGCCTGGCCACCTGGCCGCCGAACGGCGACGGAATCTCGACGATGGCCTTGGCGGTTTCCACCGACAGCAGCGGCTGGTCGGCCTGCACGGTGTCGCCGGGCTGGACGTGCCACGTCACGATCTCGGCTTCCTGCAGGCCTTCGCCCAGGTCGGGCAGCTTGAAGATCCGCATCGTTGTCTCCTGGTTGGCAGTGCCTAGCCGGCGTCCAGTGCGCGCCGTGCCGCGTCCACGATCTGCGCCACCGACGGCAGGTAGCTGTGCTCCAGCCGTGCCAGTGGCACCACGGTGTCGTAGCCGGTCACGCGCTGTACCGGCGCGCTGAGCGTATAGAGCCCGGCATCGGCCAGGTTCGCCGCGATCTCGGCGCCGACGCCGGCCGTGCGCGGCGCCTCGTGCACGATCACGCAGCGGCCGCTTTGCGCCACCGATTCCAGGATCGTCTCCATGTCCAGCGGCTTGAGCGTGGCCACGTCGATCACGGCGGCAGCGATGCCTTCGTCGGCCAATAGGTCGGCGGCGGCCAGCGTTTCCTGGACCATTGCGCCCCAGCTGACCAGCGTGATGTCGGAGCCGTCGCGCAGCGTGAAGCAGGCATCGAGCGGCAGCGCGTCGCCGGTGTCCTCCACCTCCTGCCGGAACAGGCGATAGAGCCGGGTGGGCTCGAAGAAGATCACCGGGTCGGGGTCGCGGATCGCGGCCAGCAACAGGCCGTAGGCGCGGGCCGGCGACGACGGCATGACCACGCGCAGGCCCGGGATATGCGCGAACAGTGCCTCCGGGCTTTCGGAGTGGTGCTCGGGCGCGTGGATGCCGGCGCCGCTGGGCGCGCGCACCACCAGCGGGCAGCTGAGCCGGCCGCGCGTGCGGTGCCGCAGGTGGCCGGCGTGATTCAGGATGTTGTCGATGGCCGGATAGATGAAGCCCGCGAACTGGATCTCCGCCACGGGCTTGAGGCCCATCGCCGCCATGCCGATGGCCGCGCCGACGATGCCGCCTTCGGCCAGCGGCGTGTCGATGACGCGCGCGTCGCCAAAACGCTGCTGCAGCCCAACCGTCGAGCGGAACACGCCGCCATTGACGCCGATGTCCTCGCCCAGCAGCACCACGTCGGGGTCGTGTTCCAGCGCGTGCGCCAGCGCCAGGTTGACCGCTTCCACCATATGCAGTTCAGCCATGATGGGTCTCCCGGTCCTGTGCGGCGTAGCGTTGCGCGGTGTCGAGCTGGTCGGCCATCGCGGCCGGCAGCGTCTCGTAGAGGCAATCGAACATCGCCGAGACGTCGGGGTGGGGCAGTTGCAGGTAGGCTTCCACGGCGGCGGCCACGGCCTGCTGGCACTCGCGGACCAGCGCCTCTTCGTGTCCGGCATCCCAGGCACCCACGCTGGCCAGGTAGTCCCGCATCCGCTTGACGGGTTCGTGCAGCCAGGCGTCCTTGACCGTGGCGTCGTCGCGATAGCGCGAGGCATCGTCGGCCGTGGTGTGATCGCCCAGCCGGTATGTGACGGCCTCGATCAGCGCCGGGCCGGCCCCGTCGCGTGCCCGTTCGATGGCGTCGCCCACGCGTTCGCGCACGGCAATCACGTCGTTGCCGTCCACCTGCTCTCCCGGGATGCCTGCCGCAATGGCCTTCTGCGCCAACGTGGCCGCCGCCGTCTGTTTGGCCCGCGGCATCGAGATGGCCCACTGGTTGTTGTTGATGACGATGACCAGCGGCACCTGCCACGCGCCGGCCATGTTCATGCCTTCGTAGAACGCCCCGTTAGACGTGCCGCCGTCGCCGATGATGCAGACTGCCACGCGCGGCTGCCGGCGCAGCTTGAACGCATACGCCACGCCGGCCGCGTGCCCGACCTGGGTGCCGATCGGCACGCAATTGCCGAAGTCGTGCGGCACCGCCGCAAATTCGCTGCCCCGTTCGTCGCCGCCCCAGTACAGCAGGCTCTCCGTCATCGTGACGCCTCGCACAAATTGGGCGGCATGGTCGCGGTAGGACGGGATCAGTACGTCGTCTGGCCGCATGGCCGTGGCCACGCCCACGCCGATGGCTTCCTGGCCCAGCGCCGACGCGAACGTACCGATCTGGCCGGTGCGCTGCATGGCGACGGCCTTGAGGTCGAACTGCCGGGTGAGCACCATGGCGCGATACAGCGGCAGCAGGGCGGCCGGGTCGCGGGCGAAGACGGGAAGGTCCCGGGCGGGCGCGCCCTCGGGAGACAGGTAACGCGTAAAGCCGATGTCAAAGCGCGCAACAGTGCCCATGTGGTGGTCCCCTTGTGGTTCGCTGTGTCCTGTGCGGCGCAGCATCTTGTGGACGCTGCTGCCTTCGACTATAGGGCACGGAACAGGGGATGGGGCGTGCGGTGGCGCACCGCAGGACGCCCCGCGGGTTCAACCGCTCCCGTGGCGGGCGCGGTCAGGCATCGGGCGTGGTCACGCCGGCCTCCACACTGGCGACGCGGCCACAGTGACCTTGCGCGGCAGGATGGCCTGGCCGGCGAAGGCGTCGGCGATGCGCTGCTGCTCGTCGAGCGCAGCGCCGTCCACGGGCTGTACCTGATAGGTGCGCCGTGCGTTGGCGGCTTCGACGGTGGCGGCGTCCAGGCCGATCAACGGGGCGTGCCATGCGGCGGCCTCGGCGGGGTTGGCCTTGATCCATTCGCCGGCGCGCCGCAGCTCGCCGTAGACCGTGGCCAGCACGTCGGGCCGGCGCTTTGCATAGGGCGTGGCGGCCAGGTAGAAGCGCCGGTAGCTCGACAGCTTCACGCCGTCGCGCAGGATGCGCGCGTTGGCCTGGCGCTGCACGGCCGCCAGGAACGGATCCCAGATCACCCAGGCGGCTACGCTGCCGCGCTCGAACGCTGCGCGGGCATCGGCCGGTGTCAGATACGCGGGTTCGATGTCGCGCATCGACAGACCTGCCTCGTTCAGGGCCTCCAGCAGCAGGTAGTGCGCGCCGGCACCCTTCGAGAACGCGACGCGCTGCCCCTTGAGCTGGGCCACCGACCGGATCGACGAGTCGCTGCGCACCACGATGGCCTGCGCCGTGGGCGATGGCGATTCGATGGCGTAGTACGTCATGCTGGCCCCGGCGGCGAGTGCGAACGGCGGCACGGCATCGGCCACGTCGGCGGTCAGGTCGAGGTTGCCCACATTGAGCGATTCCAGCAGCGGCAGCCCCGATGTGAATTCGTGCCACTGCACGCTGACCTTGCGCGGCGCCAGCGCCTGTTCCAGAACCTGCCGCGACTTCAGCCAGATCATCAGCGTCGACGACTTCTGGTAGCCGATACGCAGCGTCTCGGGCGTGTCGGCGGCCAGCGCCGCCGTGGACGAGATGGCGGGCGCGACGACGGCGCCCAGGCCGGCCATGCTGGCCAGCACGATGCGCCGACGGGTGGTGTTGGGGGATGACATCGCGGCATTCCTTCGAAGAAGCAATCGGTCAGCGTACGGAACGCGACGTGGCACGGGAACGAAGGAAAGCGCGCTTGCTTATGCGCCGGGCGTACTACGACGGGTCATATGCGCTGGCCGCATAACGGCGCGCGATTTGATTCGTTGTGTGCGGCGTCGTGGCTCCCTAGAGTGCAAGGCTTGTGCTTCCCCCAAGGCCAGGAATTGCCATGACGATTGCCGACGTAGATACCGTGCAGGATTTCGAGATCCGCCCGCTGGGTGCCGCCCTCGGCGCGGAAGTGATCGGGCTCGACCTCGATCAGCCGCTTTCAGCCGACGACTTCCGGCGCATCCATCGCGCCCACCTGGATCACCACGTGGTGGTGTTTCGCGACCAGCGCATCACGCCGGCCCAGCAGATCGCATTCAGCCGCCGCTTTGGCCCGCTGCAGATCCATGTGCTGCACCAGTTCCAGCTGGCCGATCACCCCGAGATCCTGATCGTGTCCAACGTGCTGAAGGACGGCAAGCCGATCGGGCTGGGCGACGCAGGCCACTTCTGGCATTCCGACCTGTCGTACAAGGAAACGCCGAGCCTGGGCTCGCTGCTCCATGCCATCGAACTGCCGGCCGAAGGCGGCGACACGCTCTTCGCCAACATGCACGCCGCATACGATGGCCTGCCGGCGGCACTGAAGCAGAAGATCGAGGGGCTGACCGCCGAACACACCTACCTGGCGCGCTACGCCGAGCTGCAGAAGCGCAGCCCGTGGCGGCCCAACCTGACGCCCGAGCAGATCGCACAGGTCGAGCCCGTGGTGCATCCGGTGGTGCGCACCCATCCGGAGACCGGGCGCCGCGCGCTGTTCGTCAGCGAGCATTTCACGACGAAGATCGTCGGCCTGCCCGACGACGAAAGCCGTGCGCTGCTCGATGAACTGTTCGCGCACAGCGTGCGGCCCGAGTACGTCTACCGCCACCAGTGGCGCGAGCACGACCTGGTGTTCTGGGACAACCGCTCGCTGCTGCACCTGGCGGCCGGCACGCCCGACCACCTGCGCCGCGTGATGTTCCGTACCACCATCGAAGGCGATACGCCGTTCTGAGCCTCTCCCAAAATCAATTCAAGCGTCCCCGGAGCATTTCGCATGTCAGTATTTTCGTTCGCCGCCCCCATCGCCCGCCGTGCCACGCTGGCCGTCCTGACCGCCGGCCTGGCATTGACGGGCACCGCACACGCGGAGGGCAGGATCCGCATTGCCGAGCAGTTCGGCGTGGTCTACCTGCTGCTGAACGTGGCGCGTGACCAGCAGCTGATCGAAAAGCACGGCAAGCAGCAGGGTGTCGACGTCAAGGTGGAATGGACGCAGTTGTCGGGCGGATCGGCCGTGAACGACGCGCTCCTGTCGGGCGCCATCGATATCGCCGGTGCCGGCGTCGGCCCGCTGCTGACGCTGTGGGATCGCACGCACGGCCGCCAGAACGTGAAGGGCGTGGCGTCGCTGGGCAATTTTCCGTACTACCTGGTTTCGAACAATCCCAAGGTGAAGTCGATCGCGGACTTCTCGGACAAGGACCGCATCGCGCTGCCGGCGGTGACCGTATCGGTACAGTCGCGCGTGCTGCAGCTGGCTGCCGCCAAGCAGTGGGGCGACAAGGAATTCAACCGCCTGGACAAATGGACCGTGGCCGTGCCGCACCCCGATGCCGCCGCGGCGATCATCGCGGGCGGCACCGAGATCACCGGCCACTTCGGCAATCCGCCGTTCCAGGAACAGGAACTGGCCGGCAACCCGAACGCGCGCATCGTGCTGAGCTCGTACGACGTGCTCGGCGGGCCCAGCTCGGCCACGGTGCTGTACGCCACCGAGAAATTCCGCAACGAGAATCCCAAGACATATCGCGCGTTTGTCGATGCGCTGGGCGAGGCCGCCGCGTTCGCGACGAAGAACCCCGAGGCAGCCGCCGACCTCTACATCCGGGTGAACAAGGCCAAGATCGATCGCGCGCTGCTGGTGAAGATCCTCAAGAATCCGCAGGTGCAGTTCAAGGTCACGCCGCAGAACACCTATCCGCTGGCCGATTTCATGCACCGCGTGGGCGCCATCAAGAACCGCCCGGCGTCCTGGCAGGACTACTTCTTCCAGGATCCGGCCACCGCGCAGGGGAGCTGACATGGCAGAAGGCAATCACGGCAATCACGGCAACCCGCACCTGCGCGTGGTGCCTCATCCGCAGCCGCTGCTGCAGGTGGATGGCGTGTCGCTGGAATACCGCACGCCGACGCGCGTGGTGCGAGCCACGCACCGCGTGAGCTTCGACGTGCATGCGTCGGACCGCTTCGTGCTGCTGGGGCCGTCCGGTTGCGGCAAGTCGACGCTGCTCAAGGCCGTGGCGGGCTTCGTGCCGCCCGCCGAGGGCGAGATCCGGCTCGAAGGGCAGCGCGTGCAGGCGCCAGGGCCGGACCGCATCGTCGTGTTCCAGGAGTTCGACCAGTTGCCGCCGTGGAAGACGGTCAGGCAGAACGTGATGTTTCCGCTGCGCCAGGCGCGCGGCCTGTCGAAGGCCGAGGCCAGCGACGTGGCCATGCATTTCCTGGACAAGGTTGGCCTGGCGGCGTTTGCCGATGCCTATCCGCACACGCTGTCTGGCGGCATGAAGCAGCGCGTGGCGATTGCCCGCGCGTTGGCCACGCGGCCCAAGGTGCTGCTGATGGACGAACCGTTCGCCGCGCTGGACGCGCTGACGCGCCGGCGCATGCAGGAAGAATTGCTGGCGCTGTGGGACGAGGCCGCGTTCACGCTGCTGTTCGTGACCCATTCGATCGAAGAGGCGCTGGTGGTGGGCAGCCGCATCCTGCTGCTGTCGCCCCATCCGGGCCGCGTGCGCGCCGAGCTGAACAGCCACCAGTTTTCGCTGGCCAGCCAGGGCAGCGCCGAATTCCAGCAGGCTGCCCAACGCATCCACGCGATGCTGTTCGACACGCCGGCCGAGGCCGGTTCGGCCTCCGGCCGCGCCCGCCACGCCGCCACGCACTAACGTTCCCCCCGCCAGATCATGTCGACGATCCTCCCCACCCTGCGCCCCGAATACGAGCGCGTACTCGAACCCTTCACGGCCGTGCCGCTGTCCCGTGCGCTGCCGTGGTACCGGCAACTGTGGCAGCAGGGCTGGCTGCGCAAGGCCCTGATCCTGCTGGTGCTGGCCCTCGCCTGGGAGGTCATCGCCCGCGTGCAGGACAACGACCTGCTGCTGCCGACCTTCCTGGCTACCGCGCGCGCGTTCGTGGCGGCCATCGCCAGCGGCGAACTGCCGGGCAAGGCCGTGGTGTCGCTGTCGATCCTGTTGCAGGGCTACGCGGCGGGCATCGTGCTGGCGTTCGCGCTGACCACCGTGGCGGTGTCGACGCGCATCGGGCGCGATCTGCTCGATACGCTGACGGCCATGTTCAACCCGCTGCCTGCCATCGCGCTGCTGCCGCTGGCGCTGCTGTGGTTCGGGCTGGGCACCGGCAGCCTGGTGTTCGTGCTGATCCATTCGGTGCTGTGGCCGCTGGCGCTGAATACCTACGCGGGGTTTCGCGGCGTGCCCGAAACGCTGCGCATGGCGGGCCGCAACTATGGGCTGCACGGCCTGCGCTACGTGGTGCTGATCCTGGTGCCGGCGGCGCTGCCGGCCATCCTGTCGGGCCTCAAGATCGGCTGGGCGTTTGCCTGGCGCACGCTGATCGCGGCCGAACTGGTGTTTGGCGCGTCGTCGGGCAAGGGCGGGCTGGGCTGGTACATTTTCCAGAACCGCAACGAGCTTTACACCGACCGCGTCTTCGCCGGGCTGGCCACGGTGATCCTGATCGGACTGGCTGTGGAAGGGCTGGTTTTCACCACGCTGGAACGCCTGACCGTACGCCGCTGGGGCCTGCAGCACTGAAAGAAGCCGTGCCGCCTGCGGCGGTGCGACTTGTCGATGTCGCGCCGCCGGCGTATCGTGCGGGGTCATGACGACAATCCATCATGCCGCCGCCCAGGGCTTCTCGTCCCAGGCCGATACCTACGCCCGCGGGCGTCCCGAATATCCCGCCGAACTCGGCGCCTGGCTGCGCGACACGCTGGGGCTGGCACCCGGCAAGACCGTGGTTGACCTGGGCGCCGGCACGGGCAAGTTCACCCGCCTGCTGGTGCCCACCGGCGCCAGCGTCATTGCCGTGGAACCCGTCGATGCGATGCGCGCCCAGCTTTCGGGCAAGTTGCCGGAGGTGCGCGCCGTGCAGGGCAGCGCGGAATCGATGCCGCTGCCCGATGCCAGCGTGGACGCCGTGGTCTGCGCGCAGGCCTTTCACTGGTTTGCCAACTCCGCCGCCATGCGCGAAATCGGCCGTGTGCTGAAGCCGGGCGGCCGGCTCGGGCTGGTCTGGAATGTGCGCGACGAATCGGTGGGCTGGGTGGCCCGGCTGACCGAAATCATGACGCCCTACGAGGGCGATGCGCCGCGCTTCTACAAGGGCGACTGGAAGAAGGTCTTCCCGGCCGATGGTTTCGGGCCGCTTGGCCTGACGCGGTTTCCCTACACGCATACCGGCGCGCCGGAGCAGGTGATTGTCGACCGCGTGATGTCGGTCAGCTTTATCGCGTCGCTGCCGCAGCCGGAGCAGGACGCCGTGCGCGCGCGTCTGCATGCGGTGATCGGCGGCGATCCGGCGCTGCAGGGCCGCGACGAGGTGTCGTTTCCCTACAGTACCGAAGCCTATTGCTGCGAACGGCTGTAATCAGGTGGCCGGGGCGAACTGGTCGCGATACCGCGCGGCCAGCAACTGGCTCAGCACCAGCGCCAGCACGGCGCTGAGCGCGGCAAACAGGTAGACGCCCGGGTAGTCGCCCTGCGCGGCGATAAAGCCGGCCACCGGGCCCGTCAGGCCCAGCGCGAAATCGAGGAACAGCGCATAGGCGCCCAATGCCGAGCCGCGATTGGTGGCCGGCACGCGCTTGACCGCTTCCATGCCCAGCGCGGGGAACACCAGCGAAAAACCGAAGCCCACCACGGCCGCGCCCGCCAGCGCCTGCCAGGGCGCGTGGGCCATCCAGATGATGCCCAGGCCGGCGGCTTCCACGGCAAACGACACCAGCGCCACGGCATAGCCGCCGAACCGCGCGATGGCGTCCGCCATTACCAGGCGGGTCAGCACGAAGCAGATGCCCAGCGCCGTCAGCGCTAGCGCCGCGTGATCCCAGCCCTTGCTGCTGTAGTAGAGCGTGATGAACGCCGTGATCACGCCAAAGCCAACCGACCCCAGCGCCAGGCACAGGCCGAACGGCGTCATGGCGCGGAAGACGCGGCGGAACGGCAGGCGGTCTCCCTTGAGCACCGGCACCGGCGGGCGGCGTCGCGCCAGCAGCAGCGCCGCGCCGGCAATCAGCGTGGTGACCACGCCAATCGTACCCAGGCCGCCCCATTTGGCCAGCACCACGCCCACCGGCGCGCCGACGGCCAGTGCGCCATAGGTGGTGATGCCGTTCCACGAGATCACCTTGGCGGTGTGCCGCGCGCCGGCGCTGCCAATACCCCAGGCGATGGTCCCCGTGGTGACCAGGCTTTCGCCCGCGCCCAGCATCAGACGTCCCGCCAGCAGCCAGGCCAGCCCCAGCCAGTCGCTCCCCGCGAACAGCGACGCCACCAGCGTCAGCACGCCGCTGCCCGTGACCAGCGCCAGCCCGGTCAGCACCGAGCGCTTCGGGCCTTGCGTGTCGCACAGCGTGCCGGCCCAGGGACGGCTCATCAGCGTGGCCAGGTACTGGATGCTGACCGCCAGGCCAGCCAGGACGGCGCTATAGCCCAGGTCGCCGTGGACGAAACCCGGCACCACGGCAATCGGCAGGCCGACTGCCAGATAGGCGATGAAGTTGAAGAAGACGACGGCAAGAATGCGGCGGGTCACATTGCCGGCGGCGGGTTCACCGTGCGGTGGTGTGACCGAGGAATGGCTCGGGGCGGACATGGGTGATTCAGGAGGCGCGGGTTGGCCGGGCTCCGGCTCGTCTGGTACGACGACCTAGGGAAAACCCGGAAGGCGTCATCATACCGGCATTGCCGAAATCGCGCCGGGTATTGAGGCGCACTTATGGTCGCATTGACAACACCCGGGCCGTTCTATACGGTGGACGCCCGTTCCAATTGCCTGTCCCGCCTGCCTGCCCATGCCACGCAAAGCCGCCCAGCTGTCCGAAGCCGACAAGAACGCCGCCGATGGCGGTGCGATTGCCGTCGACCGGGCGCTCTTCGTGCTATCGGTCTTCCGCGAGGGCGACACGTCGCTGGGCCTGGCCGAACTGGCCCAGCGCAGCGGCCTGTACAAGAGCACGCTGCTGCGGCTGCTGGCTTCGCTGGAACATGCCCGGCTGATCCAGCGGCTGCCCGACGGCCGCTATGCGCTGGGCCCCGAAGTGGCACGGCTCAACGCGGTCTACGCGGCGTCGTTCTCGCTGGAGGGAGTGGTGATGCCGGCCCTGCGCGAACTGGTGCGCGTGACCCGGGAATCGGCCGCGTTCCACGTCGAGCAGGGCGAGCACCGCCTGTGCCTGTATCGCGTGGATTCGCCGCAGCCGGTGCGCGACCATATCCGCGCCGGCGACCTGCTGCCGCGCAACCGGGGCTCGGGTGGACGCGTGCTGCGGGCCTTTGCCGGGGCGCGCGGCGAGATCTACCAGCGGATCCGCGACGAAGGCGTGGTCGCGATGGTGGGCGACCGCAGCCCCGATATCGCCGGCGTGTCCTCGCCGGTGTTCGGCCCCGGTGGCGAACTGAAGGGGGCCCTGACGCTGACCTGCCCGACGCCGCGCTTCAGCGAGGCCTTCCGCGAGCAGGTGCTGGACGCCGCCCGCGCGTTGACGCTGGCACTGGGCGGCACCTTTCCCGAAGTCAGGCCGGCCAGCGCCGGATCGTCGACGACCGCCCCGCCGCAGGACGACTGAGCATTCCGCCCAGCGGGTGTCCGCACAGTGCAAACCATTGCAAAAATGCGACGGGTACCCGGCTTGCCGGGGGTGCGCCGCAGCCAGTGTGCGGGCTATGATGCGTCCTTTCGCCGGTCGCTTCGCATCCCGTCACGGCGTTTCAATCCACCGTTTCTCACGTCGGGACACCCAACAAGGGTTAACGTGGATAACGGCAGCCGCCCCCGGTAGCTTTAAGAGGAAACGGATTCCCGTGCACCTGGCTCAGCAGACGATTCTGGTCGTCATGATGGTGGTGTTCTCCAGCACGCTGGTCATGGCCGCGGGGCTGGTTCTGGCGCTGCGCGCCAGCGAGGCAGGGCGCCTGTGGGCCGTTGGGCATGTCGTGGCATCGGGCGCCGGCCTGGTGGTGGCCGCCAGCGTCGCCGGCGATTCGCTGCAGCTGTCGGCGCTGGGCGCCGGGGCCTATCTGATCGGCCGGCTGACCATCTACCGTGGCGTGCGCGCCTATTACGGGCTGGCGGACCGTGCGCTGCCGTTGCGCATCATCGGTCTGGTCACGCTGGTGCTGCTGGTGCTGATGTCCGGCCTGTCGGACGGGCGCCTGCTGCTGCACGGCGTGGCGTACGGCATGCTGGCCATGATCTCGTTCAGTACCATCGTCACGATGCTGCGCAGCCGGCGCGGCCGGACCAGCATCGGCGGGCCGCTGGTGCTGGCGTCGCACCTCGTGCTGCTTGGCTCGCAGGTGGCGGCGCTCAGCTACGGCGCTGCGTTCAAGGGGCTGGCCATCACGCCGTTCTTCCTGCAGACCAGTGCGTCGATCTGGCCACTGGCGCCGCTGGTGGCCGTGCTGCTTGGCCTGTTCGGCTTCAGCCTGATGGCGATGGAACAGATCATCGCCCGCAACGAAAGCGGCGCGCGCCTGGATGCGCTGACTGGCTTGCTCAATCGCGGCGCGCTGGACATGACCGCCATGGGCCTGGTGGCGCGCTGGCAGCGCGACGGCGACCCGCTGTCGTGCCTGGTGATCGACGTCGACCATTTCAAGCGTGTCAACGACCGGCACGGCCACCACGCCGGCGACCAGGTGCTGCGCGACATCGCCGCCGCGCTCGACAACTCGCGGCGCGCGTCGGACATTGCCGCGCGCTACGGCGGCGAGGAATTCTGCATCCTCTGCCCGCATACCGACGAGCATCAGGCCACCGCGCTGGCCAACCGTATCCTGCGCAAGGTCAGGGCGATTGCCTTGCCCGACGGCGACGGCCCCGGCTGCGGCCATGCCAGCGTCAGCATCGGCGTGGCGCAGCTGCACGGCGGACCATCGGGCCGCGACGGCCTGTGGCGCAGTCTGTTCGCCGAAGCGGACCGTGCGCTCTACATGGCCAAGCAGCGCGGCCGCGACCAGTTCGTGCTGGCATCCAGCATGCGGCCCGACTGCGAGCCGGAGCCCGCGGTCCAGGCCGAGCAGGACTGCGTCACCGCGGCGTGATGGCGGCCTGACACCACTCCGACTCCGGACGTCGCCGGCCCGGCAGCCGCCGGGATATTGCGATAAGCTTGCCCGCAATGCCGCGAGCATCTTTATCCCATCCCACAAGAACACGGAGACGTGCGTGACCGATTATCACTATGGCGTGGCGAACCCCGCCGACATTGCGGGCATGACTGGCAAGGCTGTGCTGGAGGCCATCGTCGAAGGCCGGCTGCCGCAGCCGCCGATCGGCCAGGCGCTAGGTTTCTGGCTGGTCGAAGTGGGCGACGGTTTTGCCGCGTTCGAGGGCGATCCGGGCGCGCATCTGCTCAATCCGATGGGCACCGTGCATGGCGGCTGGGCGCTGACGCTCATCGATAGCGCCACCGGATGCGCGGCCAATTCCGTATTGCCTGCCGGCACCGGCTACACCACCGTGGAAACCCGGGGCAATTTCTCGCGCGCCATCAAGCCCGATACCGGGCGGGTGCGTGCCGAAGGGCGGGTCATCACGCAGGGCCGCCAGATCATCACCGCGGACTGCCGCGTGACCGATACCTCGGGACGCGTGCTGGCGCACGGCACATCCACGCTGCTGGTGCTGCAGCCGCGATAGCGGACCGGTGGCGGTCTGACGCTACAGCACGCGCCCGAACCACCATAGCGACAGCAGCCCCGCGCAGGTTGCCAGCAAGGCGCCCAGCGCGGCAAAGAACGCGGTGACCTCGATCTGGTCGCGCTTGCCATGGGCCAGCCGCGCGTTGATGGCGCGGTACACGGTCTTGAGCCGCGATGCATCTTCGAGCCGGAAGTATTCGGCACCGGTAGCGTCGGCCACCTGCTTCAGCACCTGTTCGTCGAGCTTGACGCGGGCCGACATGCCGTCGGCCTTCAGCACCACGCCTTCGACCGTGCCCACGCCCACGGTGTAGACGCGCACGCCGTGGGCGGCGGCCAGCTGGGCGGCCTGCAGTGCGGCCGGGCCGGCATTGCTCTCGCCGTCGGAGAACAGCACGATCGCACCGGCCGCATAGGAGCCGGGTGCGACGGCCTCGTCCGTATCGCCCGGCGTCGATTTCGGAATGGGTCCGTCCTCGTTCATCAGCCGCGCCGCTTCTTCCGTCAGTTGCGGCATCAGCGTCGTCAGCGCGATCAGCAGCCCGTTGCCCAGCGCCGTGCCGCCCTGTGGCTGCAGCTTGTCGATGGCGGCGGCCACATCTTCCTTGCGTCGGCTGGGCGCCTGCGCCACGGCCGCTGTGCCGGCCATCGCCACCACGCCCGTACTGACCCCGGACGGCTGCGCATCGAGCAGCACCTTGGCCGCACCCTGCGCGGCGCGCAGGCGGCTGGGCTTGACGTCCTGCGCGCGCATGCTGCCGGACAGGTCGATCACCAGCACCACCGTCTCGATCCGTGATGGCAGCACCATCACCGCCTGAGGGCGCGCGATGGCCACCACCAGTGCGGCCAGCGCCAGCAGCGCGAACACGGGCGCCACATGGCGGCGCCAGTTGGCCGGAGCCTTGCCGGCGGTGTTCGCCGCGCCTGCCATGCCCGCGACGCGCAAGGCCGGATATCGCGCGGCGGCGCGGCGCCGGCGCGCATCGAGCCACAGGTAGCCCGCGCCCAGCAGCAGCACGAGCGCCAGCAGCCACAGCATGGCGGGCCACAGGAAGCTCAGCACCGGCAGCCGGTTCAGCGCCTCGATCATGCGATGCCCCTGGTGGCGTCGCGCACGGTGCCAAGCCGGCGGCTGCGCTGGCGCGCGAACTGCAGCAGCGCCAGGTCCAGGCGGGTGTCGGTGGACAAGGTCAGGCAATCCACGCCGGCACGGGTGAAGCCCAGGCGCAGTTCGGCCTCGCGTGCCTCGGCGATGGCCGCGAAACGCTTGCGAAAGCCCTTGTCGTGGGTATCCACCACCATCTGCTCGCCGGTTTCGGCGTCCTGCATCACCACCACGCCCAGGTCGGGCAGCGCCAGCTCCAGAGGATCGACGAGCCGCACGGCGACCACTTCGTGGCGCCGCGCCAGCATCGCCAGCGAAGCCTGCCAGCCGGGCGCGCTGATGAAGTCGGAGACGACGAACATCACCGAACGGCGCTTTGCGACGGAGCGCGCACGCTCCAGCAGATCGCGCAGGCGGGTGTCGCCCGGCGATGCGGCGGGCGTGGTGTGCATGCGGTCCAGCAGATGCATCAGATGGCGGCGACCGGCACGCGCCGGCACCACGGAGGCCGAGGCGTCGGCCGCGCCGCCGTACAGCACGGTGCCCACGCGATTGCCGTAGCGGGTCAGCAGCAGCGCCATGACCGTGGAAAAATCGGCCAGCAGATCGCGCTTGCGCACCGTGCCCGACCCGAAATCGACCGAGGCGCTGAGGTCCAGCAGAAACCAGACCGCTACCTCTCGATCCTCCTGGTACTCGCGCACGTGTGGCGTCTGCAGCCGGGCCGTCACGTTCCAGTCGATATGGCGCACGTCGTCGCCCGGGTGATACTCGCGCAGGTCCGCCAGATCGAGTCCGAAGCCGCGAAACAGCGTGCGGTAGTCGCCCTGCAGCAGGCCGTCGAGCCGCCGGACCACGGTCCATTCCAGCCGCCGCAGCAGCGCATCGGTCTGGCTGGCGCCCACGCGCGCCACGCCGTCGCCAGCGACGACGCCTGTCGGGCCGCTTTGGCGCCTAGCGCGCAGCCGCCCGAACATGGGATTCCATGGGCCGTTCCGGCACCGGCAGCGCCTGCAGGATGCGTGCAATCAGCTGGTCGGCCGTCACCGCATCGGAGATCGCCTCGTACGACAGCACGATGCGATGGCGCAGCACGTCGGGCACCAGGTCGGTCACGTCCTCGGGCAGGGCATAGTCGCGGCCGCGCAGGTACGCGAGCGCGCGCGCGCCTTCAATGAGGCCGATGGTGGCGCGTGGGCTGGCGCCGAACGACACGTAACGCTCCAGATCTTCCAGGCCATGGCTGGCGGGCTTGCGCGTGGCGGCCACCACGCGCACCGCGTACTGGATCAGGCCCGGGTCCACGTACACCTTGCGGCACTCTTCCTGCAGTCCGGCCAGGTGCTCGGGCGTGGCGATCGCGCTCACGCCGATGCGCGGGCCGGTCACGCGGTTGACGATCACGACCTCTTCTTCCTCGGTGGGATAGCCCACCAGCACCTTCATCATGAAGCGGTCCACCTGGGCTTCGGGCAGCGGGTAGGTGCCCTCCGTCTCGATTGGGTTCTGCGTGGCCATGACCAGGAAGGGCGTCGGCACCGCATGCGACTCGCCGGCAATCGTCACCTGTTTCTCCTGCATCACTTCCAGCAGTGCGCTCTGTACCTTGGCCGGCGCGCGGTTGATTTCGTCGGCCAGCAGCAGGTGGGCGAAGACCGGCCCGCGCACCGTGGAGAACTCGCCGGTGCCCTGGTTGTACATGCGGGTGCCGATCAGGTCGGCGGGCAGCAGGTCGGGCGTGAACTGGATGCGCTTGAACGATCCGCTCATGGTCCGCGCCAGCGTGTTGACCGTCAGCGTCTTGGCCAGCCCGGGCACGCCTTCCACAAGCAGGTGCCCGCCGGCCAGCATGGCCACCAGCACCCGTTCCAGGAAGTGGTCCTGTCCCACCACCACGCGTTTCACCTCGTACAGCAGGCGTTCCATCAGGTTGGCGCTGTCGATGGCGCCGCGGGCTGGGTCGTTCATGGGCCTCCGCGTCTAGAAGGGAGATGATCCAAGGGCCATGCCGGCACTTTCGATCGTGATGGCAAAGCCGATGCCGAGAAAGGTGCCACTCGGGTTGGGGTTGAGGATGGCGGTGACGATGCCCACCACCTCGCCATTCATGTTCACCAGCGGACCGCCCGAGTTGCCGGGATTGGCCGCCGCATCGAACTGGATGAGCTTGTCGAGCTTCTGCTTGCGGTCCGGCGACACGAACTGCCGGTCAAGCCCGGAGATCACGCCGGCAGACACCGACGGGCCGATGCCGAACGGAAAGCCCACCGCCACGACTTCCATGCCCGGGGCCAGGTTCTGGCTCGATCCGAGCGTGGCGGCCGGCAGGTCGTCGGGGATCGATTTCGCCTGCACGATGGCCAGATCCTTCTCGGGCATCGCCTGCAGCAGCGAGGCTTCCGAGGTCTGGCCATTGTGGAAGGTGACCTCAAGCCGGCTGGCGTCGGCCACCACGTGGTAGTTCGTGATGATGGTGCCGGTCTCGGTGACGACCACGCCGGACCCGATGTGGCGGGCTTCGGACCTGGCGTCGGGCTGCTCGCTGTGCCGGGGCGGATCGCTGGCGGCGGCTTCATCGCGCTGCGGGCTGGCGTTGGGCGCAGCCTTCGGCGCGGCCTTCTGTGCGGATTTCGATCTGGTGTCGGGCGGATCGCGCTTTGCCTTGACGGCGGGGGGCGGATCGGGTGCCTTTTCGGGCGCGAAGCTGCGGATCTCGACCACCGATTCGCGGATGGATTCGGCGGCCCGGGCAGCCTGGGATGGCAGCGTCTTGGTCTGCAGCGTGTGTAGCACGGCGGCGTCGATGTCGGCCTGCGTGAGCTTGCGAGGCGGCGGCTGAGACAGCCACGAGACCGATGCGCCTGCGGCGAATACCAGGACGACGGCCACTGAAACCAACCCGTAGATCGTCACCCGTTTCATCGCAGCCCCCGGTTCCGTCGCGCCTTAAAAAATACAGTACCATCCTCTTACTCACGCGCCAAGGAGCAGGGCATGCAGTTTCTCTGGCCGCAAATGCTCTGGCTGCTGCTTTTGCTCCCACTGCTGGCAGCCGCCTACGTGTATCTGATTGCCCGGCGCAAGAAGGCAGCCCTGCTTTATGCCAGTCTTGCATTGCCGCGCGCCGCGCTGGGGCCCGGCCAACGCCTGCGGCGCCACATTCCTCCCGTACTCTTCCTGCTTGCGCTCGGTGCCGCCCTGCTGGCCTGCGCGCGGCCCAGCGCCACCATCACGCTGCCGTCCGACACCATCACGCTGGTGCTGGCGATGGATGTCTCGCGCAGCATGGAGGCCACCGACGTGGCGCCCACGCGCATCGCCGCCGCCCAGCAGGCCGCGCGTGACCTGGTGGTGGGGCTGCCGTCGAGTGTGCGGCTGGGCATTGTCTCGTTCGCCGCCACCGCAGCGGAGGTGCTGGCGCCGACCGACAACCGCCAGGACATGCTCGATGCGCTCGACCGCTTCCAGCTGCAGCGCGGCACGGCCACCGGCAGCGGCCTGATACAGGCACTGGCCGTATTGTTTCCCGATGATGGCATCGACCTCGAAGCCGTCCTGTTCAACGACGGTGCACCGTTGGTGGGCAGGCCCGCTACGTCACTTGACGAAGCCACTGCGGCCGACGCCGCGCGCAAGCGCGCGAAGGAGCGGCCCGCGGTACAGCCGGGCTCCTACCGCCACGGCGCCGTCATCCTGCTCAGCGATGGCCGCCGCACCACGGGCCCCGACCCCCTCGACGCGGCGCGCATGGCCGCCCAGCGGGGCGTGCGTGTCTATACCGTGGGCTTCGGATCGGCGCAGGGCGGTGTGGCAGGCGAGCCGCTGCTGTCCTACTTCATGCAGCTCGACGAGCCCGCCTTGCGCGCCGTGGCCAATATCACCGGCGGCGAATACTTCCAGGCCGGCTCGGCGGCCGACCTCAGCCGCGTGTACCGCCAGCTCAGCGCCCGCTTTGCGCTGGAACGCAGGGAGACCGAGGTCGGCGCGCTGTTCGCCGCCGTCGCCAGCCTCTTGCTTGTGGCGGCATGTGCGCTTTCCATCCTCTGGTTCCGCCGCTGACTCCAGGTTATGTGTGCTACCGCACCAAATGCGCACTAATGGAAGCTTTTCGGACACTGCTGCACTGCAGTAAGACTGCTTAACTTCCCCCGAACGCGTCAAACGGCTGTGCCATCGAGCACCTGCCGACTCAGTCCCATACCCAGGAATTCCTGCCGACGATCGCGCAGCAGCGCGACGCTGGGCATGGTCTTTTTTTTTACTTTGTTGGGGGTGACATGGAGCAGTCCGATACGCTTGCAGCTGCCTGGCAGGAAACTGTGACGGCCGCCGATCCACCGATGGTCAGTCCTCAGCGGCATCCCGAAGGGCGGGATGGTCGTGGCCACGACTACCTGCAGCGCCTGCAGCCCTATCTGAAGGCGGGCGCCGCCGTGCAGGATGGCTGGTTTCCCCGGGCGCCGATCCGCTATACGCGCGGCATGCGTGCCAATGCGCACTACTTCAGTCATCCGAAATGGATGGACGACTGGCTGGCCAATGTCCATCGCTATCCGCAATGGCGCGAACGCTGGCATGCCGTGACGGGACCGCTCGACGGCAAGGTCCTGGTGGACGTGGGTTGCGGCCCCGGCAACGTGCTGGCTACGCTGGGCGGCACGCCGCGCGTGGCCATCGGCGTCGATGTCGCGGAGGGCAGCCTGCAGCGCGCGGCAGGCGTCGGCTATGTCCCGCTGCAAGCCGATGCCCACGACATGCCGCTGGCGACGGGCATCGCCGACATCGTGGCCATCAACGGGTCGCTGCACCACTGCGACGACATGGCCGCCGTGCTGGTCGAAGCCGCGCGGCTGGTCAAGCCGGGCGGGGTGCTGATCACGGACCATGATCCCCAGTTCACGGCGTGGAACTTCCGCGGTCTGGCCATGCTGATGTGGCGGCTGCGCGTGCCGATCTACCGCTGGCTCAAGCGTGGCGGTCACGCCGCCGCCGATAACGAGCAGTACTGGGCGCTGGCCACCGAGCTGCATCATCGCCCCGGCGACGGTGTGACCGAGACCTTTCTGCGCGGCGTGCTGGAACCACGCGGATGGCAGGTGAAGGTGCTCCCGCACAATCATATGGTGGGGGCCGAAGTATTCGAGGGGCAGATCGGCCCGGCGCCATTGAAGATGCGCATGGCGCAGCGCCTGTCAGGCATCAGGCCGGGCACGCCGCAGGCGGCGATGAGCCTGTTCTGCGTGGCGAGGGCGCCCGGGCAGACCGCCGGCACCTAGCGCGCCGCCGCCGACGGCGGTCGGGCGCGGTGGAACGCGGCGGCCGTCGTCACCCCGCCACGCCCAGCACGGCCTTCGGCTCCAGGAACGCTTCGAGGCCGAACGTGCCGTACTCGCGGCCGATGCCCGACTGCTTGAAGCCGCCGAACGGTGCGGCCGGGTCATGCGTGACGGTGTTCACCAGCACGCGGCCTGCTTCGATGCGCGAGGCCACCTCGCGTGCCCGGGACACGTCGCTCGACAGCACGTAGGCCTGCAATCCATATGGCGTGTCGTTGGCGATCGCGATGGCGTCTTCCATATCGCGGCAGGTCAGGATCGACAGCACCGGCCCGAAGATCTCCTCGCGGGCGATCGTCATGTCGGCGGTCACATCGCTGAACACGGTCGGCCGGACGAACCAGCCTGCCTCGATGCCGTCCGGCCGGCCCGGGCCGCCAGCAAGCACGCGGGCGCCTTCCGACATTCCGATGCCGATGTAGCGTTGCACGCGATCCCATTGCTTCTGGCTGACCATCGGGCCGATGGTGGTGGCGGCGTCGCGCGGGTCGCCAGCGTGAACGTCGGCCATGGCAGCCACCAGGCGCGCCTCGAACTCGGCCAGCCTGGCGTGCGGCACCAGAATGCGCGTGCCGGCGATGCAGGCCTGGCCGCTGTTCATGAAGCCGGCCTGCAGCACCAGCGGCACGGCCTGATCGAAGTCGGCATCGTCGAGCACGATCACCGGCGACTTGCCGCCCAGTTCCAGCGTGGTGCGCTTGAGCGATTCGGCCGCCGTGCGCAGGATGTGCTTGCCTACCGCCGTCGATCCCGTGAACGACAGCTTTGCCACGTCGGGATGGGCGGTGAGCGCGGCACCCACCGTGTCGCCACGGCCGGTGACGATATTGAAGCCGCCTGGCGGCAGTCCGGCCGCGTGCAGGGCCTCGGTGACGACGCGAGTCTGCAGCGCGCTCATCTCGCTGGGCTTGACCACGGCGGCGCAGCCCGCCGCCAGCGCCGCCGCCAGCTTGCCGGTGATGAAGCCGGCATCGTTGTTCCACGGGGTGATCAGGCCGGCCACGCCCAGCGGCTGCATGACGACCTCGGAAGTGCCCATGCGCCGCGTGAACGCATAGTTCTCCAGCACGCCGGCGGCGTCGCGCAGCACCTCGCTGGCGTGCCGGGCCATCCAGCGGGCGCGCGACGCCGGCGCGCCGTATTCCTCGACGATGGCATCGAGCAGGTCGTCCTCGCGCGCCAGCACGGCAGCGTGCATGCGCAGCAGCATGTCGATGCGTTCGCGCGGCGTGGTGCGCGAGAACGTCGGAAAGGCGCGTTTGGCGGCGGCCACCGCGTGGGCGGCATCCACTTCGTCGGCCAGCCGCGCGTGGCCAATGACCGCCTCTGTAGCCGGGTTGAACAAGGCGAATTGTTCTTCGCCGTGCGGCACGACAAAGGCGCCGTCGATATAGATCTGGTCGATGCGATACATGGGGTACGAGAAAGCAGTTGGCGTTGTCATCAAGATAAGACGCCGGCATTGGGCTGACTAGCCATACAATCGTTTATGAATCGTTAAACAGAATCGAACAATGAAGACTTCGGGGCTAGGCGAGCTTGAGGCCGTGCTGGCGGTGGCGCGTCATCGCGGTTTCCGGGCGGCGGCCAATGAGATGGGGGTGTCGACCTCCGCATTGAGCCATGCCGTGGCGGGGCTGGAAGCCCGTATCGGCGTGCGGCTGTTCAATCGCACGACGCGCAGCGTGTCGCTGTCCGAAGCCGGGGCGCAGTTCGTTGCCACCGTTGGGCCCGCGCTGTCCACCATTCGCGAGGCAATGGATCGGGCGGGCAGCTATGGCGATACGCCGTCGGGCACGTTGCGCATCAACACGTCGGTGGGCGCGGCGCATCAGGTGATGGCCGTGTTCGTGGCGTTCCTGGCGCGCTATCCGGAGATGAAGCTCGATATCGTGACCGAAGGCAAGCTGATCGATATCGTGCTGGAGGGCTTCGACGCCGGCGTGCGCCTGATCGAAACCGTGCCGCAGGACATGGTGGCCGTGCCGTTCGGCGACCGCCAGCGTTTCGCCGTGGTGGGCAGCCCGGCGTACTTCGCCAGCCATCGCAAGCCGCGCACGCCGGCAGACCTGAAGGCGCATCGCTGCATCCGCAGCCGGATGCCCAGTGGCACGATCTACCAGTGGGAATTCGAGCGCCATGGCGAAACGGTGCGCTTCGACGGCCAGGGCAGCCTGACACTCGACGATGGCAGCCTGATGCTTGCGGCGGCGCGCGCGGGCGTCGGGCTGGCCTACCTGACCGAGTGGACGGTCAGCGCCGATCTCGCGGCCGGCACGCTTGTGCGCGTGCTGGAAGACTGGACGCCGCCGCTGGACGGCCTTTGCCTGTACTACCCGAGCCACCGCCATGCCCCGGCCGGCTTGCGCGCGCTGGTCGGGACGATCCGCGAACACGCCGAGACGCAGCGCCAAAGCGCGCGGGGCGGCAGGCAGAAGCAGCCATAATGGTGGCCGCCGCGTTCAACCCTTCGCCGATCGTCATGCGCATTCCACCCGTCAAGGCCATCGTCGCCTTCGAAAGCGTCGCCCGGAACAAGAGCGTCAACAAGGCCGCCGAAGAACTTGGGCTGACGGCCTCGGCGGTCAGTCATCAGCTTGCCAGGCTCGAGGAAGCGGTCGGGCAGGCGCTGTTCTTCCGGCAGGGCCGGGGGCTCGTGCTGACGCCGGTCGGTGAGCAATACCTGCGCGACGTCACTGGCGCGCTGGCCGAACTGAGCCGGGCCACCGAACGCGCGTCCAGCCCAGGCGCCGTCGATATCCTCAGGGTCCATACCAGTCCGAGTTTCGGGCTGATGTGGCTGCTGCCCCGGCTGGCGTCCTTCCAGGCGGACAACGGCGACATCCAGCTGAACCTGTCTTGTTCGTACGAGGACGTGTCCTTCACGGCCGGCTTCTATGACCTCGACGTCCGGCACGGCCATGCGCACTGGCGCGATCTTGAGGTGAAGACGCTCCGGCACGAGCGCATCCTGCCGATGGCGTCGCCGGACTACCTGCGCAAGCATCCCGTGCGCGATCCTGCCGATCTGGTCGATCGTCGCCTGATCTATTCCGAAACGCCGCTGGTCCGCTGGCAGCAGTGGTTCGCGCGCTTTGGCGTGCCGGCCGCGCGGAAGTCGTTCGATTTCTCGTTCGACCGTTCGTACATGTCGCTCGAAACCGCCGCGCTGGGGCTCGGCGTCGCACTGGAAAGCTCGCTGCTGGCATCGGTAATGCTGCGCAAGGGCGCGCTGGTGCCGGTGTTCGAGGCGCAATACGCGGTGGAGGTGGCCAGTCACCACGTCGCGTATCCGGCACAGAACGCCGAGCTGCCGCGTGTGGCGCGCTTTCTGGCCTGGCTGGACCGCGAGGTCAACCGTCCGCGCGAAGGGGCGGCCGCCTGAGCGGCGCCGAGGGTTTTCCCCGGAGGGCGCGCCGGCCGACATCTGAAAATTTCTCAACGATAGTTGAGCCCGAATGCATTGATCGGCGCTCCGCCTGCGACAAAACTGGACCCATCGTCAAGTCGAAACAGAAGGAGACATGAGATGCTGGTCGAGAACAAGGTAGTGATCGTCACGGGCGCCGCCTCGCCGCGCGGTATCGGCAAGGCTACGGCGCGGGTGCTGGCGGCACAAGGCGCCACGGTGGTCATCGTGGATCTGCAACAGGAAGCGGCCGAAGCCGCTGCCGCCGATCTGGGCGAAGGCCATCTGGGCCTGCGCTGCGATGTGACCGACAAGGCGTCGTGCGAGGCCGCCGTGCACGCGACGATGCGTCGCTACGGACGCATCGATGGCCTGATCAACAACGCGGGCATCACGCAGCCCATCCGCACGCTGGATATCGGCGCCGCGAACTTCGATGCCGTGGTGGACGTCAACCTGCGCGGTACGTTGTACATGTCCCAGGCGGTACTGCCGCAGATGAAGGAGCAGAAGCGCGGCAGCATCGTCTGCATGTCGTCGGTGTCGGCCCAGCGTGGCGGCGGCATCTTCGGCGGCCCGCACTACAGCGCGGCCAAGGCCGGCGTGCTGGGTCTGGCCCGCGCCATGGCGCGTGAATTCGGTAGCGACCGTATCCGGGTGAACTCCGTCACGCCGGGCCTGATCCAGACCGATATCACCGGCGACAAGCTGACGCCCGACATGCGCGCCGACATCATCCAGGGCATTCCCCTGGGCCGCCTTGGCGACGCCGAGGACGTGGCCAACGCGTGCCTGTTCCTGGTCAGCGACCTGTCCACGTACCTGACCGGCATCACGCTCGACGTGAACGGCGGCATGCTGATCCACTGACGCCCGGCGGCCTCCGAAACGGACGGCCGCACCCACCATGTCAACGCACCCGGGACCACCCGGGGCACCGGCAGGAGACACTCCATGAAGACGAAATACGTACCGTCGGCCATTGCGGCCGACGCGGTGATGCCGCGCGCCGATGCGGCCACGTTCGAGTCGCGTACCTATGCCAAGGTCATGCGACGCCTGATTCCATTCCTGATGCTGTGCTATCTGGGTGCCTACCTGGATCGCGTCAACGTGGGCTTCGCCAAGCTGCAGATGCTCAATGACCTGCAGTTCAGCGAGACCATCTACGGCCTGGGCGCCGGCATCTTCTTCCTCGGCTACTTCATCTTCGAAGTGCCAAGCAACGTGATCCTGCACAAGCTCGGTGCGCGCAACTGGCTGGCGCGCATCATGCTGACGTGGGCGGTCATCTCGGCAGGCTTCGCCTTCGTCAATACGCCGACGCAGTTCTACGTGCTGCGCTTCCTGCTCGGGGTTGCCGAGGCTGGCTTCGCGCCCGGCGTCATCCTGTACCTGACGTACTGGTTCCCGTCGGAGCGCCGGGCCAAGGCGCTGTCGATGTTCTTCATGGCGATTCCGCTCGCGGGCATCATCGGCGGGCCGCTGTCAGGCTGGATCATGCATGCGCTCCACGGTGTGCACGACCTGGCCGGCTGGAAGTGGCTGTTCCTGATCGAGGCGCTGCCGTCGCTGGTGCTCGGCATTGCGATCCTGTTCTACCTCGATAACGGCATCCAGGGCGCGAAGTGGCTGTCCGACCAGGAAAAGGCGCTGCTGACCCGCAATGTCGACGGTGACAACGCGCAGAAGGTGCAGCACCTGTCGATCCGCGCATTCATGGCAGACCGGCGCCTCTGGCTGATGGCCGCGATCTACTTCTGTGTGGTGCTGGGCCAGTACGGCCTGACCTTCTGGCTGCCGACCATCATCCGCAAGACCGGTGTGGCCGACCCGCTCTGGGTGGGCATCCTGACGGCCGTGCCGTACCTGTGCGCCATCGTCGCGCTTCCGTTGATCGGCCGTTCGGCGGATCACCGCCGCGAGCGCCGCCTGCACCTGGCCATCCCGATGCTGGTCGCCGCCGTGGGCTTCGCCACGCTGCCGATGCTGGGCAGTGTCACGGCTGCCATAGTGTGCCTGTGCGTTGCCGCAGCCGGGATCATGGCGTCTTCGTCGCAGTTCTGGGCGCTGCCCACCGCGCTGCTTGGCGGCATGTCGGCGGCGGCCGGCATCGCCGCGGTGAACTGCGTGGCCAACCTCGCGGGCTTCTTCTCGCCGGCCATCGTCGGCTGGCTCAACGACCTGACGGGCAAGTCCACCGCAGGCCTGATGTTCATCTCGGCAACGGTCGTCTGCGGCGCGCTGCTGGTCTTCCTGGTGCCGGCCCGCACCGTCAACCGCTGAAATTCCTTTCTGGAGTCATCATGAGTCGTACCAATCTCGACGCGCCCGTGTCGCTGGCCGAGCGCGCCTACCGTATCCGGCGCAATGCCATCCTGATGGGCGAAGTGCAAGGGCAGGGCTACGTCGGCCAGGCGCTGGACATCGCCGACGTGCTGGCCGTGGCCTACTTTGGCGCCATGAAGTTCCGCCCCGAGGATCCTGAATGGGAAGGGCGCGACCGCTTCCTGCTGTCCAACGGCCACTACGCCATCGCGCTGTATGCGGCGCTGCTCGAAGCCGGCATCCTGCCCGCCGAGGAACTCGAAACCTATGGCAGCGACGACAGCCGGCTGCCGATGTCGGGCATGGCCAGCTATACGCCCGGCATGGAGATGTCCGGCGGTTCGCTGGGCCAGGGGCTGACGATTGCAGTGGGCCGCTGCCTGGGTCTGAAGCGCAAGGGCTCGGACGCGTTCGTCTACACGCTGTTCTCGGACGGCGAGCTTGACGAAGGGTCCATCTGGGAAGGCATCCTGTCGGCCAGCCACTGGAAGCTGGACAACCTGATCGCCATGGTTGACGTGAACAACCAGCAGGCCGACGGCCCGTCGACGCAGATCCTGTCGTTCGAACCGCTGGTGCCCAAGCTGGAAGCATTCGGGTGGTACGTGCAACGCGTGGATGGCAACGACATCGACGCCGTCGCCAGCGCGTTCCAGAACGCCCGCGCGCATCAGGGGCCGCAGCCGCGCATGATCGTCTGCGACACGCGCATGGGGTGCGGCGTGCCGTTCCTGGAACAGCGCGAGAAGAACCATTTCATCCGGGTGGAAGCCCACGAATGGCAACTGGCGCTGCAGGCGCTGGAAGCCGGGAGACAAGCATGAGCAACACTGTAAATACCGGCAAGGCCCGGCTCAAGACCTCGGCGATGATCGCCTCGATTGCCGGCGAAGGGCAGGCCACGCGTGCCGCACCGTTCGGCCACGCGCTGACGGCGCTGGCCGCGCAACGGCCCGACATCATCGGCATGACGGCCGACCTGGGCAAGTACACCGACCTGCATATCTTTGCCAAGGCCTATCCCGAGCGGTACTACCAGATGGGCATGGCCGAGCAGTTGCTGATGGGCGCCGCCGCCGGCTTCGCCCATGAAGGGGCGGTGCCGTTCGTCACCACCTACGCGGTGTTCGCCACGCGGCGCGCCTACGACTTCATTCACCAGACGATTGCCGAGGACAACCTCAACGTCAAGATCGTCTGCGCGCTGCCGGGGCTGACCACGGGCTACGGCCCGAGCCACCAGGCGGCGGAAGACCTGGCCCTGATGCGCGCCATGCCGAACATGACGGTGATCGACCCGTGCGACGCGCTCGATATCGAACAGATGGTGCCGGCCATCGCGGCGCATGACGGGCCGGTCTATGCGCGGCTGCTGCGCGGTAATGTGCCGGTGGTGCTGGACGAGTATGACTACACCTTCGAACTGGGCAAGGCCAGGCTGTTGCGCGATGGCGCCGAGGTGCTGGTCATCTCGTCGGGCATCATGACGATGCGCGCGCTGGAAGTGGCCAAGGCGCTGGAGGCCGATCGCGTGGGCGTGGCGGTGCTGCATGTGCCGACCATCAAGCCACTCGACACCGAGACGATCCTGCGCGAAGCCCGCAGGCCGGGCCGCCTGGTGGTGGTGGCCGAGAACCATACGGTGATGGGCGGGCTGGGCGAGGCGGTGGCAGGCACGCTCATGCGCGCGGGCGTGCATGTACCGTTCCGGCAGGTGGGCTTGCCCGACGCATTCCTGGACGCCGGCGCGCTGCCGACACTGCACGACCGCTACGGCATTTCGGCCGGTGTGATGGGGCAGACCATCAAGGGATGGCTGGGCTATTCATAGCGCCAGCACGATCTTCCCGCCGCGCGCGGCACGTGAGCAGCACGACATCATCCGGTTGTTCGCGTCGCGCTCGGTGCGGGTGAGCACGACGTCACGGTGGTCGATGTCGCCAGCCAGCACGCGCACCTCGCACGAACCGCACAGGCCTTCCTCGCAGTCGCTCTGCACGTCGATATTGGCGCAGCGCAGCGCGGTAAGCAGGGTCTGGTCGGACGGGACGTCGAGCGTCAGCCCGGAATCCTTCAACTCGACGGTGAAAGCCAGTTCTTTCGATGGGTCGAGAGTGCCCAGCGTGGAGCTGAAGTGCTCCACGCGAAGCGTGTCCTCGGGCCAGTTGGCGCAGCATGCTTCCAGTGCCTCGATCAACCGCGCCGGGCCGCAGGCGTAGATGTGCGTGCCGGTGTCCGGGCTGGCGAGCAGTTGGCCGAAGTTGGCGCGATGGCCTTCATCGGCGGCATGGACGTGCAGGCGGTTGCCGTGCAGCACAGCCAGTTCGTCGAGCAGGGCCATGGCCTTGCGCGACCGGCCGCAGTAGTGAAACACGTAGTCGATGCCGAGTTCGCGCGCGCGCCGCGCCATGGCGCTGACCGGCGTCACGCCAATGCCCCCAGCCACGAAGATGGCCTTGCGGCAGCTTTCGTCGAGCCGGAAGTGGTTGCGCGGTCCTCGTACCTTGAGCTTGTCGCCGACGCGCAGGTTGGCGTGCAGCCAGGCAGAACCGCCACGGCTTTCCGGCTCGCGCAGCACGGCAATCTCGAACGCGTTGGCATCGGCCGGGTCGCCGCAGAGCGAATACTGGCGCGAGATGCCGGTGTGGCCGCATTCGACGTCGATATGCGCGCCGGGCGTCCAGCGCGGCAGGGGGCGGCCGTCCTGCGATGCCAGGCGGATACGCAGCACGTCCTGCGCGGCCGGCTCGACCGCCTCGACCACCAGCGTGCGGCCGATATTGCCGGTGGGCTCGCCGATGCGCACCGCGTCGCGGGGTGCCAGCACGGCGGGATCGGTGCGTTCGGGATTCAGCGCGGGATCCCATTCCACCCACAGGTGCTCCGGGCCACGGAACGACGTGTTGGGCACGTAGGTGAAGTGCTGGTCGGCCAGCCGCAGGTGCGGCAGACGGCTGGTCAGCTCTTCGAGGAAAATCTGCATTTCCATGCGCGCCAGGTTCTTGCCCATGCACTGGTGCGCGCCATAGCCGAAGGTCAGCTGGTCGCTGGCGGTGTCGCGGTGGATGTCGAACAGGTCGGCATCCGAGAAATGGCGCTCGTCATGGTTGGCCGACGATGTCACGATCAGCAGCTTGCTGCCTGCCGCCAGCGGGATGCCACCCACCTCGGTGTCCCGCGTCACCACGCGGCGCCAGGCGGCCACCGATCCGTTGTGGCGCAGGCATTCCTCCACGGCGTTGGGAATCAGCGCCGGGTCTTCGCAGATCTCGCGCCAGACGTCGGGATGCTGCAGCAGCAGCTTGATGGCGTTGGCCGATGCATTGGCCGTGGTCTCGTGCGCGGCCACGATGCCGGCCATCATCATCGAGTGCAGGTACGAATCGGTGACGACCTCGGGCAGCTCCTGCTGCTTGCGGATGCCATACTGCATCCAGCCCGCTCCCGATGGATCGTCGCGCATCTTGTCGAGGATGCGGCCCGCCAGCTGCCAGAAGTTGCCCACGGCATGGGCCACGGCCACCTGTTCTTCGGGCTTCGGCCGGCCCCACGTGTTCACCGTGTGGGCGATCGAATACTGGCGCAGCAGGTCCATGTCTTCCTCGGGGACGCCGAGGAAGTGCAGGGCGACGGTCAGCGGCACCTCCCAGAGCATCTGGTCGACCAGATCGGCGCGGCCATCGTCGATGAAGCGGTCGACGTATTCGCGCGCCAGCCGGCGCACCAGCGGCTCATGGTGCACCAGTTCCGCCGGGGTGAACGGCTCCATCAGCGCGCGGCGGCGCGGCATGTGGGCCGGCTCGTCCTCGTTGACCAGTGTCCGGTTCATCGCATAGCCGTACGACGCCAGCACGGCGTTCGCTTCGTCGCCGGTCGGGGTGATCTTCTCCAGGGCGATGGCCGGGCTGAACGTGAGGTTGTCGCGGAAGATCGCCTTGATGTCGTCGAAGCGGGTCACCACCCAGTAGCCCAGTTTCGGGCTGTAGAACACGGGTTCCTGCTCGCGCGACCAGCGCAGGTAGTCGGGCGGATCCTGCTGGTAGCCGTCCTCGAACGGATCGAACGCCGCGGCGTTGTGGCTGACCGGGCAGCCGTTCGGCGCCAGGACAGGGGACGCGCCGGCGGCTCCCAGTGCGGCGTGGTCGATCGGGCAGCCCGCGCCGCGCGCGGGTGGGGTGGACTGGGTCATGCGGAACTCCAACTACGGGCGGTGGTGCGTCAGTCGAGCGAAATCTTCAGGTCGTGGATCAGCCGGGTCCAGCGTGCGGTCTCGCTGCGCAGCAGGTCGGCGAACTGGGCCGGGGTGTTGCCGACGGGCTCCACGCCGAAGTCGACCAGCTTCTTGTGGATGGCGGGGTCTTTCACGGACGCCACTACCTGCCGGTTGAGCGTGTTGATGACCTCGGGCGGCGTGGCGGCCGGCACCACCATGCCCACCAGCGCGGCGGCTTCCACGTTCTTGTAGCCAAGCTCGCCGAAGGTCGGCACGTCGGGCAACTGGGGCAGGCGCGTGGCGTTGGCCACCGCCAGCGGGCGCACCTTTCCGCCCTTGATGAAGCCCGCGCCGGCGGCGTAGTCGACCATCATCGCGGGAATCTGGCCGGCGGCCACGTCGGACAGGGCCGGCGCGGCACCGCGATACGGCGCGTGGGTCATGGTCAGGTTGGCTTCGGTCTTGAGCAGCTCCATCGCCAGATGGTGCGGGCTGCCGGCGCCCGCCGAACCGTAGTTCACGCCGCCCGGCGTCGCCTTGACCTGGGCGATGAACTCCTGCGCGGTCTTGGCCTGCGTGCCGGGGCCGACCACCAGGATCATCGGAAAACGGCCCAGCAGCGTCACGGGCGCCAGGTCGCGCGTGGGGTTGTAGGACAGCGTCTTGTACAACGCGGGATTGAAGACCAGCGTGCCGTTGTCGGCCGACAGCACCGTGTAGCCATCGGGCGCCGAGCGGGCAGTCTCGGCAGCGCCAATCGCGGTATTGCCGCCCGGCTTGTTATCCACCACCACTGGCTGGCTGACGCGGGTCGACAGCCCTTGTCCGATGGTGCGCGCCAGGAAGTCCGATCCGCCTCCCGCCGGGTACGGCACGATCCACCGGATCGGCTTGGCAGGCCAGGCATCGGCGGCATGTGCGCCGGTAACCACTGCAAAAGACAGCGCAAGCAGCGCCAGGGGCTGGAAGCGGGGCATCGGGGTGTCTCCTTGGTATTTGGCCGGATGGTGGTGGGCCTCTTTTGCGTAAATCATATACGCATTGCGTAATCAATGAATGAGGGTTAACCTCGGGCGTCATGACTTCTGCTTCCGAATTCTCTCCGGACCCCGGTCCCCGCCCGCGCGAACGCCGCCAGCGCGTGCAGGCCGCCGAAACCGGCATGGCCGTGCTGAAGACACTGGCGCGCCTGGGTGGGCGGGCCAGCCTGACGGCTATCGCGGGGCAGATCGGTGAAAGCCCGGCCAAGGTGCACCGCTATCTGGTGAGCCTGATGGAGGAAGGGTTCGTCGCACAGGAAGCGAACACCCAGCAGTACCACCTGGGCATCGAGGCGCTGCAGATCGGGCTGGCCGCGATGCGCCAGGCGGACCCGATCCGGCTCTCCGAAGCGTCGCTGGCGCGGCTGCGCGAGCGGCTCGAAGTGACGTGCTTCATCGCGGTGATGGGCAACAAGGGGCCCACCATCGTCAGGATCGAAGAGCCGGGCCTGCCGGTGACGGTGAACGTGCGGGTGGGGTCGGTGATGCCGCTGCTGTGGTCGGCCACGGGCCGCGTGTTCCTGGGCATGCTCGACGATTCGAACGTGCAGGCGCTGGCGCGCGCGGAACTCGATGTGCTGACGCCGGGACAGCGCGCGGACCTGGACGCGAAGGACCCGCTAGGGGCGTTGCGCAAGCCCGTGCGGGCACAAGGCTGCGCGGCGGTGCGCGATACCAACCTCAAAGGCATCAGCGCGGTGGCGGCGCCCGTGCGCGATTACACCGGCCGGGTTTGCGCGGTGCTGACCGCGCTGGGCGCCACTGGCGGCTTCGATCCGTCGATCGACGGACCGATCGGCCGCGCTGTGCGCGAGGAAGCTGCGGCCATCAGCGTCTTGCTGGGGTTCGCGGGCTGATCCTCGGGGGGCGGCGGCCCGATGCCGCGCCGCCTTATTCCGGTCGCTTCGGAATATCGACTGCGCGCTGCACGGCCGGCCGCGCCACAAAGGCTGCCAGCACGCGCGACACCTCGGGGAAGTCTTGGATGCCCACCAGGTCGCCCGCCTCGTAGAAGCCCAGCAGATTGCGCACCCAGGGGAACGTGGCGATGTCGGCAACGGAGTAGTCGTCGCCCATGATCCACTGGCGGCCCTTGAGGCGCTCGTTCAGCACGTTCAGCAGCCGCTTCGATTCGGCCACATAGCGGTCGCGCGGACGCTTGTCCTCGTAGTCCTTGCCCGCGAACTTGTGGAAGAAGCCCACCTGGCCAAACATCGGGCCGATGCCACCCATCTGCCACATGACCCACTGCAGGGTCTCGTAGCGCAGCGCGGGGTCGGCCGGCATGAACTTGCCGGTCTTGTCGGCCAGGTACACCAGGATCGCGCCCGATTCCCACAGCGCCAGCGGCTGGCCGCCGGGGCCGTTGGGGTCGATGATCGCGGGGATCTTGTTGTTGGGGTTCAGCGACAGGAATTCGGGCGAGGTCTGGTCGTGCTTGTCGAAGCGGACGAGATGCGGCTCGTAGGGCAGCCCGGTTTCCTCCAGCATCAGCGATACCTTGATGCCGTTGGGGGTATTGAGCGAATACAGTTGCAGGCGGTCGGGATGTTGCGCCGGCCATTTGCCGGTAATCGGAAAGTCGGACAGAACGGTCATCGTGATGCGGTTGTCGTTTTGTGGGCGAAAGCGGCATGGTAATGGCTTTGGCGCAGTTTTGCCTGGCAGTCGACAAATACCCATGATGTGATATTTGATCCGGGCCAATCCTGAATGGGTGCGGGCGGCGCGGCCGACCGGTCAGCCAGTCGGGCGCCGTCCAACAGCGGCGATGGCGTGTGGCGCGATCGGTTGGCTACCGGCCAGCCAGTTCCGCGGCGACGAAATCGACGAAGATCTTCGCGCGGGCCGGCAGGCGGCGCCCGAATCCGTGCAGCACCTGCAGCGGCACGGGCCGCAAGGCGGCGTCGGGCAGCACCAGCCGCAGCCGGCCCGCGTCGAGATCATGCTGGACAATCGTTGCGCCTGCCCGACACTCGCCTGGCATCGATGCGTCAGGATGACTACTCTCCATTTGGCTGTTCAGTCATTTGGATGGTATCCGCCGCGCACGGGCGGGCCATATCCTCTAGCTTCTTTCATGGGAGGGCAGCATGAGGACCTTTTTGGGACTCGCTGCCGGCTGCATGCTCGCTGCCGGCTGCACATCGACACCGAAAGCGCCACCAGCATCGGCCTTCAAGGCTGACGACCTCAGCGGCAAACCGAAGCGCGCGGCGCAGGCATGGGTCGCCGCCGGCAAGGACTGGTCGACGGACAAGGATCTGGGTGCCATCCTGGCGCTGCCGGAGAACCGCCAGATCAAGGACCTGCTGGCCTCGCCACAGTGCGCCGAGCCCGCATCGAAATCTTCCCCGAACGCATCGACTGCGCCCGCCCGGCCAGCCGCCGCAGCCAACGCAGCCGGCACCGCGTTCGTGGCCAGCGGTACGCGGCTGGTTGCCGATCTCTACGCGGACAAGGACCAGGGCAGTCCGGAACAGCTGAAGCGCGAGGCGATCGACGCCAGCAATGTCGACGTCAGTTTCTCGGCGGCGGGCTTCCGTGGCGTCCGTTGCGCAGTATTCGCACGCTATGCGCTGGGCGATGCGCCGTCGCGCCCCGGGCTGGTCGCCGTGCTGGCCATCGAACAGCGGCTGCAGGACGGCAAGTTCACCGACTACTTCCGCTTTCGTCCGCTTTATATCCGGGCTGCGAACACGATTTCGAAGACGGCTGCGGGCAACGGCGCGCAATCGGCGCAGATCGCGGTGTCGTTCGCGCTGGTGACCCGGCAGCTCGTGGTCAATGGCGAAGGCGCGGCGACGTTTGCCGAGCTGGGCTCGGCGGCCACCACCATCGCCCGCGTGCCGCTGGGCGGCAACGGCATGCCGTGCAACACGGCGCTATGCAGCGGTATGTCGCCGCCGGTGCCGGTGCCGGTGGCCCGGGGCACCGTGGTCATCGCGATGGGCGTCAGCGAGGCGGGCGACGTGGGCGCCGAGATCGATCAGATCCGCGTGGAGCGCGAAGCGGTGGCTGCGGCGCGCGTGCCGGGCACGCCGACCCTGACGGCACCGGCCGCGACGCCGCTGGCGCACGGATTGACGGAGCGCCACGTGTCCCGCTAGGCACGGCCGTCCAACACGATCCGCACCCATCCCGCCGGCCCCGCCGCCATGCGGCCGCGGGCCGGCGGCGTCAGAACGGCAGGCTCACGTAGTAGCGCCCCAGTTCCGTCAGTTCGCCATCGGCGCCCAGCAGGCTGGTGAAATGCGGATCGGGGTTCCAGCGGCCCGTGAACCATGCGTAGCGGAAGACATCGGTGCGCTGCTCGCAGGTGGCCACCATTTCGCGCATCTGCGTCTTCTGTTTTTCGAGCGTATCGACCTGCGCGCCGTCGACATTGCTGTGCCAGTTGGCGAACTCGGTGACCCAGAACGGCTTGCCGTACTTGGCCAGGCGGTCGAGTTGCCCGCCCAGGCCATAGTCGTACCAGTGGAAGGCCAGATAATCGATCTGGGGATTGCGGTTGCCGTTGGCGGCGCGATAGGCGTTGTAGAACGCGTCGAGCCAGACCACGGGATCGCTGTAGCCCGGCATGGTGCCCCACGTGATGGCCGGGCCCACCAGCTTGACGCCGGTACGGGCGGCAATGGCTTCGAACTGCGGCCAGACTGCCGCCGCCGCGGCAGGCGACAGGTTGGCCTGATCCGTCAGGTTCGGCTCGTTCATGAGCAGCAGGTACTTGACCTCCGGATGCGCATTCAGCCACGTCTCCACCGTGGCGGCATCGAACGCGTAGTCGTTCCAGAGCATCGGCACGAAGTCCATGCCATAGGCGGCGCGCGGGTCGGTGGGCGCCGATGCGCTGGGCCTGGGCGACCAGTTGTACCACCACGATACGCCGGGGGCCAGCGCTGCCACGTCGGCCTTGCTGGCCAGATCGTAGGCGATGCCACGCTTGGCGCTCTTGGTCACGCCCGGCGTGGACGACGGCGGCGTGGTGGGTGCGGTCGGCGTGCTTGCCGAGAGGTTGCCGCCGGAACCGCCAGAGCCGCCGCTCGCGGACGTCGGGGTGCCCCCGTCGCCGCCGCCGCAGGCGGTCAGCGCGAAAGCCATGAGCAGCGGCGCAACGGCACGGCTGCGTAGGGTGTGCATCAGCATGTGGGTTACCGTGTGAAGCGGAGTCGGATTGGGTGGCTTCCCTCTGCCTCGGGCGGGAGAGGGAAGCGGCTGGTGTCACCGTGCGCTACAGCGACTGCAGGAACGCCGTGATCGCGTCGCGGTCGGCCTTCGGCAGGGCTTCGTAGCGTTTGCGGCTATCGGTGGCCTCGCCGCCGTGCCAGAGCACGGCTTCGGGAATGGTGCGGGCGCGGCCATCATGCAGCAGGCGCACGCTGGTATCGCCACCCTGCACGAAGCGCAACGAGCCGATGCCCCACAGCGGCGCCGTGCGCCATTGGCTGGGATACGCGCGGCCCTCGGACAGCGTGTCGGCCAGTTCGGGCCCCATGTCGTGCAGCAGCAGGTCGGTGTACGGATGGATGATCTGCTCGCGAAGTTCGGCAAACGGATGCGTGGCGCCCGTCTTCAAGGTTGGCGTATGGCAGGCCGCGCAGCGCACCTGCGTGAACAGGTCGGTGCCTCGCGCGATTTGTGCCGGATCCACGTCATGCTCGGGCGACACGCGGACGCCGTCCGGGAAGCCGCTGCGCAGCTTGCGCTGGGCCGGCACGGCGATCAGCGACAGGTAGTGCGTCACGCGCTGCAGTTCGTTCTCGCTGACCGACGTCGGCGTGGTGACCGTGTGGCAGTTCGCCGCCCCACGCTGGCAGCCGTAGTCGGGGAACATCGGCGACGTCACGCCCAGGTCCTTGATCAGCGCGTCGGCCACTTGCTGGCGGATGCTGCCCTTCGATGCCTTCCAGCCAAAGCGGCCCACGTGGGTCTTGCCCGTCTGCGGATCCACCACGAGGTTGGCCACGCCGCGGATGCCGTCGCCGTTGGCGTCATCGGGGTCGGCCAGGCCCAGGATGGTGGATTCTGGAATGGCCTCCAGCAGCCCCATGCCGATCACCTGAGCGGCCTGGCGCGCCGAGTAGCGTCCCGGGGCAGGGCCCTTGAACGCGAAGACCGGCTTGACCAGTTCGACCTTCTCGCCATCGGGCAGCGTGCGCACGGTGGTGTCGAACGACTGCACGGTGACGTCGTAGGGGGCCGCCTTGGCATCCTGGGCGTGCTGCTGCACGTTGTGGCCGTAGACGGGGTCGGGGCCGCTGCCGTCGCCGTTGGCTGTCAGGAACGACATCGTATCCAGCTTCGCGCCCAGCGCCAGCGGCTTGCTGCGGCCGTTGTTGGTGTGGCATTCGATGCAGCGCGGCTGGTTGTAGCGCGCGCCGAGCTGACCGATATGGGCCGTGAACACGGGGTTGTCGCGATCGTGCTCGGAGTGCGTGCCGTCGGCGAACGACGTGTGGAACAGCCGGCGCCCTTCCACGAACCGCTGCGTATTGGTGATGCCGATGTTGTTGGCCATCTGCTGGAAGACCCGCATCGGTTCTTCCGAGTAGTTGTACGAGAGGCTGGCCTGGCCGCCCAGCAGGGCGTCGTCGGGCAGCGGTTCGGAATCGAGGTTCGGCGCGATGCCGTACCACGGACGCATGCCCACGCCCACGATGTAGAGCTGCTCGAACGAGTAGTAGCGGCTGCCGCCGCCGTCCACCACCGGATCGCGCTTGAGGCGCGGCGCCGGGGCCAGCTCGACCTTGTCGCCGATCTTCAGGGGGCTGTGCGGGTCGGTGCGCCAGTTCGAGTCGAAGGTCATCATGCAGTCTTCGCGCGGCTGGTTTTCGCGGCAGATCGGCAGGCCGCCTTCCTTCGGATTGTTGAAGCCGTAGTTCAGCGACCAGCCATAGTCACGCACCGTAGGATCTAGCACGTTGCGGAACAGGCTGAACGTGGTGCCGTCGAAGATGCCCTGGTTCACGCGCAGGTAGACCTCGATCAGCTGCTTGCCGGCGGGCACGTGGTCGCGGATTTCCAGGCCGAACGTGCGGTTCTGGAAGTAGAACGTGGGGAAGGTCAGGTAGCGGCCCGGGCCCGCATCGGGGGCATCCCAGGCTTCGCCGCGTTCGCGCGCGTGGCGCTCGGTCGGGCGCGAGCCCATCATCGTGACCAGCGTGCCGTCGGCCTCCCGGTACTGGATCTGTTCCATGACCGGCGTATCGGCGCCGTACAACGGTTCGTAGAGCGATGGCGTGACAGTCGGGGCAGGCGCCGAACCGCCGTCGCCGCCCCCTCCGCCGCACGCGGCGACCATGAATAAGGCGGCCAGCAGCAATGCCGGCCCACGATGGTGAGCGACTTTTTTCATTGTATTGACCCTTCGTTCTTGTCGGAACCGCGCCGGGCTCCGTTTCGATTTCTTTTATCCCCGGCTTCGGCACGGACATCTGCCGTGTGCCGCGAAACGGCCCATTCCCTGTAGCCGCGGCGATTATCGTGAGCTGCTTAAATAGATGTCAATTGTCATTATCTGGCGCATCGGGTGACAAAAATTGCGCCTTGCGGTGACGAGGATCGTCACCTCTTGACTGCACGCCGGATACAGCCCGGTCGATGACATGGACATGACAGAAACCGGAGGTTTTCTGCCGGGGATGGCACCTTCGGTTATTGCGGAGCGCGTGCCGCGTGGGCCAATCTGGTGCAGATTTCGTTGCGCGAAAGCCGCAGACATTGCTACGGCGGCGGCCATGAAAACGGCCACTTGCCGGAGGACGGCAGTGGCCGGGGGGCCAGGCGTTGAATTATCAAGCGTCCAATGAGTTGACGCTCAAAGAGATGCGGTTGCCGCGCTGGCCCGATGCAGCAGCACCGGTACCGATTTCGATGTCGGTGTATTGCAGAGGTCGGCCACGCTGTCCAGCGGCACCAGGGGGTTGGTCTCTGGGTAATAGGCCGCCACGCAACCGCGTGGGATGTCGTAGGCAACCAGCCGGAATCCGTCGGCGCGCCGCTCGATATCGTCGTGCCAGACCGTGGTCATGTCGACCCATTCACCGTCGCGCAGGCCCAGCATCTGCAGGTCCGCCGGATGGATGAACACCACGCGGCGCTGGCCGAAGACGCCGCGATAGCGGTCGTCCAGCGCGTAGATCGTGGTGTTGTACTGGTCGTGCGAACGCGTGGTCATCAGCGTCATCACGCGTTCGCCGTGGCGGGCGCGGGCCCGGGCGATCGGCGTGTCGAGGGTCAGCGGGTTGACCAGGAACTCCGCCCTGCCGGACGGCGTGTGCCATTGTCGCTCGCGCGCGGGCACATACAGGTGAAAGCCGCCCGGTACCGCCACGCGGGCGTTGTAGTGCTCGAATCCGTCGACCACCTCGGCGATCTTGTCGCGAATGCGCGCGTAGTCCTGTGCGTACCAGCGCCAGTCAACGGTGGCGCTGCCCAGCGTGGCATGAGCCAGGCCGGCGATGATCGCGGTCTCGGACATCAGGTCTGGCGACGCCGGCGTATTCATCCCAAACGAGATATGCACCTTCGAGACCGAGTCTTCCACGGTTACGCCCTGCGGCACGCCGTCCTGCAGGTCGATCTCGGTGCGGCCCAGCGTGGGCAGGATCAATGCCTCCTTGCCGTGGACCAGGTGGCTGCGGTTGAGCTTTGTCGCGATATGCACGGTCAGGTTGCACGCGCGCAGCGCGTCCCACGTGCGGGGCGTGTCCGGGGTAGCCGCCGCGAAGTTGCCGCCCAGCGCCACGAAGATCTTCACGTCGCCGCGCAGCATGGCCTCGATGCTCTCCACCACGTCGTAGCCGTGCTCGCGTGGCGGGGTGAAGCGGAATGCCGCGCCAAGCTTGTCGAGGAAGGCTTCCGTCGGTTGCTCCTCGATGCCGACCGTCCGGTTGCCCTGCACGTTCGAGTGGCCGCGCACGGGACACAGGCCCGCGCCTTCGCGCCCGATATTGCCGCGCAGCATCATGAGGTTGGTCAGCATCTGGATGGTCTGGACCGAATGCTTGTGCTGCGTCAGGCCCATGCCCCAGGTGCAGATCACGCGCTGGCCACGCGCGTAGATCGCGGCCAGGCCTTCGATGTCCGCGCGCGGCACGCCCGATTCCTGCTCGATGACGGTCCACGATTCGGCACGCAGGTCGGCCGCGAAGGCGTCGAAGCCGTGCGTGTGTTCGGCGATGAATACGGTGTCAAGCACCCGGGCCGCACCCGTGGCCTGCGCCTCGTCGTCCAGTTCCAGCACGCGCTTGGCCACGCCCTTGATCAGCGCGTAGTCGCCGCCCAGCGTGGGCCGCACGAACACCGAGCAGATCTTCGTGTCGGACATGGTCAGCATCTCCACCGGGCTCTGCGGACTGGTGAATCGCTCCAGCCCGCGCTCGCGCAACGGGTTGATCGACACCAGCGTGGCGCCACGGCGGGCACAGTCGCGCAGTTCGGCCAGCATGCGCGGATGGTTGGTGGCGGGGTTCTGGCCGAACAGCAGCACGGTGTCGCAGGTCTCGAAGTCCTCCAGCGTCACGGTGCCCTTGCCGACCCCCACCGTATGGGGCATGCCGCGACTGGTGGCCTCGTGGCACATGTTCGAGCAGTCCGGGAAGTTGTTGGTGCCGACCATACGCGCGAACAACTGGTACAGGAACGCGGCCTCGTTGCTGGCGCGGCCCGAGGTGTAGAAGGCCGCCTGGTTCGGATCGGGCAGGGCGCGCAGGCGGGTGCCGATCAGCGCGAACGCGTCCTGCCAGGAGATCGGCCGGTACGTGTCGGTCAGGCCATCGTAAATCACGGGCTCGGTCAGGCGGCCATGCTGCTCCAGTTCGTAGTCGGTCTGGTCCATCAGGGCCGCCACCGTGTGTTGCGCCAGGAATGCGGCCGTCACGCGCTTGCCGGTGGACTCCGCGGCCACGGCCTTCACGCCGTTTTCGCAGAACTCGAACGTCGAGGCGTGTTCGCGGTCTGGCCAGGCGCAGCCGGGGCAGTCGAAGCCGTCCGCCTTGTTCTGCCGGAACAGCATCGCGTAGTCGCGGCCGGGCACGCGCTCCTTGATCAGGTTGATGGCCACGTACTTGAGCGCGCCCCATCCGGCGGCGGCATGGGGATAGGGTTCGATGCGTGGCTTTGACTTGAAGGCCATGGCGGGGGCTCCTGCCTGAAAGGAATCGATACGTCGGGATGGCCCAAGCGTATCGCCGGCAGGGTGGCGGGCGTTGCCGCTGGCGGTAGGGGTTTCGGTTTTGCACGCCCGGCGATGCGGCATGCAAACCAAAGGATGATGGTGCCCTACAAATTGACTAGCGCGAGGCAACCCACGTACGAATGCGCCGCGCGGCGGTGCCGCCTACGATGGATTCACGGGCTTGCGACGCAGGCCCTGGCGGGGAAGCCGGAAAGTTTTCCCGTCCGCAACGCAAGTCAACCAGGAGTTCATCATGATTCGCAAGCACATCGTTCCCGTTCTCGTGGCATGCGGCGTGGCCGCCGTCAGCGCCCTTGGCAGCGGCATGGCCAATGCCGCCGAGACCGGCAAGCACCCGGCCACGCATTCGCATCCGCAGTACAACATCGACCAGCCGCGTGACGTGTACACGCAGGGCGCGCGCTTCAATGTGTCGCTGGCGGATCAGGGCCGCTTCATCCAGGTGGGTCAGGACCTGACCGGCGTATCGGCGCCTCCGGGCAACACGCCCGCTTGAGCGCGGCATGATCGCCAATGTCGAAATCGAAGGCCGGGCCGCCAGCGCGGCCGTCGGTGGTGTCACGCTGGCGCTGGCATGGCTGGGCGTCTGTGCCGCCAGTTGCGGCATGGCGCTGGTCACGGCGCTCTGGGCAGGCGTCTGAGGCGCCGCCCAGGCGCCGGTTTTTCTTGTGGGTCGGGATTCAGCGGGCGACACAACCTTCGCCCCCGGGGCGTCTCACGGTCGCGATCAGGCCGCTTCCTCGGTCGCCTGCTCGCCATCGGCCAGCCGCTGCGGCAGCCGTACCATCATCTTCGCACCGCCTTCGGGCAACGATTCCGCCGCGATGCTGCCGCCATGGGATTCCACGATGTTCCGGCAAATGGACAGGCCCATGCCCATGCCGTCCGGCTTGGTCGTGTAGAACGCGTTGAACAGGCGATCCATGTCCTTGTCGGGAATGCCCGGACCCGTATCGCTGACCACCAGCAGCACCGTATGGTCTGGCAGGACGCGGCTGGCCAGCGTGAGCCGGCGCCGGCCGGACACGTGCGCCATGGCCTGCGCGGCGTTCACCATCAGGTTCACCAGCACCTGCTGCAGTTGCGTCCAGTCACCGTGAATCTGCACGCCGTCGGCATCCAGGTCCAACTCGGCCGATACCTGATGGTCCTGCAGCTCGCGCCGCACCAGTTCCAGCGAAGCCGTCACCAGGTTGTCGACGCCGATGTCGACGTACTTGGGTTCCGACTTCTGCGCCATGGCGCGAATCTGCCGGATGATGTCGTTGGCGCGGCTGGCGTCGCGAATCACCTGTTCGATGGATTCGGTGGCTTCGGCGATCTCGGGCTCGTCGCGCTGAAGCCAGCGCAGTGCCGAGCTGCCGCAGGTGACGATGGCGGCCATCGGCTGCGTCACCTCGTGTGCGATCGACGCGGCCAGCTGGCCAAGCGTGGTCACGCGCGACACATGCGCCAGTTCGGTCATGGTCCGATGCAGTGCCTGCTGGGTCGCGATGGCGTCGGTGGTATCCATCAGGGCGCCCATGTACTCGTGCTGGTCGCCGGCCGTGGCGCTGCGCCGCGCCACCAGATGCACGTGACGGACCGCGCCATCGGGCAGCAGCAGCCGGTGCCGAAGATCTACGCTCGGCACGCCGCCGAGCATGGCCGCATGCACGCGCTGCACTTCGGCCAGATCGTCCGGATGCACGCGCGTGAGCACCATGCCGAAATGCGGTGCCTCGCCCCGTGGGTAGCCGAGGATACGGAATGCCTCGTCCGACCACGTCATCGTGTTGGCCGGCAGGCGCAGCGCGATACTGCCGGTCTTGCTGAGCCGCTGGGCTTCGGCCAGGAACGCCTCGCTGCGCGCCAGGGCGGCCTCGGTGCGGCGCCGCCGCGCCATGTCGGCCAGGTTGCGCAGCGCCAGCAGCGTGGTGGTGCCGATGGCCAGCAGGGCAAAGACGAAGCGTGCCAGCTGGCCGTGATCGGGGTCGGGGTTCTGCGAAAACGCAAAGGCCACCACGGTGAGCACCAGCGCCGTGGCAGCGGTGATCCGGGTGGCGCGGATCGATCCGGTCAGCGCCACCAGCAGGATGACGAGCACATAGACCACCGCGATGGCGAAATCGAGCGGCGTCAAGGCGTCGATCGTGAAGACACAGAGGCCCAGCAGGCCCGCCGCGCCCATCAACAGCCGGTTGGTGGTTGGGTTGTACATCCCTGTTTCGCCCGTATTGCTGGTTATCGGTATGCCATGCCCACGGCCGGCAGCATGATCCGACCCTGATATTAGTCCTGAATGACTGGTCGAGGAATCATATGAAGGTATAGGAGATGTCCATGCATTCGTCGCCCTTTGCAAACCGCGGGTGCGTTTTTGCAAGCGCTTGATCTGGGGACAATCCGCGCCTTTGCCGCAGGTGCACAGTCGAGATGGACACTCGCCCGCGCCGCAGGCGACCGCGAGTGCACAGAATCGGGGCACATAGCCCTTTGGTATGCCTTACTGGAGCCCATCATGACCCATACCCAGCTTGACGATCCCGGCCTGGCCGTTACAGAAATCTCGGATCACCTGAACCGGCTGCTGGCCGACGTCTTCGCGCTGTACCTGAAGACCAAGAACTTCCACTGGCACATGTCCGGTCCGCACTTCCGCGACTACCACCTGATGCTGGACGAGCAGGCCAGCCAGATCTTCGCGATGACCGACGACGTGGCCGAACGCGTGCGCAAGCTCGGCGGCACGACGCTGCGCTCGATCGGCGCCATTGCACGACTCCAGCGCGTGCGCGACAACGACGCCGAGGACGTCTCGCCCAAGGCCATGCTGCGCGAACTGCATGCCGACAACCTTGCGCTGGTCGAAGCCATGCTCGACGCCCACGCGGTATGCGACGACCATGCCGACGTGGCCTCCGCCAGCCTGCTGGAAAACTGGATCGACGAAGCGCAGCGCCGCGCGTGGTTCCTGGCGGAGTCGGTCAGGTAACGTTGCCGACGCCAACGCCAAAGCCCTCTCCGTTGGAGAGGGCTTTTTTTCATCGCGGGCCGGCGTCGCATGCAACAATTCAGACGGCCACCTTGCCGCGGAACACGTGGTACTGGTACAGGTTGTAGCCCAGCATGACCGGCAGCAGCACGCCAATGCCGATCAGCATGAATACCAGCGTGCGGTCGTCGGAGGCGGCATCGACCAGCGACAGCCGCCCCGGCACCACGTTCGGGAACAGGCTGATGGCCAGGCCGCCGAACGACACCAGGAACAACAGCACGGCGGCGCGAAACGGGGCGCGGCGGCGGCCGGTCCAGGTGGACCCGGCAATCCAGGCGACCGCCAGTGCGGCCATCACACCGAGCGCCAGCAGCACGGCCAGCACGCCATGCTGGTGCCAGCGGTCGGTGCCGATCAGGCTTAGCCGCAGCGTGGCGCCGGACAGCACCAGCGCGCTGACGACGGTGATCGGCAGCGTTGCCAGTGTCCACTTGCGCGCCGAAGCGTCGACCGGATACGACGTCTTCTTGATCAGGTAGGTGGCGCCCAGCAGCGCGTAACCGGCGGCCACGCCCACGGCGGCAACCAGCGTGAACACGGCGTTCCATGCGCCCGGATCGAGCCCGGTGATGATGCGTCCGAGGATCACGCCCTGGGCCACGGCGGCCAGCAGGCTGCCGACGCCGAAGACCCGGTCCCAGAACGGGCCGCGATGGGTGGCGTGGCGGAACTCGATGGCTGCGCCGCGCATGATCAGCCCGGCGATCAGCGCCATCAGCGGCAGGTACAGCTGGGGCAGCAGCATGGCGTAGGCGGCCGGGAAGGCGCCGAACAGCCCGCCCCCCAGCACCACGAGCCAGGTTTCATTGGCATCCCAGACGTGGATGATCGATTCGACCATCACGTCGCGCCGTTCGCGCTCGGGCTCGAACAGGCTCAGGATGCCGATGCCAAGGTCAAAGCCGTCCGTGACGACATAGGCGGCCAGCATCAGGCCCAGGATGCAGAACCAGAGCGATACCAGCAGGGTATGGGCGGTAGTTTCCATGGCGAGTCTCCGGGGGTCAGTAGGTGCTGCGCTCGGCTGCAGCCGGCAGGGCCGCCGCGGCGGCTGCCGGAGCGGTGAGCGTCAGGTCCGGGCCCTGACGCAGCCAGCGCGCGGCCAGCCAGGTGAAGGTCACCAGCAGCACGGCGTAGAAGGCGCCGAACATCGCGATGCTGCCAGTCACGTCGACGGCGGAAATGGCGGTCGAGACCCCTTGCGGGGTGCGCAACAGGCCATAGACCAGCCATGGCTGGCGACCCACCTCGCGCACGATCCAGCCGCACTCGACGGCCAGGTACGGCAGCGGAATGGCGACGATCCATGCCAGCAGCAGCGCCCGATGCTGGCTCAGGCTGGCGGGCTGGTGGCGTGTGCGGCGCAGCACCCGTGCCGTCCACAACGCCAGCACCACGAACAGCACGCCGATGCCGGCCATCACCCGAAACGCGTAGTAGAGCAGCGGCAGCATCGGGGGCTGGTCGGCGCGCGGAATGTCGGCCAGTCCCGTGACGGTGCCATGCACCTTGTGCGTCGCCAGCAGGCTCAGCATGCCGGGCACCTCGATGGCCCAGTCGTTGCGCTGGGTGGCCTGGTTGGGCCAGGCCAGCAGCGACCACGACGCGGCCGTGCCCGGCGCATTGGTCTGCCAGTGGCCTTCGATGGCGGCGCCCTTGGCGGGCTGCGTCTCGAAGACGTCCACGCCGCTGCCGTCGCCCAGCCATACCTGCAACGGCGTCACGATCACCAGCAGCACCATGGCCAGCCGGAACGAGCGTGCGAAGAAATCCGGCTGGCGCCGCTTCAGCAGGTACCAGGCCGAGATGCCGGCCACCACCACCAGCCCGGTTTCCAGGGCGGCCATCCACATGTGGCTGACGCCCCAGAGCGCGTCGGGATTGAAGATCGCGCGCAGGTAATCGGTGACGACGATCTTGCCGTCCTTCACCGCCACGCCTGCCGGGGTCTGCATCCACGAGTTGGCCACCATGATCCAGAAGGCCGACAGCGACGAGCCCAGCGCCACCATGCCGGTGGCGAACAGGTGCACGCCGCGCGGCACGCGCTCCCAGCCGAACATCATGATGCCGATGAAGCCGGCTTCGAGCATGAACGCCATGGCGCCCTCGAAGCCGAGGATGTTGCCGAAGAACTGCCCCGTGAACTGCGAGAACGCGCTCCAGTTGGTGCCGAATTCGAACTCCATCGGGATGCCGCTGACCACGCCGACGGCAAAGTTCAGCAGCAGCAGCTTGCTCCAGAACCGCGCGTGGCGGTACCACGCCACGTCGTTGGTGCGAATCCAGAGCACTTCGACGATGAACAGGAAGGCCGACAGGCTGATGGTCAGGATCGGCCAGAGGATATGAAAGATCGCGGTGAAGGCGAACTGCAGCCGCGACAGGTCGGTGACGTCGTGCATGGCGCGTTATCTGGCGTTGGATCGGTAGGCAATGGTGGGCTGCGCGTCGTCCAGCGCGGGCGCAAGCGCCACGCCGGCGCTCTCCATGGCCGAGGCCAGGATCATCGCGTCGGCATTGAGCGCGGGCGGACGCGAACGCTGCGGGCGAAACACCAGGTCGCTTTTGTCGATGGGCTGGCCGGACAACGCGCAGACGCCGCTGTCGCGGGCCGCGCCGATGGTCCAGACCTGCGCCCCGTAGCGGCAGTGCGTGGCGTCGCGCCAGCTCACCACGGCCATGGCGCCGCTGAGCCGTTCGATGATGCTGACGATCGGGGCATGGGCGCGCAGCGCGTTGTCCCCGGCGGTGTAGGTCAGGGACGCCAGCGTCTGGCTCTTCGGATCCAGCAGCGCGATGGTGCGCAGCCACGTGTCGCAGGCGCTGTCGCGCACGTCCGCCAGATCGCGGGTATCAACGGATGCGGGGTACAGGGTTTCAGCCATGGGAGCTCCCGGGGGTAGAGGTGACCTTGACGCGCCAGCAGTGCGGCGTGTCGCCGACGAAACGCTTGAAGACGGTGGTGAAATGGGCTTGCGAGCGGAATCCGCAGCGCATGGCCACTTCCAGCACGCTGCCGTCACCGCCACGCAGCAGGTCCTGCGCGTGTTCGATTCGGCGGCGCACCAGGTATTCGTGCGGGCGCATGCCCGTGGTGCGACGGAACTGGGCGGCAAAGTACATGCGCGTGAGCCCGGTGCTGCGCGCGATATCGGCCAGCCCGATGGGCGCGGACAGGTTCGCGTCGATGAACTCGATGGCGCGGCGCAGACGCCATTGGGGCAGCGTGGTCACCGCACGCGTTTTCGACGCAATGCGCTGGAAATGATTGGCCACCACGCGCGCCACGATGGCCAGCGCCACGCTGTCGGCAAAGATGCGGCCCAGACCGGGGTCCTGCGAATGCGCCACCGCCAGGGCCTGGCCAAGCCGTTCCAGCGCCGGGTCGGCATGGAGGAACGGATCGTCGAGCCGCAATTCGCCGTCGTGGTCGTGGCCGAACTGGTCGGCATAGCAGGCCGCCAGCACCGATTGCGGCACGAACAGGTGAAGCACGTCGCTGGCCGATGCGTACACGGCGCTGGTGGCGGTGCCCGGCGCGGTCACGTGGACCGCACCGGCACCCAGTCGTCCGTCAAACACGGGCATGCCGCCGCACAGGAAGCGGATCGAGCTGGACCGCAGGTTGATGGCGATGCAGTGCCGGGTGGGTTCGCCGGCGTGCGACACCATGTCAGGCGGCTCGCCGTCGCAGGTCCAGCGCGACACCACGATGGCGTCGCGGTGGCCGGGCGTGACCACGGCCTCGGGGGCGTGGCGCCAGCGGGTCTCGCACTGGACGAAGCCGGGCGCCTGCGCGGCGGCCACGCGCAGCTGGGGCGCTGCCCGGGCAGGTGCGGCGCCAGAGGTGTCAGGGGCGTCGAGGACGGTGGTGGCTACATCTTTCATGGCGGGGCTCCGGGATGCGGTATCGGTTCGGCGGCGGGCGTTCACTCGGCGTACTGGAGGAACGCGACGGCAATCAAAATCAGGTTCAGCACGGCGAGGACGATCCAGCCGTACATCAGCAGCAGGCTTTCCTGGTCGGACATGGCGGCGCTCACAGGTGGTGGTGCGACAGCACGGCGTGCGCTGCGGCGTGAACGGGCTCGATGGCCTGTTGCCACATGCCGTAAACCACGGCGCCAGCCACGCCGACCGTAGCGAAGGCGAGGGTGATGGCGATGATCGGCATCCAGAGCTTCTGATGTGTCATGGTGCGGCTCCCGTGGAAGCAGTCGGTGGTTGACTGGAATGCTAGGAGCCGGGTACGGATGCCCACAATTGCCGTGTAGGTGGTGCGGTGTTAAACGAAGGTATAGGCCGGCCCAACGCAATGCACCGGAAAGGGGCGAAACCATGCGGATAGAGGCGGTCCCGCCACCCGGTAGTGCCATCCCGAAATAACTTGGCGTTCGCAACCACGGCCGTGCGCGCCAGCGGCCATCATTCCCGACATCAACCATCGGAGTGAGGCTGTGATGCATGCCGCGACCGGATGGCGGCGCTTGCCCGTGGCTGCCGCCGTGCTGACTACCCTGGCGCTGACGGGCTGCGCCGCGTTCGACCACAGCCGCCCCACGCAGACGCCGGCGGTGGTTACCGACATTGCGCAAAGCCTGCCGGCCCAGCATGGCCAGTGGCCGTCGCAGGACTGGATCGACCGCTTTGGCGACCCCCAGCTTGGCGCACTGGCCCGCGAGGCGGTTGCCGGCAGCCCGACGCTGCAGGCTGCGCAGGCGCGCGTGGAGGCAGCCCGTGCCGTGGCCGAGGGCGCGCGCAGCGGCCTGTATCCCGACATCGATATCCGCGGCGGTGTGTCGCGCCAGCGCATTTCCGAGACCGACCTGCTTGGCGCCACGCCGCTGTCGGGCCGCTGGATCAACCAAGTGCAGCTGTCCAGCGGCCTGACGTATGACCTGGACTTCTGGGGCCGGCACCGCAGCGCGCTGCAGGCCGCGATGTCCGGCGTGCGCGAGGCCGAAGCCGAAGGCCAGGCTGCCCAGTTGCTGCTGACCACGGGCGTGGCACGCGTCTACGCGCGGCTGGCCACGCTGTACGTGCTGCGCGACATCACCACGCAAACGATTGCCCAGCGCCGCGAACTGTCCGCGCTGGGCAAGGCCCGGCTGGTGGCTGGCCTCGATACCCAGGTGGGCATCACGCTGCAGGACGCCGACCTGGCCGGCGCCGAGGCGGATCTGACGCATGTCGACGACACCATCGCCCTGACGCGCCACCAGATTGCCGCGCTGCTGGGCAAGGGCCCTGACCGCGGACTGGCGATCACCCGGCCGGTGCTGCTGAACGGCTCGGGTGGTCATCCGATGGCCGGCCTGCCCGACGACGCGCGCATCGGGCTGCTGTCGCGCCGCCCGGACCTCGTGGCCGCGCGTTGGCGCGTGGAGGCTGCCTCGAAAGACATCGACGTGGCGCGTGCGGAATTCCTGCCCGACGTCACGCTGTCCGCCATGGCCGGCCTGACCACGATCACGCCGTCCGATTTCCTGCTCGGCGCGAGCCGGGCCTTTGCCTTTGGCCCTTCGCTGCGGCTGCCGGTGTTCGAAGGCGGCCGCCTGCGGGCCAACCTGCACGCGCGCTACGCCGACTACGACGCAGCCGTGGCCGACTACAACCAGACGCTGACCGATGCACTGCGCGAGACGGCCGATGCCGTCGGCAGCCTGCAAGCCGTGGCCGCCGAAACTGCGCAGCGGCAGCGGGCCCAGGCGCTGGCCGAGCGTGCCTATGCGCTGGCTTCCGGTCGCTGGCAGGCCGGCCTGGCCAACCAGCTGGCCGTGCTGACGGCGCAGGACAGCGTCCTGGCGCAGCAACGCCAGGTGGCCCAGCTGCAAGGGCAGCAACTCGATCTCCAGTTCCAGCTGGTCTGGACGCTGGGCGGCGGCTACGTCGGGCAGTTGCCGGAACATGCCGCAGCCCAGGCCGCCGCGTCACCTAATCCCACGAGCACCTCACCATGAACACATCCGCCCCGCCCGCTGCTCCCGCCGCGCCCGCACCGTCGGCCGAAATGCGTCCCGTACCGCGCCGCCGCCTGATCACCGTGGCCGCCCTGGTCGCCGTGACGGGCATCGGCGCCGGCGCGTACTGGTGGACCATCGGCCGGCACTTCGCGTCCACCGATGACGCCTATGTGTCCGGCAACGTGGTGCAGGTGACGTCGCTGGTGCCTGGCACGGTCGTATCGATCGCCGCCGATGACACCCAGCGCGTGACGATGGGCCAGCCGCTGGTGGGGCTGGATCCCACCGACAGCGAGATGGCGCTGCAGCAGGCGGCCGCGCAACTGGCCGAAACGGTGCGCCAGGTGCGCACGCTCTATGTCAACAACGGCACGCTGCAGGCGAACATCGCCCAGCGCCAGGCCAACGTGGAGAACGCCCGTGACGATCTACGCAGGCGGATGTCGGTCGACGGGACCGGCGCCGTATCGAAAGAGGACGTCGACCACGCCCGGTCCACGCTCAAGGAAGCGGAGGCGGCGTTGCGTGCCGCGCAGGAACAGCTGGCATCGAACCTGGCCCTGACGCACAACACCAGCATCGCGCAGCATCCCGACGTGGCGCGCGCCGTCGCCAGCTATCGCGCCGCCTATCTGACGCACGCGCGTTCGACACTGCCGGCGCCAGTCACCGGCTTCGTGGCGCGCCGCGCGGTGCAGGTGGGCCAGCGCGTGGCGCCCGGTGTGCCGCTGATGGGCGTGGTGCCGCTGGACCAGGTCTGGGTGGACGCCAACTTCAAGGAAAACCAGATGAAGGACATGCGCGTGGGCCAGCCGGTGTCGCTGGTGGCCGACTTCTACGGCGCCCAGGTGCGCTACGACGGCAAGGTGGCGGGCTTTTCGGCCGGCACGGGCGCTGCGTTCTCGGTGCTTCCCGCGCAGAACGCCACTGGCAACTGGATCAAGGTGGTGCAGCGTCTGCCGGTGCGGATCACGCTCGATGCCGCGCAGCTGGCCGCGCATCCGCTGCGCATCGGCCTGTCGATGCAGGTGACCGTGGATGTGCACCAGCACGACGGCGCCAGCCTCAACACGCTGCCGGCCGTGACGCCGCTGTCGACGGACGTCTACGCAACGGTGGGGCGCGACGCCGACGCGAACATCGCGAAGATCATCGCGGCCAACGAGCGTTGAGACCGCAAACGTCAGCGGGAACTCACCGCAGCCACCGCTGCCACAGCGCAAAGCCGGCCACCAGCAGGCAGCCGGGCGCCACGATGGCCAGCAGGTTGGCGCCGGCCAGCAACACCGCCTGCTGGTCGATTTGCTGCGACAGACCGATCAGTGCGGCGCCATGCGGCAGCGGTGCGATGCCGAACGGGTCGACGCGTGCCACCAGGTGCGTGCGCGCCAGCGCCTCGCCGTACTGCAGGCACTGGGCGGCGGTTCCCGTGCCGGCCGCCGAGGCAACCTGGCGCACGATGTTCTTGAACTGGTAGGTGTGCGAGAAATCGTCGAGCGGTGTGTCCAGGAACGTCAGCTTGGCCACGACGATCAGGCTGAACGGCAGCGCCATACTCTGCAGCAGCAGCGCCGGTACCACGCGGCCCAGCGACAGGTCCGTCATCAGGCGCGTGGCCAGCATCCACGCCGCGCCCGCCAGCATGACATAGCCCAGTGCCAGCCAGCGTCGCGAACCGGGCAGGCGCGCGCCATACAGCACGAACACGATGGCTGCCACGACGCCCGCCGCGGCGGTCAGCGTCGTTACGATGCCGGTGGTCTCGAACGAGAAGCCCAGGCCCAGCTGCAGCACGATCGGGATCAGGTAGTTCCACAGCCCCGCCACGAACGAGTAGATGGCGTAGAAGCCCAGGCCGGTCAGATAGCGCTTGCCGCCCAGCCGGTGCGTATTGAGCCACGGGTCGGGATGCCGGTGCAGCCGCACGAAGGCCAGCGTCATCAGGGCGGCACCCGCCAGCGGGCGGACAAGCACGATGGGGGTGCTGGCTGCCGTATAGAGCCGCAGATCGGCCAGGCCATGCACCAGCACCAGTGCCCCCAGACCCAGCAGCAGCACGGTGTACCAGTCCATCGCGGCCAGGGCGTCGATGTCAGGCGGACGGGGCGGGGTGACGCGGTGCGGATAGGTGACCGACACCAGCAACAGCGTTGCGGCGGCGCCGATGGCCTGCACCACGAAGATCAGGCGCCAGCTGGCATCGAGGATCAGCGTGGCGGTGATCCACGGCGCCGCGGCCAGCATGCCGATGGCGCCCAGCACGAACGGCCACAGCAGGCGCGGGCGCTCCTGCGGGGCGGCGATCATCTGGATCAGCGTGCGCGCGGCAGCGAACAGGCCGCCCGCACCAAGGCCCTGCACGGCCAGCGCCAGCGAGAGCTGCACGATGTTATTCGATACCGCGCAAAGCAGCGCGCCGCCGATGGCCACCAGCAGGCCCAGCATCGTGAAGCCACGGTAGCTGATCAGGTCCGCGATGCGCCGCAGCATCAGGTTGGCGACGATGGCGGCCGCAGCATAGGACGTAAAGCACCAGAGGAAGTCGTCGGGCGTGGCGTAGACGCCGGCGTGGATCTGCACCGCGCCGGTGGCCAGCATCGAGGTGGCCACGAAGTCGACCCCCGTGGCGCACCCCAGTGCCAGCCCCATCAGCAGCACACCGCCGCGCGTGACGCGCGGCAGGGCGCCTAACGCGACGGATGGCATGCCGCCTTGCCGTCGTGGCACCGGGCCGGGGCCGGGGCCGCGGCCTTGGTCACGGCCTTGGCGGCCGGCAGCACGCTGTAGTCGTAGCGGTCGGCGGCAAACGGGCTGGTGGCCGGATCGGTGGCGTGGGCGGCCACGGCCCCCAGCAGGCAGGTGGCGGCCAGGATGGATCGAACCAGAATCGGACGCATGGCGGTTCTCCGGTTGGGGCGTTGATGAATCAGCGGTTCAGGAAGGCCAGCAGGTCGGCGTTGACCTCGTCGGCACGCGTGACGCACATGCCGTGCGGTGCGCCGGCGTAGACCTTGAGGGTCGCGCCCTTGACGATCCTGGCCGACAGGCGGCCGGCATCGTCGATCGGCACGATCTGGTCGTCGTCGCCATGCAGGATCAGCGTGGGCACGTCGATCTTCTTCAGGTCTTCGGTGTAGTCCACCTCGGAGAACTCCTTCACGCACAGGTATTGGCCCAGCACGCCGCCGGCCATGCCCTGCTGCCAGAAGTTGTCGATGGTGCCCTGCGCCACCTTGGCGCCCGGACGGTTGAAGCCGAAGAACGGCAGCGCCAGGTCCTTGTAGAACTGCGAGCGGTTGTCGGCCACGCCCTGGCGGATGCCGTCGAAGACTTCCATCGGCAGGCCGCCGGGATTGGCCTCGGTCTTGAGCATGATCGGCGGCACGGCGCCGATCAGCACCGCCCCGGCCACGCGCTTCGAGCCATGCCGGCCGATGTAGTGCGCCACTTCGCCTCCGCCGGTGGAATGGCCAACCAGCGTGGCGCCCTGGATGTCGAGGGCGTCGAGCACGGCGGCCAGGTCGTCGGCATAGGTGTCCATGTCGTTGCCGTGCGCGGGCTGGTCCGAGCGGCCGTGGCCGCGACGGTCGTGGGCAATCACGCGAAAGCCGTGCTGCGCCAGGAACAGCATCTGGGCGTCCCAGGCGTCGGCATGCAGCGGCCAGCCGTGCGAGAAGACCACGGGGCGGCCGGTGCCCCAGTCCTTGTAGAAGATGCGGGTGCCGTCCTGGGTGGTGATGTAGCTCATGTCGGTCTTCCTGAGGAGAGAGTGAGGTTTGAGGCTACTGCCGGCGCGGGTCGGACCGTTCCGCGCGATCGGCGCTGCTTTCGCATTTGCACGTCCGGGCGCCGGATGTGTGCAGGCCGTCCGGCGCCGGCTTTCAAGGGGCTTTCAGCGGGCTTTAGGCGGGCTTTAGGCGGGCTTTAGGCGGATGCTGGCAGGGGCTTCCGGGATGTCCGCGCGCCGTGTCGCGGCGGCCCGACGCCTATACGAAGGCATAGTGTTGGCCACCGATGCGGGCCGCTACCATTGCGCCATGAGATTGTTGTGAGGTACCGGCCTTGGCCAAGAAACTGGTTGTCGCCATCATCGACGACGACGATTCCATTCGCGCGGCGACTTCCCGGCTGGTCCGTTCGCTGGGCTGGGAGGCGCGCACTTACGCATCGGCTCAGGTCTTTCTGGAGGCTGGCGGGGCGGCCGAGGCGCATTGCATCCTGTCCGACGTCCAGATGCCCAAGATCAGCGGGCTGGAGATGCTGCGCACCCTGAACGCGCAGGGCAGTCAGGTTCCGGTAATATTCATCACCGCGTTCTGCACCGATGCCATCCGCCGCGAAGCCTCGCGTGCCGGCGCGCAGGCATGTCTGTGCAAACCGGTCGATGGCGCGGCCGTCCAGCGATTCCTGGAAGATGTGGCGTCCGGCGCGCTTGCGCCGCGCCCCGAGACCGCGCCCGGAACGAAAGTGAATCCATGAATACAGCGATCCCGTCCGGAGAAGGGGTGTCGGTGGTCTACGTGGTGGACGACGACGAGTCCATGCGCCGCGCGGTGTCAATGCTGCTGCGCTCGGTCGGCTACCAGGTCGAAACCTTCGCCTCAGCCACGGATTTCCTGGCGGCGCCCAGGCCGGACATCCCCAGCTGCCTGATCCTCGACGTCCGGCTGAAGGGCCAGAGCGGCCTGGCGGTGCAGGAACAGTTCGCGGCCAGCAAGATGCCGATCCCGATCATCTTCATGACGGCCCACGGCGACATCGCCATGTCGGTCAAGGCCATGAAGGCCGGCGCGATGGACTTCCTGGCCAAACCGTTCCGCGACCAGGACATGCTGGACGCGGTCGAAAGCGCCCTGACCCGCGACGCCGCCCGGCGCCAGACGGACACCCGCGACGCCGACCTGCGCCAACGCTACGAAGAACTGACCCCCCGCGAAAAAGAGGTCATGGCCTACGTGGTGCGCGGCCTGCTGAACAAGCAGATTGCCGCCGAACTGACGCTCAGCGAAATCACCATCAAGATCCACCGCGCCCAGGCCATGAAGAAAATGGGCGCCCGCTCGCTGGCCGACTTCGTGCTCAAGGCCGAAGCGCTAGGCATCATCGATTCGACGCGGAACGGGGTGTAGGCAGATGGTCTGCCCGCTGGGCGTTGCCGTTAGAGCAGCATTCGCACCTGTCGAACATCGGTAATCCACGATCTTTCGAGAAAGCTGGCGATCTTTTGCGATGCGCCAGATGGAATGGTTTTCTCTGTTTTGCGAAGACACGAATACGGGTAGCGTGCGGCGCACAGTAACGTGCGTTGCAACGAGATCCCATGTCAGCAAACGAATTTGAGGCCGTGCGTCGCGGCCCGGCAGGGCCTTTGATCGGCCTTTGCGTCTGTTGTCCAGTATTGCGCAGTGTGGTGCGGAGCCTGCGGCGATGAAAGCGACCGCCGTACCCAATAAGCCACTGGTCCCGCTGAAGCCACTCCGCTTCACCTTCCCCCTGCGAAAAAAGGCCACAAAGGACGGCGCGCCAGGCGTCGAGATTACGGACGAGCACGAGTTCCACCGCCTGCTCCGACGTGAGCCGGGCGGCGCCTTTGCAGTCAGCGCCCATGGCATGTGGCACGGCGGCATTCATATCACCGAAGCAGGCGCAGGACAGTTCCTCGACCTGACCGGCGGCGTGCTGGCGATGGCCGACGGCGAAGTCGTGGCGTGGAGACTTGATCGAACCTGTCCGGTTACCGAGCTTCCCGGCAACGGCCAGCAGTCCGCCAGCCAGGCTTGCTACAACACGGGGTTCGCGCTGGTGCGCCACAAGATGGAGTTTCCACGCGGCACCTGGCTGACCTTCTACAGCCTGTACATGCACCTGCAGGATCTGGCTGGCTACGAGAACAAGAAGACGTTGTCCCGCCCGGCCCATTGGTCGCCGGAGTTCAAGGTCACGACGTTCGCCCGGGATCGGCAACGCCCCAGGCCCGGCCTGCGCGCTGCGCCCGCCGAGCAGAAGGGCCTGCGCGTGCGGTCCGCACGGGCCGGCGGCACGGCGCTTGGCATCCTGCCGCAGGGCACACAGTTCAGTATCAGCGAGCGCACTGGCAACTGGGGAAAGATCGCACGCAGCGGCCCGCCGATTCCGCCCCGTGTTGGAGACTTCGTGGCGCCCGATGCTGCGGTCGGCGGCTGGGTATTTCTGGGGCGCGAAAATGGTGGACAGGTGGTCGAGGAATTCATGCCCGACACCGCGCTCGACTGCATAGTCGTTCCTCCAAAACCGATCAGGGTCAAAGCGGGCCAGTTGCTGGGCCACCTCGGCCGGTACGACTCGCTCAATCATTCGGCGCCCACCCGCATGGTTCATATCGAGTTCTTCTGCGGCGAAGACATCAAGACCTTTCTTCAGACGAGCCGAGCCTGGATCCAGGAACACTCGCCGCATCCCGCGCGCTGGAAGGCGTTGGGGTTACCCGGCGAAGCCACGCTGCTGCGTATCGACAGGCGAACAAAGCTCTATAAGGCAGCCCATCAGGAGGGAAAGGACGCTCCGCGCACCGATGTCGTCCAAATGCTGTCGCTAGCGGAACTGGGCCGGCGAAAGGAACACAAGTTCACGGAGACCAGCCCCGGCGCGGACAACCTGAAGCTGAACTGGTGGAAAGTGCACAGCGCCAACATGCTCGGCAACGAAATCAGCGGCTGGGTACGAGAACAGAATTTCGCGGGCGGTCGCGTCACGCGCGAGTATCCGCAGGATTGGGTGGATTTCCAGACCATCGAGGGTGCGCATGACCCCGCCCATACGCTATGCGCCAAATCAAAAGCGTACGTCGACTATGCCTGCGACAAGGACATGCCGGCCACCGCAGCGCTGGACAAACTTAGTCCGCTAATGAAAAGCGTCTATCAGGCAATTTGCCCCGGCAGTAACGGCGAGCGAGCCATCGACGAGCTATGCGTGGCCGCGAAAGACCGATGGCAGTCGCTGCGTGCATCGCGCCTGATTATCCGGCACGAAAGCGAATGGGCCAACGCATCCAAATGGAAATCGCTGACCGCGGAACTCGAAAAGGAGACGGGGGCGAATGCCCAGTACGCAGCCGAGCAACGGCGTATCGAGAAACTGGTGTGGTGGGAGGAGGTCAAGGCAAGACTGCCTGATTTACCCGGTCCGGCGGTGTTTCATATGCATCCGGTGGGGGTGGTGGGGAATTTCTTCGTGGATATGCGTGTGCATGATTTCATTCGGAGAATCGGGGATGTTATCGCGCACGGAGAGGGTAACTATGAGTCTTACAACACCGGCACTATCAACCACAAAGTGGTTCACTCGTTCGTAAATCCGCCCCAAGGCACGATAACCAAGAAATCGATCGACGCCATACTCGAGGCCGCTAAATTACATCCAACAGATACAAACCGAATATTTGCGGCGGGAAAGTATCAGGTGACTAAATCTACCTTGGCCCAAGGCAAGATCGCATTACAGTTGACCGGGGAAGAAGTGTTCGACCATGCGATGCAAGAACGTCTCTTTAGCGAGTTTCTTATTGAAAAGGCGGGCAAGGGAGGGCTCGCGAAATTCGTAAAGCGAGGGATTGGCTCTATCGATGATGCTCAATTTGCTGCATCACAGGAGTGGGCATCCATCGCCGCGCCAAAAGGTCGAACAAGATGGGGCAAGAGTGTCTCTGACGGAAACCAATCCTACTACGATGAGCCGCCGAACTTTGCCAATCCGGAGTCCACAAAAATGTTACGTGAGATATTAGAAGAGATATCAGAGTATTGGAAAGTGTAGGTGCGCATATGAAAAGAAAGCTCCTCATTTTCGTAACCATCGGACTGTTCGGTGTAACCGCGCGAGCCGACTGCGTCATCGATAGTACTCCACCTACTTTGCCTCAGTTCATGCAGCAGGAAAATTACTCATCAGTCCGCGAAAAATTACTTTCGGCGGGGTGGACGCCATATCGAGCTCCTGAAGCGCTGCCCTGTGCGGCCGAAGACGAACGATGCAAAGATCGACCGGAAATGCTCGCCTGTTCCGGAGTTCAATTGGCGCCGTGCGCGTGGCTGTGGCAGAAAAATAAGGTATTTATCGTGGTAGGTACGATTTACGAAGTAGAGGATGAGCGATTTACAGGCGTCGGCGTTTATCACGAGTGCCCGCCATCGGAATAGATTTGGCTATGGCGTTTTGACGAGATCTCGCCATATTGAAGCTAGGAAAAACCTCCGATGAAAAGAAAGCTCATTTCTATATTGGCGATCGTGTTTCAAACGGAAATCTACGCAAAAGTGACATTGAGAAGATTCGAGACGTGCCCCACATCGCGATTGATGAACGATATTCCAGTGTACGCCAAAAACTACTTTCCGCGGGATGGTCACCGTATCGCGCTCCTAATGCGCTTCCATATGAACTCGACGATAAATGCTGCGCGAATCGTCCGGAAGTGCTTGCATGTTCTGGTGTTGGAGTGGGTCCCTGCGCCTGGCTATGGAAGAAAAATGGAATGATACTCATCGTTGATACGCTTGCAGATGTTGGTGATGAACTCTTCGTCGGCATTGGGCAGTACTATGGATGCGCAGATCCCGCCTAGATCGAATCTAACGCTCAGCTTCTTGCATGTTAATGCGGGTGCTGCCTGTACGGTCGAGAAAATCCGCGATTATCCAAAGGTAAGGGTTGGCGAAAAATACTCCAAAGTACGGCAACAACTAATCGCGACCGGCTGGACGCCGTATAAAGCATCCCATGCGCTTCCATGTGAATCGTATGATTTGCGCTGCAAAGACCGCCCAGAGATGATCGCGTGTTCGGGCGTGAGTTAGGGCCCTGTGGTTGGCTGTGGAAAAAAATAGAATGATGCTTGTCGTGAGTACGTTGGCCGATACGGACGACGAAATTTTCCAAAGCATCTCCCAATATCACGGATGCGACTGATCTGGTGAGAACCAATTCGACGGAGGCACATGTAATTGCAGTGAGTCACCGGATTCCGCCTGAATACGGAGGAATCGACGCAGATGTGGAAGAATAATTTCTTGATCGTAGTAATCCTCTTGTCGGTTCCTGCAGTTTCCCAAGCATTTTGCTTTCAAAGCATACACGGTTGGGCGGAAGCTCCGGACGCTCGATCGTTTCCAATCACGTAAAGAAAAGGAAAAACAACCAGTTCTACTGGAATCCAGTGCCCGTCCCCTCCCACCCCCCGCCCAACGCCCGGAACAGCGACACGCTGGCCGCCAACTGCCTCCGGTGCACGGCTTCCAGCGCGCGGGCGTCGGTCAGGGCGGCGGCTTGCACGACGTTGACGTCGAGGTAGGCGGCGGCGCCCTTGCGGTAGCGGTCGATGGCCTGTTGCAGGGCGCGGCGGGACGCGGTGACAGCGGCTTGCTGGCTGGCGGCTTCATGGTCCAGCAGTCGTAGCGCGGCGTAGTTGTCTTCCACGTCCTGTACGGCCTTGAGCACCGTTTCGCGATAGTCGGCGGCGCTGGCGTCGAACTGGGCGCGGGCGCTGTCCACGCCGGCCTGGCGCTTGCCGCCGTCGAATATCGTTGCGGCCAGGGCCGGGCCCACGGCCCAGAAGCGGCTTGGCGCGGTCAGCCAGCCGGCCAGCCCCGAGCTTTCGAGTCCGCCGTTCAGGTTCAGCATCAGCGTCGGGAAGAAGGCCGCGCGGGCCACGCCGATCTGCGCATTGGCGGCGGCGACGCGGCGCTCGGCGGCCGCGATGTCGGGGCGGCGCTGCAGCAGGGTGGCGGGCACGGCGGCCGGGGTGGCGGGCAGGGCGATATCGGCGCTCGCGGTGCCGGCGATGTTCGCGGCGTCGGCGGGGAGTGCCGGCAGCGCAAACGTGCTGGCGGGTTCGCCCACCAGCGTGGCCAGTGCATGCAGCAACTGGGTGCGCGCCAGTTGCAGGTCGGCCAGTTGGGCTCGTGTGCTTTCCACCTGAGCCTGCGCCTGCGCGACATCGCCTTCGGCGGCGATGCCGCCCTTGTAGCGGTTGGTCACCAGTTGCAGCACCGACGCGTATGCGTCCACGGTCTGCTGAAGCAATGCGGCCTCGCGGTCGAGCGACCGGATACCAAAGTAATCGATCGCGGCTTCGGCCTGCAGGCTCAGGCGGACGGCGGCTACGTCGTCGGCGCTGGCCTGCAGCCTCGCTTTCGCGGCATCGACGTTGTTGCCGATGCGCCCGAACAGGTCGGGTTCCCAACTGGCGCCGAGGCCCAGCAGGTGATCGCGCGTTGTTTTTCCAGCCCGCGAGTGCCCGAGTACGTTGGCCGACAGGTGCGTGCTCGTGACGCTGGCCGTGGCGCCGACGGTCGGAAAGTAATCGGCGCGGGCGGCATCTACCTGGGCACGGGCATCGCGCAGCAGGGCCATCGACTTCAGCAGGCTCTGGTTCGATACGTCGATGCGGGCCAGCAGGGCGTCGAGCGTGGCGTCGTTGTACGCGCGCCACCAGTCCGGCGCGATGGCGTCGTCCGGCTGCGCGCCCTGGGCGCCGCCGTCCTGGGCTTCGTGATAGGCCGCCGGCAGCGGCATCGCCGGAACGTGATAGGGCACACTGGCGCAGCCGGCCAGCCATGCGCAGGCCAGTACGATGACGGTGCGGTGGAAGTTGCGATGGAGGGTGCGCTTCATGACCGGTTTCATGGTGAGCGTCATGCCGGATCTCCCTTTGCCGGCGCGGCCACGCGTACTGTCATGCCGGCCACGATGCCGTCGCCGGGGTTCACCACGACGCGGTCGCTGGCTTGCAGTCCGTCCAGCACTTCCACATGGGTGCCGAAGTCGCGGCCCAGCGCCACGTGGCGGATCGTCAGTGTGTTGTCCGGGCCGACCACGGCCACGGTCGGGCCGCCGGCGGGGAACATCAGCGTATTGGCCGGCAGATCGAGGCCGGCGTGTGCGCTGCCCACTTCCAGATGCACCTGTGCGTAGGCGCCCGGCAGGATGCGCCCGTCCTGGCTATCGACATCGAGTTCCACGCGCAGGCTGCGCGTGACGGGATCGATGGCACCGGCCGTGCGCGCCACCGTGGCAGGGTAGCGTTTGTCCGGTGCTTGCGGCAGCGTCAGCCACGCCTGCGTGCCGGGCCCCATTGCCGCGCTGACGTCCTGCGGCACCTGGGCGTAGACGCGCAGCCGCGTGCCGGCCGAGATATGGAACAGTTCGCGACCCTGACCGGGCGCGCTGCCGGCGTCGATCAGTGCCCCGGTATCGACGTTGCGCGCGGTAATCACGCCATCGAACGGCGCGCGGATCTGCGTGTAGCTGGCAAGCTGGGCCAGCCGCGAGGTATTCGAGCGTGCCGCCGCCAGCAGCGCCGCCTTGGCATTCATGTCGGCCACCTTCTGGTCGGTTTCCTGCTGGGCGACGGAGTTCGTCGCCTGCAGGTCCTGCCACCGTTTGGCCGTGGTGCTCGCCAACTGGTAGTTGGCGGCGGCGGTCGCTTCGTCGGCGCGCGCCTGCCGCAACTGGTCGGCCACTTCGGGCGCATCGATTTCCGCCAGCAACTGGCCCGCCTTGACCGGGGTGCCGATATCGGCGTACCAGTGGCGCAGATAACCGTTGACGCGCGCGTGGATGGCGGCGTCCTCGTAGGCGCGGACGTCTGCCGGCAGGGTGATGTCGTGCGCGGCCGCTGCGGCGCGCGGGTGCACCACGCTGACGATGGGCGTCTGCGCGGCCTGCGCGCGCTGCTGCAATACGGCGTGGCCTTGCCAGCGCGGCACGATGCCGGCCGTCAGGGCCAGCGCCACGGCGGCGCCAGCCAGGGCCAGCATGGCCAGCCTGGGGTTGCGGCGCGGCGCGGCGGCCTTGGGATCGAGGTCGGTTCGGGTCATGCCAGGCGCTCCTGAAGGGGCGTGTTGTGATCGGATCGTGCGCGGCGGGCCATCCAGCCATGCAGCACGGCGAAGAAGACAGGCACCAGCACCAGCGTGGCCACGGTGCCGAAGGCCAGGCCACCGATTACGGTGCGGCCCAGCGGGGCGTTCTGCGCGCCGGCGCCGCCCGAGCCCAGCGCCATCGGCACCATGCCGAACAGCATCGCCAGCGCGGTCATGGATACTGGCCGGAAGCGGCTGAAGCCCGCGTCCCAGGCGGCGTCGATGGGGTTCTTGCCTGCCGACAGGCTGTCGCGCGCATGGCTGATCACCAGGATGCTGTTGGCGGTGGCGATGCCCACGCAGATGATGGCGCCGGTCAGCGCGGGCACGCTGATCGTCGTGTCGGTGGCAAACAGCATCCACGCCATGCCCGCCAGCGCCATGGGCAGGGCGCCGACGATAGCCAGCGGATCGAGCCACGACTGGAAGTTCACCACCATCAGCAGATACACCAGCACGATGGCGGCGGCCAGGCCCGTGAGCAGCCCCGTGAACGACGCGTGCATGGTCTGCACCTGGCCGCGCACGACGATGTCCGAGCCCGCCGGCAGTTGCGCGCGGGCCTGGTCGACAATGCGCTGCACATCGCTGGCCACGGCGCCCAGGTCGCGACCGCGCACCGCGCCGAACAGGTCCAGCACGGGCTGCACGTTGTAGTGCGACACCACGCCTTGCTGGCTTCCGCGCGCGATGGTGCCGAACTGGCCGAGTTGCCCGGCGCCGCCTTGTTGCGCGGTATCGGCGCCCAGCCCCAGCGGGATATTCGACAGGCGCTGCAGCGAATCCATCGCGTACTGGGGCACGGACACGGCCAGCGGATAGCTGACGCCATTCTTCGGGTTGAGCCAGAAGTTGGGCGCGGTCTGGCCGCTGCCGGATAGCGCAATCAGCAGGTTCTGCGCCACTTCGCGCTGCGACAGCCCCGCCTGCAGCGCGCGCGTGCGGTCCACGTCGACGGTCAGCGCGGGCTGGTCGGCCGGCTGCTGCAGGTGCAGGTCCGTCAGGCCCGGCACGCCGGCCAGCTTGCGCAGCAACTGGTCCGCCACCTTGCGGTTGCCGGCCAGATCCTTGCCGACGATCTGGATGTCGATCGGGGCGGGCAGGCCGAAGTTGAGGATCTGGCTGACCATGTCGGCCGGCAGGAACGAGAAACTGACCCCCGGAAAATCCTTCTGCAGCGCGGCGTCGAGCTGTTCGATCAGCACGCTGGAGCGGCCTGCGTCGGGCTTCAGCGACACCAGGATCTCGGCATCGCCGGTGCCGATCGGCAGCGACGAGTCGTAGGTCAGGTTGATGCCGCTGACAGGCAGGCCGATGTTGTCGACGATGCCAGCCACGTGCTGCGGCCCTGCCACGCGCCGGATGTCGGCTTCGACCTGATCGGTGATGCGGGCGGTTTCCTCGATACGCGTACCCGTGCGAACGCGCATATGCAGGCGGATCTCGCCGCTATCCACGGCCGGGAAGAAGTCCTGGCCCAGGAACGGCACCAGCGTCATCGACCCCGCACAGGCCAGCGCGAAGATCGTCATGGTCCGGCGCGGCCTGGCCAGCGCGGCGGACAGCATGCGCCCGTAGGCGCCACGCACCCGCTCGAAGCCGGCCTCGAAGCGGCGGTGCGCCGTGCCGAACCAGCCGGCCACGCCCGCCAGGCGCCCCGTTGCACGGGGCACGGCTGTCTGCGCATCCGGCTCGCCGCGCAGCAGGTAGTGCGCCAGCGTGGGGATCAGGGTGCGGGACAGGAAGTACGAAGCCATCATCGCAAATACCACCGCCTCGGCCAGCGGCACGAACAGGTAGCGCGCCACGCCGCTGAGCAGGAACATCGGCAGGAACACGATGCAGATGCACATCGTGGATACCAGCGTGGGCAGCGCGATCTCGCCCGACCCGTCGAGAATAGCCTGCTCCAGCGGCTTGCCCGTTTCGCGGTGGTGGGCAATGTTTTCGATGGCCACGGTGGCGTCGTCCACCAGCACGCCCACCGCCAGCGCCAGGCCGCCCAGCGTCATGATGTTCAGCGTCTGCCCCAGCGCGGCCAGCCCGATGAGGGCGGCCAGCACCGACAGCGGGATGGTGATGGCGATGATCAGCGTGGCGCGCCAGCTTCCCAGGAACAGCAGGATCATCATGGCCGTCAGGCAGGCGGCCACCAGCGCTTCGTGCAGCACGCCGTCGATGGCCGAGGTGACGAACACGGACTGGTCCGACAGCGGCTGCACCTGCAGCGACTTGGGCAGGCCGGACAGGATATGCGGCAGCAGGGCGCGGATCTGCGCCACCACGGTCAGCGTGGACGCACTGCCGGTCTTCTCGATTTCCAGCAGCGCGGCGCGCTTGCCGTCATGGCGCACCACGTTGGTCTGCGGCGCATAGCCGTCGTGCACCTGCGCCACATCGCGCACATAGACCGTGCCGTCCGGGCCGCTGCGTACCGGCAGGTCGTTCAGCGCCGCCACGGTCTGGGTACTGCCGTTGAGGTCCACGCGGTATTCCAGCGCGCCGATCTTGGCCGTGCCGCCGGGCAGCACCAGGTTCTGGGCGTTGATGGCGTTGACCACGTCCAGCGGCGCCAGTCCGCGCGCCTGCAGCGCCGGCACGTTCAGGTCCACCATCACCTGGCGAACCTTGCCGCCGTAGGGTAGCGGCACCGACGCCCCCTGCACCGTGGCCAGTTGCGTGCGGATAAAGCTGTTGCCCAGGTCGTACAGTTCCTGCTCGGGCAGCGTGTCGCTGCCCAGCGCCAGGCGCAGGATCGGCACCGTCGACGCGTTGTAGCTCAGCACCAGCGGCGGCGTGGCGCCCGGCGGCATCTGCTTGAGGATCGATTGCGCGCCCGCCGTCGCTTGCGAAATCGCACGGTTGATATCGGCGCCGGGGTGGAAGAAGACCTTGATCACGGCCACGCCCGGCAGCGACTGCGACTCGATGTGCTCGATGTTGTCGACGTCGGTGGTCAGCGACCGCTCGTAGCCGGTGACGATGCGCTGGACCATGTCCTGGGCGGACAGGCCGTTGTAGCTCCACACCACGCTCACCACCGGGATGTCGATCGACGGGAAGATGTCGGTCGGCATGCGCAGGATGGCCACCACGCCGCCCAGCAACAGCAGGATGGCGAGCACGATGAAGGTATAGGGGCGGCGCAGGGCGAGCCTGACAATCCACATGCTTTCTCTCCCGGCGCCCCGGGGGCGCGCCAATCGTAAGGAATGGAGCCGATTCTAGAAACCGCCCGCCCTGTGAATTCCGGTCAAAACGATTACAGTCTTGTCATCCAAACCGGCGGCGCCGCTCGCTACCATCCTGCTGGCAATGCGGCGGATTGGCGCCGCCGATGGTTGAGGACTGGACCGATGAAGATCCTGGTGGTCGAAGACGAACCGAAAACGGGCGAATACCTGCGCAAGGGGCTGGCCGAGTCGTCCTTTGTGGTGGATCTGGCGCGCACTGGCGCCGATGGCCTGCACCACGCGATGGAGGACGACTACGACCTGATCATCCTCGACGTGATGCTGCCCGGCATGAATGGCTGGGACGTGCTGCGCCGGCTGCGCGAAAGCAAGGACACGCCCGTGCTGTTCCTGACGGCGCGCGACGAGGTGGAAGACCGCGTGCGCGGCCTGGAGCTGGGCGGCGACGACTACCTGGCCAAGCCCTTCGCGTTCGTGGAACTGCTGGCGCGCGTGCGCACGCTGCTGCGGCGCGGGCCGGTGCGCGAGGCCGACCGCATCGAGGTGGCAGACCTGGAAATCGACCTGATCCGGCATCGCGTGATGCGCGCGGGCCAGCGCATCGACCTGACGCCGCGCGAATTTGCGCTGCTGCATTTCCTGGCACGCCGCAGCGGCGAGGTGCTGAGCCGCACGCAGATCGCATCGCACGTCTGGGACATGAATTTCGACAGCGACACGAACGTGGTGGATGTGGCCATCCGGCGCCTGCGTGCCAAGATGGACGACCATTTCGCGCCCAAGCTCGTCCACAGCGTGCGCGGCATCGGCTACGTGCTGGAACTGCGCGCGTCGTGACGGTGCGCCGGCATACCCGCCTGCTGCCCCGCTCGCTGACCGCGCGCCTGGCGGTGGCATTCGCGCTGATCGCCGGCTGCGCCTTCGCGGGTGTCGGCGTGTACCTGTACCGGGCGCTGGCCACGCAGATCATCGAGCGCGACGATTCGGAACTGCTGCGCAAGGCCGTTCGCGCACGCGCCAAGCTGGCCGAACTGCCGGCCGCCGACGTCCAGGCCGGACGCTGGCAGGAGATTCGCGGCATTGTCGCGGGCAACGAGGAATTCGGCCTGCGGCTGCTGGCGGCGGATGGCGTGCTGCTGACGCAGGCGGGCGCCCAGCCGGGCAACATGCCGGCAATGGCCGCCATTGACGCCGATACGCCGCCATCGGCAGCGGCCATCCAGTCATGGGAGACGCCTGCCGCGATACCGGCGCGGGGTCTGGCGATGCAGGCGCGCGTGGGCACCGGCGCGGACGCGCGGACGGTGCGGGCGGAGATCCACCAGGTGGCAGCCTCGCGCGTGGTGCTGCTGCGCGACTACCGGCTGAAGCTGTGCATCGCCGTGTGCCTTGGGGCGCTGGGCGCCGGCTTGCTGGGCTACGCGGCGTTGCATGCCGGCATGGCGCCGCTGCGACGGATTGCGGCTGGCACGGCGTCGGTGACGTTTGCCAGCGGCGTGCTGCCGGTCGATCCGTCGCGGCTGCCGGCGGAACTGGATGAACTGGCCAGCGCGCTGCAGCGCATGATCGACCGTCTGCGCGAACGCTACGAGCGCCTGTCGCAGTTCTCGGCCGACCTGGCCCATGATTTCCGCACCCCGATCGGCAACCTGCTGGGCCAGACCCAGGTGGCACTGTCGAGCGAGCGGTCGGTGGAGGAATACCAGGCGCTGCTGGCGTCCAACGTCGAGGAATACGAGCGGCTGTCGCGCATGATCGAGAACATGCTGTTCCTGGCGCGCGCCGACAATGCGCGGGTGGCCATGCACCGGGCGGAACTCGACCTGAAGACCGAACTGGCCCGTCAGGCCGACTATTTCGAGCTGCTGGCCGATGCGCATGGCATCGCCATCCAGGTGGACGCGCAAGGCACGCTCTATGCCGATGCCACGCTGTTCCGGCGCGCGCTGGGCAACCTGCTGTCGAACGCCGTGCATCACTCGCCCGAATCGGCGGTGATTGCGCTCCGGAGCCGGCAGGAAGCCGGCACGGTGGTGATCGAAGTGGCCAACCACGGGCCCGGCATCGCGCCCGAGCACCTGCCGCGCTTGTTCGACAGGTTCTTCCGCGGCGACCCCGCCCGCGCCAATTCCGGCGAATCGTCGGGCATCGGGCTGGCCATCGTGAAGACCATCATGGAGCTGCACCAGGGCGTGGTGCAGGTGGAATCCGTGCCCGACGGCCTGACGACGTTCCGGCTCGTGTTCCCTGGCCGCTGAGAAGGTGATCCCCGTCCGGCTGGCGCTGCTGAGGCGGCGGGCACATCGGCACGCCCGATCATTTTCACTGCGGGAGTGAAAGTCCTGCCGGATTATCCTGCTTTTTCGAGAACGTTGCGGCGACGATAATGCGACGCATAGCCGATTTTCCAATTCTCGATCCGGAGCCCACCATGAATTTCACCGACGCCGTCCTGTCCCGCCATACCGTCAAGGCGTACGAAGGCGGCCAGACCCTGCCGCAGGACCAGGTGGACATGCTGCTGGCGTGGCTGCACAACAGCCCGTCGTCGGTCAACTCGCAGCCGTGGCATTTCGTGGTGGCGTCGACGCCCGAAGGCCGCGAGACCATCGCGAAGGCCGCCACCGGCACGTTTTCGTACAACCATCCGAAGATCGTCGATGCCTCGCACGTGATTGCGCTGTGCATGCGTGCCGACCTGGACGAAGCCCACCTGCGCGCCGTGCTGGCGCAGGAGGAACGCGACGGCCGGTTCAAGGTGGAAGGCGCCCGCGAAGGCCAGGACAAAAGCCGCCGCTCGTATGTGGACCTGCACCGCTACACGCTGCGCGATGTGCCGCAATGGATGGAAAAGCAGGTTTACCTGGCGCTGGGCGGCCTGCTGCTGGGCGCCGCCATGCTTGGCATCGACGCGACGCCGATGGAGGGCTTCGACGCTGGCGCGCTGGACTCGGCGCTGAACCTGCGTGAGCGCGGCCTGACCAGCGTCGTGCTGGTGTCGCTGGGCCGCCGCAGCGAAAAGGACTTCAATGCCGGCCTGCCGAAATCCCGCCTGCCGAAAGAGGCGGTGTTCACGCATATCTGAAGCCGGCGAGGCCGGACGGCGCTCTGGCCTCGTCTACCCTTTCCTGCGGTGACGTCAGGTCTGCGGGTCAGCCATCAACCATTGGCCGGTGACCGGGCATACCCAGACTCTCTGGCCATCGCGCCGCACCTGTTCTTCCTCGACCTGCGCCGCGGCTGCCGGGTCATGGTCGAACGTCACGCGTAGCGCGCGGGCCACCCGGGCATCTTCCATGGGCAGTTCCCAGGTCAGGAACAGCTGCGTGTTGTCATGCCCGTCCTGGCTGGCGGGGAAATCGGCGGGATCGAAGCGCGCCGCGCCGCGCGGCACCACGCCATGTGGCTGGCAGGTATCGAACAGCAGCACCGTGCCGCGATGCAGGGGGATGCGCAGGTCCAGCGATGGAAAATGCACTTCCTGTCCCTTGTCGTCGCTCAGGAACAGATTGCAGAAGGCCGCGCCGCCGTACTGGTCGCCGTCATGGTGGTACCGGGCGCCCCGGCAGGCCATCAACGCGATATCGCTCTGGGCCAGCAGGCCCGGCAGGCCCAGTGACGCCGTCCAGTCGGCCACGGCCTGCACGCAGCGCGCGTAATCGGGCCAGCGCATCCGCGCACGGGCCAGCGGCATGACTTCGACGTCGCCGGGCTCCAGCGTCATCTGCGACGCAATCTCGCGCGCCCAGTCCGCCAGCAGCCGCGCCGGCGGGGCCGGAATGCCCACCGTATCCGACAAGATCCGCTCGCTCACGCGCCGGCTGCGCATGGCGTCCCCGTTTCGGAAACAGGAAGTCAGGCCTGGCGGCGAAGGCGGTGGGGAAGCGGGATGGCGGTCGTCGGGCATGGCCGGCAGTGTAACGCCGGCCAACGCGGTGCCGCCACGTGGCGCAGGCCTAGCGCCTGCCCGTGCAGTCGTACGGCGCGAACAGTGCCACCACCCAGTCCACGAACGCACGAAGTCTGGCGCTCTGGTTCCTCGACGGGTGGAACACGATATGCAACGGATGCAGTGGCCGGCTCCATTCGGGCAGCAGTTGGACCAGCGCGCCGGTTTTCAGATGCGGCCGCGCCATGAAGCCGAAGGTCTGTGCCACGCCCAGGCCGCTGACCAGCGCCGTCAGGTGGGCCGTGCTCTCGTTGACGAACACGCCGTGCCGGCTGCGCACGTCCACGTCGACGCGCTCGCCATCGCGCTCGAACAGCAGCGGCATCACGCGGCCCGTGAGCGACGAGAAGTAGCCCACCACGTCGTGGTCGGTCTGCAGCGCGGCCGGGTGCGCCGGCTTGCCGCGCGCGGCAACGTACGGCGCGGCCGCGTAGGTGCCCCAATCGAGGCTGGCGACATGCCGGGCGATCAGGGACGTATCGGTCAGGTCGCCGCCCCGGATCACGCAATCGACGGCGTCGCCGATCAGGTCGACATGGCGGTCGCCAACGCCGACTTCGAGCTGGATTTCGGGATACATCGCGCGGAAGGACGGCAGGTTGGGCAGCAGGATCAGGTTGGCCAGCGACGACCCGACGTCCACGCGCAGGCGCCCGCGCGGTGCGCCGCGGGCATCGGCAAACAGCGTGTCCATTTCGTCCACATCGGCCAGCACCTTGACCGCGCGGCGGTAGTACGCCTGCCCCTCGTCGGTCACCACCACCTTGCGGGTGGACCGCTGGAACAGCTTGATGCGCAGGTGCGACTCCAGATCCTGGATCAGCTTGGTGACGGTGGGACGCGGAATGTTGAGCGTGTCGGCGGCCTTGCTGAAACCGCCGGATTCGGCGATGCGCACAAACACGCGCAGGGCTTGCATTTGATCCATGGGCAGGGAAGGCGAAAAAACGGCAGGGAGGGTGGGACCGCACGCAGTATGCCTGATTATTCATGATGATGAATAATGATTTAATTTTCTGGGTGTTTATTCGCAAATCATTAATGCCTACAGTCAAGCCATCCACTCTTCAACACGAAAGGAAACATCATGAGCAAGCGACTGGAAGGCAAGATCGCCCTGGTAACCGGCGGCACGAGCGGCATCGGACTGGCTGCCGCACAGGACCTGGCCCGCGAGGGCGCGAAGGTGTATGTGACCGGCCGCCGCCCGGCGGAACTCGACAAGGCCGTGGCAGCCATCGGCCATGGCGCGGTAGGCGTGCAGGGCGACGTGACCCGCGAGGCCGACCTCGATGCGCTGGTCAACACGATCCGCGAGGGCGATGGGCGCCTGGACGTGCTGTTCGCCAATGCCGGCGGCGGCACCATGGCGCCGCTGGGCGAGATCACGGCGCAGCATTTCGACGATACGTTCAATCGCAATGTCCGCGCCGTGGTGTTCACGGTGCAGAAGGCGCTGCCGCTGATGGGCAAGGGCGGTTCCATCATCCTGACCGGCTCGATCGCCGGATCGACGGGCACGCCGGCGTTCAGCATCTACAGCGCCTCGAAGGCGGCGGTGCGCGGCCTGGCCCGCAGCTGGGTGCTGGACCTCAAGGATCGCGGCATCCGCGTGAACGTGGTGAGCCCCGGTTCCACGCACACGGTGGGGCTGGCCGAACTGGGCGGCGACACCAAGGCCGGGCAGGACGGGCTGCTGGGCTACCTGGCGTCGCTGGTGCCGATGGGCCGGCTGGGCGCCCCGGAGGAAATCGCCCGCGTGGTGACGTTCCTGGCGTCCGACGATTCGAGCTTCATCAACGGCGCCGAAATCGCCGCCGATGGCGGACAGGCGCAGGTCTGAGCGGCCGGCATGGTTTGGACGATATCGTCCGGGCAAAAAAACAGCCACCCGAGGGTGGCTGTTTGCTTAAAACGCGATGGCGCGTCGAAGGCGCGCGGTCCAGCTATCAGCCCTTCAGCACCTGGCCGATGGCATTCGCCACCACACCGACGTTGCGCTCGTTCAGGCCGGCCACGCACATGCGGCCAGAGCGCAGCACGTAGACGCCGTGCTCGTTCTTCAGGCGGTCCACCTGGTCGGCCGACAGGCCCGTGTAGGTGAACATGCCGCGCTGCTTGATGTAACGCGACAGCTTTTCGCCGCTGACATGCTCGCGCAGCTGGTCGTGGATGGCCTGGCGCATGCGCGTGATGCGCTGGCACATGGCTGCCAGTTCCGTTTCCCAGCTCTGGCGCAGGGCCGGCGTGGTCAGCACGCGGGCCACCACGCGGGCGCCGTGGGTGGGCGGGTTGCTGTAGTTGGCGCGCACGGCGCCGGTCAGCTGGCCCAGCACGCGGCTGGCTTCGTCGGCGCTCTGGCAGATCACGGAGAGCCCGCCGCAGCGCTCGCCGTATAGCGAGAAATTCTTCGAGAACGAGTTGGCCACCAGCGCGGGCACGTTCTGGCGGGCCAGTTCGCGCACGGCAAAGGCGTCGTCGTCCAGGCCCGAGCCAAAGCCCTGGTAGGCCATGTCGACGAACGGCAGCAGCTTGCGAGCCTTCAGCACGCCGATCACCTGGCGCCACTGGTCTTCGTTCAGGTCCACGCCGGTCGGGTTGTGGCAGCAGGCGTGCAGCAGCACGATGCCGCCCTGCGGAATGGCGTGGATGGCCGCCAGCATGGCGTCGAACTTGAGGCCGCCGGTTTCGGCGTCGTAGTACGGGTAGGTATTGACCTTGAAGCCGGCGCGTTCGAACACCACGCGGTGGTTTTCCCAGCTCGGGTTGCTGATCCACATTTCCGCGGTCGGGAAATAGCGTTTCAGGAAGTCGGCACCCACGCGCAGTGCGCCCGAGCCGCCCAGCGTCTGCAGCGTGGCGATACGGCCTTCGGCGCGGGCGGCGCAGTCGTCGCCGAACACCAGCGCCTGCACGGCCTGGCGGTACGCGGCGATGCCGGCCATCGGCAGGTAGGGGCGCGGGCCCATGTCCGACAGGAGCGCGGCTTCGGCTTCGGCCACGGCCTGCATGACGGGCAGGCGGCCTTCGTCGTCAAAGTAGATGCCGATGCTCAGATTGACCTTGTTGGTACGCGGGTCCTGCTGAAAATCCTCGTTGAGCGAGAGGATCGGGTCACCGGGAAAGGCTTCGATGTGTTCGAACATGGGATGCGTCTGGCTTGCGGGTTCAGGGGGGCAGCGGCCCGGTGCGCACACGGGCCGCTCAGGCAGGTTACTGGATCTGGGCGCTCGCGGCGGGCATGGCCGAACCGGCGTTCTTCTGCCGGAGGCGATAGCTTACGCCAAGAATGACCAGCCAGACCGGAATCAGGTAGACCGAAATGCGCAGGCCCGGCGTCAGGAACATCACCACCAGGATGCCGGCCAGGAAGATCAGCGTCACGTAGTTCGTCAGCGGGTAGCCCAGGCTCTGGAACGCCGTGGTCTTGCCTTCGGCGCGCTTGGCGCGGCGGAACATCAGGTGAATGATGCTGATCATGGCCCAGTTGATGATCAGGGCCGAGACCACCAGTCCCATCAGCAGTTCGAAGGCTTCGCCGGGCATGAAGTAGTTGACCAGCACGCAGAGGCCGGTGGCCAGGGCCGATACGCCCAGCGCGGCCAGCGGAATGCCGCGACGGTTCACCTTCATCAGCGCACGCGGGGCGTTGCCCTGTTGCGCCAGGCCCAGCAGCATGCGGCTGTTGCAGTAGACGCCGCTGTTGTAGACCGACAGCGCCGCCGTCAGCACCACCACGTTCAGCACGGTGGCCACGATATCGCTGTTCATCGCATGGAAGATCAGCACGAACGGGCTGCCCCCGGTGACCACCTTCTGCCACGGGTACAGCGACAGCAGCACGGCCAGCGCGCCAACGTAGAAGATCAGGATGCGGTAGATCACCTGGTTGGTGGCCTTGGGGATGCTCTTGCCCGGGTTGTCGGCCTCGGCAGCGGTAATGCCCACCAGCTCCAGGCCGCCGAACGAGAACATGATCACGGCCATCGCCATCACCAGTCCGCCCAGCCCGTTCGGGAAGAAGCCGCCGTGCTGCCACAGGTTGGCCACGCTCGCTTCGGGGCCGGCGCCGCCGGTACCCAGCATGTAGCCGCCAAAGCCGATCATGCCGACGATGGCCGCGACCTTGATGATCGAGAACCAGAATTCCATCTCGCCGAACGATTTCACGCTGGCCAGGTTGATGGCGTTGATGACGACGAAGAAGCCCAGCGCCGACACCCATGTCGGGATGCCCGGCCACCAGTACTGGACGTAGATGCCCACCGCCGACAGTTCGGCCATGCTGACCAGGATGTACAGCACCCAGTAGTTCCAGCCGGACATGAAGCCGGCAAAGTGGCCGCAATACTTGTTGGCGAAGTAGCTGAACGAGCCGGCCACCGGTTCGTCGACGACCATCTCGCCCAACTGGCGCATGATGAAGAACGCGACGATGCCGGCCAGCGCGTAGCCCAGCAGCACGGACGGGCCGGCCAGCTTGATGGTCTGGGCGATGCCCAGGAACAGGCCGGTGCCGATGGCGCCGCCTAGCGCAATCAGCTGGATATGGCGATTCTTCAGGCCACGCTTGAGCGTGCCTTGGCTATCGGAAGCATGCATTGGGGTGTCTATCCTCTACCCATTCTTGTGGAATGGCGGCGCGCCTCTTTGGGATTGGGCGCTTTGAAAAAACGCCGGCGCGGGTAACGCCGGACGCAGGGGTGCGCGCCGGCGAAAACCCGGGAGTTTACCGGCACACGCTTGGAAAAGCAGGGAATTGGGTCGGCCCGGTTCAGCGCCGGGCCGGATGCGTCACACCTTCAGCGTGCCGCGCTCGATCTGGTCGCGTTCGAGTGATTCGAACAGCGCCTTGAAGTTGCCTTCACCGAAGCCATCGTCGCCCGAACGCTGGATGTATTCGAAGAACACCGGGCCCAGCACGGTCTTCGAGAAGATCTGCAGCAGCAGGCGCGGCCGGCCGCCTTCGGTGGTGCCGTCCACCAGGATGCCGCGGGCCTTGAGCTGGTCCACCGGCTGGCCGTGGCCCGGCAGGCGGGTGTCCAGGGCCTGGTAGTAATAGTCGTTCGGGGCGGTCATCAGTTCGACGCCGGCCAGTTGCAGGCTGTCGATGACGTCGATCAGGTTGTCCACGGCAAAGGCGATGTGCTGGATGCCTTCGCCGTTGAATGCCATCAGGAATTCCTCGATCTGGCCCGCACCCTTGGACGATTCCTCGTTCAGCGGAATGCGGATCTTGCCGTCCGGCGCGGTCATCGCCTTCGAGGTCAGGCCCGTGTACTCGCCCTGGATGTCGAAATAGCGGATTTCGCGGAAGTTGAACAGACGTTCGTAGAAGTTAGCCCAGTAAGCCATGCGGCCACGGTAGACGTTGTGCGTCAGGTGGTCGATCAGCTTGAGGCCGTGGCCCTTCGGGTGGCGGTCCACGCCCTCGATATATTCGAAGTCGATGTCATAGATCGACTTGCCGTCCTCGAAGCGGTCGATCAGGTACAGCGGCGCGCCGCCAATGCCCTTGATGGCCGGCAGCCGTAGTTCCATCGGGCCCGTGGCGATCTCGATCGGCTGGGCGCCCAGCATCAGCGCGCGGTTGTACGCCTTGTGCGAGTCCTTGACGCGGAAGGCCATGCCGCAGGCGCTGGGGCCGTGTTCGGCGGCGAAATAGGCGGCTTCGCTATGCGGCTCGTTGTTGACGATGAAGTTGATGTCGCCCTGGCGATACAGCACCACGTCCTTCGAGCGGTGACGGGCCACCAGCGTAAAGCCCATTTTCTCGAACAGCGGTTCCAGCACGTTGGGCGTGGGCGAGGCGAATTCAACGAACTCGAAGCCCATCAGTTGCATCGGGTTTTCAAACAGGTCGGCCATGATCGGAGCACCTCGGGGGCGAGAGAGGGGATGGAAATAATATTTCGGTGAGGCAGCCGCGCGAGTGGCTTGGGGGACGCTTGGCGCGCTGCGCAACGTGAGGAAATTGTAGAACCCGCCCCGCTAAATAGGATTTCGTAAGGCACGCAGGGAAACCCTGAAAGATGAGATAAGATTTCGTCAAACCGCCATCTCAGGAAATCAGAATGCAGCAAACCGACCTCGACCGCATCGATCGCCGCCTGCTGGCGGAGCTGCAGGAACATGGGCGCGCCACCAACCTGGAACTGTCCGAGGCGATCAACCTGTCCCCGGCCCAGACGCTGCGACGCCACCGCCGCCTGGAGGAGGGCGGCATCATCAAGCGTTACGAGGCGCGGCTCGACAGCAACGCGCTGGGATTTGGCGTGACGGCGTTCATCCACGTGACGATGGAACGCGGCCATATTCGCGATTTGTCCAAATTCAAGGGACTGGTGGCGGAACTCGCCCAGATCCAGGAATGCTTCTCCGTGACCGGCGACATCGACTACGTACTGAAGGTCGTGGCCAGGGACCTGAAGTCGCTGTCCGATTTCCTGCTCGACACCCTGATGCGCATCCCCGGCGTGAGCGGCGTGAAGTCAAGCGTGTGCCTGGACGAAATCAAGTGCACAAGCGCGATGCCGCTGGATTTGTGAGCAGGGTTGCGGATGAACGAGTGAAAAGCCCGCCATGTGCGGGCTTTTTGTTTTGTTGGGTTAGGGAAATCGGAGATATGCGATTTTTGTGAGCGGTGCCTCGTGCTAGAGATGTGGGGCTTGTCCAAAATCTCTCGGAGGTCAGAAATGTCGTACTCTCGTAGCACAAGAAACCAGCCATATGGGGGGATTATCAATCTAGAAAAGGGTCAGGTGGACCGATGAGAGATATTCGATTTTTCTTGCGAGATATGGATCCCACCAGTACCGGCGGGCAGTTGATTGTCACGGACCACGGTTTCATTGATATGGGGAAGGCAGTAGGGTCCGAAGGCGATGTGGCAACCTGCCCTGCGTGTAAATCGACCGGGCGTGTATTCAATAACTGTTTTCCGGACTTCGATCAGGACGGCAGACAGGCGTTGGTATCTGGCGCTCGGGTCTATTGCGAGTGTACCGAGAAACCACTTGTTATTGAAACTCAGTATGACTCGTGGGTTGAAATCTGTGATGCGCGCTCGCTTGCTCCAGCGTCGGTGCAAGATTGTCAGTCGGACAGTGATGACGAAGTAATTGAGCAGTATTTTGAGGTAGTAAATACCGGGTCGGGTGAACGGGTGACCGGCCTGCGCTACGATCTTTACATCGACGGCGAGATGGTATTCAGGGATCAATTGATGGATAACGGGTGCACTCAAGCCGTGGCGGGGCAATGCTATTTAGAAGCGGTTATTTGGCATGAGGGGCGGCAGGCATGAGCTACGATTCGGAAACGAGATTGCTGGCCGCGATTGCTTATGGCGAATCGTCACCGAAGAATGTCTATGAGGAAATGGCGGCCATTGCCAGCGTCAGGCAAATGAAGGCACGTGGATATCAAACTATGGCCATCTTCACGACCAAGGAGCGGTCCTTCAGTTTTGTCGTGGCCGACGGTAATCAAAGATTTGCAAAGCTAATGAAATCGACGGATGCTCAAATAGAAAAATCGCCTGAGATGTCTGTCGCAATAGCGGCGGCACAAAATGCCTTTGCGGATGGTGTAGACCACTCAAATGGCGCATATTTCTGAGATGGTGCCGATATCAAATCAAACTACAAGGCTCATCAGAAGGTTAGAGCGGGAATATATTTCTCCGATCCGCGACACAACATCTATGATGTCAAAGCGACGGATGGCGAGTATGAGCTATCGATCGTTGTCAAGAAGAGACGACGCGGAAAAATCGTTCAGGAACGAAAGGTTATAGGAACATATCCATACACTTACGAATCCACTGCGGCCCATGGAGGAACGATATTTTGGAAATTTGGGAGCGAATGGCTGAAGATTTCCAGAGGAAAGGCGCACAGGTAATGCGATTCGCGCCATCTGTATTTTTACTTGTCGGTTGCTGTTCCGTTGCCCACGCGCAGCCGCCGCAAGCTGTCATCGAAAGTTGCCTGCTCGGGTATTCAACGGCTGCCGGCATTTCCGTCGTGATGGGGGCGAGCGGCCATCAGGTGGTTGAGGACGTTCCCGGCTACCGCTTGACCTGGCCGGAGCGGTTGCCCGGTGTCCGCGTCGGATACGCTGTCAGCAAGGGCGGGGATAACGACTATGTATTTGTAGGCAGACGTCGCGGGTATATCCGGACGGCCATTCCACTTTCGCAATGGAAGCCGGCACCTTTGGAAGTCCCCTTGCGCGCTGGTTATGGCGTCGTGACACAGGGAACAAGCCGGTACGTATGTGTAGTGGAATCGACTGGGCAGGGCTCTGCGGCGTTCGTGATGGCCGGGTATATCGGTCGATTTGCGCCTGCCAAGGGAAAGGGCATACAGCTTTACTATGCCGTAGCGGACACCAAGACGTTCAAGGGATTCAAGTCAGATTGATTTTGCGGTTGGCGAGTAAAAGCAGCCCGCCATAGTGCGGGCTGATTGTTGTCGCTCCATAGGATTGGCTGTCAAAGCCTACCGCACCTCCATCAAATCCTTCCCCACCACAATCCGGCCGCTGTAGTGCTTGCGGACGTCGGCGGCCCACATTTCGTCGGTGATGCGGTCGTCATCGCCGGGCACGAAGTGGCTGAGCACCAGCGTTTTCACGCCCGCCGCCGCGGCGATGCGGCCGACGTCTTCAGTCAGGGTGTGGCTTTCCAGGAAGTGCTTCCTGATGGTGGCGCCGTTGGCCACGCGGGCCACCAGGGCGTCGATGCCCGGGCCGTACATGGCCTCGTGCACCAGCACGTCGGCGCCCTTGGCAAATTCGGCCAGTTTCGGGTTGTAGGCGGTGTCGCTGGAAAACACGATGGTGCGGTCGGCCGTCTCGAACCTGTAGGCGAAGTTGTCGACGATGGGCGGGTGGGGCGTGCGGAAGGCCGTCACCTTGACGTCGGCGTTTTGCAGGACCACGCCGTTGTCGGTGATATCGGTGGCTTCCACGAGCTTGCGGATGTCGGGACGGCCTTCGTCGGCGATGCGCGTGTCGATGTCGAAGCGGTTCAGCGCCCAGTAGGTGCGCGTCATTTCGGCGGTTCCGGCGGGCCCGTAGGCATGCACGGTCTGGTTCAGGCCCGTGGCCCATGCGTTGTAGATCAGGTTGCCGTATTCGAGATCGTGGTCCGAATGGTGGTGGCTGATGAACACGTAGCGCAGCGCCGACAGCGGCACGCCGGCGTTGACCATCTGGCGTGACACGCCCGAGCCGCAGTCGATCACGTAGGGCACGCCGTTGATCAGCAGCAGGTTGGCCGGGTTCGAGCGCGACCCGCCCACGCGTGGGCCGCCCTTGGTGCCCAGGAGGATCAGCCGGGTGCCGCCCGGCCCGGCGGCCGGTTGAGCGAACGGGATCTGGGGCAGCAGGGCGGCGCCGGCGGCGGCCACGCCCAGGCCAAGCACCTTGCGGCGTCGGGGCTGGAACACGTGTTGTCTCCTTGATGTTGTGATTGGCCGTCGCGCCGACATTGAAATCGGAAAACAGCCAGAATAGGCAGGCACAACCTTAGCGCCGGCCTTCGCACATCATCAAGGCACGAATGGAACGTTCAGTGGGACAAAGCGAACCCGGGGACGCGGGCTTCGGCGAATCACTGGTCGATCTTGCGCATGGCCTCGGTAATATCCCGGGCGTCGTTCGGGCGCACCAGGCGCGCCACTTCCTTTCCGTCGCGCAGGAACACCAGCGTGGGCCAGAGCTTGACGCGGAACGAGCGCCCCAGCGGACGGCCGCTGCCATCCTCCACCTTGATATGGCCGATGGCCGGATGCTGGCCGAAGGCCGATTCGATCAGCGGCTGCGCGCGCTGGCAGAAGCCGCACCAGGGGGTGCCGAACTCCAGGATGGTGGCGCCGCGCAGCGCATCGATCTCGTCGCGCGACGGCTCCGTCGTGGCAAAAGTGTGGGTCATGCTCATCGGTTGGGACTCCGTCGATACATGGGATCTGGTGAAGGCTTATGCCCCGACACGCGATTTCCGCGCCAGCGGCGTAGCCGTCATTCTGCCAGCGACAGCGGGCGCGCGTGCGCCGGCGGCCCGGTAAGAATTTCCCACCATGCCGGCAAAAGCGCCTGCACTTCGGCGCGCGCATAGCGATCGTCGATCAGCCAGACCACGCCGCGGTCCTGCTGGGTGCGGATCACCCGGCCGGCGGCCTGCACCACCTTGCGCAGGCCGGGATACAGGTAGGCGTAGTCGTAGCCTTGTCCGAAGACGGTTTCCATGCGCTCGCGCAGCTGCTCGTTGACCGGATTGATCTGCGGCAGGCCCAGGGTGGCCACGAAGGCACCGATCAGGCGGTCGCCGGGCAGGTCCACGCCCTCGGAAAATACCCCCCCGAGCACCGCGAAGCCGATGCCCTGGCCGCCGGGTGCGAAGGCGTCCAGAAAGGCTGCCTGGCCCGCCTCGGTCATACCGCGCGCCTGCGACCAGGCGGGAATGCCGGGGTGCTGTTCGGCCAGCAGCGCAGCCGCCTGCTGCAGATAGTCGTGGCTGCTGAAGAACGCCAGGTAGTTGCCTGGACGCCGCGCAAACTGGTCGGCCATCAGTTGCACGATGGCGGGCAGCGAGCGCCGGCGCTGTGCGAAGCGCGTGGAAATATGGCGCGCGACGTGTACATCGAGCTGCTCGGCCTGAAATGGCGAAGGCACTTCCACGCCTACCGCGCTGGCGGGCAGACCCAGCAGGTTGCGGTAGTAGTCGGCGGGCTGCAGCGTGGCCGAGAACAGGGTGGTCGAATGCGCGCCCGCGAAGCGCGGGGCCAGGTAGGGGGCCGGCAACAGGTTGCGTATGCACAGGTCGGCGTCGAAGCCAGTCCGCTTGCGCGGCGTGCGCGTGATGTCGAACAGCGAATGCTTGCCGCCGTATTCGGTCATCTGCTCGGCCAGCCGCAGGAAATGCATGGCATCGAAATAGAAGCGTTCCAGCGCGGCGTCGTGCCGCTGCGGATGGTCGCTCATGTCGTCGATGATGGCCGTGCAAAGCTGCACCAGCGCCTCCACGAACGCGGCGGGCTCCTCGTCGCGCGTTTCGTACGCGGCATCGCCGGACTTGGCCAGCGCATGCCACTGCCGGTAGACGCGGTCCATCGGACGCTTCAGCGCCGCCGGCGCGGCGAGCCGCACGCCCCGGAACGCCGCATGGTCGAGCGTGGACGTGTACATCGCACGGCCCCGGTCCACGAGGTTGTGCGCTTCGTCCACCAGCACGCTGACGCGCCATTCGTTCATCGCGGTCAGCATGTACAGCAGCGCGCTGCGGTCGAAGTAGTAGTTGTAGTCGCCAACCACCAGATCGCTCCAGCGGATCATCTCCTGGGCCAGGTAATACGGGCAGACCTGGTGTGCGCGGGCGATGTCGCGCGTGGTGGCGCGGTCCAGCAGCGGCGCGCGGCTGGCGGCGTCGCGGGCAGCGGGCAGGCGGTCGTAGAAGCCCTGCGCCAGCGGGCACGATTCACCGTGGCAGGCCAGGTCGGGGTGTTCGCAGGCCTTGTCGCGGGCGGTCAGCTCCAGCACGCGTAGCGGCGTTTCGTCGGCGTTCTGCCTGAGCTGCCGCGTGGCATGCAGCGCCACGGCGCGCCCCGTGGATCGCGCCGACAGGAAGAACACCTTGTCGATGCGCTGCGTCGGCATGGCCTTGAGCGCGGGAAACACCGTCCCGATCGACTTGCCGATGCCCGTCGGGGCCTGCGCCAGCAGCGTGCGCGCCGACGCATTGGCCTTGTAGACCGATTCCGCCAGCAGCCGCTGCCCATCGCGGAACGTGCCGTGCGGGAAGGCCAGCGCGGCCAGCCCGGCGTCGCGGCCCGCGCGATGCGCGGCCTCGCGCTCGGCCCAGTGCATGAAGCGGCGGCAGCTGTCCTCGAAGAATTCGCGCAGTGCCTGGGCCTCGAATCGTTCCTTGAGCACGCGTTCCTGCTGGCTCACGATGTCGAAATACACCAGCGCGACGTCGATCTGCTTCAGTTCGCGGGACTGGCACAGCAACCAGCCGTAGATCTTGGCCTGGGCCCAGTGCAGCGCCTGGTGGTTCTGCGGAATCTCCACCTTCTGACCGCGCACCGTCTTGATTTCTTCCACGCGGTTGGTCACCGGGTTGTAGCCATCGGCCCGCCCGCGCACCCGCAGGCCCTCGAAATCGCCCGACAGGGCTACCTCGGCCTCATAGCCCGGCCCGCGCCGGCTTGTCACCACGCCATGCCCGGCCACGCCCTCCTGCCCCGTGGGTGAGGGCGTGAAGCGCAGGTCGAGGTCGCCCGCCTTGGCCGTGAACTCGCACAGGGTGCGCACGGCGACGGTATAGCGGGGCGGGTTGGTGGATGTGGCGGACAAGACGCAAAGGGGGTGGAAGATCGCGGGACTGTATGAATATACAGTGATCGGACACCGACAGGAAATCCCCGCGCGGGAATCTAAGATGGAAACCGGCCTGAAAGGAGAACGTTCCGATGCATCCGCTCAAGATCGCCACCTTCAATATCAACGGGGTACGCACGCGCCTGCAGGCGCTGTTGAACTGGCTGGAACGCGAGGCGCCCGACGTGGCCTGCCTGCAGGAGCTGAAGACGGTGGACGAGGGGTTTCCGATCGACGAGATCCGCGCGGCCGGCTACGGGGCGATCTGGCACGGGCAGAAGTCCTGGAATGGCGTGGCGATCCTGGCCAGGGGCGCCGATCCCGTGGAGGTGCGACGCGGACTGCCGGGCGGCGACGAGGACACGCAGAGCCGTTACCTGGAAGCCGCCGTGGAGGGCGTGCTGATCGCGTGCCTGTACCTGCCCAACGGCAATCCGCAGCCGGGCCCGAAGTTCGACTACAAGCTGGCGTGGTTTGAACGGCTGATCCAGCATGCGCAGACCCTGCTGGAGAGCGGCCACCCGGTGGTGATCGCCGGCGACTACAACGTGGTGCCCACCGATGACGACATCTACAACACGCGTTCATGGCTCAAGGATGCGCTGTTGCAGCCGGAAAGCCGCGAATGTTACCGGCGTCTGCTGGCGCAGGGATGGACCGATGCGCTGCGGGCGCGCTATCCCGACGAGAAGATCTACACGTTCTGGGATTACTTTCGCCAGCACTGGCAGACCAATTCGGGGCTGCGGATCGACCACCTGCTGCTGAGCCCGGGCATGCGGATGCGTGATGCCGGCGTCGACAAATGGGTGCGCGGCGAGGAGAAGGCCAGCGATCATGCGCCGGCATGGGTGGTGATCGACGCTGGCGGCGGGGAGCCGGCCGGAACAGCGACGAAGGCTGCGGCGAAGGTAGCGACGAAGGTAGCGGCGAAGGAGTCCGTTACAAAAAAGTCGGCGGCAAGGAAGGCGCCCGTAAGGAACGCGCCTGCAAAGGAGGCCGTTGCAAAGAAGGCCGCCACGAAGAAGGCCGGCTCGTAAACAAAAAATCGCCGGGGGACGATCCCGGCGTCGGAGAAATGGTGACGCCCGTCGCGAGAGCGGACAGCTGGCGTCGGGCGCCTGAACCGGGGCGCCCAGAAAACTGTTCAGGCCAGGCGGGTCATCAGGCCATCGCCGGTTCGTGCTCCGTCACCGCGCACATCGACCCGCGCACGGCGCCCAGCAGCATGTCGGCCGCGGCGTCCAGCCGGTCGCTGGAGCCCGACATCCGCGCGGTGATGATGCCGTTCTGGATCGCGCCATACAGCACCTTGGCCAGCAACTGCGGCGGCACCGGGTACGGCTGGCCGCGTTCGGTTTCGGCGCGGCGCAGCAGGTTCGCGATCCAGGTTTCATTCGCCTGGAAATGCGCCTGCAGGTAGCTGCGGATCGCATCGGGCAGTGCCAGCACCTCGGCGGACAACATCCCGGCCAGGCAGATCTGGTTCAGCTCGATATCGTTGCGCAACGGGCCCACATATCGCTCCGCCTGCTCGATCAGCGGCAGCGATGTGTCGATGGCCGCCAGCCGGGCCTGCGAGCGTTCACGGTACAGGCGCACCACTTCCAGCACCAGGTCGTCCTTGGCCGGGAAGTAGTAGTGGATGCTCGATGTCTTCACGCCTACCAGCTCCGCGAGGTCGCGGTAGCTGAAACCGTTGTAGCCCCGTTGCCGGATCAGCACGGAGGCGTGCTCGAGCAATTGATCGCGTACGGAATGCGTTTTCATGTCAACTGTCCGCGCCTTTTGTGGCGATGGACCCTCCGGTTGTTCGCCCGTCCGTCCTCTCAGATGGACAGCGTCTGCGCAACCAGCGAGAGGACTGCGCCGCTGGTGAGGCAGAGCACCACCCAGCCGCCCAGGATCAGGGCTGTGTCACGCAAGGTCATGATGAAACTCCAGGTATCTGTTGCGGCCGTGCCCCGTCATTTACCGGGTCACGGCCGTTGCGGGGGCTCAGACGAGGGCGCCGTCGGTGTACACGTCGAAGTTGCGCGACGGTTCGGACGACACACCCGTGCGGTCCAGGCCGGCGACGGTGCGGGCACCATCGGTGTACGGGTCGAACTTGCCGATCTTGGCGCCGTCGGTGAACGGGTCGGCCTTGCCGACGCGTGCGCCATCGGTGTAGGCGTCGCGGTTGCCGATGCTGGCCACCAGGCCGTCGCGGTTGGTCACGCGGGCACCGTCGGTGAAGGCGTCCCGGTTACCGATGCGGGCGCCTTCGGTGAAGGCATCGAACTTGCCCTGGCGGGCGCCATCGGTAAATGCGCTGCGCTGGTCTTGCACGCGATAGCTGTAACCGTAGACTTCGCCGGTCTTTTGCGCGGCGGGGGCTGCCTGGACGGCGCCAGTCACAAAGGCGGCGGCGAGGGCGGCGGCGGTAACGATGGTCTTGGCGTTCATGATGCTCTCCTTTGCAAGGTCGGCGATCCCGGTTCGTGTGTGGATCGCTGGCCGATGTCTGTGCTGCGAATCAGGGGTCTTTGTTCTGGCTGCTATCTACTGCTAGATAGATACGTTGCGCTAAAAAAAAGACCGCTTCCGGTACTGACAAACAACCTGATGATGCTTGGATTCGGCTGCGCTGCTTGTTTCGTTTGCTGCGTTGCGTCGTCCATGGCTCGAATATTATCTACTACTAGATAGATAAGCAAGGAGAATTTGAAGAAATTCCGATGTGCAAGGTGGAGGGTTTGCTCTACGCGCCCCTCCATTCTATGGTAATCCGTTGAATTTAAATGAGAAAACGGCGACGCCCCGCGCTGGGACCTCGCCGCCCTTGCATCAGCCGTACGGCCAGGTTTACCGCTTGCCGATCGTGAAAGCGATCTCGCCGACACCTTCGACGCCAGCTGTCACGGCATCACCGGGGTTCAGGGCGCCCACACCCGCCGGGGTGCCGGTGAAGATCAGGTCGCCGGGTTGCAGGGCCATGGCCTCCGAGATATAGGCGATGACGTCGGCCACGGGCCAGATCAGTTCGGTCAGGTCGCCCTCCTGGCGCATTTCGCCATTAACCTTGAGCCAGATGGCGCCCTTGGCCGGGTGGCCGATTGCCGAGGCCGGTTGCAGCGGGCCGCACGGGCCCGACGCGTCGAACGACTTCGACCAGTCCCACGGGCGGCTCATTTTCTTGGCCACGTCCTGCAGGTCGCGGCGCGTCAGGTCGACGCCCACGCCATAGCCCCACACGAGATCCAGCGCCTGTTCGGGTTTGACGTTGGTGCCGGCCTTGCCGATGGCCACCACCAGTTCGATCTCGTGATGCAGGTTTTCGGTCAGTGGCGGATACGGCACGGTGCCTTCGGCTGCCACCACGGCGTCAGCCGGCTTGGTGAAGAAGAACGGCGGTTCGCGGTCAGGGTCCTTGCCCATTTCGCGGGCGTGCGCGGCGTAGTTGCGGCCCACGCAGAACACGCGGCGGATCGGAAAACGGGCCTGGCTGCCGGCAACGGCCACGCTGGCCTGCGGCGCGGGTTGGATCACGAAATCGGTCATGTCTCGCTCTGTCTTTCTATCAGTGGGAAAGGATTGCCCGGGTTACTTCGCAAACACCTGGCTCAGGTCGCCAAACGCCTTGAATTCGAGGGCGTTGCCCGACGGGTCCAGGAAGAACATCGTGGCCTGTTCGCCCACCTGGCCCTTGAAGCGCACGTGCGGTTCGATCACGAACTTCGTGCCCGCGGCCCGCAGTTTGTCTGCTAGGCGTTCCCATTCGGCCATCGGCAGGATCGCGCCGAAATGGCGTACCGGGACATCGTCGCCATCCACGGCACTGGTGGCGCGATGGCCGCATTCGTCCGGCGACAGGTGCGCCACGACCTGATGGCCGTAGAAGTTGAAGTCCACCCAGGCGTCCGAACTGCGCCCTTCGGGGCAGCCCAGCAGGTCGCCATAGAACTGGCGTGCGGTGGCGAGGTCGTGAACCGGAAAGGCAAGGTGGAACAGGGGAATGGCGCTCATCGCTGTGGCTCTTTGGAGAGGCGGTTGTGGAGTGTGTCGTTGATTGTAATCAGCAGAACTCGTAATATGAAACGAATCATTTTTTGACTAAGTATCGAAAATTTCGATGCTTGAATCGCGCCTTGCTACGCTACTTCAAGACTTTCCTGGTGGCCGCCGAAACCGGCTCGTTTTCCGCCGCCGGCACGCGGCTGGGCCTGACGCAATCGGCGGTCAGCACGCAGATCCGCCGCCTGGAAGACGATCTGGGCTGCACGCTGTTCGACCGCACTGGCAAATCGGTGGCCTTGAGTGACGAAGGCCGCCAGATGCTGGACGATGCCGCGCGGATGGTCGGGCTTTACGAATCGATGAAAGGTGCGCGGGCCCACCGCGACATGGCGCCGCTGGACCTTGGCGCCGTGTCCACCGTGCAATCGAGCCTGCTGCCCCAGGCGATGCAGCGTTTCAGGGTGGCGCACCCCGACACCCACGTGAACATCGTGCCGGGCATGTCGACCCAGTTGCTGACTCAGGTGGATGCCCGCGAACTGGATATCGCCGTGCTGGTGAAGCCACGCCTCGGCATTCCGCCGGAACTGAAATGGGTGCCGCTGATCCGCGAACGGTTCGTGGCCGTGGCGCCGCCCGACGCGCCGGACACCCTGAAGACGTTGCTGGAGACCGTGCCGTTCATCCGCTACAACCGCCACTCCACGGGTGGGCAGCTGGTGGATCGGTACCTGCGGCGCCACCGGCTGTGGGTGCGCGAGGGCATGGAGCTGGACGAGCCCGCCGTGATCCTGCAGATGGTGAGCGAAGGGTTGGGCTGCGCGATCATTCCGTCGGCACTGGTGCCGCTGCGGCAGACCCCTCACATCAAGGAAGTGCCGATGCCGGGCCAGCCGCTGTATCGCGAGATCGGGGTGCTGGTGCGGCAGTCGGCGCTCAAGCGAGCGTCGGCTGCCGCCCTGATCGACGCGTTCGTGGTGGCCAGCCGCGAACGCTGAGGGGAAAGGCGGGACAGGGGATTCTCAGGCCCGTGCCGGCTGTGGGGTGGCTTCCGGCGCCTTGCGGCGCACCATTAGCGCCAGCAGCGCGGCCACCAGGCAGGCGCTACCCGCAACGTACAGCGCCGGCGAGTAGGTGAGCCACAGCGTGCGTGACAGCCCGGCGCCAAACGCCGCCGTGGCCGCGCCTATCTGGTGCGCGGCGAAGATCCAGCCGAACACCATCGGGGCGCGCTCGCGGCCGAACGTGCTGCCGGCCAGCTTGATGGTGGGCGGTACCGTGGCGATCCAGTCCAGACCGTAGAACATGGCGAACACAGACAGGCCATAGAGCGTGAATTCCGAGTGCGGCAGCCAGAACAGCGACAGGCCGCGCAACGCGTAGTACCAGAACAGCAGCTTGCGGCTGTCGTAGCGATCCGACAGCCAGCCGGACATGATGGTGCCGACGAAGTCGAACGCGCCCATCATCGCCAGCGCCGAGGCGGCTGGTACGGCTGACATGCCAAAGTCTGCGCACAGTGCGATGAAGTGCGTCTGGATCAGCCCGTTGGTCGACAGTCCGCAGATAAAGAAGGTGCCGGCCAGGATCCAGAACGTCTGCGTGCGGGCTGCCTCGCGCAGCACCACGAACGGACCCGACCATGACAGGGGCGCGGCTGGCGCCGGCGCCGCGGCAACCGCCGCCGGCACTTCGCCATAGGGCGCCAGGCCGACGTCGGCCGGCCGCCCGCGCAGGAAACCCAGCACCACCACCGCCAGCGCGGCACATGCCGCCAGCACGGGCAGCACTGCCACGCGCCAGCCCATATGCTCGATCAGCCATGCCGCGACAGGCAGGAAGGCGAGTTGTCCCGTGGCGGAACTGGCGGTGAGCACACCGATGACCAGCCCGCGCCGCGCCGTGAACCAGCGGTTGGCCACCAGGGCGGCCAGCACCAGGGCCGTGAGCCCGGAGCCGACGCCCAGCATCAGGCCCCAGGCCACGAACAGCTGCCAGATCTGCGTGGAGACCGTCGCCAGTGCCATGCCACCGGCAATCAGCGCCAGGGCCGCACAGACGACATTGCGAACACCGAATCGCTCCATCAGGATGGCCGAGAACGGCGCCATCAGCCCGAACAGCGCAAAGCGGAAGGCCAGGATCGATGACACCTGGTCGGTACTCCAGCCCATCTCGGTGGTCAGCGGTTTCAGGAAGGCGCCGGGCAGGCCGAGCGCGGCGGAAGTGGTCAGCATCACGCAGAACGTGATGGCGGCGACGATCCACGCGTAGTGGATGCCGCGCCGGTCCAGCCGGCTGGATAGGGCTTGCGCAAACATGGGGCTCCGTTGGGGGCGATGGGGTGGAAGGAGGAAAGGCATCGACGGTTATGGCGCGATGCCCAAGGCGATCAGGCCGGGGCGGCCTCGCCGGCGTTCAGCAGCCAGGCGCGGGCGGCGTCCAGGATGTCGTCGGAAAGGGGATCCCCGGCGGTGGCGCGTGCCAGCGTGACGGCACCGACCATCGTGGCCATTTCCAGCAGGGCAGTGCGGTGCGCGAGGGCGTCGTCAGCACCGGGCCCCGCCGCTGTCGCATCGGGTGCGAGCGTCTTCCAGGCGTCCAGCAGCTGCCGGATGCCATCCAGAAAGGCGCCGCGCACGGGCTTGCCGGCTGGTTCGCGCGCCACGTCGCCAACCAGTGCCGACGCCGGGCAACCATGTTCGGGTGCATCGCGATGCACTTCGCCGAGGTATTGATCCACCAGAAAGCGCCGGGCTGCGTGCGTGTCGCCGCCGGCCTGTTCGATCCGCTGCCGCCAGCGCGCCGCCGAATCGGCAAAGGCACGCGCACAGCCCACCGCCGCCAGTTCGTCCTTCGACGAAAAATGACCGTAGAAACCGCCATGGGTCAGTCCGGCGTCAGCCATCACCTGCGCCACCGTGACGCCGTGCAGGCCGTGTTGGCGGAACAACCGTGCCGACGCAGCCTCGATGGCTGTCCTATGCTGATCGGCGACTGCCCGTGATGCACGTGCCATGTCGATCTCCTTGTCGCAAATTCTTGAAAAACGAGCTTGACCGCAGTTTAGATGATGTCCATACTTTATTCAATAGATGTCGATCATCATCCAAACTGGGCGATGGCGGCATCCGGCGAAGGTGCCGCAAACGTTGAAGCGTTGAAGCGTTGAAACCGAAATCCTGAAACCCTGAAACCCTTTCCTCACCCCCAAAGGAGAACCTGTCATGTTCAAACTGTTCGATATGTCTGGCCGCGTCGCGGTCGTCACCGGCTCCACCAAGGGCATGGGCCTGGAAATGGCGCGTGCCCTGGGCCAGGCTGGTGCCCGCGTGGTGGTATCGGGCCGCGACGCTGCGGTGTCCGACAAGGTTGCGGCCGGCTTGCGCGAACAGGGCATCGATGCCACGGGCATTGCCTGCGACATCGTCAGCCTCGACAGCGTGCGCGCCTTTGCCGACCAGGTGCTGGCCAGGTTCGGCCGCGTGGACGCGCTGGTGCTGAACGCCGCCGGCAGCACGGCGGTGGGTTCGATGCTGGGGCAGGGGCCGGAGCAGTTCGACGAGGTGATGGCCGGCAACGTGCGCGGCAACCTGGTGCTGGTAAACGCGCTGGCGCCGCAGATGATCGAGCGCAAGGACGGTTCGATCATCTTCATGTCGAGCATTGCCGCGCGGCGCGGCTCCGCCATGCTGGCCCTGTACAGCATCTCGAAGGGCGCGACCGACCTGGCCATGCGCAATCTGGCGCAGACGCTGGGCCAGTACAACATCAACGTCAACAGCATCAACCCCGGTCCGGTGCGCACGGACTTCTCGCGCGACGCGCTGTGGGGCGACCCCGAACGCGAGAAGGCGCTGTCCGCCAATATCCCGATGCGCCGCATCGCCGAGGCCAGCGACGTAGCCGGCCTGGCGGTGCTGCTGGCATCGCCGGCGGGCCGCTATATCTCGGGTCAGACCATCGGCCTGGACGGCGGCGCCACGGCATAAATCCGCGTCTGTCAGCAGCGCACCAGCGCGCGGCCGGCTGCAAGACATGTGCAGTCGGCCGCGCCTTTTTTGTGCGCGCGGCACTGGCATTGTGCGCGGATCGCACTGCATTTGTGCGATATCAAAAAGCGCGCGAAATAGCGGGAAAAATGGCTTTATTCCTACGAATTGAAGCCGTTACAGCGGGCTATGAGACCCTCGAATCTAGGATGATCGTGACCGCATTCCTGACCCCCGCCACCCGGTTGATGTCCCGCCTGACCATCACGCGCAAGCTGGTGCTGTTGTCCGTACTGTTCCTGATCCCGCTGTGCGGGGCGCTGTTGGCGGTGCTGAACCAGTCTGTGCAGTCGATCCGCGACACGCAGGACGAGCAGCGCGGCCTCAAGCTCGTGGGTATCGCGCTGGACTTCATGCGCGAAACGCAGGTGCGCCGGGGCGCTGCAAATGGCGTGCTGCTCGGCAACGCCAGTTTCCGGCCCACCTTCGACGCCGCCGACGGCAAGGCCGCGCAGCATCTGGCCAGCCTGCTCGGGGAATCGGGTGCCATTGAATCGTTTGCCATCGCGCCCGACGTACGGAAGCTGGACGAATCCTGGCAGCAGATCCGCAAGCTTGGCCTCGACACGCCTGCCGCGCCGCTGTTCGAGCGCCATACCGCGCTGGTCAGGCAGACGCGGTTGTTCATCGGCGACGTGGCCGACCATTCGTCGCTGGCGCTTGATCCAGAGGCCGGCTCCTACTACCTGATCAACCTGACCGTGGGTCCGATGCCCAAGCTGGCCGAAGTCAGCGCGCTGGCGCGCGGGCGGGGCGCCGGCATCATCGCCCAGGGCGGCTATTCCGACGCCGCGCAGCAGGCCGACCTGGCCGCGCTGGCCGACCAGATCCTGGACGGGCTGGAAGTTGCCCGCCGTGACATGGCCCGCGTGGAGCGCGCCGCGCCGCAGTATCACGACCGGGTGGATGCGGCGATGAAGCAGCTGGCGGCCGTGGACAATTTCTATCGCACGCTGAAGGTCAGCATGCTTGGTTCGGCCGGTATCACGATCGATGCCAAATCGTACTTTGCCGAGGGCACCGCCGCGATCGAAGCCGTATCGGCGGTCAGCCGCGAGTTCACCGCCCTGGCGGGCACCATGCTGGCGCAGCGCGTGGCCGCCGAGCAGCGCAAGCTGGCTGTGCTGGCAACCATTGCGCTGCTGACCGTGGGCGGCGCGCTCTACCTGTTTGCCGGTTTCAGCCGTGGCATGCGCGACGACGTCCGCGATGTGGCCGACCTGGTGACGCGCATCAACGACGGCGACCTGGGCGTGCAGATCGAGGCGCGCGGCCGGGACGAACTCAGCGACGTCAAGCGGCACCTGATGACGCTGGTGGAGGCATGGCGCGGCATCATCGGCGATACGCGCGACAGCGCGCAGAACGTGCTGGTGGCGGCGGGGCAGATCGCACAAGGCAATGCGGACCTGTCGCAGCGCACCGAGGCGCAGGCGTCGTCGCTGGAGCAGACGGCGGCCAGCATGGAGGAACTGACGTCGATCGTGCAGCAGAACGCCGGCAACGCCAGCCAGGCCAGCACGCTTGCTGCCGAAGCGGCCGGCATTGCCGTGGCGGGTGGCGAGTCGGTGAGCCGCATGCGCCAGACCATGAGCGAGATCGAGGCCGATTCGCGCCGGATCGTCGACATCATCGCTGTGATCGACAGCATTGCGTTCCAGACGAATATCCTGGCGCTCAACGCGGCCGTCGAGGCGGCCCGGGCCGGCGAGGCCGGGCGAGGCTTTGCGGTGGTGGCGGGCGAGGTACGCACGCTGGCCCAGCGCGCCGCCAATTCGGCCAAGGAAATCCGCACGCTGATTTCGCAGTCGGCAGGCCGTGTTGCCGATGGCACGGCGCTGGCCGTCGATACCGCGGCCACCATGAGTGAAGTGGTGACGGCGGTGCAGCGCGTGACGACGATGATGGACGAGATCAGCCGCGCGTCGCACGAGCAGAGCGGCGGCATTGCGCAGGTGAATCAGGCTGTGACCCAGATGGACCAGGTCACCCAGCAGAACGCCGCGCTGGTGGAAGAGGCTGCGGCGGCGGCCAGGGCGCTGCAGGAACAGGCCGAGCGGATGGAGCAGGCGGTGAGCGTGTTCCGGCTGGCGGCGTAGGGCGTGTGAAAACGGAGGCCCCGAAAGCAAAGCGCCCGCTTCGCAGCGGGCGCGTGTTGCCGGGCGGGCCGGACCGGCCTTACCAGCCGTTGAAGCCGCCGGCACCGGTGACGGCGGCATCCACATCCTGGCGTTGGACGCGGATGTTGTTTTCCACTTCCGTCACGCCGAACGTGTTGTCGGCCAGATCCTCGATATCGTATTTCTGGCCGCGCGTTTGCACCGTGCCGCCAAGCGTGACCTTGCCCTTGTCGACGTCGATCGACACCTCGCGCACGTCGATGCCGCTGGTGAAGGTCAGCCGTTCGCAGATCTCGTCGCGGATACGCTCGTCCGTGCGCGTGTAGCCGCGCGGGCCTGCGCGCTTTTCCATGGCGCCGGGGCCAAACCAGTCGCTGACGGCCTGGCCGATGCGGTGGCCAAGGTTGTAGAGCGCGCCGTGCTCTTCTTCACGGTCGTCGTCATGGTCGCGCCACGCCTCGCGCCACCGTCCGCCGGATTCGCGTCCCGATTGCGAATAGCCGCGTTCCCGGTCATCGCCGCCGCTCATATAGTCCCGCCCGTAGCGTTGCGCGTGGTAGGACGGGCGGCTTTCGCCCCATTCGTCGCGCGGCTCCGTCCAGTAGCGGGTATCGCTGCGCAGGTCGTTGAAATAGGCGGTGTGGCCGCTGCCCCGGCCGCTGCCCTGACCGCTGTGCTCGTCGCCGCCCTGGCCCCGATATGCCGGGGCGCGCCGCTCCGCCGCGCGCAGCCAGGCCTGGTCGGCGTTGCCGAATCCGCGTTCGTCGCGCCGTTCGCCCGACTCCCGGCCAGCCCGGCCGCCCTGGCCGCGCTGCCAGTCGTCACCGCGGCTGCGGCTCCCCCCTTCGTCATCGTTGCCGTAGTCGCCGCCGGAGCCATACTGGCCAAACTCGCCTTGCCGGCGGTGCACGCCATAGTCGACGCGCCGGCGCTCGTCGCCCAGATCGCCGTAATCGCCATACTCGCTGGCGTACTGGCGGCTGCGGTATTGCTCTCGCTGGCGCCAGTCCTGGTCGTCCTCCGGGGACTCGCCATAACCGCCGTTCAGTCCGTATTGCAGATCGCTGCCGCGATCGTCCCGGCCGCGATAGCCCGATGGTGCCGGACCGCCTTCGCTTAGCTGCCCCGGCGTCAGGCGCTGGCGGCGCCGCGCGTCGTCCCAGTTGTCACCGAACGATTCGGGCTGCCAGTCCTGATCCTGCCAGCGTGAGCCGCGGCCATCGTCCCAGGGATCGCCCATGTCGTCGTCGCGTCGGTTTTCATCGGCTCGCCAGGGGGTGTTCCGGCGATTGCGCTCGCTGTGGTAGTCGCCCATATTGCGCTCCTGAAGGTTGTGGGATCGCCATGCGTGCGATGCGGCATGCCGCGTCGCGCCGCTGGCCATTCCAACAATCTGGCAAGTTTCGTACCGTGGCGAAGACGCCTTGTGCGGACTGGCGTGGCGGGCGACGGGGCGCTCGGGAAACCACTCGTTCCATGCAAGCCTTGCGAGGCTGCATGTAAAGACTGCACGTCGGGCGCGGGTGCGCCGTGGGTCACCGCGCGTTCACGCGACGGATGTTCCCGGCCGGGGGCGGACCATTCGTGGCGGCCGAACTGGGCGGCTGTGGCACAGGCGCAGGTTCGCCAGGCACGGCGCGGGGTTCGCGGACCGGCGCAATGCCTTCCACCGTGTTGAACAGGTGGCTGTTCGCGTATTCGATGGCCACCGCTTCCAGAAAATTGGCGGGCGGTCGCGCCTCGGCTGGCGCGGGAAGCGCCTTGTCCGCGTGGGCGGCCGTGTGAAAGCAAAGCAGCAGGACGCGCAGCAGCAGGATGAAACCCCGAATCCGGTAGCGGATGATGCGGGCTTGGCTTGGGCGAGACGGCGCGACGACGCCCGGCCGCAACTGTGGCGGAATCAACATGGCAGTTCTCCGGGAAAGGAGCAATACGCTCCGGATCAGGGTCGAGGCGCGGCGCCGCGCTCGATGCGTCTGATTGCAGGGAACATGCCATCGGCGTATGCGGACGGGGCGCGCGGCGCCCGTCACTTTTGGCGGATAAAACTGGGCAAACTGCTATGTCATTCCAACACCTGGCATCGCGATTCGTTGGGCAAATGCCAACTATGCGGATGCCGCCGCTCAGATCCAGACGTCGTTCTGCGCCGTGCGGTCGCCGCCCTGGTCGCCTGTGTTGACCACACCGCGCGGCTCGATCAGCAGCATGCGGACTTCCGCCTCGGCTACGGGCCTGTGTTCGACACCTTTGGGTACCACGTACATTTCGCCTGCGTTGACGGTCACATGGCCGTCGCGAAAGTCGAGGCGCAACTGGCCGTCGAGCACGATGAACGTCTCATCGGTATCGGCGTGCTGGTGCCAGATGAACTCACCCTCGATCTTGACGATCTTGAACTGGTAGTCGTTCATCTCGGCAATGACGCGCGGCTGCCAGTGGTCGGTGAAGAGGCTCAGCTTCTGGGTGAAATTGACGGCGCTGGCAGCGCGATGGGCGGGGACTGCGACCGGCGATGGCTGCATGACGGGGCTCCTTGTGGTGTATGAGACAGGCAGCCGAGTCTGCGCCTGTGTCGGCGCACGGTCTTGTACGATCGTGCAGCCTCAGGTCGCGGCGCCTCGCAACGCGCGCAACCAGCGGCCCGGTGAATGCCCGAAGGCGCGCGTGAAATGGCGGGTCATGTGGCTCTGGTCGGTGAACCCGGCGCAGACGGCGGCGTCGGCCAGCGATTGCCCCGCCGCTGCCAGGCGCCTGACCATGTCCAGCCTGCGCATCACCAGATAGCGGTGCGGACTGGTGCCATAGAGCACCCGGAAGTCGCGCGACAGGCTCCAGCGGTCGCGGCCACTGGCCAGCTCCAGCTCGTCGAGTGTCACCGGCCGTTCCAGGTTGTCCCGAAGGCAGGTCCGGGCCAGTTCGGCGGCGCGGTAGTCCACCGCCTGGCGTCCACGTGCCGCCCCGGCCGCCGCTGCCAGCGCGTGCGCAAGGTCGAAGATCGCGTCGTCCTCCTCCAGCGGGTCCATGGCGCTGTCCATGGACCGAAGCAAGGTGCCGGCCGCCGCGAATAGCCGCGGATCGTCGGAACGCCCGCCGGCCACGAAGGGCAGCGGTCGGCCACCCAGCACGCGCTGGATCAGCGCAGGCTCGATGTAGAGCATGCGGTAGTGGAATCCGGCGTCGGTGCCGGCATGGCCATCGTGCGGCTCGTCCGGATGCAGCACGATGGTGCCGCCCGGCTGGCTATGAACCATGCCCCGTCGATAGGAAAAGCTCTGGACGCCGGACAGCGTGCAGCCGATGGCATAGGTGTCATGGCGGTGCATGTCATAGCCATGACCACCGAAAAACGCCTCGATGCGCTCCATCTGGCGCGCGGACGCGTCACGTTGCACCCAGTCGCGCTTGCCCGGCAGCGCAATGCTGGCGTCAGTGGACGCCGCCATGCGTGGTCGAGTGGTCATGGGTGTGGGGATGGGCATGTGGGGCGCCGGCCGGGGGCAGGCCGATGTCGGCGCTGCAGCTGGGGTTTTCGGCATCGTGCTCGTGCGGTTCCAGCGCGCCGGGTACCCGGCGGCTCGACAGGCCGTCGGCGCGCAGCCAGGCCAGCGTCGCCGCGGCCGCGCGATCGATCAGCTCGCCGCATCGGCTGTAGTCGTACGGCGAGACATCGAGCGGGCACAGCGGCGGCACCACGGCAATGTGGGCCTGCTCGCCCCAGCGTTCCAGGTCATGCACCAGTTGCCGCGCCACCAGCAGCGACAGCGCATTGAACGCATGTTCGATCGCGCCCTTGGGCGGACGCCGTTCGGCGCATGCAAAGCCCGCCGGCAGCACGATGATGCGCGTGGCGCCAAGGCGGATGGCCGTGGACACGGGCGTGTTGTTCGCCACGCCGCCGTCGATCAGCTTCTGGCCGTTGATTTCCACGGGCGGGAAGACGCCCGGGATGGCCGCGCTGGCCAGCACGGCCTGGACGATATTGCCCGACGACAGCAGGACTTCCGCCCCACTATGCATGTCGGTGGCGACAATGTGCAGCGGCAAGGCCGCGTCTTCCACGCGTGCGTCGCCAAGATGGCGTTTCAGCAGGCGCTTCAGCGCCATGGACTCCACAAGATGGCCGCGATTGCCAATGATCATCCCGAGCATGCTGCGCCACGACCACGGCAGCACCTCCGCCCGCGTGATGCTGCGCCACAGGCCTTCCAGCTTCGAAATGCCATCGGGGTGTGGGTTGCTGGCGAAGTAGGCGCTGTTGATGGCACCGGCGGAGGCACCGATGACCAGATCTGGCGTGACGCCCCAACTCACCAGTTCGCGGAGCATGCCGACTTCGATGGCGCCCAAACTGCCACCGCCGGCGAACACGAATGCAGTCTTTTCCATGGTCTTCAGATCTGGGCGGCATCGCCCGTGGAGTTTGGAACCGATTGTGGTGTGGAGAGGATAGGCCACTTCCGGTCCGGCAAAAAGGGCCGGCAGGGTGGAAATGACCTGTCAGGCCACCAGCGGCTCGAGTTGCTGCCGGATTTCCGGCAGCAGGCGGGTTGCGCAGCGCGCCAGGTTCACCTGCATCGTGACTTCGGCCACATCGACCAGCGCGGGGTCCAGGTTATAGCTGCCACGCTGCGCCAGCCAGCGCAGCACGTCCGCCAGGTGCCAGACCGACGCGGAGCCCTCGTGCACCGGCAGCGGAAACGAAGCGGGGTAGGTGGTCATCAGCTTGCGCATGTTCTGCCGGGAGACCCCGACGGCCTCGGCCACATCGGTCAGGCCGACGAAGTCGGGCGTGGCCTCGATCAACCGCGCAAGCGGCGCGGCGCGGCGCACATCGGCCAGCGCGCTGAGGATGGCGCCATGGGCCGTGTCGGCCTCCCGTGCGAACATCAGCGCAATGCGTCCCGGAATGCCGATGCCGACCAGCGCGTCGTCGCAGCCACTGGCCCCAAGGCGTTCCACCACGTCGTCCTGATCGTCGTCCGAAGCGGGCAGCTGGTACTTAAGGGTGAAGTTGTATTCCATGTTGTCCTGTCAGTGCGAGACACCAGGGGGCGCTTTGCGGCTCTGATGGATGGCGCAGTGGTCTACCACGCGACGCAGGAACCGGGCATGGAGTTCCGGGTTGCGAGGCGTGCTCCAGATCGACACGATGCAGAATTCCCCGCAGCGGCAGGCGGCGCAGTGGTAGGGGCAATACAGCTTGCCCCACGCATGCGCGCCGCCCAGCTTGCAACGCCAGAATTCACCCTCCGCGTACTGGACTGCGGCTTCGATTTCCTTTCCTGGATGTTTTTCCCGACCCATCAGGCCTCCCACGATATGCGGCAGCTCGTCAGTTGTCAACTGACAATCTGCGAGCCGGTTGACGAAAAGCAGTGGGAGAGACCCTATCAGGGCGCGCCGGAAAAATGGCGATTTGGACACAAAAGACACAAACTCGCACGAACATGTGTCCGCCCGCGTCGGGGCGACGGACGCATGGTTCAACGGGAGATGGGCGACAACGCTCTGGAATTGGCCGCCGCGAGCGCGTGGCCTGGAGGCTCATCCAGGCATGCCATTGGATGCGATGGGAGGACGATTCATGGGGGACCCGCAACACATGCTGCGGGTCCTGAGGGGCGGCTCGCGCGGCGGACCGGTCAGGCCGCCAGCGGTTCGTTTGCCGGCTTGCCTGCGTCCGTCAGCATGGTGCCGTGGTCGCGGTAGTGGGTGTGCCAGGCAAACGCTTCCTCCAGCACATGGGGCGTCTGCCCGCCGCGCAGGCAGGCGCGGCGGTAGTAGTCGAGCAGGCCGTCGCGATAGGCCGGATCGGTGCAGTTGTTGATGACCTGCAGCGCCCGCTCGCGTGGCGCCAGGCCGCGCAGGTCGGCCAGGCCGTGCTCGGTGACGAGGATATCCACGTCATGCTCGCTGTTGTCCACGTGCGTCACCATGGGCACGATGCTGGAAATCTTGCCGTCCTTCGCCACCGACTTCGTGACGAAGACCGACAAATACGCATTGCGCGCGAAGTCACCCGAGCCGCCAATGCCGTTCATCATGTGCGTGCCGCCCACGTGCGTGGAGTTGACGTTGCCGTAGATGTCGCATTCCAGCGCCGTGTTGATGGTGATCAGGCCCAGGCGGCGCAGCACCTCTGGGTGGTTGCTGATCTCCTGCGGACGCAGTACGAGCTTGCTCTTGTAGTGGTCGATGTCGTCGAGCACACGGCGATACACCGGCGCGGACAGCGTCATCGACGCCGCCGAGGCAAAGCGCATCTTGCCGGCGTCGATCAGCGCGATGGTGCTGTCCTGCAGCACCTCGGAATACATTGTCAGATCATGGAATGGCGAATCGGCCAGGCCGTGCAGCACCGCGTTGGCGATGGTGCCGATGCCGGCCTGCAGCGGCTGCAGGGTCGGCGACAGCCGGCCCGCACGCACTTCACGCTCCAGCAGCGCATTCAGGTGGCCGGCAATCAGATTCGTCTCGGCATCGGGCGGCAGCGCGTTGGACGGGCTGTCGTCGGCCTGCGTGATGACGATGGCCGCGATGCGCGACGGGTCGACCGGGATGTAGGGCAGGCCGATGCGCTGCTCCACGGCAATCAACGGAATCGGCTGCCGATACGGCCGCTGCACGGGGAAGGCGATGTCGTGCAGGCCTTCCAGCCCGCTCGGCATGTTCAGGTTCAACTCGATGATGACCTTCTTCGCCGTCTTGGCGAAGCTGGCCGAGTTGCCGACCGACGTGGTGGGGACGATGCCGCCCGACTCCGTAATGGCGGTGGCCTCGATGACCGCGATGTCCACTGGCCCGATCTGGCCGCTGCGCAGCAGTTCGGCGGTCTCGCCCAGATGCTGGTCGATGAACATGACCTCGCCGCCGTTGATCTTGCGGCGCAGCGTGGCGTCGGACTGGAACGGCAGGCGCCGCGCCAGCACGTTGCTTTCGGCCAGGATCTTGTCGGTGTCGTGTCCCAGCGAGGCGCCGGTGATCAGGGTGATCTGGAGCGGATCGGTGGCGGCGCGGCGCGCCAGCGCCACGGGAACGGCCTTGCAGTCGCCGGCACGCGTGAATCCGCTCATGCCGACGGTCATGCCGTCCCGGATCAGGCTTGCGGCTTCATCGGCCGACATGATCCTGTCCTGGAGGGCGGCCAGGCGAATGCGATCGCGGTACATCTAGTCTCCTTGCTGGGGGCTGTCTGATCTGCCGCCAGGGGCCTCGTGGGTCCGTGACGGACGGTGCGTCTTGGAGGCGCGTAGCACAGTGTAGCGACCGCTTAATATTCTCACCATGATTTAAAGCTCTGGGATCGAGTCGGAATTTTCATAGTCATGAAGACGGCACGCCACTGTCGTAGCGTGCGGCAGGAGAGTGCGGCGAGAACCATACATGGAGGGATACCGGTGCTTCATGATCCTGCGCAAGAGTGGTGCATGGCGAGCCGTTTCCGGGGGCCGCAAACATCCCGGATGTGTTTCGGCGCTGGCGGGGCTACTATCGTTTCCAGCGCGGCCGGCATGCCCGGCCAGGCAGTCTTCGCAGTCTTCGATCGATGCATCACGCGCCGGCGTGGCCGGCCGCTTCACAGCAACGGGGGAAAGCATGGAGATGACCCAGGCGACGTCGGAACTCGACGCCAATCCTGACACCGATGACGCACCGGCCGCGCAGCCGACGCCGACCGAACTCGAGGCGCCGTTCTCGAACCTGGAAACGCGCCGGCACCAGATGTTCCCCACGCTGACGCATGCCGAGATCGACCGTATCCGGCGTTTCGGCCACGTCCGAACATGGCAGGCCGGCGAACTGATTTTCCAGGTAGGCGATGCAGGCCGCGGCATGCATGTGGTGTTGGCCGGGCGCGTGCGGATCGACCGTCGTGACGGGTTAGGCCACCGTACGCCGATCACCGAGGAGGGCCCGGGCCAGTTCCTGGCCGAAGTCGGGCAACTGACCGGCAAGCCGGCGCTGGTGGACGCCGTGGCGCTGGAGGATGTGACCATCCTCGTGATCCCGCCGCCCAGCCTGCGGGCGCTGCTGGTGGCCGAAGCCGATCTGGGCGAGCGCATCATGCGCGCGCTGATCCTGCGCCGGGTGGGGCTGATCGAGCAGGGGGGCGGGCCGGTGCTGGTCGGCAAGGGCACCGAGCCGCTGCTGCTGGCATTGCAGGCGTTCCTGCGCCGCAACGGCCATCCGCACCGCGTGATCGACATCGAGACCGACACCGATTCCACCTGTCTGCTCGATATCAGCAAGGCGCCCCAGAGCGATTTCCCGATGGTGATCTGCCCCGACGGCAGCGTGCTGCGCGCGCCGGACGAAGGCCAGCTTGCCAGTTGCCTGGGACTGGTGCCCGAATTCGATCCGGACCATGTCTATGACGTGATCGTGGTCGGGGCCGGTCCGGCCGGGCTGGCGACGGCCGTTTATGCCGCGTCCGAGGGGCTGTCGGTGGCCGTGCTCGATTGCCGGTCGCCGGGCGGCCAGGCCGGCGCCAGTGCCCGCATCGAGAACTACCTGGGCTTTCCGACCGGCATTTCCGGCCAGGCGCTGGCCGGCCGCGCGTTCGTGCAGGCGCTCAAGTTCGGTGCCCACGTCGCCATTCCGCTAGAAGCCAAGGCGTTGCATTGTGGCGAAAATCCGATCGAACTCGAACTGCAGGACGGCCGCCGCATTCCCACGCGGACCGTGGTGATTGCCAGCGGGGCGCAATACCGGCGTGCCGAGATCGATTCGCTGGAACGCTACGAGGGGCGCGGCGTGTACTACTGGGCGTCGCCAGTGGAGGCCAAGCTCTGCAAGGACGAACACGCGATGCTGGTGGGCGGCGGCAATTCGGCTGGCCAGGCGGCGGTATTCCTGGCGTCGCACGCGGCCGAGGTGCATATGCTGGTGCGCGGCGAGGGGCTGGAGGCCACCATGTCGCGCTATCTGATTGACCGGCTCAAGGGCCTGCCGAACGTGCATCTGCACACCCATTCGCAGATCACGGCGATGGAGGGCGATGGCTGGCTTTCCACGGTGCGGTACAAGGAGCGCGCCAGGGGGCCGGAATGCGTGGCCGTGCCGATGCGCCACGTGTTCCTCTTCATCGGCGCGGCGCCGAACACCGAATGGCTGCGCTCGTGCCATGTGGAGACCGACAACAAGGGCTTCATCCTGACCGGCTACGACGCGCATCACTCCTGCACCGAACGGGCCGACTACACGCTCGAAACCAGCGTGCCCGGCGTGTTCGCGATTGGAGACGTCCGGTCGGGCTCCACCAAGCGCGTGGCTGCCGCGGTGGGCGAGGGCGCGGCCGTGGTGGCACAGATCCATCACTATCTGGCCACGCTGGAACATGCACGGGTCTGAGCGCGGAGGAATGTCTGATTCGTGAGTTGAGGGCATCAATGTCGTTCTGAAGACGATGACCCTGCGCTTTGTTTCATGGTTACACTGCCTGCGCCCTGTCCGGAATCGTCGCCGGCAGGGCGATTCGGGTATTCGACCGGGCCCTAGCCCGGCGCATCAACCAGGAGACAGATCATCATGGGTATTCCCTTCGCCAGCCTGGCGAAGCGTGCGGGCATTGCCGTTGCGGCGATGGCTGCCACGCTTGCCGCCGTGCCTTCGCTTGCCGCAGACAGCTTCCCCAACCGGCCGATCCGCCTGATCGTGCCGTTCGCGCCCGGCGGCAGCGTCGACATCGCCGGCCGGCTCATCACCGATGCCTGGGGCAAGCAATTGGGGCAGTCGATCGTGGCCGACAATCGCGCCGGCGCGTCGGGCAATATCGGCATGGACCAGCTCGCCAAGGCGAAGCCCGACGGCTACACGCTGGCCATCAACAACGTGGCGCTGGCGGTCAATCCCTCGCTGTTCGCCAAACTGCCATTCGATACGGCCAGGGATTTTGCGTCGGTTGGCACGATGGGGACGTCGCAGCACGTGCTGGTGGTCAACAACGCGCTGCCGGTGAAGAACGTCAAGGAACTGGTGGCCCTGGCCCGCGCGCAGCCGGGCAAGCTGAGCTTCGGATCGGCCGGGTCGGGCAGCACGTTCCATATGGCGGCCGAACTGTTCAAGACCGAGTCCGGCGCCGACATCCTGCATGTGCCCTACAAAGGCGGCGGCCCGGCCCTGGTCGATACGATTGCCGGCCAGGTGCAGATGAGCTTCCCGGTGCTGTCCGCGGCGCTGCCGCACGTGCAGGCGGGCAAGCTGCGCGCGCTGGCCGTGACCGGGCCCAGGCGTTCGCCGCTGATGCCTGACGTGCCCACGATGGCCGAGGCCGGCCTGCCGAACTACGCGTTCGAGACGTGGTTTATCGTCAGCGCGCCGGCCGGTACGCCCACGGATGTGCTGGCGAAACTGAACCAGACGCTCAACGCGGCATTGGCCCAGCCCGAACTCAAGGCGCGGCTGCTCAAGGAAGGCTTCGAGCCGCTGACGATGAGCCCGGCCCAGGCCGATGCCATGCTGCGCAAGGAAATGGTCCGCTGGGCCGCGCAGATCAAGAAGGCCGGGATTACGCCCGAGTAACGCGCCCCGGGGAGCCATCGCCGGGTTGCCGGTCCGCCAGATGGCCAAAGGGCCAGGCTGGCGGATCGCCGGCTGGCTCAGGCCGCCATCGCCGGCATCGGCGCACCGTTGGCCGGCATCGCGTACATCAGCGGCGCCGCGCCGGCCTGGATGCGTGCGCGCTGTGCCTCGGTGGTCATCTCCTCCAGGAGCTTCGAGAAGCGCGGTTCGAACATGCCGGTCACGATGTACGTCCAGCGGTACGCCTTGAGGATCACCGCCTCCACGTCCGGCGCATGCGGGGCATCCTGCGCGCCGCGGATCACGCGCAGGAAGTAGGCCGCATCGGCGTGGGCCTGTGCTTGCAGGATCGCGTCGAAGCCGCCCACGATCGCCAGCATGTCGTCGATGGCCGCATCGCGCTCGGCGTCGCTGACGCGGGCGTTCTCGCGGATCCACTCCAGCTCGTCCAGGATCGCGTGCTGCGATTCCTCGCGCCAGTGGTACAGGAACACATCCTTGAACAGCTCGGATACGTCCGGCGCCGTGCCGATGCTGGCGCGATAGTGGGCCTGCGAGAACAGTTCGAGCTGGCAGATCACGGCCAGCACGGCCCATGTGCGCTTGCCGAGCACGAACGCGGCCACGTCGTTCGGCTGGGCGTCGAAGCGATAGCCTTCGGGCATGTCCTGCGCGGCCAGCCGTTCGATGCGGCGAAACAGTTCCTGGTGCTTCAGTTCCTCGTCGGAAAAGCGGATCAGGGCCTCCAGCGCGACCTGGTCGCCCAGCGCATGTTGCCCGGTCAACTCCAGCACCTTCGCGCTGACGAAGCGTTCCACCAGCCCGAACATGTTGGCGTAGGTACGGCCTTGGACCTGGCTCAGGAATCGCTGCTCAGAGGCGCTCAGGAAGGGCAGTTCGTCGACGAGCGACAGGCCGTCGGGCATGAACTTGTGCGAAAGGTCGAACGTGCGGCCGCGAATCACGTCCTGGTCGATGTCCCAGCGGATGCGGCGTGAAGCGGCGATGCAGCGGGCGTAGCGTTGTGTGTCGGCGGAAAGGGATACAGCTTGCATTGCGAAACTCCTTGATACGTGAAATCCGTCCCATGGAGGACGTGGGGCGGATACTCGGACGTTTTGGGGGCGTCGCGCGTGAGGCCGGTGTCCCGACTGCAATCGTTTTCATCGGAATCGGCACCGGAAAGCGGGACGTGCGTCCTTGGCGCGGGTTTACTCGGGGAATTACGATAGGACTACCGGCAATGCCATGCTGGACGCGGCGTGCAGACCACCGCTGTACGCCACCGGCCCGGTCCGTTCGCCTGCACGGGACCGAAGTCCCACGTGCGGGCACCGGGTTTTCCCCCGGAGCGGGCAAAAACCGGGACACCGGTCACGGACACGCTCGCCAGCGATTTCCGACAATGACTCCACGGATCGGCCGCTGCCATCCCGGCCCCCGGCCATCCGTGTGTTGCTTCTGATTGGAGTTCAAAGTTTGGAGTCGTCGAGATGTGTACGAAAGTTGCAAAGACCCTGCTTGCCGTTTCAGCCGTTTCCGCATTGACCATCGGCATCGCCCAGACCGCCCACGCCGCGTGGAGCGAAGTATTCGTTCCGTCGAATGGATCGACATTGCACGTGAGCAAGTCATCGTGCCTGCGTGGCACCTTTGATCCCTATGCGGATGGCGCCCGAATGGGCCCGCGTGATGCCTTCAGCGACGGCGGCAACCGCATCGGTCCGCGCGACGCGTACACCGACGGCGCGCGCAGCGTGGGCGCCCAGGGGGACTGCGCGATGCGCGCGGTCTGACGCGCGCTAGCGCGCTTCGCCCGGCCGCGACAGACCACCTGTTGCAGCCGGGATTTCAACCTCCGTCGCGAGACACCGGCCCTGGTGTACGGCATCCGGCGCACCATCCATGCACCGCGTCTGGCCTTCCGCACATGGCGGGGCCGGCAGTCGTCATTGATGTCGGCGCGCTGGGGATCGTTGTCTAAGATAGGTGAGTCGCCCGGCACGGCCGGACGCGGCGAGCCGTTGCCGGACGTTGCCCGGCGGCGCGCCGCGTCGCCCGTATCCTGCCCCGTGCGCGACCCGCCCATGCCGATGCTCAAGCAGCAGATTCGCCTATGCACCAGCCCGGACCGCGTACGCCTGGCGTATGCCATCACGGGCAGCGGGCCGCCGCTGGTGAAGGCCGCCAACTGGATGAGCCACCTCGAGTTCGACGTGGGCAGCCCGGTCTGGAGCCATATGCTGTGCGCGTTGTCCGAGCAGCACACGCTGATCCGGTACGACGAACGCGGCTGCGGCCTTTCCGATCGCCACGTGGAAGACCTGTCATTCGACGCCTGGCTGCGCGACCTGGAAACCATCGTCGATGCCATGGCCGTGGAGCCGTTTGCGTTGCTGGGCATCTCGCAGGGGGCATCGATCGCCGTGGCCTATGCCGTGGCGCATCCCGAGCGCGTCAGCCATCTGGTGCTGCACGGCGGCTACGCACGGGGGCGGCTCAAGCGCAACCAGGGCGAAGCCATGCGCGAAGAGGCCGATCTGATGATCCGGCTGGCCGAAATCGGCTGGGGTCAGGAAAATCCGGCCTTCCGGCAGTTCTTCACCACGCAGTTCATTCCGGGCGGCACGGCCGAGCAGCACCGCTGGTTCAATGAACTGGAGCGGGTTTCCACGTCGCCGGTCAATGCCGCGCGCTTCATGCGCATCTTCAACGAAATCGACGTGGTGGACCTGCTGCCGCGGGTCAGCTGCCCGACGCTGGTGATGCATGCCGTGCGCGATGCGCGGGTGCCGTTCGACGAAGGTCGGCTGATCGCCAGCATGATCCCCAACGCCCGCTTCGTGCCGCTGGACAGTGGCAATCACCTGCTGCTGGAAACCGAGCCGGCCTGGGACCGCTGGATCGAGGAGGTGCGTGCCTTTCTGCCGGCACCTGCACCGTCCACCGACCCCGCCTTCGGTGCCCTGACGCGGCGCGAACGCGACATCGTGGTGCTGATCGCGCAGGGCCGCGACAACGCGCAGATCGCCGCCCATCTGGGGCTGTGCGAAAAAACCGTGCGCAACCACATCACCAGCATCTTTTCGAAACTCGAGGTGGAGAATCGCTCGCAAGCCATCGTCCTGGCGCGGGAATCGGGGTTTGACCGGCAGCGTGTCTAGCGCTCCGAAGCGCACCCAACCCGGCGGCGGCGACGAATTTCCGCTTGACATACAGATCTGTCTACCTAACACTATGAGACAGATCTGTCTACTTCTGGATCTGCAAGTTTCGTCCCGATTTCCGATTGAAGGTTTTCCGATTCGCAAGGAGCTTTCCCATGTCGAGCCAACCCGAAGTTCGTCCACCGCTGCCGCCGTTCACCCTGGAGACCGCCACCGCCAAGGTGCGCGCGGCCGAAGACGGCTGGAACACACGCGACCCGCACCGCGTGGCACTGGCCTATACGGTCGACAGTGCCTGGCGCAACCGTGCCGAATTCGTGAACGGGCGCGACGATATCGTGGCCTTCCTGACGCGCAAATGGCAGAAGGAACTCGACTATCGGCTGATCAAGGAGCTCTGGGCGCACGACGGCAACCGCATCGCGGTGCGCTTTGCGTACGAGTGGCACGACGACTCGGGCAACTGGTTCCGGTCGTACGGCAACGAGAACTGGGAATTCGACGAAAACGGCCTGATGCGCCGCCGGTTCGCGTGCATCAACGACGCGCCGATCCGCGAGGCGGACCGCAAGTACCACTGGCCGCTGGGCCGCCGGCCCGATGACCATCCGGGCCTGAGCGATCTGGGGTTCTGAGACGCTGCCCACCCGGAGCGCGCCGTCTTCGCCCTCTCCCAAAAGCGGGAGAGGGCGTCTTGCATCACGGCTTCACTGCATCACTGCATCTTCTGCAGGTTGCCCACGCGCACCAGCATCTCCGTGAACATCTGCATGTCCAGGTTCAGGTCGGAGACTTCCTTGTACTCCTTGGCATTGTGCGCGGTGTACTTCTTGCCGGGCATGGCGGGGCCGAAGTTGATGGCGTTCGGCATCAGCTTGGCCGTGGTGCTGCCGGCCGTGGGCACCGGCCTGGCTTCGAGCCCGGTGGTGTCGCCGTAGATGTTCAGCAGCGTGGACAGCCAGGCCCCCTTGGGGTCGCGGGCCATCCAGTCGCCCTGTTCGTGCTGGATCTCCAGCGCGGTGTGCGTCTGCGCGGCCCAGGCCTGGATGCGCTCGGCGATCTTCGCGCGCAGGGCGTCGGGCGTGGACCCGCGCGGCATGCGCACATTGGCCGTGACTTCCAGCTTGCCGTTGCGGTCGCGGATCAGCGTTGGCGACATCGTCAGCGGACCCATGAAGTCGTCGCGATAGCCCACATCCATCTTTTCGCCCAGGTAGCCGGTGCCGTACAGGTCCGTCAGGTAGCGCGTGGCGCGCGCGTACTGGTTGTCCGCGAACGGCACACCCGACGCCTGCAGGAACATCGCCAGGCGCGGCACGGGGTTCACGCCTTCCTCGGGGCGCGAGCCGTGTGCCGACGAGCCAGTCACCTTTACGTCGATGGCGTCGCCGTTGCGTGCGATATCGATGGTGAACTTTCCCTGCGCGGCTTGCTGGGCGATGAAGGCCGCACGCGCCTGCTCCAGCGTCGCGGCCACGGCGTTCAGGTCGCCGCCGGCAATGCGGGCGGTGGCCGTCTGCGGAATCGCGTTTGCCGATGCGGCGCCGGCCATCGCGACGATGGCGGCCTGCTTGCCGTCGGCGGGCTGGTCCGGAAAGCGCACGGTCAGCGCGCCAGAGCCTTTTTCGGCCACCACGGCCGGGTACTTGCTGTCGAGCACGATGTTGTACTCGGGCAGGGCGGTCTTGTCGCGGTAGTACTTCATGCCGTCGCCGCCGGTTTCCTCGGTCGTCTCGATCATCAGGCGAATCGTGCGCGCCAGCGGCACGCCGCTCTCGCGCACGGTCTTCATGGCGAAGAGCGCCGCCGCAATCGATCCCTTGTCGTCGATGGTGCCGCGGCCGTAGAGGTAATCGCCCACGCGCGTGACCTGGAACGGGTCGAGCTTCGTGCCGTCGTCGAGCACCCATTCGTCGGCCACCACGGGCACCACGTCGGCGTGCGTGAGGATGCCGAAGGTTTCCTTGCCCTGGCCCGGCAGGGTCACCTCGAACACGCGGTTGTCGACATTGCGGAACTGCAGCCCGAAATCCTTCGCCATGCGCTCGACGACCTTGCCGAACGCGATGATGGCGGGGTTTTCGTGCTGCGGCACCTTGTCGTCGCGTACGGTGCGCAGCGCCACCATCTCGGTGATGGTGTCGAGCACCGCCTGGTGGTTATGCACGCGGTTGTAGATGCCCAGCAGGCGCCCGATGTTGACCAGGTCGTCGCCCTTGAGCGGCCGCTTGGCCCGATAGGCGCGTACCGAGCCGGCCAGTTTCGGGTCGGCCCTGACGGCAGCGTCCAGGAACGCGTCGAAGCTGGCGGGCGGGGTGGCCGTGGCGCTGGCCACCAGCTGGTCGAGCTGGGGCTTGGCCAGCGGGGCGGCGACGACGCCGGGGGCGCTCGTGGCGCCGAGGGCGAACAGGGTGGCGGCCAGCAGGGTCGCGGCGGGTAGCCGGATGGGCAGGCGAGTCATGGAGCGGTGTCCCTTCATGGTTTTTGTGTGCCCGCATGATAGCGACGCCCATGTGCGAGCGGAAGCATTCAAAACCCTGCTCGATAGTCAAAAGCAATCGGATTCCTCCGATTGATCATAGAAAGTTTTAATCGGGTTGGTTGAGACAATGAATTTTACGGATCACATTCAGACCGCGAAAATCCACTCCATCGCCACGACATGTGGCGCCAAACCAACCCAAGGAGTGATTCCGATGCTGCAATCCCGTGAAGGCCAACGCGTTCCGAATGTGACGTTTCGTGTCCGTGAAAACAACGAATGGAAGGACGTGACCACGGCTGAACTGTTCAACGGCAAGACCGTGGCCGTGTTCTCGCTGCCGGGCGCCTTCACCCCGACGTGTTCGTCGACCCACCTGCCGCGCTACAACGAACTGGCCCCGGCGTTCCGGGCCGCCGGTGTGGACACCATCCTGTGTGTGTCGGTCAACGACACCTTCGTGATGAACGAGTGGGCCAAGGACCAGGAGTCCGAAAACATCGTGATGATCCCCGACGGCAACGGCGAATTCACCGACGGCATGGGCATGCTGGTGGACAAGGCTGACCTGGGGTTCGGCAAGCGCAGCTGGCGCTATTCGATGGTCGTGAAGGATGGGGTGGTGGACAAGATGTTCATCGAGCCGGAAGAGCCGGGCGACCCGTTCAAGGTGTCCGACGCCGACACGATGCTGAACTACATCGCGCCGAACGCGAAGCGTCCTGACCAGGTGGTGGTGTTCTCGAAGGTGGGCTGTTCGCACTGCGCAAAGGCCAAGCAACTGCTGCAGGACAAGGGCTACGAGTACATCGACGTGCCGCTGGACAACAAGATCCGCGGCAAGGTGCTGGGCGCCATGTCCGGCGAGATGACCGCGCCGCAGGTGTTCATCAACGGCAAGCTCGTTGGCGGCGCCGCCGCGCTGGAACAGTACCTGGCTGCCGCCTGATCCTCCCGCCCGGGCCCGGCTCCCCCGGCTGGTGTCCTGGGCACCTTTTCCCGCCCCCGCAACGCTCCCGCAACCTTCCGCCGGGCACCGGCGGCGCGGGCCGGCAGTCGCCGGACCCGATGGCATCGCCTTCGCCGCGCCATGGCGAGGACGGTGCCATCCCATCCGCCGATTGATCGCAAAGCAGACTCACGAACAGGAAACGCACATGAAAACGATTCAGACCGACGTGGCAGTGATTGGCGCAGGAACCGCCGGGCTGGCAGCGTATCGCGCGGCCATCGCCGCAGGCAAGCGTGCCGTCGTCATCGAGGGCGGCGCCTACGGCACCACCTGCGCCCGAGTCGGCTGCATGCCGTCGAAGCTGCTGATCGCGGCAGCCGAGGCCGCCCACGAGGCGCGCCATACCGCCGCATTCGGGGTACATGTGGACGGCCCGGTGCGCATCGACGGCCGCCAGGTCATGGACCGCGTACGCAGCGAGCGTGACCGCTTCGTGGGCTTCGTGGTGCGCGGCGTCGACAACATTCCCGAGGAAGACCGTCTGCGCGGTTACGCACAGTTCATCGACAACACGGTGCTGCAGGTGGGCGCCAATACCGTGGTGCGAGCCAGCCGCGTGGTGATTGCCACCGGCTCGCGTCCGGCCGTGCCGCCGGCGTTCACGGTGTTCGGTGACCGCCTGATCGTCAACGACGACGTGTTCTCGTGGCAGGACCTGCCCGCCAGCGTGGCCGTGTTCGGCCCCGGCGTGATCGGGCTGGAACTGGGCCAGGCGCTGTCCCGGCTGGGCGTGCGGGTCCGCGTGTTCGGCGTCGGCGGCGGCGTTGGCCCGTTATCCGATCCCGAGATCCGGGCTTACGCGGCCAGGACGTTCAATGCGGAGTTTTCGCTGCTGCCCGATGCCAACGTGACCGATATGCGCCGCGAGGGCGACGAAGCGGTGATCACGTTCCAGGGCGAGGACGGCAAGCCGGTGACCGAGCGCTTTGCGTACGTGCTGGCTGCCACGGGACGTCGGCCGAACATCGACAACCTGGCGTTGGAAAACACGGCGCTGGAACTGGATGCCCGTGGCGTGCCGGTGTTCGATCCGGTCACGCTGCAGTGTGGCAATGCGGCGGTATTCATCGCCGGTGACGCCAACAACGTGCTGCCGCTGCTGCACGAGGCGGCCGACGAGGGCCGGATCGCCGGCGAGAACGCCGCGCACTGGCCGAACCTGCGTCCGCTGGCGCGCCGCGCGCCGATCGCCGTGGTGTTCTCCGATCCGCAGATCGCCATGGTGGGCAAGCGTCATGCGGATCTGATCCCGGGCCGCTTCGTGACCGGTGAAGTCAGCTTCGAGGATCAGGGCCGCAGCCGTGTGATGCTGAAGAACCGGGGGCTGATGCACATCTATGCCGACCGGGCCACGGGCCGCTTCCTGGGTGCCGAATGGATCGGGCCGCGCGCCGAAAACATCGCGCATCTGCTGGCGTGGGCGTACCAGCAGAACCTGACGATCTCGCAGATGCTGGCCATGCCGTTCTATCACCCGGTGGTGGAAGAGGGCCTGCGTACCGCACTGCGCGATGCGGAGGCCAAGCTGACGCAACTGAAGGTGGCAGCCTGAAGCCTGAAGACCGATGACTGAAGGGCAGGTGGCGCAGACGCGCTGCCTGCCCTTTTGCTATCGAGCCTCCACGCGCCTTGCGGCCCGGGCGCCACGCAGTTCCATCCACGCATAGGCCGACGTGGCCAACACCATCGGCAGAAGGTAGTACAACGCCCGGTAGGCAATCAGGGCGGCCACCACGATGTGCTCCGGCGCAACGGGGCGCAGCAGCACCACGAACACACTTTCGAGTACACCGATGCCGGCCGGGATGTGCGCCAGCGCGCCCGCCACCGCACCCACCAGCAGGGCGGCCAGCGCCTGGGGCAGGCTGACCGCCTTGGGCAGCAGCAGATCGATAATGCACGCCAGCACGATCCAGTTGGCGATCGACAGCACGTTCTGCAGCAGCGCAAAGCGGAAGCCAGGCAGCCGGAACACATGCCGGCCAAACCGCACGCTGCGCGTTTTGGCTTTGGCGCAGGCCAGCCAGTACAACAGGCCGCAAGCCAGCATTGCCGCGCCCACGGCGCGCAGCATCCATGGCGTGATGCCCCAGTCCGCCGGCAGCGGCGGCGGTGCCAGCGTTAGTACCCCGCCGGCCAGCAGCATGTAGCCCGTCCAGTTGGTGATGATGGCGATGGTGTAGATGCCCGCCACCTGGGATCCGCTGACGTTGGCGCGCGAATAGAGCCGCAGCCGCATGCCCAGCCCGCCTACCATCGCCCCCACGTTGAGGTTGAAGACATAGGCGATGAAGGCAATCAGCATGACGCGGGGCGTGGACAGGTGATGCCCGGTGTAGCGGCGCCCAAGCAGGTCGAACGACGCGTGCAGCGAGAAGCTGACGCACGCCAGCCCGAGCACCGGCAGTAGCGTTGCGGCGTCGTACTGCTTCAGCGCCTGCAGAACCTGCGCCCAATCGACGCCACTCAGGCTCCGGTAGATCAGGTAGATCACCAGCGCCACGAACACCAGCCCCGCCACACGCTTGACGATGGACCATCGGATATTGCGCCGCAGGCTGCGGCGCAGGCTGGCGGCGGTCGTCATGGGCTGTCTTGCTGCGTCTGGCGCACCATCGGCTCCGCCGATGCGATGTCGGGTACTGGCACCGGCGACACGATTTTGGGGGTGTGTGCCGGCAGCCAACCTGCCCACGCCGGAAACTTGCGCAGGAAATGGAAGATCAGCGGCGTGGCGATGCCATGCCACCACGCACCGCGCGGCGTCGAATCGGCGCAGACCTCGGAGCAGCGCGCGGACATCAGGTCGCGCAGGTTGTCCCGCAGCGATGCCACGAACGCGGTGTCGCGGATCACGAGGTTGGCTTCGAGGTTCAGCGACAGGCTCAGCGGGTCGAGGTTGCTCGATCCCACCGTGGCCCAGTCGTCGTCCACCACGGCCACCTTGCTGTGGTTGGGCCGCTCGCAGTATTCGAAAATGCGCACGCCCGATTCGCGCAGGTGCGCGTAAAGCATGTCAACGGTTCGCTTGACCCATAGCATGTCCGGCCGGCCCTGAAGCACCAGTCGCACATCGACGCCCCGCTGCGCGGCGTTGCAGATCGCCTGCAGCAGCCGGTAGCCTGGCAGGAAATAGGCGTTGGCGATCACGATCTGGTGTCGCGCCGAGCGAATCGCCGCCAGATATTGCTGTTCGATGTCATTGCGGTGTGCCTGGTTGTCGCGTGTGACGAAGAGCACGGAGCCGGGCGCGGCACGCACGGGTTGGGGCGGCAGCGCCGGCGGGATCGGTGCGCGGGGCTGCCTGGCGGGCCGGTCGCCACTGGCTTCGAGCATGAAGGCGTGGATGATGCGCGCGGCCGGGCCTTGCACCTCGACGGCATAGTCCTGCTTGGCGGACGGACTGGCCTCGACCAGATGCTCGACTGACAGGTTGATCCCGCCCACGAACGCGAGTTCGCCGTCGATGGCCACCAGCTTGCGGTGCAGCCGCCGGAAGAGATTGGTCCGCTTGCCCAGCAGCCGGCGCCCCGGCGCAAACACGCGCACCACGACGCCGGCTTCCGCCAGCTTCGCAACGTAGTCGGGCGACAGGTCGGCCGTGCCGAATCCGTCCACGGTCATGCTGACCGCTACGCCACGGCGCGCGGCCGCCGCCAGCGCATCGCCAAGCTGCCTGCCGACCTCATCCTCGAACAGGATGAACGTTTCCAGCAGCACGCTATGGCGCGCCGCCCCGATGGCGGCCATCAGGCGCGGGAAGTATTCGTCGCCGTTTTCCAGCAACTGCAGGCGGTTTCCGGTGGTCCATGCTTGCTCCATTTCGGGCATGTAGCACGAATGGTGCCCGCCGGAGGACAGGCCTGCGCAGCCCGCCAGCGGCCGGAAAGGTGATGAATCAGACCTGTGCCGGGTGTTTGGCAGGGCCGATTGATGCGCGATCCCGGGCAGCCGATGTAGGAATTGCCACAGGACGGCCACGCGGATTGCGCTGCGACAGCATCCTCGCGGGCCACTTGCTATGCTGAAGTGAAGATCCCGCACTGACTGACTGGAGGAGGCATCATGTGCCGCTGGCTGGCCTATTCGGGCCGTTCCGTTCCGATGGAGGCAGTGTTGTTTCAGCCCGAGCATTCGCTGATAGACCAGAGCCTGAATTCCCGCCTCGGACATACCACGACCAATGGCGACGGCTTCGGCGTCGGCTGGTACGGGCGGCATTCCGAGTTGCCGTTCCGCTATCGGTGCCTGCATCCGGCCTGGAGCGACACCAACCTGCGCGAGGCCGCACGGGCGGTGCGGGCGCCGCTGTTCGTGGCGCATATACGGGCCGCCACGGGTACGCCAACCCAGGAAACCAACTGTCACCCGTTCCGGTTTGGACGCTGGCTGTTTGCTCACAACGGGCTCATCCGCGACTACCCGCTGGTGCGGCGCGACCTGATGATGTCCGTGGCGCCGCACCTGTTCCGGTGGATCGAGGGCTCGACTGATTCCGAGGTGATGTTCTTCCTGGCCCTGACATTCGGCCTGGAGCGGGACCCGCAGGGTGCGCTGGAGCAGATGGTAGGGCTGATCGAGTCAGTCGGGCATCGCCACGATATCGAGCACCCGATCAACATGACCGTCTGCGTGACCGACGGGCAGCAGATCGTGGCGGCGCGCTATTCAAGTGAACGCGATTCCCGCTCGCTGTTCCATAGCACGTCGTTTCGCCAGTTGCGGGCGCTCTATCCCGATGACCCGCGCATCATCGCTGCCGGCGACGATGCCTTCCTGGTGTTGTCCGAGCCGCTGATCGACGTGCAGGGCGTGTGGGAAGAGATCCCGGAGTCCACCATGCTGGTGGCACGGCGCGGCGATATCCAGCAGCGTTGTTTCACGCCCCGGTTGCCGGATCAGGATTGGGCGCGGTGACAGGCCCAGCGCAGAAGTACGCTGTCTCGGAGACAGACCTGTCTACTATAATGGCAGCGTTTTCGCTGAACCTTGTACCCCGCCATGGCCACCCCTTCCGCTCGCGACCGCATACTCGACACCGCCGCACGCCTGTTTTATCGCGATGGCTACCGTGCCACCGGCATCGACCGCATCATTGCCGAATCGGGCGTGGCCAAAATGTCGTTATATCGACACTTCGCCTCGAAGAACGATCTGATCTTCGAATATCTGCAGCGACGCCATGACTTCTGGATGGACTGGTTTGAATCGAGCGTGCGACGCCGGCTGGCAGCGCGGCCCAATCTTGACGTAATGGCCGATACGCTGGGCGAATGGTTCGACGGCGAGGATTTTCGCGGCTGCGCCTTTATCAATATGGTGGCGGAGTCGGGCGGGGGTGCCGGTGACGACCCCCGGCTGTTGGAGCAGGCCGTGTCGCACAAGGCGTCGTTGCAGGATTTTGTCCGGGTGATCGCCAAAGAACTGGGACTGGATCAGCCCGAGGCGGTCGCCGAAGAGGCGATTATCTGTATCGAGGGGATGATCGTGCGCGCGCAGACCACCCATGATGCGGCTGTGGTGCGCGCGGGGCGGCACACGCTTGCCCGGCTGCACGCGGCATTTACCGGGTATGAGGACTGACGCCAGTCCTCGTTGCATCGTTAGCCACGCCGGAAATACACCTCGGTACCCACCTCGCGCGAGGTTTCGTCGTGCACCATTTCAAAAATGGGGCTCAGCATTTGCCTGATGGTTTCGGCATCGCTCAGGCTGTGATGCTCCAACATGATTACCTGGGTATTTTCGAGATTCAGATGCGACAGAATCTCGACTTCGGACCCCTCGGTATCGATTTTCACCAGGTCGCATGAAGGCAGGCCGCCGGCCGCCACACATTGGACGCGAATGGTCTGGTTTGTCATGCGCGCGCCTTTTGAGAATCCGCCCGTGACGAACATGTCCCCGACGTGAATGTCGTCCTCGCCCGTTTCAGCGCGAACGGCGCTGGGGGAAATATGGCACCAGGCGCCATCGACGTTTTCACGCAGCTTTTCCACGTTGAATGGCATTGGCTCATAGCAGAATACCGTGGCAGATGGCCATTCGCGGTGGGCCCGGAGTGCAAATGCGCCGATATTTGCGCCGATATCGAGCACGGTGCGGGGCGTTATCCGAATCGGGACAACAAAATAGTCATTGACCTCGTCATGAAGCCATTGCGGAATCGTGCTCATTGTTTCGCGCCCCTTTTTTTGCAAGGTAAGGATGGGAAAAGCAGCGCGAATTATAGGAAAAATTCCAGCAGAAATCGCCGTGCGGTCATTAAGTGAATCGTATTTTCGTAAAACTGCGATTTGACAATAGAAAATCTACGAAATAATTATCGAAATATCTGACCGTCCTGGTGAAATTAACGCCTGCCGCGGGCATCACAAATCGTAACTTGCTGAAACACTGTTCTTACAGGTAAACCCTGAGATCAAGGTAAGATGCCCACCGTGATTGCCGCGTGGCGCCCCCGCCGCAGGCAAGCCTTGGGATGTACGCCTGTGAACGCAGTGAACAACAATCAGCGGCGCACCGAAATCGACCTCATTCGCGGCATCGCGCTGCTCTTCATCGTGGTCGATCACGTCAACGGCAGTGTGCTGGCCGACTACACGATCCGGAATTTCCAGCTTTTCGACGCCGCCGAGGTGTTCGTCTTCCTGGCCGGCTGCTCGGCCGGCGCGGCCTATCTGGCCATGGAAGCGCGCGATGGCGCCAGCGCGGCGCGCAAGCGCCTGCGCCGCCGCAGCTGGGAGATCTACAAGGCGTTCGTGCTGACGGGCGTGCTGATGCTGCTGTTCGGCTTCCTGCTGGCGATGTGCAAGATTCCCGCGCCGGCCGTGCGCGCCACCGAGGCGCTCGATTTCATGGCCCAGCCGCTGGCCACGCTGCTGCAGGTCTTCGCGCTGGCGCGCCAGCCGTTCGTGTCCGATGTATTGCCCATGTACGCCGTGTTCATCGGCATTGCGCCGCTGGCCATCCGCTGGGCCCGCGCACAGCCGCTGGCGTTTATCTGCGGCAGTGTGGCGCTCTGGATCATGTCGCCCACGCTGCTGCCGCTGCTGCCCAGCAGCGAGCCGCGCGGCTGGAGCTTCAACCCGTTTGCCTGGCAACTGATGTTCGCCATGGGTCTGCTGGCGCGGCTGCGTCCCGATTTCATCCTGCCGCAGCAGACCATCGTGCGCCGGGCCTTTACGGCTGGCGCCGTGGTGGTGGCGCTGCTTTGCATGGCGGCCGCCTACCTGTGGATGCGTCCGCACCTGTATGAGTCGTGGCTGCCGGCGTGGGTCCCGACGATGGCGTTCCCGCTGCCCAAGCAGAGCCTGGCCGCGCTGCGCGTGGTCAGCTTCCTCGGTCTGGCGTGGCTGGTGTACCTGGCCGTGCGCGCCGGCTGGGTCGAGCGGCTGGCCCGCTTCATGGGTCCCGTCGTGCAGATCGGCCGCCACAGCCTGTTCTGCTTCGTGCTGGGTGCCGTGGTGTCGGTTGGCATCGAAGGTCTGACCTATGGCCTGGCGGGTGGGCGTCCGACGCGGCCCGTGGCCCTGACGGGCGACATCATCGCGGTGGCGGTGCTGCTGCTGGTGGGCGGCTGGTATGGCCGACGCAAGGAAGCCCGGAAGGTAGCGGCCAGGTCGGAGATGGTGTCGGCCTAGGCCCCATTTCGCTGACTATGGCCGGGCCTGGCTCCGAACCCAGGCAATGGCGCGCGCCAGATGCGGCGAGGTATCGCCGGCCCGGTAGCTCATGATCACGGGCGAGAGGAAGCCGGGGGCGTCGATGGGCACGTAGCGCACGTCGTCGCGATGCAGCCGCTGCACCGACGCCGGCACCAGCGTGATGCCCAGGCCCGCCGCCACCAGGCCCAGCGCGGTCTGCAGTTCGTTGGCCTCCTGCACCACACGCGGTTGCAGACCCTGTGCGCGGAACAGCGATAACACGTGATCGGCGTAGCTGGGGCGTGGTCGGGCGGGATAGAGGATCAGCGGCTGGCGCGCCAGATTGGCCGCATCGAACGGCGCGGCCGGAGGCGGGGCGGTGACCGGCATGGCGGCAACCAGTGTCTCGGCCATCACCACCTGCTGGACGATGGCCGTGTCGTTGAAGGTGAGCCGGCCGAACGCCAGGTCGATACGGCCGGACTTGAGCGCCTCAAGCTGCTGGACCGTAATCATCTCCGTCAGGCCGACCTCCACCTCGCTGTCATCGCCGCGCAATTCGCGGATCAGCTCCGGCAGCACGCCATAAAGCACCGACGGCACAAAACCGATGCCGAACCAGCGTTTTTCGTTGCGGCCAATGCGGCGCGTGCCCTCCAGCGTTTCTTCCAGCCGCTGCGTCAGTTGCAGCGACTGCTCAAGCAGGAAGCGGCCAGCCTCGGTGAGCTTCAGGCCACGGCCCACGCGGTCGAACAGCGCCACGCCCACTTCTTCCTCGAACTGACGAATCTGCCGCGAGAGCGGCGGCTGGGCCATATGCAGCTTTTCTGCCGCACGCGTCACATTCAGTTCCTGGGCGACGGTCTGGAAATAACGAAGGTGGCGGAGTTCCATGGCGGATGGGGTGAAAGGCGAAGCATACCCTGCAGGTATGGATCGAGACATCTTCGGTCTTGGACGCCGGTACCGTCAAGGCCCATACTCGGTTCAACGCGTATTCGAGTATGGAAAAGGTATGACTGCGACAATTTCTTCCATCGAGGCAATTCTGGTCGACCTGCCGACCATCCGGGCCCACCAGCTGGCCATGGCCACGATGCAGCAGCAGACGCTGGTCATCGTGCGCCTGCGCTGCAGCGACGGCGTGGAGGGCATCGGCGAGGCCACCACCATCGGCGGGCTGTCGTATGGCGATGAAAGCCCCGAGGGCATCAAGCTGACGATCGACACCTACCTGGGCCCTGCGCTGGCTGGGGAGGACGCCACCAACGTGCACGGCGCCATGGCGCGCCTGAACAGGGTGGCGCGCGGCAACCGGTTCGCCAAGTCGGCGCTGGAGTCGGCCCTGCTCGACGCCCAGGGCAAGCGCCTGGGCGTGCCGCTGGTCACGTTGCTGGGCGGCGCCGTGCGCGACACGCTGCCGGTGCTCTGGACCCTGGCCAGCGGCGACACCGGCCGCGACATCGAGGAAGCCGAGCGTTTGCTGGAAGCGCGCCGGCACAACACATTCAAGCTCAAGATCGGCCGCCGCAGCGTGCGCGACGACGTGGCGCACGTATCGGCCATCAAGCGCGCGCTGGGCGACCGTGCCCGCGTGACCGTGGACGTCAACCAGGCCTGGAACGAAGCCGATGCGGCGACCGGCATCGCCATGCTGGAGGCCGCCGGCATCGATCTGGTCGAGCAGCCCACGCCGCGCGAGCATCGCACCGCGCTGGCGCGGCTGGCGGCGCGTTTCGTGGTGCCGATCATGGCCGACGAAGCGGTCACCGGCCCCGAGGACGCGATGGAACTGGCCCGCCTGGGCGCCGCCGACGTGTTCGCGCTGAAGATCGCCAAGTCGGGCGGCATCTTTGGCATGCTGCGCACGGCCGCCGTGGGCGACGCGGCCGGCATCGCGCTCTATGGCGGCACCATGCTGGAAGGCGCCGTGGGCACCATCGCCGCCGCGCACGGCTTCTGCACGCTGCCGCAACTGGCGTGGGGTACCGAGCTGTTCGGCCCGCTGCTGGTGAAGGACGACATCGTGGTGGAGCGCCCGGTGTTCAAGGACTTCGCGCTGCACCTGCCGAAGGGTCCGGGGCTGGGCCTGGCCATCGACGAAGACAAGCTGCGCCACTATCGCCGCAAGGCCGGCTGAGCCGGCCACGCAAGCATTCCGATCAAGCCATCAATCCGGAGACACATCCCATGTTGTTCCTTGTCAGGATGGACGTGCAGATCCCGCACGACCTGCCGGCCGCTACGGCCGACGAGATCAAGGCCCGCGAAAAAGCCTACGCGCAGGACCTGCAGCGCCAGGGCAAGTGGCAGGCGCTGTATCGCGTGGTGGGCGAGTACGCCAACTACAGCGTGTTCGATGTGGAATCGAACGACGAACTGCACACGCTGCTGGCCAGCCTGCCGCTGTTCCCGTACATGAAGATCCACGTCACGCCGCTGGCGAAGCACCCGTCGTCGATCCGCTGATCGGCAACCACAAAAGAAGGAACGGAGACATGAAGTCCTTGCTGCAACGGTCGGCCCGCATGCCGGCCGCTTTCGCCATTTCCGCATCGCTGCTGTTTGCCGCAGCCGCCCCGGCGCACGCCGCCTATCCCGACCATCCGATCCGCTGGGTGGTGCCGTTCCCCGCGGGCGGGGCGATGGACAACATCGCGCGCACGCTGGGCGAAGACATGTCGAAGTCGCTGGGCCAGGCCATCGTGGTCGAGAACCGCCCCGGCGCCGGCGGCAATATCGGCGCCGAGATGGTGGCGCGCTCGCCGGCCGACGGCTACACGCTGATCATCGTGGCGAACGGCATGGCCGTGAATCCGGCGCTGTACGGCAAGCTCAGCTACGACCCGATCAAGGACTTCGCGCCCGTGTCGCTGCTGGCCGTGGTGCCCAACGTGCTGGTCACCAGCAAGGCGAAGAATCCGCAGAAGACGGTGGCCGAGGTCATCGCCAGCGCCAAGGCCAAGCCGGGCAAGTACACCTATGCGTCGGCCGGCAACGGCACGTCGATCCACCTGGCCGGCGAGCTGTTCACGTCGATGGCGCATGTGGACCTGCTGCATATCCCGTACAAGGGATCGGGCCCGGCCATGACCGACCTGCTGGGCGGACAGGTGGACTACATGTTCGACAGCATCACGTCGGCCAAGCCCCATATCGACAGCGGCAAGCTGACCGCGATTGCGGTGACCACCAGCAAGCGGTCGTCCGCGCTGCCCAATGTGCCGACGGTGGCGGAGGCGGGCGTGCCCGGCTACGAGTTGTCGCCGTGGTTTGCCGCGTTCGTGCCGGCGAAGACCCCGCAGGCGGTGATCGACACGTTGAACCGCGCCATGCTGGAATCGCTGAAGAAGCCGTCCGTGCAGCAGCGTCTGGCCGGCATCGGCGCGGAGCCGATCGGCAGCACGCCGGCGCAGCTGAAGGACCACCTGGCCAAGGAAACGGTCAAGTGGGGCGCACTGATCCGCGAACGGGGCATCCACGCCGACTGAGCGGGCGGCGGCGACCGAACGCGGCCAGCAGAACTGGCCTGCTTGTTTCTCTCCTCGCCCATTGACGGTACAAACCGGCGAGGGGAGTTGGGCCCTGCCGCTAGGGCACGATCGTCAGGAACAGGTACGCCGCGAAGATCACCATGTGGACCACGCCCTGGAGGATGGTCGTGCGGCCCATGCCGAGCGTCAGCGACGCCACGATCATCGTCAGGAACAGCAGCACCATTTCCTTGGCGCTCAGGCCAAGTTCCAGCGGCTGCCCGATGGTGATGAAGACGATGGCCACCGTCGGAATGGTCAGGCCGATACTCGCCAGGGCCGACCCCAGCGCCAGGTTCAGGCTGGTCTGGATGCGGTCCGACCGGGCGGCGCGCAGCGCGGCAAGCCCCTCGGGCAGCAGCACCAGTGCCGCGATCACCACCCCCACCACCGCCGCCGGCAACCCGGCGTTCGCAACGGCTTTTTCCACCGACGGCGACAGCAGCTTGGCCAATGCCACCACGGCCACCAGGCAGACCACCAGCAGCACGCCGCTGGCCACCGCCACGCGCGTGGGCGGCGGCGGCGCATGCACGTTTTCGTCGTTGCTGCCGTCCACCAGGAAGTAGTCGCGATGCCGCACGGTCTGCACGAAGACGAAGCAGCCGTACAGCAGCAGCGACATCACGCCGGAGAACGCCAGCTGGGACGATGACAGGACCGGTCCCGGCGTGGTGCTGGTGAAGTTCGGCAGCACCATCGTCAGCCCGAGCAGGGTGACCAGGATGGCCATGGCCGCATTGGCGCCCGGCGCCTGGAAGGCCTGCTCGCGATGGTGCAGCGCGCCCACGAACAGGCAGATGCCGACAATGCCGTTGCAGATGATCATGACCGCCGCGAACACCGTGTCGCGCGCCAGGCCGGCTTTTTCCGGCCCGGATGACAGCATGACCGATACGATCAGCGCCACCTCGATCACGGTCACCGCAATGGCCAGCACCAGCGTGCCGAACGGTTCGCCAACCTTGTGCGCCACCACCTCGGCATGATGGACCGCGGAAAACACCGCACCGGCCAATGCGATCGACATCAGTGCGATCAGCCAAGGCTGCCCCGTCATTGCAAGTCCCAGGCCGAAGGCGGCCCAGGCGGCCAGCGGGGACCAGATGGTCCAGGCCGGCAGTTTGTTGGCAGTTGCCATGTCTTGTTCCCTTTGTTCTTGTGGCTCACAGGCGCGAGCGTGCACGCCGCGTGGCGCGGGCGCAAGAGGTTCAGGCAACGACGGCGCGCGGCAGTTCCCGACGCGTGCGCGGATCAGTCGCGCGACGGTCCGCCGCGCGGCGCACCTGCGCCATCGTTGCGGCGTCCGGGGGGCAGCGGATCGGTGTCCCGCAGTGCCGGGTGATTTCGGTAGATCCAGCGGGCGGCGATGATGATCACCGCCAGAAACGCGAGCGCGTATCCGACAAACGAGACTGCATTCATGTTCTGACCCAGGTTGATCCGGCTCTTCTGGCCGGTGGCCGGTCAGTATGGGTGCGGACCGGTAAGGCGCCCACCCTCAATCGGTGGGGCGCTGGAATCACCCAAATGCGGGGCGCGTCGGTCCGGGATCAGTGGTGTGGCGTCGGTCTCTTGCGTGCTCAACTTTGTCGACTTTCGACAAAATGTCGTGTATGGGCAACACATTGTCGCAATCGACATACATTAAGCGTGTCTTTTGGGAGTGGGGCTACAAACGAGAACCGTTATCACTTACATTCGTGGGCTTTGTCAGTTTCTTGTCACAAGGGAAGACCATGAATTCGAGCCGTCGCGGACTGCCACTTGCCGCGCCCCACTTTGCCCCGTGCGCCACGGCGCTGGCTGTCTCGATGCTGTGCCTGGCGCCGCAATGGGCGGCAGCGCAGGACGCCGCCGGACCGGTGCAGGGCGGTGAGACGGAAAAGATGCTCGAAACGGTTCAGGTTTCCGGAAACTGGCTCGGCACCGGGCTGCAGAACAGCGTAAAGACCTTCCCCGGTGCGCGCACGGTGGTTAGCGAGCAGCAGATCGAACAGAGCGGTGCGCAGAGCATTGGCGACGTCATGCGCCGCATCCCCGGCGTGCAGGCGACCGACAACTCCGGCACGGCCGGCAGCGCCGTGTCGCTCAATATCGGCGTGCGGGGCCTGACCGGCCGCTACACGCCGCGCTCCACGGTGCTGCTCGACGGCATCCCGATGGCCGTGGCGCCGTACGGCCAGCCGCAGCTGTCGTTTGCCCCGGTCAGCCTGGGCAACATCGAGTCGATCGACGTGGTGCGCAGCGGCGGCGCGGTGCGCTACGGCCCGCAGAACGTGGGCGGCATCATCAATTTCAATACCAAGCCGATCCCGGGCGTGTTCAGCGGCGAGGCGTCGGTGCGCGAGAACATCTACACCGAAGGTGGCGGCAAGAATACCCAGTACAACGCGTTCGTGGGCACCACGCTCGACAGCGGCCTGGGCATCGCGCTGCTGTACTCGGGCATGACGGGCCGTGAATGGCGCCAGGGCAGCGACGACAACGTCAACGACCTGGCCGTGAAGTTCGCCTACGACATCACGCCGACGTCGCAGGTCTACGGCAAGCTGTCGTACTACGACGTCAAGTCGAAGACGCCGGGCGGGCTGAGCGTGGCGCAGTACAACGCCAATCCGTTCCAGAACACGCGCCCCGACGACTACTGGAGCGGCAACCGCTACGGTTTCGACCTGGGCTACGTGAACACGATCTCCGCGAACCAGGAATTCGAGATCCGCACGTTCTTCAACGAAAGCTACCGCCAGAGCACGCTGCAGCAGAGCGCCACCGTGATCGCGCACCAGCCGCGCAACTACACGACGTTCGGCATCGAGCCGCGCTTCACGCAGCGTTTCGGCGTGGGCCCGACCACGCATGACGTGACGGTCGGTTACCGCTACATCCGCGAACGCGGTGACGACAACCAGTTCAGCACGAATCGCCAGACCGGCGTGAACGGCCCGACCACCACGTTCGACAATGCCACCGATGCCCATGCCGTCTACATCGACGACCGCATCGCGTACGGCAACTGGCGCATCGTGCCGGGCGTGCGCTTCGAGCATATCGACACGACCCGCCAGCAGCGCAACACCGCGACGCAGTGGGACAGCCTGAACAACAAGGCGCTGCCGTCGGTCAACGTGTCGTATCTGGTGAACAGCGCCTGGACGGTGTTTGCTGACTACAGCACGTCGTTCGGCCCGGTACAGAACACCCAGCTCAATTCGCAGACGCCGAACAATCCGCTGCAGCCTGAAGTGGCCAAGACGTTCGAAGTGGGTACGCGCTGGACGGACAGCCACATCAAGGGTGAGCTGACCGCGTTCAAGATCAAGTTCGACAACCAGATCCTGCAGGTGCCGGGACTGTTCCCCGCCACGTTCCAGAACATCGGCGCGACCGACCACGATGGCGTGGAAGCAGCCATCGACTACACGTTCGACCGCGGCAGCATGCTGGGCGGCCTGAACCTGTACGCCAACTACACGTATACGCGCGCCATCCAGAAGTCGGGCACCACGGCGGGCCTGGACGTGCCGTTCTACTCGCGTACCACCGACACGATCGGCGCACGCTACGACTGGCGCAGCTGGACGTTCAACGTCTCCACCACGCACCAGAGCAAGCAGTACGCGGATCTGGCCAACACGGTGGCCGAAAGCGCGGATGGCAGCAACGGCCTGATCCCGGGCTTCCGTACGTGGAATATCCAGGCGATGTTCAAGCTGCCGCAGCGCAAGAACACCGACATTACCGTCGGCATCAACAACCTGTTCGACAAGCGGTTCTACACGCGTACCACCGACAGCAATGCCGGCCGCCTGGTGGGCGCGCCGCGCATGGTCTACATTCAGGCCCGCGCCGCGTTCTGAGCGTAGCCGGACCGGCTAGTCTGAAGGAGGCGGCGGCCCCTTTGTCGTCCCGCGCGGGGGCAACGGGGCCGGCTCCGCCACCAGTTCCCCGGCGGGCAGCAGGCGCAGCAGCGTCCTGGCCACCTCGGGATCGCGGCATTGCAGCCATTCGTCCCAGTCTTCGCGCGGCAGGATCACCACGCCGCGCTTCTCGTCCCCGGGTTTGTGAAACCGCTGCATCAGCGGATGATGGTCGGCGTTGACCGTCGGCATCGTGAACGATACGGCGCCACCGGGCCACGCCCGCCACAGCCCCGCAATCGCAAACGGCTCGCCCCCCGGCAGGCCGATCTTCCAGCGCACCGCCTTGCCGCTTTCGTAGTTCGGCTCGTAGAACGCCGTCGCAGGCACCAGCGCCAGCTGGCAGGACTTCCAGAACCTGGCAAAGGACGACAGCTGCCCGATGGTCTCCACGCGCGCATTGGCGGTGGGGTAGTAGCGCGTGCCGGGCGGGATGGTCGCCTTCGGCACCATGCTGAACGATGCCAGCACGCTTTCCCAGGCCGCTTCGCCGGTTTTCTGGCGCACGATGGGCGCGGCATAGTCGGGCCATGTCTCCTGGGGATACAGGCCCGGCGGCGGCTCCACGCCAAAGATCTCGCGCAGGATGCGTTTCTGTACGGGGGCGTAGTTGACGCACATGGGGGCTCCGGGAGCACGGTTCTGCCGCCTATGGTCGGCACGGCGGCACGGGCCGTCAATACGCGATCATCGGCCGCGCGTGCGTGTCGCCGAACGTCGTGCCGGGACAAAGCGCCGCAGACTGGCCGGTATCGGGCTGCGCACTTCCGAGTGGCCGACGGGCCGGGGTCCAATCCGCCTTGACGCCGGCACACACCGTATGTGACGCCAATGCCGCTTGCAGGCGCAACGGACGTTTGAAACATCGGCGCGGGCGTGGCCCGAGGGACGGCGACTTTGCCGGGCCGCTTCCTATAATGCCTGTGTGGCGCGGCACCACGTGGGCAGAAACGGCCGCACCGCGCCACGCGTGCTTGCAGGCAGGGGCGCGCTTCCCACCCATCTCCACGTCAAATGGGGAGACACACATCATGCTGAGTAGCGAAGCGGTGCTGACGCAGGCGCGAGCCGCGTTGGCGCATGTGCCATATCAGGGCCACCAGATCCATCCCACCATTCACCTGCGACTTTCCGACGGGGCCCTGATTCTGGAGGGCGAAGTGGCCGACGTCATGGACAAGACGCGCGCCACGGCCCGGTTGCGCCGACTGGACGGCGTTTCCACAGTGATCGATCACCTGCGCATTGCCCATGCCGGCCCGATGGTGGGCGATGGCGACCTGCGCGCGGCCGTTTGCGATCGGCTGCTTAACGCGATCGACTTCCGTAACTGCAAGATCTGCGCGAAGGTGAAGGGGCAGGTCGAGCCTGTGCGCGAAGCCGTGGGCGAGCGCAGCGGCTGGATGGAGGTGGCGGTCCACGACGGCGCGGTCATCCTGAGCGGCCAGGTGATCAGCCTGTCGCACATGCGCCTGGCCGGCGTGCTGGCGTGGTGGTCACGCGGCTGCCGCAACGTGATCAACGACATCGTGGTGGCGCCGGCCGAGGCCGACAGCGACGAGGAACTGAGCGAGGCGCTGCAACTGGTGCTGGAAACCGACCCGTTCGTGGATGCCGCGCGCATCCGCGTGCGTACCGAGGGGCGGGTCGTGACGCTGGACGGCTACGCGTCAAGCGACGGCGCGCGCAAGCAGGTGGAGCGCGATGCGTGGTACGTGCAAGGCGTGGAGGACGTCATCAACCATATCGCCCTGAGTAGCTGACAGCTAGTCAACGATGCCGGCATCGACTTGCGCCGCCTGGGCTTCCACGCGCCAATAGCGGCGCCGCGTGCGCAACGCAAAGCGCGAGCGGTATTCCGACATCGACATCTGCATGGTTCGCTGGAACAGGCGCCGGAAGGCGGCGGCATCGCTGTAGCCGCAGGCCTCGGCAATTGCCTGCGTGCCATGCAGCGTCACCTCCAGCAGCATGCGGGCACGCTCCACGCGCAGCCGGTGCAGGTAATCCAATGGCGTGCGTCCGGTCACCTGGCGGAAATGGCGTAGCAGCGTCCGTTCGCTGACGGCGGCCGCGCGCGCTACGGCCGCCAGCCGGTAAGGCTCGCCGACATGCGCCTGCAGCCAGCCGATGGCGCGATAGACCGGGCTGTCGGCGGTCTTGCCAAGCCAGCGCTGCGAAACCAGCTCCGGCACCCACTGCTGCCGTTCGGGCTGGTAGAGCAACAGGCGGGCCACCGCCTGCGCCAGGTCGGGGTCTTGCAGATGACCCAGCACGCGCAGCATGAATTCGGTCTGCAGGGCGGGCGCCACGCAATGAAAGACCTGTCCGTGCAGTCCCATCGGTTCATCCGATGACAGATCGCACGCCGGAAAGCGTTGCGCGAACCAGCTCTGGAACATCCACGGCGCGCCGCAACGCGCACCGTCGAGCAGCCCCAGCATCAGTGGATAGGCCATCCCGGTGTAGATCGATGCCACCCAGCCGCCAGCTTCCATATGCCGTGCCAGCAGGCGTTGCGTGGCGGTATCGGCAGCGGCCAGTTCGCCCAGATGGGGCGCGCTGGCCGCCATCAGTCCTGGCACCACGATCAGTACCTGGGCCTGCCGCGGTGTACCCCGGCGCGAGGTGGACAGGCCGGGCAGGGGATCGGGCAGGGCGCGCCCGTTGGCGCCGATGATCTCCCACGTCAGCCGTGCCGGCGCGCCCGGCCGCTGCAACTGCGCCACGCCCGCGGCGGTACGCAAGACATCGAGCGCGCCGAACAGCGTGCCAGGCATGGCATCGGGCAACCAGAGCAGCTTGACGTGCAAGGGCGCGGCCGGCAGGGGCATGGGGCGAATGGCGGGATTGGCATCGGGATTGGCGATATTGAACCTCCCTCCGGGATAGCGCAAGCGATACATTGGAGCTCCAAACGAAAACCGAGATCAGGAGACACGCATGCCGCTTTCCCTTCGCCGCCTTGCCCGCGCCACGGCCATCGCACTGGCCGCCGCTACGGCCTGCAGTGCCGCGCTGGCCGCCGGCCCCGACCAGTCACTGCTCGATGCCGCGCGCGCCGCGCAGCCGGCCGTGGTGCAGTCGCTCAAGGACATGGTGACGATCGAATCCGGCAGCGCCAACATGCAGGGGCTGACGCGCATGGCCGACTACACGTCGCAGCGGCTGCAGGCGCTGGGCGCGAAGGTGGAGCGGCTGCCGATGACAACCAGCGCCGCGCCGATGGTCAAGGCCACCCTGACCGGCACGGGCAAGCGCCGCATCATGCTGATCGGCCATATGGACACGGTGTATCCGGCGGGCATCCTGGCGTCGCAGCCGATCCGCGAGGACGGCAACCGGCTCTATGGTCCCGGCATCGCCGACGACAAGGGGGGGCTGGCCGTGATCCTGCATTCGCTGGAAATCCTCAAGGCGCAAGGCTGGAAGGACTACGCGCAGATCACGGTGCTGCTGAACCCGGACGAGGAAATCGGCTCCCTGGGCTCGGGCGAGACCATTGCCACGCTGGCCGCGCAGCACGATGTGGTGCTGTCGTGCGAGCCCAACGTGGCGAAGTCCGTGGCGAAGTCGGAATCGCTGCTGCTGGCCGCCGCCGGCACCGCCACGGCGACGATGCAGGTCAAGGGCCGGTCATCGCATGCCGGCGCGGCGCCCGAACTGGGCCGCAACGCGCTGCTGGAGCTGGCCTACCAGATGCAGGAAACGCGCGACCTGGCCAAGACGATACCAGGCGCGCAGATGAACTGGACGCAGGCCAGGACCACCGGCCCGCTCAACCAGATTCCGGAGATGGCCAGCGCCGTGGGCGATGTGCGCGTGACCGCCAGCGGCGCCGCGCAGAAGCTGCAGACGGCGTTGCAGCAGAAGGTCGACGCGGGCCATCTCATTCCGGACACGAAGACCACGATTGCGATGGAAGAAGGGCGCCCCGCCTTCGTGGCCGATGCGCGCTCGAAGGAACTGGCCGCGCGGGCCCAGCAGATCTATGCGGAGATGGACGGCCGGTCGCTGATCCTGATGCCGGGCACCGGAGGCGGCACCGATGCAGGCTTTGCCGGACGCTCGGGCAAGGCGGTGGTGCTGGAAAGCTTCGGCCTGTCGGGCTTCGGCTATCACGCGCGCGACGAGTACGTGGAACTGGATTCGATCGTGCCGCGCCTGTACCTGATGACGCGGATGCTGCAGGAGATCGGAAAGAACTGAGGCAGGGGGAATACCCTCTCCCGCGGGCGGGAGAGGGTCAGGACATCAGGCCGCCAGCTGCTGCGGCGCCGCGCCGAAGTGCGGATGCCGCGAGAAGATCTCCGCGGCCCAGTTCACGAACACGCGTACCTTGGCCGACAGATGCCGGTTCTGCGGATACATCGCAGAAATCGGCAGTTCGTCGGTCTGCCAGTCGGTCATGACCTCGACGAGCCGGCCGCTGTGGATGTACGGCTCGGCCATGGCGCGCGAGATGCGTGCAATGCCATGGCCTTCCACTGCGCAGCCCAGGTACACGTCGGCATCGTTGGTCGAGATCACCGAGGGCAGCAGCACTTCGGTGCTCTCGCCGCCACGGATCAGCGTCCACGGCGTTTCGCGTCCGGTACGGTTCGACAGGAAGTTGATGGCCTTGTGCTGCGACAGTTCGGTCAGGTCGTGCGGTGTGCCAAAACGCCGCAGGTAGATCGGCGACGCATAGAACGCCAGCTTCACCTGTCCGATGCGCCGGGCCACCATGGCCTCGTCGAGCGCACCCACGCGCAGCACGACATCCACGCCTTCCTTGAGCAGGTCGATGGGCTTTCCGTTGATGGTCAGTTCCAGCTTCAGTTCGGGATAGGCGTTGAAGAAGTCGTGCAGTTGAGGCATCAACACAAGCTGCGCGAGTCCGCTGGTGGTATCCACGGCCAGCGTGCCACGCGGCGAGTTGTTGTGGCGTGTCAGCGACTGTTCCGCTTCCTCCACATCCGCCAGGATGCGCACGCAGCGTTCGTAGTAGGCGGCACCGTCGGTGGTTACGCTGATCCGGCGCGTGGTCCGGTGCAGCAGCTTGACGCCAAGGTGGGTTTCCAGGTTTTGTATCAGGCGGGTGAGGGTGGCCTTGGGCAGGTCCAGCGACTCCGCCGCGCGCGCAAAGCTGCCGACATCCACCACCCGAGTGAATGCCTGCATTGAGACAAGACGATCCATGATGTTGCTTTCGAAAGGAGTAAGACCGGGCTACGTTCCGAAGGATGTCTGGCGGGATCGGGTCCGCTGCATGTCAAGTGCGCGGCCTGGATTTGCTGCCGGCGGTCCGCCAGTGGCGGCCGGAGCGGGGACGGGTGGAGGGTGGGGCGCCGGCGTTTGCGCTGTTTCCCCAAGTGCGCAGATGCCGAAGGACCGGAGTGAATCACATTTCAGGTATCCATTTCAAGCCGTGTGGGTTCACTTCGATGATTATTCCAACGCAGAAACAGTGCATTGGCAATAGCTCGCTTTATCCCACCGTTGTCAATCACCATAATTCGCTGCATCGCAATACAGTAATCGACGGCCTTTGCCGGCCGCCGTGCCAACCATGACCAAGACCACGACTCCCCGTAGTTCCGCCGTACAACCGGCCGCAGAACAGGGCGAGGCAATCGTGATCCAGCACGTGGTGGCCAGCGGCGAGCGCGAAATGAAGGTCTGCGTGTGTTACCCCGCAGGTTATTGGCCAGTGAGCGCCGGTGCGCCATTGTTGCCGTGGATGCTGTACCTGCATGCCGGCGGCTTTGTCGACGGCGGGGTCGAAGCCGCGAAGGAACTGGTGCGGGATCTGGCGGAGTCGGTCCCGGCCGTGGTGGTGACGCCCGATTACTCGCTGGCGCCCCAGAATCCGTTCCCGGCAGCGCCCGAGGACGCCGTGAATACGGTGTCGTGGGTGCTCAAGCAGGCCCGCAAGCTCAAGCTCGACAAGCTGCGCTTCGCGCTGGTAGGCGAGGAAGCCGGCGGCAACCTGGCCATCGCCACGGCGCAGATGCTGCGTGACCGTGGCCTGCCGCAGCCGGCGGGTCAGTGGCTGATCCGGCCGGTGACCGATCCGTGCCTGCAGCACGCGTCGTCCGGCGGGCAGGTGCCGATGGAAATGCTGCGCAAGCTGGCGTGCAACTATCGCGACTACCTGCCGACGCCCGCCGCCAGCGTGCACCCGTATGCGGCCCCGGCGCTGGCTTCGCGGCTGGCGGGACTGCCGCCGACGCTGGTGCAGGTGGCGGAAAAAGACGCCCTGCGCGCGGAAGGCGAGGCCTTCGCCGCAAAATTGTCCAAGGCCGGCATCCCGGCCAGGGCCCTGATCATGCCCGGCGCCTGTGGCGACGGGGTGGAACAGTCCCATGAGATGTGTCAGGCATGGGTCAAAGAAGGTGCGCGGTTCCTGCGCGAAAGTTTCGCCAAGGCCGACGACGCCTCGTAATCCGGTCCGAACGCCGGCCGGCGCCGTGAATGCTGTAACGGTGCCGGATTCCCCCGCCAGCGCCCTTTGAGGCTGGCACCCCTGTAGTGGCTTGCTTCTGTCCGATCGGGACGGAGGCCCCCTTGTTGTTCCCGTTTTTCCGGCCCTTTGGGCTGGCGGGCAGCGTTCGGCCTGAATTTTTGCTTTTCCAGTTGAAGAAACCCGACGAAACACGGAGTGAAGAAAGATGAATGACAAGTCTCGACGCACGCTGATCGCCTTTGCCATCGTGGCAATTCTTGGGGCGGGCGTGGCAACCTCGGTACTGCAACCCTGGCACGGCGGGGAAGCACAGGCCAATACGCCGCCCCCGGCGCCGGCCGTGGAAGTGTCGGCCGCGGTGGGCCAGACCATCACCGAATGGGATGAGTTCTCGGGCCGCATCGAGGCCGTGGACCGCGTGGAAATCCGTCCGCGCGTTTCCGGCACCATCGAAACGGTGCATTTCCGCGAAGGCTCCATCGTGAAGAAGGGCGACCCCCTGTTCACGATCGATCCGCGCCCGTACGCCGCCGAAGTGGCTCGCGCCGAAGCGGCGCTGGCCGCTGCGCAGGTACGCGCGTCGCATGCACAGACCGAGAAGGCCCGTGCGCAACGCCTGCTGGACGACAATGCGATCTCCCGCCGCGAGTTCGACGAGCGCATCAACGCCGCCAGCGAGATGTCGGCGGACGTGCGCGGCGCACAGGCGGCGCTGGAAGTGGCGAAGCTGAACCTCAGCTACACGCGCATCGTTGCACCGGTCTCGGGCAAGGTGTCGCGTGCGGAAATCACCGTGGGCAACCTGGTGGCCGCGGGCGCCGCGTCGCCGCCGCTGACTTCGGTCGTGTCGGTCTCGCCGGTGTACGCCAGCTTCGATGTCGACGAGCAGAGCTACCTGCGCTATACGGCGCCGGGCGCCAGCGGCGGCAAGAACGACCTGCCGGTGTTCCTGGGCCTGGCCAACGAGGACGGCAACCCGCACAAGGGCAAGATCCATTCGATCGACAACCGGCTCGATACGCGTAGCGGCACCATCCGCGTGCGCGCCGTGTTCGACAACGAGGATGGCCGCCTGCTGCCGGGTCTGTACGCGAAGGTCAAGCTCGGTGGCGGTTCGCCGCACCCGGCGGTGCTGGTCAACGATCGCGCCATCGGCACCGACCAGGGCAAGAAGTTCGTGCTCGTGGTCGACAAGGCCAACAAGCTCGTGTATCGCGAAGTCGAGCTTGGACCGACGTACGAAGGGCTGCGCGTGATCCGCAAGGGGCTGCAACCGGGCGAGAACATCGTCGTGAACGGCCTGATGCGCGTGCGCCCTGGCGACACCGTGGCACCGAAGGCCGTGGCCATGGCCTATCGCAGCGAGCTTGAGCCGCGCGGCACCACCCCCGACCGCAAGCAGGCCGCGGACGAGGGCAAGGCCGACAAGGCCAAGGTGAGCTGAGCGCCCGCCCGAAGCCACACCGAACTGAAATTCTCCCTGCAGTAGTACATGGCGTCCGCTCGACGAGCGGACGGCCAGGGGGACTGCTTTCGCCGAGACCAAGATGAATCTCTCGAAATTCTTTATCGATCGCCCGATTTTCGCGGGCGTGCTGTCGGTGCTGATCTTCCTGATCGGCGCCATCTCGATGTTCAAGTTACCGATCTCGGAGTACCCGGAAGTGGTACCGCCCTCGGTGGTGGTGCGCGCGCAGTTCCCGGGCGCCAACCCGAAGGTGATCGCCGAGACCGTGGCCACGCCGCTGGAGGAACAGATCAACGGCGTCGAGGACATGCTCTACATGAACTCGCAGGCCAACAGCGACGGCAACCTGACGCTGACGGTGACCTTCAAGCTGGGCACCGACCCGGACAAGGCCCAGCAGCTGGTGCAGAACCGTGTCTCGCAGGCCGAACCGCGCCTGCCGGAGGACGTGCGCCGGCTGGGCATCACCACGGTCAAGAGCTCGCCTGACCTGACCATGGTGGTCCACCTGGTATCGCCGAACGACCGCTACGACATGACGTACCTGCGCAACTATGCGCTGATCAACGTGAAGGACCGCCTGGCGCGGATCCAGGGCGTGGGCCAGGTGCAGATGTTCGGCTCGGGCGACTACTCGATGCGCGTCTGGGTGAACCCGGAGAAGATCGCCGAGCGCGGCCTGGCCGCGTCCGACGTGGTGCGCGCCATCCGCGAGCAGAACGTGCAGGTGGCGGCCGGCGTGATCGGCCAGTCGCCGTCGCTGCCGGGCACCGACCTGCAGCTGTCGGTGAACGCCCAGGGCCGTCTGCAGACCGTGGAGGAGTTTGGCGACATCATCGTCAGGACCTCGCCCGACGGCGTGGTGACGTACCTGAAGGACATCGCCCGCATCGAACTGGGCGCGTCGGAATACGCGCTGCGCTCGCTGCTGGACAACAAGTCCGCCGTGGCGCTGCCGATCTTCCAGTCGCCGGGCTCCAACGCGATCCAGATCTCGAACGACGTGCGCAAGACCATGGCCGAGCTGAAGGCCAACATGCCGGAAGGCGTGGACTACAGCATCGTCTATGACCCGACGCAGTTCGTGCGCCACTCGATCGAGGCCGTGGTCCACACGCTGTTCGAGGCCATCGCGCTGGTGGTGCTGGTGGTGATCCTGTTCCTGCAGACGTGGCGCGCTTCGATCATCCCGCTGCTGGCGGTGCCGGTGTCGATCGTCGGTACGTTCGGCCTGATGCATGCGTTCGGCTTCTCGATCAACGCGCTGAGCCTGTTCGGCCTGGTGCTGGCGATCGGTATCGTGGTGGACGATGCGATCGTGGTGGTGGAAAACGTCGAGCGGAACATCGAGGAAGGGCTGTCGCCGAAGGAGGCCACCTACAAGGCCATGCGCGAAGTGTCGGGCCCGATCATCGCCATCGCCCTGACGCTGATCGCCGTGTTCGTGCCGCTGGCGTTCATGACCGGCCTGACCGGCCAGTTCTACAAGCAGTTCGCGCTGACGATCTCGATCTCGACGATCATCTCGGCGTTCAACTCGCTGACGCTGTCGCCGGCCCTGTCCGCGCTGCTGCTCAAGGGCCACGACGCGCCCAAGGACTGGCTGACGCGTGGCATGGACCGTGTCTTTGGCGGCTTCTTCGCCCGCTTCAACCGCTTCTTCGGCCGCAGCTCGGACAGCTATGGCCGTGGCGTGAAGGGCGTGATCCGCCGCAAGGGTTCGGTGTTCGGCGTCTATGCCGTGATGCTGGTGGCCACCTGGGGCGTGTTCCAGATGGTGCCGAAGGGCTTTGTGCCGGCGCAGGACAAGCAGTATCTGGTGAGCTTCGCCAAGCTGCCTGACGGCGCCACGCTGGACCGTACCGAGGACGTGATCCGCCGCATGTCGGATATCGCGCTCAAGCATCCGGGCGTGGAATCGGCCGTGGCCTTCCCGGGCCTGTCGATCAACGGCTTCACCAACAGCCCGAGCGCCGGCATCGTGTTCGTCACGCTGGATCCGTTCGACCAGCGCAAGAGCAAGGAGCTGTCTGGCAATGCGATTGCAGCCGACCTGAACAAGCAGTACGGGTCGATCCAGGACGCGTTCATCGCCGTGTTCCCGCCGCCGCCGGTACAGGGCCTGGGCACGATCGGCGGGTTCAAGATGATGATCGAGGACCGTGCCGCGCTGGGTTACGACGAACTGTTCAGCGCCACCAACGCGTTCATGACCAAGGCGCGCGCCACCCCGGAGCTGGCTGGCATCTTCAGCAACTACCAGGTGAACGTGCCCCAGCTGGACGTGCAGCTTGACCGCACCAAGGCCAAGCAGCTGGGCGTGCCGGTGACGGACGTGTTCGAGACGCTGCAGACCTATCTTGGCTCGTCGTACGTGAACGACTTCAACAAGTTCGGTCGTACGTATCAGGTCAAGGTGCAGGCCGATGCGCAGTTCCGCCAGCATGCCGAGGACATCCTGCAACTGAAGGCGCGCAGCAGTTCCGGCGAAATGGTGCCGCTGTCGTCGCTGGTGAAGGTCAAGCAGGGCTTCGGTCCGGATAGCGTCACGCGCTACAACGGCTTTACCGCCGCCGATATGAACGGCGGTCCGGCGCCAGGCTTCTCGTCGGGCCAGGCCCAGGCTGCTGCCGAGCGCATTGCCGCCGAAACGCTGCCCAAGGGCATCGGCTTCGAGTGGACCGAGCTGACGTACCAGGACATCCTGGCCGGCAACGCGGGGGTGTGGATCTTCCCGCTGTGCGTGCTGCTGGTGTTCCTGGTGCTGGCTGCCCAGTACGAAAGCCTGACGCTGCCGCTGGCGGTGATCCTGATCGTGCCGATGAGCCTGCTGGCCGCCATGACCGGTGTCTGGCTGACGCGTGGCGACAACAACATCTTCACGCAGATCGGTTTCATCGTGCTGGTGGGGCTGTCCGCGAAAAACGCGATCCTGATCGTGGAGTTCGCCCGTGAACTGGAACACCAGGGCCGCACCGTGGTGCAGGCCGCGATCGAAGCCAGCCGCCTGCGTTTGCGCCCGATCCTGATGACGTCGTTCGCGTTCATCATGGGCGTGGTGCCGCTGGTGGTCTCCACCGGTGCCGGCGCGGAAATGCGCCATGCCATGGGCGTGGCGGTGTTCGCAGGGATGCTGGGCGTGACGTTCTTCGGCCTGTTCCTGACGCCGGTGTTCTACGTGGCACTGCGTCTGCTGGCCACCCGCAAGCAGCGTCGTGAAGCGGTTGCGACGGATGTGCCGGCATCGCACGCCGTGCCGTCCGCAGAGTGATGGTGAAAGACATGAACAACATCGTGATGAAGCAGTACCTGCCCAGGCTTGGCGCCCTGGCCGCCGCGCTGGTGCTGGCCGGCTGCTCGCTGGCACCGACCTACAAGGTGCCCGAGACGCCCACCGCCGCCACCTTCAAGGAAGCCGATGCGGCCGCTACCGAGGGCGCGCAGTGGAAGACCGCCACGCCGGCCGAAGGCCAGCAACGCGGCGACTGGTGGCGCGTGTTCGGCGACGCCGAGCTGGACCGCCTGATCGACGCCGCCAACGCCCATAACCAGGACCTGGCCGCAGCCGCGGCCCGCCTGAAGCAGGCGCGGGCCTTCACCGGCGCCACCGAGGCGGACCTGTATCCGCAGCTGAGCGCGGGTTTCGACCCGACGCGTACGCAGCCGTCGGCCGCGTCGCAGGGCCTGCCGGACGGCACGCGCGTATCGCCGCAGACCGTGTACAAGGCGCGGCTGTTCGCCAACTACGAGCTCGACCTGTTCGGTCGCGTGGCCAGCAGCGTGAATGCTGCCCGCGCCGAAGAGAAGGGCGCCGAGGACCTGTACCGCTCGGTGCAGCTCGCGCTGCAAGCCGATGTGGCGCAGGCATACTTCGCCCTTCGTACGCTTGATAGCGACCGTGAGCTGCTGAACGCGACGATCAAGTTGCGCGAGGATTCGCTGTCGCTGCTGCGCAAGCGCTACGAGGCAGGCGAGACGACCGACCTGGACCCGGCCCGCGCCGAATCGGAACTGGGCACGGCGCGTGCCGACCTGGCCAGCATCGAGCGTCGCCGCGCCAACCAGGAACACGCGCTGGCGGTGCTGACCGGCGTGGCCCCTTCGCAGTTCGGGCTGGCCGCCAGGCCGTTCGACACGGCGCCGGTGGCGGTGCCGGCGGGGCTGCCGTCGGAACTGCTGGAGCGCCGTCCCGACATCGCTGCGGCGGAGCGCCAGATGGCGGCCGCCAATGCGCGGATCGGCATTGCAAAGGCCGCGTTCTTCCCGCGCATCTCGCTGACGGCGCTGTTCGGCTTCGAGTCGTCGGATCTGTCGAACCTGTTCAAGTGGTCGTCGCGGACATGGATGCTCGGGCCGCTGGTGGGCACGACGGTGGCGCAAACCATCTTTGATGGTGGCCGCAACAGCTCGAACCTGGCCGGCGCCCGCGCCGCCCACGAGGAAAGCGTGGCCCGTTACCAGCAGACCGTGCTGGTGGCCTTCCGCGAGGTCGAAGACAGCCTGGCCGATGTGCGCTGGCTCAGCCAGCAGGCCACGGCGCTCGACGGCGCACTGGCCGGCGCCAGGCGGGCACAGCGCATCTCGCGCAGCCGCTACGATGCCGGCGCCGTCGATTACCTGACGGTGATCGACGCGGACCGCACCGTGCTGCAGTCGCAGCGCGATGCCAACGCGGTGGCCGGCCTGCGCGCCGCGGCGACGGTGTCGCTGGTGCGCAGCCTGGGCGGTGGCTGGGGTCCGTTGCCGGAGGCCGTGGCGAAGAACTGAGGCAGCTTCGCCTGCCGCTGTGGGTGTCGCCCTCTCCCGCAAGCGGGGGAGGGTGGTAAACACAATCGGTCACAAACATGGCTGGCGCGATGTTTCCAGGTCACTACACTGGAAATATCGCGCCAGTTCTGTTTTAGGGAGGGCCGATATGCGAATCCTTCGCCGGATGGCCGTCGCGGTTGTCCTGCTCGGCACCTTGCTGCCCGTCGTCTGCACCGGCCAGTCCGTTACCGGTTCCATCGCCGTGGGCGGTTCCGCACGGGTGAAAGGGCCGGCCACGGTGAACGGCACCTTGAGCGTGGATGGCCATGTCTACGCCAACGGCCCGCTCACCGCTGCGTGGTTCGCGTCGCCTGGGCGCGGGTATCCGCCGCCGATGGAGCGGTCGCTGCTCAAGGTCTTTCATGGGCCGCTGACCGTGCAGGGATCGATGGTGGTGCACGGCGATCTCTATGTCGACGGCCCGCTGACGGTCAACGGGCCGCTTGAGGCGGGCGGCGGCATCGACGCCAACGGGCCGATGGTGGAGCGCCACGCACGTTGATGTTGCACAATGGCGACTTCGCTGATTTTCACGAACTCGTCATGGCGCACGTCAGCCCCGCAGTTGGCCTCAAGAGCATTGCCCTGTTCGAAGCCGCCAAGGGCGCCCTGGTGATCCTGGCCGGGCTTGGCCTGGTGGCGTTGCTGCACGCCGATGCACAGGCGCTGGCCGAAGCCATTGTCGGCCGTTTCCACCTGAATCCCGCCAGCCACTATCCGAAGGTGTTCCTGGCACTGCTGTCCAATCCCAGCGACGGCCGGCTGTGGGCCATCGGCGGGTCGGCCGCGGTGTACGCGCTGATGCGCTTCGCCGAGGCCTACGGGCTGTGGCGTGGGCGTGCCTGGGGCAACTGGCTCGGCGTCTGGTCCGGCGGGATCTACATTCCGGTGGAGCTGTACGAGGCGGTGCGGCATCCCACGTGGATCCATGTGGGGCTGGCGGCGGCCAACGCGCTGGTGGTGGTCTACCTCGTGCAAAGCCTGGCACGCCACACGGTCAAGTAAGCCGGGCGGCGCAAATCTGCTAAGGTAGACGCGATGCCGCGCGCCTGGCGTGCGGCCGTCCTGCCACGCGGTGCTGTCAGACAGCCACCGATATCAACCGCCCTAGAGACCCATCATGATTCACGAAATTGCACAGATCACGATCAAGCCCGGCATGGAAGCGCAGTTCGAAGCCAACGTGGCCAAGGCCAAGCCGCTGTTCCTGCGGTCGAAGGGCTGCCACGGCCTGAATCTGCAGCGGTCGATCGAACAGCCGTCGCAGTACACGCTGGTGGTGGCCTGGGAGACCGTGGAAGACCATATGGTTCATTTCCGCGAGTCGGACGAATTCCAGGAATGGCGCAAGCTGGTCAGCGACTGCTTTGCCGCGCCGCCGGCCGTTCATCACGTCAACACGGTGCTCTGAGCGGCCCGATCGCGACTGACCGCCCACGCACGTGACGCAGGCGCCGATGCGCCAAAGGAGCCCGCCGCATGTCGACACCTCAGCAGCGCCCCCGGCATTTTTCGATGCTGCGCGACCTGCAGCTGGCGGATTTCTTCACGCTGGCCAACGCGGCGTGCGGCATGGGTTCGGTGTTCTACGCGATGTATTTCGTCGCCGAACCGTCGCTCAGGCATTTCTATATCGCGGCGGCGCTGGCGCCGGCCGCGTTCATCTTCGATGTGCTGGACGGGCGCATCGCCCGCTGGCGCCACGCCCATTCGGCGCTGGGCCGTGAACTGGATTCGCTGTCGGACATCATCTCGTTCGGCGTCGGTCCGGCCACCCTGGCGTTTGCGGCCGGCATGCGCGGCGGCTGGGACCTGGCCGCGCTGATGTACTTCGTCTGCTGCGGCGTCAGCCGCCTGGCCCGCTTCAACGTCACGGCCGAGACCCTGGCCGAAGGCTCGGCCCTGGGCAAGGTCAAATACTTCGAAGGCACGCCCATTCCCACCAGCGTGGTACTCACCGGCATTCTGGCCTGGTGCGCCTCGCATGGCCTGATCGGCGACGCCCTGCCAGCCGGCGCGATGGCCATCGGCCCCGGCACGTTCCACCCGATGTCGCTGCTGTTTGTGCTGAGCGGCTCGCTGATGATCAGCAAGACGCTGCGGATTCCGAAGTTCTGACCCGGCTATTCTGCGTCGAAATCTTTTAAAACGGCTGCGAAGACTTTGAATCGACGCCTGGAGGCGGCTGCGCTATGTTCGGCGCGTATCCGAACCCTCGAGGAGCCGTCTTCATGCCGAATTCCGTTGCCACCAGGCTGGGCTGCCTGACGCTGCTTGCCGCCGGGCTTGCCGGGTGTGCGTCCCAGGCGCCGTCTTCCTACAGGATGACCACGCCGATCCCGCCCCAGATCACCACGCCGGCGTCGGTCGATACCCGCATTGGCAGGCTGGAGTTTTTCGACGGCGTGCCGACGGCCGCGACGGCCCGGAAGGTCTTTGACAACATCGATTTCGCGCGCGGGGTCGAGGCGTTCCTGAATGGCGTACCCGGTGCGTCGATGGTCGCCATCCGCACTGGCTTGCGCAGCGTGGGCGCGGTGGACAGCACCGTGGGCGTGTACGAGCAGCTGATGGATTCGAAGTCGATCTACCTGACGCCGAACAGCGAGACCATCTATTTCTGGAACTGGATGGATCTCAAGGACGGCCCGGTGGTGGTGGAAACCCCGCCGAACATCCTCGGCGTGGTTGACGATTTCTGGTTCCGCTATGTCACGGACATGGGCAACGCAGGGCCGGACAAGGGCAAGGGCGGCAAGTACCTGTTCGTGCCGCCCGGCTACACCGGCCAGCTGCCGGCCAGCGGCTACTACATCGTCAAGAGCCCCACGTACGGCAACCTGCTGTTCGGCCGGGCGTTCATGCAGCATGGCGACCCGCGTCCCGGCGTGGCAAGCCTGAAGGCCGGGCTCAGGGTCTACCGGCTGGCTGATGCGGCACGGCCGCCGGAGACGAAGTTCATCAACCTGTCGGGCAAGGTCATGAATACCGTCCACGCCAACGACTTCAGCTTCTACGAAGAGGTCAACCAGATCATCCAGGAAGAGCCGGCCGGCGCGTACGGGCCCGACATGACTGGCATCTTGGCTGCCATCGGCATGCAGAAGGGCAAGCCGTTCGCGCCCGATGCACGCATGAAGCAGATCCTGACCGACAGCGTGGCGGTGGGCAACGCAACGGCCCGTGCCATCGACTTCCGCAATCGCGACCCGCGCACGCTGATCTTCCCGGACCGCCGCTGGACCACGCCGTTCATCGGCGGCAGCTATGAATGGCTGGACAATGGCGCCCGCAACTTCGACGCGCGCACGCTGTTCTTCTACGCCGCCACGATCGACACGCCCGCGATGGCCGTGGCGATGCCCGGCATCGGCTCGCAGTACGCGGCATCGAACCTCGACGCCGCCGGCAACCCGCTGGATGGGGCCAAGACCTATCGCCTGCACGTGCCGCCCAACGTGCCGGTCAAGGATTTCTGGTCGGTGGTGGTGTACGACACGCAGACCCGCTCGATGCTGCAGACGGACCAGCAGTTCCCGAGCCTGTCCAGCGAGAAATCGCTGGTGAAGAATGCCGACGGCTCTGCCGACCTTTACTTCGGCCCGCAGCCGCCCGCCGGCAGGCAGGCCAACTGGATCCAGACCATTCCGGGCAAGAGCTGGTTCACGATCTTCCGGCTCTACGGCCCGCTGCAGCCGTGGTTCGACAAGCAGTGGAAGCTCGACGACATCGTCGAGGCCTCGTAAGCCCAGGCTGCCAGGCGGGAGATTCCACGACGGAGGCAGGGTCAGCAAGGTTTGCGGGCGGCGTCTACAATCCTCCGGGACGTTGCCCGCTCCCGCGCAGGGAGCGCCCGTGGACTCCAAGGAAACTCCCCATGTCTCATCTCTTCGATCCGTATCAGATCGGCAATCTTGCGCTCTCCAACCGCCTCGCCATCGCGCCCATGTGCCAGTACTCGGCGGAAGAGGGTTCGGCCACCGACTGGCACATGATCCACCTGGGCAGCCTGGCGCTGTCTGGTGCGGGCCTGATGATTGTGGAGGCCACGGCGGTGTCTCCGGAAGGCCGCATCTCGCCGGCCGACCTCGGCCTCTACAGCGACGCCAATGAAGCGGCGCTGGGCCGCGTGCTCGATGCGGTGCGCCGCTATTCGCCGATTGCCGTGGCGGTGCAGCTGGGCCACGCGGGCCGCAAGGCGTCGAGCCAGGCCCCGTGGGAAGGCGGCGCGCAGATTCGTCCCGATGCCCCGAACGGCTGGCAGACCGTGGCGCCGTCGGCCGTTCCCCATGCGGCCGACGAGGTGGCGCCCACGGCGCTCGACCGCACCGGCATGCAGAAGATTCGCGACGATTTCGTGGCCGCGGCCAAACGTGCGGCACGGATCGGCGTGGAGGGCATCGAGGTACACGGTGCACACGGCTACCTGTTGCACCAGTTCCTGTCCCCGATCGCCAACCACCGCACCGACGAGTATGGCGGCAGCCTGGAGAACCGCATGCGGTTTCCGCTGGAAGTGTTCGACGCCGTGCGCGAGGCGTTTCCGGCCGAGCGTCCGGTGTGGATGCGGGTGTCGGCCACCGACTGGGTGCCGAACGGCTGGGACATCGACGGCACGATCGCGTTGTCGCACGCGCTCAAGGCCCGCGGCTGCGCGGCCGTGCACGTGAGCACCGGCGGGGTGTCGCCGCAGCAGGCCATCAAGCTGGGGCCGGGCTATCAGGTGCCCTATGCCCAGCGCGTGAAGGCCGAAGTGGGCCTGCCCACGCTGGCCGTGGGCCTGATTACCGAGCCGGAGCAGGCAGAAGCGATCATCGCCAATAACGAGGCCGACATGATCTCGATTGCGCGCGCCATGCTGTACGACCCGCGCTGGCCGTGGCATGCGGCGGCAAAGCTTGGCGCACAGGTCGACGCGCCGAAGCAGTACTGGCGCTCGCAGCCGCGCGGGCTGGAGCACCTGTTCCGCAGCGCGCATTTCGGGCAGCGGTAAGCGCCGCGCGGAGCCGAACATGTTCACTGCTTGCCCGACCGAAAGAAGCCGCGAGATCGCGGACCGCGTCGAACGATTCGTGCGCGATGTGGTAGCGCCGTACGAGCAGGATGCGCGCTGCGAAGCCCACGGTCCGACCGCCGAACTGGTGGAAGAGCTGCGCACCCTGGCGCGGGCTGCCGGCGTGATGACGCCGCACATTCTTGCCGACGGCTCGCATCTCAGCCAGCTGGAGACGGCTGCGGTGCTCAAGCGGTCGGGCCTGTCGCCGCTTGGGCCGGTTGCGGTCAACACCATGGCACCCGACGAGGGCAACATGTTCCTGCTCGGCAAGGTGGCGACGCCCGCGCAGAAGGCGCGGTTTCTGGACCCGCTGGTGCGTGGCGAGGCGCGCTCGGCATTTTTCATGACCGAGCCGGCCGAAGACGGCGGCGCCGGCTCGGACCCGTCGATGCTGCAGACGCGGGCCGTGCGGGACGGTAACGACTGGGTGATCAACGGCCGCAAGAAGTTCATCACGGGGGCGGAAGGCGCCCGGGTGGGCATCGTGATGGCGCGTAGCGACGACGGTGGCGAGCGCGCACAGGCCACCATGTTCCTGGTCGACCTGCCACATCCGGCGATCCGCACCGAGCGCGTGCTGGATACGATCGACAGCTCCATGCCGGGCGGCCACGCCCAGGTGGTGATCGACAACCTGCGGGTGCCGGCTGACCAGGTGCTTGGCGAAGTCGACGAGGGTTTCCGGTATGCGCAGGTGCGGCTGTCACCGGCGCGGCTGTCGCACTGCATGCGCTGGTTTGGCACGGTGGCCCGCGCCGACGAGATTGCACGCGGCTATGCCACCACGCGCAAGGCGTTCGGCAAGCTGCTGATCGACCACGAGGGCGTCGGGTTCATGCTGGCCGACAACCTGATCGACCTGCAGCAGGCCGCGCTGGCGATCGACTGGTGCGCGGGCGTGCTCGATGCCGGGTCGCTGGCCACCGCCGAAAGCTCGATGGCCAAGGTCGCCGTGTCGGAGGCGCTGTTCCGGGTGGCGGACCGCTGCGTGCAGATCCTGGGCGGCAACGGTGTGTCCCGCGACACCATCGTCGAGCAGGCATTCCGTGAGCTTCGGGCATTCCGCATTTACGACGGCCCGACCGAAGTGCACAAGTGGTCGCTGGCCAAGAAGATCAAGCGCGACACGCTGGCGCCGCCGGGCATCCATGGCTGACCAATGACGCGCCGGCGGCTGCCGGGGGCGACGGGGCCAGGTGTCCCTTTCGCGAGGTTCGTCGCAGGAAACGCGAAAGCCGGCGCCTTCGGCATCCGGCAGACTACGGTGTTCAGAAGACCGGGAATGAACCCGGGGGAGACACCCAATGAACACCGAGCTTTCGCCAGCGCGGACGGCTGAAACGGCTACCGAGGCACCGCACGCGGCCCAGGCGGCCCAGTCGGCCACCGAAAATCACCCGCTGCGTGTGGTCCTGCTGCTCAATGTCGGCCATGCGCTGGACCATCTGTTCCTGCTGATCTTTGCCACGGCGGTGGGCACTATCGCGTCGGAGTTCGGATTCGCCCGCTGGGAAGACCTGATGCCCTACGGCGTGGGGGCGTTCTTCCTGTTTGGGCTCGGCTCGGTGCCGTCGGGCCGCCTGGGCGACATGTGGGGTCGCCGCCAGATGATGCTGGTGTTCTTCTTCGGGCTCGGCGGGGCGGCGCTGCTGACCGCGCTGGCGCAGGGCCCCTGGCAACTGGCGGGCGGCCTGGCCCTGATCGGGCTGTTTGCATCGATCTATCACCCGGTGGGCATTCCGATGCTCGTGCAGCGCGCGAGCCGGCCGGGTTCGGCCATCGGGCTCAATGGCCTTGCCGGCAACCTCGGCGTGGCCGGCGCCGCGCTGCTCACGGGATTTCTGGTCCAGGCCTGGGGCTGGCGGGCGGCGTTTGCCGTGCCCGGCGTCATCGCCATCGGCTGCGGATTTGCCTTTGCGTGGCTCTGCGCGCCGCAAGGGCCGGCGCCGGGGCGCAGCCGCAAGCCGCCGCAGGTGGTCTTGCCGCCCCGGCTGCTGGCCCGGGCGCTGGTCGTGATGACGGCGGCCGCCGTGACCGGCAGCCTGCTGTTCAACTTCACCACCAATGGCAACACCCAGTTCCTGACCGAACGGTTCGACGGGCGGATCGACGACCCGGTCATGATCGGCCTGCTGCTGGCCGTGATCTACACGCTGGCGTCGTTCACGCAGGTGATCGTCGGCAAGCTGATCGACACGGTGCCGCTCAAGCGGCTGTACCTGTGCCTGGTGCTGGCGCAGATCCCGTGGCTGGTCCTTGCCGCCCATGCGCAGGGCTGGTGGCTGTTCGCGGCGCTGTTGGGCGCCATGGTGTGCATCTTCGGCAGCATCCCGTTCACCGACGCGATGATCGTGCGCTACGTCGACGACAGCGTGCGATCGCGCGTCGCCGGCATGCGCCTGGCGGTGTCGTTCGGCATCAGCTCGCTGGCGGTGTGGCTGCTGGGCCCGGTTGTCAAGGCGTCGAGCTTTGCCTCGCTCTTTCTGGCGATGGCCTGCATCGCCGCCTGTACGGCGCTGGTGGTGCTGCTGCTACCGGCAGACACCGCCGCAGGGCAGGGCGAGGCCCGCAGTTGATCCGGGCCCGGCCCTGAGCCGCTGTCAGGGCAGCAGGTGGGTATCGTTCGGGGCCTGTGGTGGCAGCTTGATGGCCAGGGACCTGAACTCGCCGCTCGACGCGATCGAGCCTGCGTGCGCCGCACCCTTCGGAATGATGATGAGGTCGCCGGGCCCCACCTGGTGTTGTTCATTGCCGAGCCAGAACGTGCCGGTGCCCGCGATCACATACTGGATCTCGTCGGCACTGGTGTGATAGTGCTTGGGCACATTGCCCGACTGCACGGCAATCGTGCCGCTCGGCGTGTTTACCAGCCCCTTGGTGCGCAGCGTGCCCATGTTGGGCACCTGCGGGCCGATGTCGTCGTTGCTCATCGCGGCCAGGTTCTTGATGATGAGCGGCGTCAGCGCGGACGGCGGCGTCTGCGCGTGCGCCACGGGCAGGTCCACGTGAGCCGTCAGGAAGCCGGCAGCAAAAGTGGCAGCGAAAGCGGCCGGGACAGCGGCCAGAACGGCAAGTCGATGCATGGTTGTCTCCCTTTTTTGTATTGGCGGTCATGGCGCTGCGGCAACACGGCTCGCCGGCCATGCCGCGGAGCATTGTCTCACCGGGATCGGCATCCCGCGCCACGGTCCGGGGATCGGGACTTTCCTCCTTGACTTCCGCAGCCGCGCAAGGCGGTATCGATATCGCCCGGCATCCCGCGCTGCAGCATCGTTCAAACGCCCATAACGAAGGGATTACCATGATTGCCGCGCCCCATCGATGGCGCGACCATCGGCGCAAATAGATTGCAGTGGGCAGTACCCGGGCGCCCCGAAAGCACGCCCGTCATCACAGAAGTAGTCGAAGAACGAACTCTGGGAGACACCAACCATGCAAGTCTATGACGGGCTCGTCTTTGCCTGCGCCATGATCCTTGTCTGCATGTACGCCTATCTGGGCGTGCAGTCGCAGAGCCTCGCGCTGAAGTACGTGTCGCCAGCCATCGTGGGCGTGTTGACGCTCGTGTATGCGCTGCTGCCGATGCGCATGATCGGCTGATGGGCTGATGGGCTGATGGGCTGATGGGCTGATGGGCTGATGGGCTGATGGGCGGATCGCCGTCGCGAGCGTTGAAAGCCCCGCCGGGCCATGGCGGGGATTCGGCATTGCGCAGGCCGCCCTGGCGGCCATGCCCGACGACGCCTAGCGCAGCGACAACCAGATCGCCTTCGGTTCCGTGAAGTTCTCGATGGCTGCGTCGCCATGCTCGCGGCCCAGGCCGGAGTCTCCCGCGCCGCCCCACGGCAGGCGCACGTCGGTGTACCCGTAGGTGTTGATCCAGACCGTGCCGGCACGCAGTTCGCCGGCCACCTTGTGCACGCGCTGGATGTCCGCGCTCCACACGCCCGCAGCCAGGCTGAACGCGGTGCCGTTGGCAATGCGCACGGCGTCTTCCTCATCGTCGAACGGGATCACGCTGGCCACCGGGCCGAAGATTTCCTCCTGCGAAATCCGCATCTCATGCGCCACGTTGGCAAACACGGTGGGCTCGACGAAGAAGCCGCGCTCGCCCACGCGGACGCCGCCTGTCACAGCGCTGGCACCTTCCTGCTTGCCGATGTCGACGTAGTCGAGCACGGTCTTCATCTGCGCGGCCGAGACCACGGGGCCCATGGTGGTATCCGGCGCGGCCGGATCGCCCACGCGGACGGCCCGGGCGCGCGCCGACAGCCGTTCCACCACTTCGTCATACACCTGCCGCTGCGCCAGGATGCGGGAGCCGGCTGAGCACACCTGCCCCGCGTTGAAGAAGATGCCTGACGCGGCCGCGCGCGTGGCGGCGTCCAGGTTGGCATCGGCAAAGATCACATTGGCCGACTTGCCGCCCAGTTCCAGCGTCACGCGCTTGAAGTTGGCCGCCGCGCCCTGCATGATGCCGCGCCCCACACCGGGCGATCCGGTAAAGGTCACCTTGTCGATGCCTGGATGCGCCACCATGGCGTCGCCGACCACGCTGCCCTTGCCGGTCACCACGTTGAACACGCCCGGCGGCACGCCGGCTTCGAGCGCCAGTTCGGCCACCCGCAGGGCGGTCAGGGGCGTGATCTCGGCGGGCTTCACGATCAGCGTGCAGCCGCAGGCCAGCGCCGGGGCGATCTTCCACATGCCGATCATCAGCGGGAAATTCCACGGCACGATGGCCGCCACCACGCCCACGGGTTCGCGCACCGTATAGGTGAGCGCGTCGGGGCGGGCCGGGATTACGCTGCCGTGGATCTTGTCGCACCAGCCGGCGTAATAGCGCACGGTGTCGATCACGGCCGGCATGTCCTGGCGGCGCACGGAAGCCAGCGGCTTGCCGGCGTCCTGGCTTTCCAAAGTCACAAGCTCTTCGGCATGGGCTTCGAGCAGGTCGGCAAAACGGTTCAGGATGCGCGCACGATCCGCCGCGCGCATGCCCGCCCAGCCTTTCAGCGCCGCGCGGGCGGCCTTGACCGCGGTATCCACGTCGGCGGCGCTGCCTTGCGCCACCAGCGCAATGGGCGCTTCGGTGGCCGGATTGATGTTGGTGGAGTAATCGCCTGTGCCTGGCGGCAGGCGCTTGCCGTCGATCAGCAGGTCATGCCGGGGCAAGTCGGGACGTGAGGCGGTCATAACAGGCTCCTCGCTTGGGTCATGGTTCTGGAATGACGGGCGCGGTGGCCGAAGCATCACAACGATCAGGCCCGCTTTGGTTTGGAGTGTGGGCGGGCCTCAGACCTAAGTCCAATTAATAGGAATGATTCATTCATACGATTTATGCATGAATGAGGCATGTGCTTATCGTTCGACACGGTTCCATTTGGTGGGGAGCGCAGCCGACGCACCGGGGCAGCCCGGGCGCCGCTTCAGCCAGCGTCGCGCAGCAGGGCGCCGATGGCGGCATGCAGTTCGCCCGGTACCACGGGTTTATGCAGCAGGGCGGTGCCGCCGGCGTGGACGTTGCGCAGGCGGTCGGCGGCGGTATCGCCGGTGATGACGATGGCGGGCAGGTCGCGGCCCGTGTGCTCGCGGATGGTGGCTATGGCGTCCAGCCCGGTGCGATGTCCGCGCAGGCGATAGTCGGCCAGGATCAGCTCTGGCGCGAAGCCCGAAAGCAGGGCCAGCGCCTCTTCCTCGGTTTCGGCGGTGCGGTTCGGGCAGTTCCAGACTGTCAGCAGGCCCGACATGGCTTCGCGGATGGCCGGATCGTCGTCGATCACCAGCACGCGCACCCCGTCCAGCCGCGTGGCGGCGCCGGGCAGGATCGATTCCTCGGGCGCGGTCCACGCCAGCGGCAGCCGCAGACGGAACACCGAGCCCCGGTCCGGTACCGATGCCAGTGTCACCGACGTCTGCATCGTCCGCGCCAGGCCGTCCACGATGGCCAGCCCCAGGCCCAGCCCCTTGCGCTGGTCGCGTTCGGGATTGCCCAACTGGTGGAATTCGCGAAAAATCGCCCGATGCTGGGTGACGGGAATACCGATGCCGGTATCCCAGACTTCGACCGACACATGGAAACGCCGCTTGCGGCAGGCCACCAGCACGCCGCCAGTGTGCGTGTAGCGGATGGCGTTGGCGATCAGGTTGCGCAGGATCAGTTCGGTCAGCGTGGGATCGCCAAAGGCGGTGGCCGTGGTATCTCGCGTACGATAGACCAGCCCGCGCGCATTGGCTTGCGGGGCGAACTCGTTTTCGAGCTTGTGCAGCAGCGGCTGCAGCGCGAAGGGCCGTGGCCGCGACGTCACCACGCCGGCGTCGAGCTTTGAAAAATCGAGCAGCGTGTTCAGCATTTCGCGCGCCGCACCGGACGATGCCTCGATATGGTCAAGCAACTGGCGCTGGCGCGCGTCCAGCGGCGTGCGGCCCAGCGACACCAGGAACAGCCCCAACGCATGCAGCGGCTGGCGCAGGTCGTGGCTGGCCGACGCCAGGAACACCGACTTGGCCCGGTTGGCTTCCTCGGCCTCGCGCTGGGCCTGGCCGGCGCGAGCGGTCTGGTCGCGCAACTGCGAGATCAGCTCCACGTTCTCGAAGCGCAGCGTCAGCGAATGCCGCGCCATGCGCGAGTAGTTGCGCGCGAACACGATCAGCACGAACAGGTACAGCGGGGTGGCCAGGAACATCGGCAGGTAGGCGATATCGTGCGTGACGATAAATGCCGCCCACACCGGCACGATGGCCGGGATGAAAAAGCCCACCGCCACGGGCAGGCAGGCCGAGAACACGGCCAGCGCCGCCGCGCTCATGCCGGCGATCAGCGACAGCACGCAGATCACCACGGCCGGAGAGCGGATATCGAGATAGAGCCAGCCCGCCAGGCCCCACAGGCTGCCGATCAGCACCAGCATCGCGGTCATGCCGCGTGCATACAGGCCGGAACGCGCCTCGGTCAGCCGGTCGGGAACGGCCAGCCGGCCAAAGTGGGCGGCGGCGCAGACTACCGCCATCGCCGCCGCCCACGGCAGCGCGCCGGGGTGGCCGTCGGTCAGCGACAGCCCGGTGCCCAGGATGACGGCCGCCAGCGCACAGCCCAGCATGGCCATGCCGAAGCTCTGGTCGATCAGCTCCATCTGCGCGGACAGCAGCCGCGGCTCGTCGTAGTGCGGAAGAAAGGGCAACGCCATGGTCGCGCGGCAGGCGGGGGCGGGTTGAAATCGCGGTCAGCGATGCGTCTGCACCAGCCCGCGGCGCTGCGCTTCGAGGATGGCCTCCACGCGGCTGACCACGCCAAGGTGATCGAGGATGGCCGCCACGTGCACGCGCACGGTGTTTTCGGACAGCCCCAGGTGGTAGGCAATGACCTTGTTCGATCGCCCCAGGCTCAGTTGCGTGAGCACCTCCAGCTGGCGCGGCGTGAGCTGGCTCGGTTCGTAGGCCGGAGCATGGCCGGCGGCCGGTCTGCCCGCGCCGGGGCCATAGGCGCTGCCATCGGCCGGGAAATGCGTGCCGCCCGACAGGCAACTGGCGATGGCGCGTTCGATATCGCCCGCATCGGCGGACTTCGGCAGGAAGCCGGCGATCTCGCGCCGCGAGTCGGCCGGGATGGCGTCGATATGCGACGTACCCGAGACGATCACGATACGCGCCGCGGCAAAGTGCCGGCGCAGGACCTTGATGCCTTCGATGCCGTTCAGGCCCGGCATCTGGATGTCCAGCAGCAGGATGTCCACGGGCTGGCTGGCGTGGGCCTGCACGGCCTCCATGACCGATCCGGCCTCGATGATCGACGCCACGCTGGGGCTGTCTGCCAGCAGCAGCTTCAGCCCCGTGCGGAACAGGGTGTGGTCATCGATCAGCAGGAGTCGGGCACGCGACATGGAAACACGCACAAAGTGCAGGGAGCGACATGGGGATCGATTGGACTGGATTCGACGCGCGTTGTCCATCGCCAGCATTGGGGGCTGCGGCCCCCGCCATGGATATCGGCCTCTAGTCCGGAAAGATTATTGGCAGCGTAGTGCGGCGGTGCCAGCATTTTGCCCATGGACGAATTCCGCGACTTGTCCATACCACTTCTGATACCCGCTCCTCCCGGCTGCGGGTATTTTTTTGTCCGGACCCGGGCCGGCCGTCAGCGTCAGCCAAGCGTCAGACCGGGATCGACAGCGGACCGGCGGCCACGTCCCAGGTCGTGGCATCGAGGAACCAGCGCGCGGCATGTGGCCCGTGCAGCACGCAGCTATCGTCCGACACGCGCACCCAGTCGCCTTCGGGCAGGCCCAGCACCGGGGTGTCCGGCGACAGCGCGGTGAATTCGGCCAGCCGCTGGTCGCGTGTCTCGCCACGGAAGCCTTCGATTTGCAGGTTGTAGTAGTGAGGGTTGATCTGGAACGGGACCAGGCCGAGCGCATCGAAGCCGCCCGGGTCCACCACCGGCATGTCGTTGGTCGTGCGGATGGTCGGCGTGGCCAGGTTGGACCCGGCGCTCCAGCCGATATAGCGCGCGGCGCCCCCCCGCACGCGGGCAGCCATGGGCGCCAGCAGCCCTTGCTGGCGCAGCACCTGCAGCAGGCGGAAGGTATTGCCGCCACCCACCACGATCAGCGTGGCGGCGTTGACCGCGGCCAGGGTATCGGCCTGCTCGTGCAGCGACTGCACCGCGATGCCGACCGGCGCGAAGGCCTCGCGTACCTGGGCGGCGTAGCTGTCCCAGTCGCGCGTCACGCCCGCGTAAGGCACGAACAGGGCGTCGGTACGGCCATCGGCCAGTTCGGCGATGGCTTGGGCAGCGTGAACGAGGTAGCCCTCGTCCGAGGTCGAGTTGCTGAGCAGAAGCAGGTCCATGTCGGGGTGTCGCAGAGTTCCGCCTGGCGGAACGTTGGTCCGTAAATCGGAAGAAGCCGACAATGGTACGCCAATGGCAGCGGCACGCGCACGGGTGCGTGCGCCGCTGCCGTCAATCGATGAGCTTGCCGTCCGCGTCGAAGAACGGGTGCCGCGCCCCGTGATCGCCAATGGCCGCCAGATGCGTGACCAGGCCGTGTTGCGGGTGCCACCAGTGCAGCAGGTAGCCCGGCGGCTCCATGCGGAAGCACGACGGCGCCTGCGGGTCCAGGTCCAGCGCCACCTGGTGCGCCGGGCCCGGCGCGGTCATGGCGACGGTGCCGCCAAAGCGGCGCGTGATCTGGCGGTGCAGATGGCCGCAGATCACGCGTTCCACCTGCGGATGCCGGGCGATGACCGCTTCCAGGGCCGCCGCGTTGTCCAGCCCCTGCACGTCCATGTGGCCGATGCCGGTATGGAACGGCGGATGGTGCAGCATGACCAGCGTGGGCTGCTGCGGCGCGGCGGACAGCGCGGCATCGAGCCACGCCAGCCCGTCGGGCTCGGCACGGCCTCCGGGCTTGCCGGGCACGGTGCAGTCGAAGCCCACCAGCCGCAGCGGGCCGGCATCGATGGCGTAGTGCACCGGCGCCTCGCCGTCGCCGTTGGCGAACAGGTAGTCGTGATCGGCAAACACGCGGCGCAGCGACGTGCGGTGATCGTGGTTGCCGGGCAGCAGCTTCACCGGCATCGGCAGGCGCTGCAGGATGTCGCGCAGGAAGCGGTATTCGTGGACATCGCCGAAGTCGACCAGGTCGCCGGTGACCACCACCATATCGGGCAGTTGCGGAGCCGCCAGCAGCGTGTCGATGGCCGAGTGCAGCGCGCCGGCAGTGTCCACCATGCGGTAGGACAGCTTGCCACCGGCCTTGATGTGCAGGTCGGTCAGTTGCGCCAGCAGGTAGGGCGCCGGGTTTGCGAGGGTCATACGGCTTGGCAAAGCGTGATCAGGTGTTGGGTATCGATGCGCAGGCCCACGCGCGTGCCGGCGGCCCAGGCATCGCGGCGGGCGGTGTCGACGATCAGCGGCGCGGTGGCGCCCACATCCACCAGCAGGCGGGTGTGGTTGCCCAGGAACAGCGCGGTGACGACCGTGCCTTCCACATGGGCATCGTCGGCGTGCACCAGCGCCACGTCCTCGGGCCGGAACATCAGGCGCGCGGTCGATGTCGTCGGCGCATCGTCGGGCGGCCCCATCGGCACCGTGCCGCCCGGCACGCGCCAGCGGCCCGCCTCGGCCGTGCCCGGCAGGTGGTTCATGGTGCCGATGAAGTCGGCCACGAACGCATTGGCCGGGGCGCGGTAGATGTCCTGCGGCGTGCCGGCCTGGGCAATGCGGCCCTTGTCCATCACGATGATGCGGTCGCCCAGCGCCATGGCTTCGGCCTGGTCGTGCGTGACGTACACGGCCGTGATATGCAGGCTGCGCAGCAGCTGGTTGATGTCGGCGCGCAGCGCATCGCGCAGCTTGGCATCGAGCGCGGTCAGCGGCTCGTCCAGCAGCAGCACGCGCGGCTGCACGGCGATGGCGCGCGCCAGCGCCACACGCTGGCGCTGCCCGCCGGACAGCTGGTCGATGCGGCGGTCGGCAAACGGCTCCAGGTGCATCATCGCCAGCATCTCGTCCACGCGGCGGCGGCGCGCGGCGCTGTCCACGCGCCGTACGCGCAGACCATAGGCGATGTTCTCGGACACGCTCATGTTCGGAAACAGCGCGTAGTTCTGGAACACCATGCCCACCCCGCGCTGCTCGATGGGCTGGTCGGTCACGCGCGTGTCGCCAAACCACACCTCGCCGCCGGCATCGGGCTGCTCCAGACCGGCGATGATGCGCAGCGTGGTGGTCTTGCCGCAGCCCGACGGCCCCAGCAGCACCACGGTTTCACCGGCACCGATATCCAGGTCCAGCGGCTGCAGCGCCAGCGTGCCGTCTGCGAACGTCTTGGCGCACTGGCGCAGGCGGATGGGGGTGGGCTCATGCATGGCGGCTTCCTGGAACGGTGGAGGCGTTGGGGGCGGGGACGGTCTGTGGCAAGCCCAGGGGCGCGTCCTGGGCGGGTTCGGCCACCGGTGCATGGCGGCGTGCGCGGGCCCCCAGCGCGCTGGCGGCCTGCATGAACACCAGCATCGGGATGATCATGACGAAGAACACGATGGTGTAGGCCGACCCGATTTGGAGCCGCATCGACGCGTAGCTGTCGGCCAGGCCCACGGGCAGTGTCTGCGTGGTGGGGGTGTGCAGCATCCAGGTCAGGTTGAACTCGCCCACCGACAGCGTCACCACCATCAGCGCGCCGGCCAGGATGCCCTGGCGGCAGTTCGGCAGCACCACCGTGAAGAATCGCTGCAGGCGCGTGGCGCCCAGGCTCGCCGCGGCGTCTTCCAGCGTGCGGATATCGATGGCCGACAGGATGGCCAGCACCGCCCGCACCATGAACGGCAGCGTGAACACCACATGGCCGATCAGGATGAACACCCAGCTCGTGCGCAGGCCTTGCCAGCTGCCGTAGAGCAGGATCAGGCCCAGCGCGGTGGCCAGCCCGGGCAGCGCCACGGGCAGCATCAGCAGTTCCTCGATCAGGCGCGTCACCCGGTTGCGCCGCAGGGCCATGTAGTACGCGGCGGGCACGCCGATCACCAGCGTGCAGGCCAGGCAGGCCAGCGCGATGCCCAGCGACAGGAAGATGGTGTTGCGATAGAGCGACCAGACTTCCTCGAGCCAGCGTGTGGTGAGGCCGCTCGACAGGCCAACGAAGATGTTATTGGTCAGGCCGGCCAGCACGGACAGCACCACGGGCACGGTCATGAAGGCGCAGACCAGCAGGGTCAGCGTCAGTTGCAGCCAGTAGCCGGCGCGGCGGGGTAGGGCGGTCATCGATAGTCCTCGGCAATGTGCGTTTGACCGGACGGCGTTTCAGGCGGTGGCGGCGACGGCGTCGCCGGAATACCAGCGCGCCAGCGCCAGCAGGGCCCAGGTGACCACGCCAAGCAGGATCGACAGCGCGGCGGCCATGCCGAAGTTGGCGTAGTTGGTGAACTCGTTGTAGATCGTCAGCGGCAGCACGTCGAGCTGCGTGGCCAGTGTGAAGGCGGTGCCGAACGCGCCCATGCTGGTGGCAAAGCAGATCGCCCCGCTGGACAGCATGGCCGGCATCAGCGCGGGCAGCATCACGTCGCGCACCACGCGCCACGGGCTGGCGCCCAGCGAGCGCGCCGCTTCCTCCAGCGACGGGTCGAGCTTTTCCACGGCGGCCATCACGGTCAGGATCACGCGCGGAATCGAGAAATAGAGATAGCCGACGAACAGGCCGGCCAGCCCGTAGGCGAAGGTCCATCGCTCGCCCGCGAGCACATCGCCGATGCTGGCCAGCAGGCCGTTGCGGCCCCCCAGCATGATGACCATGAAGCCGATCACCACGCCCGGGAACGCCAGCGGAAAGGTCAGCATCGCCACCAGCACCGGCTTGCCCGGCACCGGGTGGCGCTGCAGGAAGGTACCGGCGATGCCGGCGATCACCAGCGTGGCCAGCGTGACCAGCGCGGACAGCACCACGGTCACCATCAGGCTGTGCAGATAGCGGGCACTGGTCAGCACGGTCCAGTAGACCCCCGCGCCGTCGCGGCCGGTCAGGCTGACTTCGATCAGCCGCGCCATCGGCAGGCAGAAGAACGCCAGGAACACGAGCAGCGCGGGCAGCGCGAACAGGAAGAGGGCGGGAGATCGCTGGGTCATGGTGCGGGCGCGGGCCGGTGGATTAGCGCACTTCCTTCAGGTACTGGTCGCTGAAGGCCTTCTGCGACTGGGCCATCTTGCTGAAGTCCACCGGCTTGGCGCGGGCGTAGTCGGCGGCGGGCAGGAAGCGCGACTGCACGTCGGCCGGCATCGGCACGTTGCGCACCGGACGCAGGTAGGCGTTGGCCCACAGCGCCTGGCCCTGGTCGGACAGCACGAAGTCCAGCACCTTGCGGCCTTCGGCAGCGTGCGGCGCGTTGTTGACCAGGCTCATCACGTAAGGCACCACCAGCGTGCCTTCCTTCGGAATCACGAAGGCCACGTTGGCGCGATCCTTGTACTTCGCGCGGTAGGCGTTGAAGTCGTAGTCGAGCAGGATGGGGATCTCGCCGGACAGCACGCGCGCATAGGCGGTCTGCTTCGGCACGATGGGCTGGTTCTTCTGCAGGTCGCGGAAGTACTTGAAGGCCGGGCCGAAGTTGTCCAGCGAGCCGCCCAGGGCCTGGTTCACGGCCACGGCGCCCACATAGCCGACAAAGGCGCTGGCCGGATCGAGGTAGCCCACCAGGCCCTTGTATTCGGGCTTGAGCAGGTCCGCCCACGACTGCGGCACGGGCTTGCCGCGCAGCGCGTCGACGTTGACCATGAAGCCCAGCGTGCCGGAATGGATCGCAAACCAGTTGCCTTGCGGATCTTTCAGGCCGTCGGGGATGTCGTTCCAGTGGGCCGGCTTGTACGGCTGGGTCACGCCGTCGGCCTTGGCCTGGATGCCGAAGGTCACGCCCAGGTAGGTCACGTCGGCCACCGGGGCGGCCTTTTCGGCCACCAGCTGTGCCAGCGACTGGCCCGAGTTCTTGTTGTCGAACGGCACGGTGACGCCGGTCTTTTCCTTGATCGCGCGGATCTGCGCGGCCCAGTCGGCCCATTCGGGCGGGCAGTTGTAGCAGATGGCGGTCTGCGCGGCGGCGCCCTGGCTGAAGGCGGCACAGGTGGTGGCGACAGCGGCGGCGGTGGCCAGCCAGCGCAGCGGACGGCGCCAGAAGGATTGCGTCGACATGTAAGGCTCCCTGGTTAGGTCGGTGAGTCGGTCAGTCGGTGGTCGGTCGGATCAGGCAGGAACTGCGGGCGCGCTGACGGTGCCCTCGATACGTAATGCGTGCGGCAGCAGCGTGGCGTTGCCGTCGGCGCCGGCCGAGCCGACATCGAGCCGGTGCAGCAGTTGCGTGATGGCCCGCGTGCCAATGTCGGCATTGGGCTGGACGACGGTGGCCAGCGGCGGCTCCACGAGCGCGCCAAGGGCGATACCGTCGTAGCCCAGCACCGAGACATCGCGCGGCACGCGCAGGCCCAGGCGCTTGAGGTCGGAAATCACGCCGATGGCGAGCAGGTCGTTGGTGCAGAAGAACGCGGTGGGGGCGTCGGGCTGCGCCATCAACGCCTGGATCTGGGGCGCGTTGCTGGCCGTGTGGGACGGCAGGTTGACCGGCTCGCGTACCGGCAGGCCGTGGGCGCGCATGGCATCGGCATAGCCGGCAAAGCGTTGGCGCGCGCGGTCGGACGCGGTGAAGGCACCCGAAATCACCGCGATGCGCCGATGGCCCGCCGCGATCAGCGCGTTGACACCCTCGCAGGCACTGGTCTGGTTGTCCACCGACACCGAATGCCGGCCGCGCTGCATGGCGTCGCGCGACACCTGGTTGTAAGCCAGCACGTAGGGCACCGATTCGCGGTCGAGCTGGTCCAGCACGGTGCTGTCGCAGGCGTCGGCCACGGTCAGCACCATGCCGTCGACGCGGTGACGCAACAGGTATTCGATACGCTCGCGTTCGCGGGCCGGATCGTAGTTGCTGGTGACCAGCATCAGGGAGTAGCCTGCCTCCATGGCCGATTCTTCAATTCCGCGCCAGCATTCGGCAAACACCGCGTTATCCAGCGTGGGCAGCATGACGCCGACGATGCGGGTGCGTTGCGCGCGCAGCTTGGCGCCCAGCAGGTTGGGGCGGAACGACAGCCGGCGCGCGGCCTCGTGCACGCGCTGGGCGGTGGCTTCGCGCACCAGCTGCGGATGGCTGAAGACGCGCGACGCAGTGGCCAGCGACACCTTGGCGGCCAATGCCACGTCGGCCAGCGTGACCCCCTGGCCAGGTTCGGCGGAAGCCAGGCGGGGCGGCAGGACGGCGCGGCGGGATGTTGGCATGCGTTCCTCATCGGATGGCGCACTTCAGGATGAAAACGTTTTCATTGAAGTGCCGAAAAAGCAGGCGTCAAGGAAAATTTGCGCTGCGCCGCCGCAAAACGGGCAGCGCAGGCTCTCGCGCCTGTCATCGTCGCGCATTGTCACGGGGCTCTGTGACGGGCCGATGACAGCGCAAGCGCAATCTGATTGGCCGGGCGGCCTTACTTCGACTTCGGTGCCGCGCTGAACGTCTTGTTGGCGATCTTCCACACGCCGTCGATCTGCAGCAGGTTCATATAGTCGGTGAACGTCACCTCGGGGTAGTCCAGCACGATCTTCGCCGTGGCGGCGTTGCCCACCACGTCGAAGCTGGCGATATGGCGGCGGCGCTCGGCCTCGTCGGGCTGCGGCTGGCCCTGGAAGCGCTTCGAGAACTCGTCCACCGTCAACGAGTGCAGCGCGCCGTCGCGGAACGAAATGATGCGGGCGTCGGCGTGGAACGCCTGGAAGATGTACTCGGCCTTGCCTGTGCGATGGGCCTCCAGATACTGCTCCAGCGGTGCCAGCGCGGGAATGTGCTGCGAGGTGGCGGCGTGTGCGGTCATGTCTGTCCTCCGTATTGATTTGGGTTGGGCCGGGCCCGGGCGGGCGCCACGGGTCGGCGGCGCCGTTCATTGTATCCGTAAATTGTATGCAAAATAGCTTCGGAAGGTGGCTGGCATCAGCGCGGGAAAATTTTCGTAACAGACTGCCGGGGTGGCGCGGTCAACCAACCGGCGCGTCGGACGTCAAACCGGCATTCCGGCGCGCGAGGTGCGCGCATGACAAGGGAACGGGCGCCTATGGAACACCTACGGATCGGCAGGTTGCGGCAATGGCGGGTACCCGGTGCGCTGGTCTGGCTGGCATGGCTGGCGATATCGGCGGTGCTGGTCGCCTGTGCATCGACGGCGGCCGATGATGCAACGCACCATGGCAAGCTGTCGGCGGCCGACCTGCGCTGGCTCAACACCGTCAGCTTTGGCGCCGACCAGGCCAGCGTACAGCGCCTGCAAGCCATCGGGCGGCAGCGTTATCTCGATGAGCAGATCAAGATGCCGCTGGCCGATCCGCCCCAGTTGGCCCAGTCCATTGCCGCGTTGCCGGTCAGCCAGGGCGACGCGCTGCAACGGACCCAGGCGCTGCGCGCCGAACGGCAGCGCATCCAGGCGCTGACCGACGAGACCGAAAAGCAGCAGGCCCGCGAGGCGCTGAACCGCCAGGGGCGCGACCTCGTGATCGATACCGGCCGCCGCCATCTGCTGCGCGCGCTCTATTCGCCGGCGCAACTGCGCGAGCAGATGACGTGGTTCTGGCTGAATCATTTCAACGTCTACGCGGGGAAAGGGCAGGTGCGCTACGCCCTGGCCGATTTCGAGGCACGCGCGATCCGCCCGCATGCCCTGGGCAAGTTCCGCGACCTGCTGATGGCTACGGTCACATCGCCGGCCATGCTCGAATACCTGGACAACGCCCAGAGCGCGGCCAACCGCATCAACGAAAACTACGCGCGCGAGCTGATGGAGCTGCATACGCTAGGCGTGGCGGGCGGCCCGAGCGGGTCGCGCTATACCCAGCAGGACGTGCAGGAACTGGCGCGCGTGCTGACCGGACTTGGCATCAATGCGCGGGGCGAGCCGCCCCGGCTGTCGGCCGAGCGCGCGGCCATGTACCGCAGCGACGGCCTGTTCGAGTTCAATCCGAACCGTCACGACTTCGGCGCCAAGACGCTGCTGGGCCAGACCATCGAGCCGCGCGGGTTTGCGGAGGTGGAGCAGGCCGTGTCGATCCTGGCGCGCGACTCGGCCACGGCGCGCTTCGTGTCGGCCAGGCTGGCCACGTACTTCGTGTCGGACAATCCGCCGCCGCAGCTGGTCGCGCAGATGGCCGCCACGTTCACGCGCACCGATGGCGACATCGGCGCGGTGCTGCGCACGATGTTCCTGTCGCACTGGTTCGACCAGTCGGCTGCCGAGGGCGCGCGCAAATTCAAGGACCCGATGGTCTTTGTGGTGTCGTCGATGCGGCTGGCCTATGACGGCCGGCCGGTATCGAACCTGCGTCCGATGATCAACTGGCTGAACCAGCTTGGCGAGCCGCTATATGGCCACGTGGCGCCCGACGGCTATCCGCTGACCGAGAGCGCATGGGCCAGTTCGGGCCAACTGGTCAAGCGTTTCGAGATCGCGCGCACGATCGGCAGCGGGCCGGCCGGGCTGTTCTCGGACGAAAGCGGGCAGCCCGCCGCGCAACGCGGATTCCCGATGCCGAACAACCGCATGTTCTACGACACCATCGAGGGCACGCTGGGCGCGGCCACGCGCCAGGCGCTGGCCCAGGCGGGCTCGCAGCAGGAATGGAATGCCGTGCTGCTCAGTTCGCCGGAATGGATGCAGCGGTAGCGCCACGGCAAGGGATCCAACGATAGGGGACAACCATGAACCGACGCCACTGGCTCAGGACGATGGGCGGCGCGGGGCTCGCGCTGACGCTGCCAACCCTGACATCGCGCGTGTTCGCGCTGCCGGCCCAGGCCGATGCGCGCTTCCTGCTGGTGTTCCTGCGCGGCGGCTATGACGCGGCCAACGTGCTGGTGCCGTCCGGCAGCGATTTCTACTACGCGTCGCGACCCAATATCGCCATCCGGCCGCCGGTGGCGCAGGGCGCCGCGCCAGACCCGGCAGCCGCGCTGCCGCTGGGCGTCGATGGCTGGGCGCTGCATCCCGCGCTGGGTGCCACGATGCTGCCGATGTGGCAGCGCCAGCAACTGGCGTTCGTGCCGTTCGCCGGCACCAGCGACATGTCGCGCAGTCATTTCGAAACGCAGGATGGCATCGAGGCGGGACTGGCCGGCGACGGCCATGGCGAAGGCTCGCCCAAAGGCAGCGGCTTCCTGAACCGGCTGACGCAGGCCATGGGCGGGCAGGCGGCGCCGGTGGCCTTCACCGACGGCCTGCCGATGGTGCTGTCCGGCGCCGCAAACGTGCCCAACGTGTCGCTCAAGGGCACCGGCCGCACACCGTTCGATGCGCGCCAGACGCAGACCCTGGCGCAGATGTACAAGGGCACGCGCTTCGAGTCGCTGATTGCAGAAGGTTTCGACCTGCGCCAGACCGTGGCCGAACAGGCCGAGGCGATGCGCAAGCACGAGGCGGCCATGCGCGCGGCCAGCGCGGGCGCGGCTGGCGACGCCATGTCCGGACGCATGCAGGAGATGCAGGCGGCCAACCGGCGTGCGTTGACGGCACGCGGTTTCGAGCAGGAAGCGCGCCGCATGGCCGGGCTGATGCGCGATAAATTCAACCTCGGCTTTATCGACGTGGGCGGCTGGGACACGCACGTCAACCAGGGCGGCGCGCAAGGACAGCTGGCCAACCTGCTCGATAACCTGGGGCGCGGCATTGCCGGGTTCTCCGAGGAAATGGGGCCGGCGTGGCACAACACCACCGTGGTGGCCATCTCCGAATTCGGGCGCACGTTCCGCGAGAACGGCACGCGCGGCACCGACCATGGGCACGGCACGGTCTACTGGGTGGCGGGCGGCAACGTGCGGGGCGGGCGCATGGTGGGCGAACAGGTCGCCGTTGGCCAGCCAACCCTGAACCAGAACCGCGACTATCCGGTGCTCAACGACTACCGGGCGGTGCTGGGCGGCCTGTTCCGCAGGTTGTACGGGCTGGACGACAACCGCCTGGCACAGGTATTTCCGGGCAGCCGGCCACGCGATATCGGGCTGGTGTAGGGCAGGGCGCGACGTCGATCAAGGCTTGCGACGGCTGAAGCGTTGCTCGGTCACCTCGCTGCCCCATTGGGTGCCGGCCGCTTCGCTGGTCAGCACAAAGCCGAACGACTCATAGAGATGGCGTGCCGAATCGAGGCCCTTGAAGGTCCAGAGCCAGGTCTCTTCAAACGCGTGCGCGTCCACGAACTGCATCGCGTTGGCCATCAGTTGCCGGCCGACACCGGAACCGCGCAGCGCGTCGTCGACGATAAACCAGCGCAGGTGGGCCGTACCCAGAGCCGGGTCGCCGTCGATGGCCAGGGACGCCAGCGTGCGGCCGTCGTCGTGGTACAGCCACAGCGCCTTGCCCGGCGCCGGCAGCATGGCGGCAAACTCGGCCAGTTCGGTGGCCACCCGCTTTTCGAAAAAGGCACCAAATCCCCAGTGCTCCGCGTAGAAGCGCCCGTGCAGGCTCGCGATATCGCCGATGCAGCCGGGCCGGTAGCCTTCGACGATGGGCAGGCTGTCGGGCTCGCCCCCGGCGGCCTTGGCGGCGTTGTCCTGCGCCAGCGCGTCGGCATAGAGCGCCAGGGACCGCAGCAGCGCCTGCTGGTCGGACGGGAGCATCCGGCGCAGCGCATTGGATACCTGGTCGGTTGCGAACTGGTCGATCTTCTCCCGCAGCTTTTTGCCCTTCGGCGTCAGGAACAGCTCCGTGGCACGCGCGTCCTCGCTGGAGATCCGACGATGCAGAAACCCGGCGGATTCCAGCCGCGCCACCTGCCGGCTGGTGTTCGATTTATCCAGCCGCAGGATCCGGCCCAAATCCCTGGCATTGATGCCGGGCGTCATGCCGATCTCCAGCACCGCGTGCACGGCCGAAGGCGCCAGGTCGCTATCGGCCAGCGTGGCACGCATGAAGCCCAGTTCGCGCACCAGGCGGCGCGAGAAATCGCGAAGTTCGAGGATGGTCCCGTCGCGGGATTGGGCGGGCGCTTCGATCAGGTCCATGGTGGCCTCCGGCAGGCTGTCAAGTTGCCGCATTGGTTGCGACACGCAAGCAATATTAGTTGCGATACGCAACCTTGTCAAAGCCTGGCTGGCCTGTTCACCCTCCCAAAGCAGTACGTGCGATGCCTCAAGTCGGCCCCGGAAGTGCCGTTATCTCAACAGTGGGCGTGGCACCTGCCCACCGAATGATTCGTACAACACGATTCCTAGCCAGTTTGAGTGCAAGCCTTGTCGCGACCCCTGACGCCATCCATTGCCGATTGCCTCGAACAACAACTGCTGCGGCCGGTTTTCCAGCCGATCGGCTCGCTCGTCACGGGCGATGTGTTCGGATACGAGGCACTGATCCGCGGCCCGATGGGTACGCCGATGGAGAGCCCGATCGCGCTGTTTGCCGAAGCGGCACGCGTGGGCAAGCACGTGGAACTCGAACGTCTGGCCGCGCGCATCTCGATCCGGGCGTTCATGGAATTCGACCTGCCCGGCAAGCTGTTCCTGAACTACAGCGCCGATTCGATGCGCAATATCGAGGACACTCGCGACGAGGTGCGGGTCTTTCTGCAGGCGCAGGGGCTGCCGTCCGAGCGCATTGTGCTGGAGCTGACCGAGCAGGCGCCACTGGGGCCGCTGGATACGCTGGCCAAGGCCGTGTTTTCGATTCGCAGCCGCGGCGCGCAGTTCGCGCTGGACGACTACGGTACCGGCCATGCCGGCCTGGGGCAGTGGATTGCCCTGCAACCCGATTACGTGAAGATCGCGCGCGTCATCATCGACGGCGTGGCGTCGTCGCAGTTCCAGCGCGAGGCGCTGCAGGGGCTATGCAAGCTGGCCCGCACGGCTGGCACGCGGCTGATCGCCGAGGGCATCGAGCGCGTGGACGATCTGCTGGTGTGCCGCGACATGGGTATCGATCTGGCGCAGGGCTACCTGCTTGCCCGCCCGACGCCGGAACCGCCGCTGTCGCTGTCCGACGCATCGCTGCGCGCGATGCATCGCGGCCGGCTGAGGATTGCCAGGTAGGGGTTGCAGATGGCTTTCTGCCCTCACCCAGTTGTGGGGAAGGGGGCAGGTCAGGGCGCCGCGGGCGCCGACGCCGCCACGGGCGCGGAGGCGGGCGCCGGGGTCGGTGCCGGGATCGGTGCCGGGGCAGGCCCCGGCGGCGCTGCCGACGGTTCGCTCGATGCTTCCATCTCATGGCCGCCCGGGGGCACGGCCTCCACCACTTCACCGGGATCCAGCGCCAGGCCGCTGTCCGCCGATGCGGCCGTGGCGGGCGCCGAAGCGGGCGGCATGGCGTCCGCGTCCGTGGCCGGCAAGACCGGCCGGCGCGGTGCCGGGCGCGGCAGTGGCGCGCTGTCGTCCTTCCGGTTCGAGGCAAACAGCTTCTGATACCAGCCGCGTACCGTATCGGTCAGCCCCGAATACCACGTCTTCTCGTCGACTTCGGCAAACCGCGCGCGCGGATCTACGATGCGGGCGCGCAGGGCGCGCTGGTAGAAGTCGCCGACGATGGGCAGCGCGCTGTGCGCGCCCTGGCCCCAGTAGTCGCTGCGCAGCGTCACGCGGCTGTCGTTGAAGCCCACCCACGCGCCCGCCACCAGTTGCGGATGCATCAGGATGAACCAGCCGTCGACGTTGTCCTGGGTCGTGCCGGTCTTGCCGGCCACGTCGGCGCGAATGCCGTAGCGCGTGCGGATGGCCGTGCCGGTGCCGCGATCCACCACGTCGCGCATCACGTCGAGCAGCGTTTCGTTGGCAGTGGCCGATAGCGCGCGCTCGGGCGACGCGGGGCGGAAGCGGGCCAGTTCCTTGCCGTCGCGGTCCGTGATGCTGGTAATCATCGACGGCGCGATGTACTGGCCGCCGTTGGCGATCGTGCCATAGGCGCTGACCATCTCCTTGAGCGTGACGGGGCTCGTGCCCAGCGCCAGCGATGGCACTTCCTCCAGTTTGCTGTCGCGCACGCCCATGGCGCGGGCCAGCTTCGCCACGCGGTCTGCGCCCAGGTTCTGCACCAGTTGCGCCGTGATGGTGTTCCTGGAATAGACCAGGCCGTCGCGCAGGCTCATCGGGCGGCCGGTGGCCGCCGTTTCGTCGGTCGGCCGCCAGATCTCGCCGCCGGCGAGCTTGATTTCCACGGGCTGGTCGATGAAGGTCTCGTCGGGGCTCTGCCCGCGCGCGAATGCGGCGCCATAGACGAATGGCTTGAACGTGGAGCCGGGCTGGCGGCGGGCCTGGGCGACGTGGTCGAACGCGTCCACGGTGAAATCGCGGCTGCCCACCCACGCGCGGATCTCGCCGGTGGCCGGGTCCAGCGCCATGAAGCCGGCCTGCACGCGGGTCTTGTTCTGGCGCAGGTTCTGCATGAACGCGCTGTCGCGCATCAGGTGGTTCAGCGCATCGGCGTCGGTCTGGCCGCCGGCCACGGCGGCGCGGTACTCGGGCGTTTCGCGCACGAACTGCTGCACCAGGCCGCGGCTTTCGGCCCAGCCGGCGCGTGGCGCCCAGGCGGCATTGGCAATCGACTGCAGCTGGTTGCCCTGGCGTGCCAGCGCCTGGTTGGCCATCGCCTGCAGGCGGGCATCGATCGTCGTATGGACGACCAGGCCGTCGGTGTACAGGTTGTAGTCGTTGCTGTCGGCCCACGAGATCAGCCACTTGCGCAGTTGCTGCGCGAAGTGGGCGGCCGGGCCCGGTTCCTCGATCTGCCGCTCGAAATCGATGCGCAGCGGGCGCCTGGCCAGCACCTGGTAGCGGGCGGCGTCTAGCTTGCCGCGCTTGACCATCTGCGCCAGCACGATATTGCGGCGTTCCAGTGCGCGCTGCGGGTTCAGCACCGGGTTGTAGTAGCTGTTGCCCTTGAGCATGCCGATCAGCGTGGCGGCTTCCAGCACGTCAAGCTGGCGGGCGGACTTGTCGAAATACGTGCGCGCGGCCATCTCGATGCCGAACGCGTTGTACAGGAACGGCACCGTGTTCAGGTACGTCTCCAGGATCTCGTCCTTGGAGTACAGCGCTTCGATCTTCAGCGCCGTGATCGCTTCCTTGAGCTTGCGCGTCAGCGTGGGCGCCCGGCCGATTTCGTCCGGATAACGGTTGCGCGCCAGTTGCTGGGTGATGGTCGAGCCACCCTGGCGGTCGCCCGAGAACGTGTGCAGCGCGGCGGATGCGGTGCGGCGCCAGTCCAGCCCGAAGTGCTGGTAAAAGCGGTGATCCTCGGTGGCGATCAGCGCATTGACGACGTTGGGCGAAATGTCGGCCAGCTTGACCCAGTCGCGGTTGGCCCATCGGTAGACGGCCAGTTCCTTGCCGTCGGCCGACAGCACCTGGGCCGGCTGCTCCGACTTGGCCTTGCGGATGTCGCTGATGCCGGGCGTAAACGGGATCAGCAGCAGCAGGTAGAGCAGCAGCAGCGCCGGAACCGCGGCCAGGGCCAGCAGGACGGTGCGTCGGCTGGGCCGGCGCAGGTGCTGCCTGAACTGGGCCAGCCGTGGGGCGATATAGGTCTTGTATGAATCCAGGCGCATTGACGCAAGGCGGGGCAGGGCCGGTGCGCACCGTCACGGACCTGTCAAATGCCTTTCACGGAAAAGTGTGCATCCTACCTGAAGGCGGGTGGGGAAAACCCGCATTCTTCGCACCCATCGGCCAGACTTCCCCCCGAAGTGGGGTGTCCGAATCCGTTGTTGAGACGCCACAGACACATGGGTTTCATATTTCATTGAAACAATTCGCCTGCCCTCATCGGTCATCGTTTCGGAAAACGGTAGTACGTATCTCGTAGCCCCGTTCTGAAATAGTGACGGGGAAGCATCTCAATGTCTTAACAAATACGAGAACTCACAGTGAAGAAAGCACTATTTGCTCTGGCGGCAGCGGGTACCTGCGCTATCTCCGGCGTTGCATCGGCACAGTCCAACACCTCCGTGACGCTGTACGGCATCGTCGACGCCGGCATCGAATTCGCCAACCACTCGGGCACCGCGCCGGCAGCCACGGGCAGCAAGGCGATGGTGAGCTCGGGCAACATGTCCGGCTCGCGCTGGGGCCTGCGTGGCGCCGAGGACCTCGGTGGCGGCCTGAAGGCCATCTTCACCCTGGAATCGGGCTTCGACATCGACACCGGCACGTCGGGCCAGGGCAGCCGCCTGTTCGGCCGCCAGGCGTTCGTGGGCCTGCAAGGCAATTTCGGGGCCGTCACCCTGGGTCGTCAGCAAAACTCGCTGTATGACCTGTTCGGTGCCTACGACCCGATGGGCGTGGGCCCGAAGTACTCGCTGAACTCGGTTGACTCGGCCTTCAACGGTCGCGCCGACAACGCCATCAAGTACACGGGCAAGTTCGGCGGCCTGACCGGTACCGCCTTCTACAGCACGGGCCGTGACTCGACCGTGCCGGGCAGCACGGAAGTGCCGGGCAACTATCGCATCGGCCGCAACTTCGGCGCTGGCCTGGCCTACACCGCAGGCGCGTTCTCGGTGGGCACCGCCTACGACCAGTACCAGGGCAATGCCGCCAACGTGGCCGACCGCGCCGTCAAGCGCCTGGCCGTGGGCGGTTCGTACGACCTGGGCGTGGCCAAGCTGTTTGCCGGCTACCGCTGGATGCGTGACGACGGTATCGCCTCCCCCGCCACGGCTTCGTCGCGCAACAACGTGTACTGGCTGGGTGGCCTGTATCGCGTGACGCCGGCCCTGTCGCTGACCGGCGCCGCCTACTATCAGGACGCGCACAACAGCGGCAATGATCCGTGGATGTTCGTGCTGTCGGCCGACTACTCGTTCTCGAAGCGTACCGACGTCTACCTCAACGTCGCGTACACGAAGAACAAGGATTCGTCGGCACTGTCGATGAGCAGCTCGGCTCCGGTGACCCCCGGTGCCAACCAGACCGGCGCCGTGGTCGGTATCCGTCACCGCTTCTAAGGCAGGGAGACACCGGCAGACGGGGCCTTTCCCCCCGCACCTGCCGGATAACAAACGCCCCTCACCCGACTTGGCGGGAAGGAGGGGCGTTCTGCTTTGGAAGTGTCCGGCGTCGGTGTCCTGCGTCCGGGGCGCTTGCCTTGCGCGCCCCGGTCCACGTCAGGTCGCGGCGCCGTCGGCGGGGCGGTTTGCCCGGTCGGCCTGGGCATCGACCGAACGCAGCCGTTCCAGCGCCCGCGTCAGCAGGGCGCCTTCCTCGGCATCGGCCGTGGCACGCAGCGTCTGCACCGCGTGGTGCAAGCGCTCGCGATCTGGCGCGGCAAGCTTGTCGGTGTCCTCCATGGCCTCGATTTCCTTATCCACGCGCTTGCACAGCTTGCGCACGAACTCGGGGTCCAGCTGGCCTTGGCTGGCGCCATGCGCGATGTGGTAGATCAGGGCCGCAAGCCCCTCTGCCGTGGTCTCTGTTGCGACGGCTGGATCATGTTTCATGTCGGCTCCCCGGTGAGGTCGATTCATTCTAGTGATCGGCGACTGTCCCGGAAGTTGCGCTTTCCTCTGCGACGTCTTCAATTGTGCGGCCGGCGCCCCACGAGGTTCTTATTTCCGAAATATCTCATCGCCAGAATGTCATCTCGCTGGCCCGACCGAACACGTTGGGAACGCATATGCGACCGGAGGGGTCGCCGCGGGCCGGCAGCCGCACCGTTCCGGCGGATCACATGGCAGTCCACAGAGACACCGGTGAAGGAACGGCGGCGTTGCAATAAAGTACGCGGGGATCCGAGCCGTCCGTCAGGACGGCTCTATTTCTTTCCGGCCTCCCCACCGGCGTCGTCGCCACGTTTGCCCTGTCTTCGGCAACCTGCCGGCAGGCCGTGGCCAGTCCAATCCCGCAGCAGGCGACATTTGATTATCGTCAATATCCTGACGGTATTTTAAATCGATGCGATCACCCATCCGTCTCGGAATGGGATGGTCTCCGGTATTTCCCCCGGGCTCGCTCGCAACATCGATTTGCCCGGAATACGCGTGTTTATCGCGCCTCGGTATATTCGGCGGTCATGCATTTGCATGGCGATGCAGTATGCCAATTGAGTTGGCTAATCAAGCCAATTGAAACAATTGAATTTTCCCTGGATAACCGTCCACGTAGAGTGCAAAACGCTTGCTGCCGGCCGCGTCCGGTTTGTATCGCCCGATAAGTGTTTTTCGGACGCGCGCAGGAAGCCCGCTAGCAAGGCCGAGACATCCCCATTTTGCATTTCAATTCACTTGCATTACGGCAGCGGCTTTTGTAACCAACTACAAGGAGTTATTGATCCATGAACATCGGAAAAACTTTAAAACTTTCCGTAGTGGCAGTTGCCGTATCGGCCGCGCTGTACACCAATCCGCTGATGGCGAAAACGGATGTGACGCCGAACAGTTTCTGGTGGCCAGAGCAACTCGACCTGCAGCCGCTGCGCTTCAATTCGGCGGAATCCGATCCCATGGGCAAGGCCTTCAATTATGCGGAGGCATTCAAGACGCTGGATATCGAGGCGGTCAAGCGGGACATCGCCGGGGTCATGAAGACCTCCCAGCCCTGGTGGCCGGCTGACTTCGGCAACTATGGGCCGTTCTTTATCCGCATGGCCTGGCATGGCGCGGGCGTCTATCGCGTCTTCGATGGCCGGGGTGGCGCTTCGGGCGCCCAGCAGCGGTTCGAGCCGCTCAACAGCTGGCCCGACAATGTCGGCCTGGACAAGGCGCGGCGCCTGCTGTGGCCAGTCAAGCAGAAGTACGGCCGCAAGATTTCCTGGGGCGACCTCATGGTCCTGGCAGGCAACGTGGCGCTGGAAGAGATGGGCTTCAAGACGTTCGGCTATGCCGGCGGGCGCGTGGACGACTGGGAAGCCGAGATGGTGAACTGGGGCCCGGAAAAGAAAATGCTGGCCCACCAGCGCCAGGATGCGAAGGGCGCCCTGAAGAAGCCCTACGCGGCAACCGAGATGGGGCTCATCTACGTCAATCCCGAAGGGCCCGGAGGCAAGCCCGACCCGCTGGCCTCCGCCAAGGAGATCCGCGAGACCTTTGGCCGCATGAGCATGGACGATGTCGATACGGTGGCGCTGATCGCCGGCGGACACACGTTCGGCAAGGCGCACGGCGCGCACAAGCCGGCGGGCTGCGTGGGCAAGGAGCCGGCTGCCGCCGGTCTGGAAGAGCAGGGGCTGGGCTGGGTCAGCAAATGTGGCACGGGCCATGGCGTGGACACCGTCAACAGCGGGCTGGAAGGCGCGTGGTCGACCAACCCGACGCGCTGGACCCACGAATTCCTGACATGGCTCTACAGCTTCGACTGGGAAACGACCAAAGGTCCGGGCGGCGCGATCCAGTGGGTGCCCAAAAACAACGCCAGCGCCAATTTCGTGCCGGATGCCCATGATCCGAAGAAGCGGCACAAGCTGATGATGTTCACCACGGACATCGCGCTCAAGATGGACCCGGAGTACCACAAGATCTCGAAGCGATTCCTCGAAAATCCGAAGGAATTCGAGGACGCGTTCGCCAGGGCATGGTTCAAGCTCATGCATCGCGACCTGGGGCCGAAGTCGCGCTACCTCGGGCCCGATGTGCCCAAGGAAGACCTGATCTGGCAGGATCCGATCCCCAAGGTCGATCACAAGCTGGTGGACGACAAGGACGTGGCCAGCCTGAAGACCACCATCCTGTCGTCGGGCCTGACCATCCCCGAGCTGGTCCGCACCGCCTGGGCGTCGGCCGCGACCTTCCGCGTGACGGATATGCGGGGTGGCGCCAACGGTGCGCGCATTCGCCTGGCGCCGCAGAAGGATTGGGGCGTCAACGACCCTGCCGAGCTGGCCAAGGTGCTGGATCGTCTGGAGGCCATCCAGAAGGATTTCAATTCGGCGCAGAAGGGCAGTGGCAAGAAGGTGTCGCTGGCGGACCTGATCGTTCTGGGCGGGACGGCCGCGGTGGAAGAAGCGGCCCGCAAGGGCGGCCACAAGGTGGATGTGCCGTTCACGCCGGGCCGCATGGACGCTTCGGCGGAACAGACGAGCGTCCAGTCCTTTGCCGTGCTTGAGCCGGTGGCCGACGGTTTCCGCAACTACTATGGCAAGCAGAGCCCCCGCTCGCCGGCGGACATGCTGGTCGAGCGCGCGAGCTACCTGAACCTGAGGGTGCCCGAGATGACCGTGCTGCTTGGCGGCATGCGGGCGCTGGACGCCAATGCCGGTGGTTCGCGCCACGGTGTGTTCACCGATCGGCCCGGCACGCTGAGCAACGACTTCTTCGTCAATCTGCTCGACATGTCCACCAAGTGGTCGAAGTCATCGTCCGATCAGGGGGTGTATGAGGGCCGCGATCGTGCGACCGGCAAGGTCAAGTGGCAGGCTACCCCGGTGGACCTGATCTTCGGCTCGAATTCGGAGCTGCGCGCCGTCGCGGAAGTCTATGGGTCCGACGACAGCAAGGACAAGTTCGTCCAGGACTTTGCCAAGGCATGGGTCAAGGTCATGAACCTGGATCGCTTCGACAAGGCGGCGGCGACCGGGCTGTGACCCGTCCCCTGAGGCGCCGACTGGGCGGGTCGCAACGGCCCGCCCGGCACGGACACCTTGCGGCAGGTGTCGCAATCCGAACGTGGCTATCTATACTGGCTCTGTCGCGTGCCCGTGCACGCGGGGGAGCCAGCCACCATGACACCGAGCCGAATCGCCCGAATCGCGGTCATCGCCCGCATCGCCGTCCTCCTTGTGCCGGTCGGCCTTGCCGGCTGCGTATCGATCAGCAGCAGCGATCCCAATCCACCGCAATCGTCCACCGTGGTCACGCCCGCCGGCAGTGCAACCACGGTCTGCAGCCCCGGCCCCTGCTAGGGCGCCGGGCTGTCCGCGGGCCGTGCGCCATGCCGCGCGGCGGCCACGTCCCGCACCTGTCGCATGACGCCCTCGGCGAACAGCACCGGACCGTGCATCGGGATGCCCGCTTCGCGCAACGCGTCGGCCGTCCACGTATTGCAGGTATAGAAGCCGTTGTAGCGCGCCGTGGCGCCGAAGTAGAGTCCGCCGGGATAGGGGCCGTTGCCCAGCCCCAACGGCTCGCCGGCGTCGTTTTCCTGGATCGTCCGGTTCAGGAATGCGCGCAGGCGCCCGATGCCGGCTTCGTCCAGTTCCCAGATCCACCACATTGCCCGCGCCGAACGCGGCGGCCGGCGTATCGCGCAGGATCGTCAGCAGGATCGCGCCATCGCCGGGGAGCAGGGCCGACAGCAGCGTCAGCGGACCGCGTTCGCCGGTAATCAGGTAGTGGCGGTCGCCAAAGCCGAAGCAGAGATAGTTGGAACCGTCGTAGCCCCGGGTCACGCGCAGGAGCCGCGCATCGGCATCGACGCTGCGGATGCAGATGTCGGTGTGCCAGTCGCGCTCGACCACCGAGATGGTCGTGAGGGGCGGCGCTGCCACGGCCGCCGGTGCCGTGGCGCAGCCGCACATGGCCAGGGTCGCGGCCGCGCCGATCAGGGCGATGCGCAGGCGGCCAGGCATGGTCAGGCGGCCGCCACGGTGCGCTCGATCAGCCCGGCCATCGCGGCCCGAAACTGGTCCGGATCGCCGCCGGCCTCGATTTCGAGCGCCGCGCGGTCGAACGCGGCGGACAGCAGGGCGGCCAGCGCATCGACCGGGGTGGCTGCAGGCAGCCCGTGGCCCAGGGCCGCCTGCAGCCCTTCGCGCAAGGTGCGGCCGGCGTGGCGGGCATCGAGCGCGAACATGGCAGCGGTGCCGAGCACGGCCGGGCCATCGATCAGAAGCAACCGCGTGCGCCCCGGCACCGTCATCGCCTTCAGATAGGCCAGGCTGCCGGCCAGCAGCGCATCGCGCACGGGCAGGTCCTGCGGCGCGGCGCTTTCGATATCCACCGCCACCGCGCGGGCCTCGTCTTCGAGGATGGCGCGGAACAGGTCCTGCTTGTCGGTGAAATGGTGATAGAGCGCCCCGCGCGTAATGCCGGCGGCCGCCGCGATTTCGGGTGTCGATGTGGCCGCATAGCCCTTGCGGATCAACAGGTCGCGGGCCGCTGCCAGTAGCGCCGTGCGCGTAGCCAGTGTGCGCTCCTGATTCGAGCGGGCCTTTCTATCTTGCATACATACAGCCTGTATGTTTAAATGGATCGGAAAGATGCAGGCTGTATGTTACGTCACGCCCCGCGTGGCGCCAACGATGGAGACACCGACCCATGCGAACCACCAGCTACTACCCCGTGTTGATGACTGAAGACGTGGCCGGGACGGCGGCGTTTTACGCCAGGCACTTCGGCTTTGCGCCAGTGTTCACCGCCGACTGGTACGTGCATCTGCAATCGGTGCAGGACCCGCAGGTGAACCTGGCCATCCTCGATGCCAGCCACGACACGATTCCGGCACAGGGGCGCGGCAGGACTGCCGCCGGCATGCTGCTGAATTTCGAAGTCGACGATGTGGATGCGGTGCATGCGCGGCTATCGGGCGCCGGGCTGCCCATCCTGCTGCCCCTGCGCGACGAGGCGTTCGGGCAGCGCCACTTCATCACCGCCGATCCGAATGGCGTGATGCTCGACATCATCACCCCGATCGCCCCGTCCGCCGAGTTTGCCGCCCAGTACGACGCCGACGCGTTGCCGGGCTGAACCCGCCACCGCGGCGGATATCGATCGCGGTCTTATGCGATGCCTGCCGCCTGCAGCCCCCACCCGGCCAGCGCGCACGCGAGCACCACCGCCCATGGCGGCACGCGCCAGACGGCCAGCGCAACCAGCGCCAGCAGGGCCAGCGCGAAATCCGCCGGAGCCAGCACGGCGCTGGTCCAGACCGGGTGATACAAGGCTGCCAGCAGCAGCCCCACCACCGCCGCGTTGACACCGGCCAGCGCCGCGCGGGTGGCGCCATGGCGGCGCAGCCGTTCCCAGAAGGGCAGCGCGCCAAAGACCAGCAGGAACGACGGCGCGAAGATGGCCACCACGCAGAGCGCGCCGCCGGACCAGCCATTGGGCGCCAGCGTACCGGCGGCGCCGAGGAACGCGGCGAACGTGAACAGCGGCCCGGGCACCGCCTGCGCCGCACCGTAGCCGGCCAGGAACGTATCGTTGTCCACCCAGCCCGGCGGCACCACGGCCGCCTGCAGCAGCGGCAGCACGACGTGACCGCCGCCGAAGACCAGCGCCCCGGCGCGGTAGAAGGCATCGAACAGGGCCACCGCGTGATTGCCGGACGCGCGCGCGGCAAACGGCAATCCCACCAGCAACACCGCGAAGGCGACCAGGCACAGCAGCGCCAGCCCATGGCCCACCGGCACGGACAGCGGTTCGTGCGGCACGGCATCGCTGCTGCGGAAGCGGCGCGCGCCAATCAGGCCCGCCACCACCATCACGCCCAACTGGCACGCCGGCGACGGCACCAGGCTGACCGCCACGGCGGCCAGCGCCATCAGCGTGATACGGGGGGCGTCGGGACAGAGCGAGCGGGCCATGCCCCAGACCGCCTGCGCCACCACGCCCACCGCCGCCACCTTGAGCCCATGCAGCGCGCCGGCCGGTATCAGGTTGCCATAGCGCGACAGGCCCAGCGCAAACAGGATCAGCGCCACGGCGGAAGGCAGCGTGAAGCCGATCCATGCCGCCAGCGCGCCCAGGTAGCCGGCGCGTGACAAGCCGACCACCATGCCCACCTGGCTGCTGGCCGGACCCGGCAGGAACTGGCACAGCGCAACGATATCGGCATAGGCATGTTCGCTGAGCCAGCGGCGCTGCGCCACGAACGCCTCGCGAAAATACCCAAGGTGCGCCACCGGGCCGCCGAACGACGTCAGGCCGAGGCGCAGGAACACCACAAATACTTCCCACGCGGCGCTCATGCCCGGTCTCCTTGGGTGTCGTTCATGCGGATGGTCGCTACCAGCCCGGTGCCTTCCGACGCCGGCCGGTTGGCCAGGTCGATCGACAGTCCATGCAGTTCGGCAATGCGCCGCGCGATGGAAATGCCGAGCCCGGTGCCCTGTTCATGCTGCGAGCCGCCCCGGAAGAAGCGGCTGCCCAGCCGCGCCAGCTGGTCGGGCTGCACGCCGGGGCCGCGGTCGGCCACCACGATGCAGTCGGGTTCGAAGGCCAGCGTGACGGTTGACCCCGCCGGGCTGTAGCGCAGCGCGTTGTCCATCAGGTTGCGCAACATGGTGCCAAGCAGCGTGGGGTCACCGCAAACGTCGATGGGTTTGGCGTCGGGGCGCGGCCAGACGATCTCCATGTCGACGTGGCGGCGTTCGGACAGCAGGAGGCAGTCGGAGAGCACGTGCTGGGAGACGTCGCGCCAGTCCACCGCGCTGCGCGAGGGCGGGCCGTTCTCGTCCTCCAGCCGGCTCATCGTCAGCAGTTGCGATACCAGGTGGCTCAGGCGGTCGATGCCGGCTTCGACGTTGATGGCAGCCTGGGCACGCTCGGCCGGATCGGCGGAGCGCCGGGCGACGTCCCACTGCGCCTTCAGCGCGGCCAGCGGCGTGCGCATTTCGTGCGCGGCATCGGCGGTCAGCCGGCGTTCGTGTTCGAGCAGGGCCGATACGCGGTCCAGCAGGCGGTTCATCGCGTGCACCAGCGGCGCCAGTTCGGGCGGCGCGTCGTGCAGCGAGATCGGCGTGGGATCGCCGGGAGCCCGCGTGGCGATGGTGTGCGACAGCGCCAGCATCGGGTGCAGCATCCGGCGGATGCCCCACACCAGCAGCGTGGTCAGCAACGGCAGCCCCACCACCCAGGGCAGCACCTGCGCCTGCAGGTACGACCACACCAGCTCCTCGCGCTCGGCCATGATCTGGCCCACGCAGACGCGCCAGCCGGCCACGGGCCCATCCAGATAGTAGAGGCGCCAAGGCACGCCATCGATCTGCCGGTCGGTAAAGCCGCGTACACCGGGCAGGCGCGGCAGGCGGTCGCCGTCGGGATCGATGTGGAACGGTTGGCCGGTGCCGCGCCAGGTGGCGATTGCCATGTCGCCAAGGCCGGCGGCGCCGAGGTCGCCCAGGTCGGTATCGCCGGGCACCATGCCGTCCGGCTGCGGGTGCGGAGGTACCGCGCCGGTGTTGATCAACGGCAGCACCGCCTGCATCTGCTGCGCCATGCGCACCATGGCGGTGTCATAGAACTCGTTGATCTCCATGCGCGCGTTCAGGAAGATCATGACGCTGGTGAGTACCCAGGCAAACGCCACCGACGCCAGCACGACCAGTATCAGCCGCCGCTGCAGGGTCATGCATCGTCCCCGTTGCCGTTGTCGGCCGAGGGGGTCTCCAGCGCGTCGAGCGTGCCGAGCGTGTAGCCGGCACCGCGCAGCGTGCGCACGATGCCGGGATGGATCTTGCGCCGCAGGTGGTGGATATGCACTTCGAGCGTGTTGCTCTCGGAACCTTTTTCCCACTCGTAGAGTTTGTCGCGCAGAAATTCGCGCGTCAGCACGCGGTTGGGGTGCGCCAGCAGCAGTTCCAGCAGCATCGATTCGCGGCTGGTCAGGTCCACCGACTTGCCCTGCCAGACGGCCAACCGCGCGGCCGGGTGGTATTCGAGCGGGCCGTGGCGCCATACCGGCTCGGGCATGCCCGCGGACCGGCGCGTGTGCGCGCGCAGGCGGGCAGCCAGTTCGTCCAGATCCACGGGTTTGATCAGGTAGTCGTCGGCGCCGGCATCGAGCCCGCTGATGCGGCTTTGCACCGCGTCCCGGGCGGTCAGCACTACCACCGGCGTCTGGCGGCCCTGGTTGCGCCAGCGCGAGAGCAGCGTCACGCCGTCCTGGTCCGGCAGGCCCAGATCCAGCAGCACCGCGTCGTAGTGCATGGCGGCGATGGCGCGGTCGGCATCGGCCCCGGTACGGAACCAGTCCACGGCGTGCCCCATCAGCTTCAGGCCGCGCTGCATGCCATCCCCCAACATGGGGTCGTCTTCAACGATAAGTATTCTCATGAGCGAACTGCTTGGAACGACTGTTTATTGGTATCGATTGAAACGGGACGCATGATGCACTTCGCGCGGTCCAAGCGTAGCATCGCGCCGGGTCAGGTGCACGCTTAATCTGAAATTAAGGCTGATTCCCTAATCTGCGCGCTCGATTCTCCAAGATCAACGCGCGTGCAGGACCGATTGGGCACAAACGCGACTTCGGCGAAGCCACCCGGATCCGACATGCACCTTCCTCCTAGCAAGCAACGCATCACGCACGAAGTGGCTGACCGGACCCGTCCGGTTTCGTTGCCGGCCGGCTTGCGCGTGTCTGCCGTGGCTGGCTGGACGGCGCTGTTCGTCGCTGTGGCGCTGCTGGTCTGGTTCGGTACGCTGGGCCTGCGGCACCTGGTGGGACCCGACGAAGGGCGCTACGCGGAAATCTCGCGCGAGATGCTGACCACGGGCGACTGGGTCACGATCCGCTACAACGCGCTGAAGTATTTCGAAAAGCCGCCATTCCACATGTGGGCAACCGCCGTGACCTACGCGCTGTTCGGCGTGGGCGAATGGCAGGCGCGCCTGACCGTGGCGCTGGCCGGCCTGCTGGGCATCGGCATGTCGATGCTGGCCACCTGGCGCTGGTTCGGGCCGCGTGCGGCCGCGTTTGCCGGCCTGGCGCTGCTGGCCGCGCCGATGTGGAGCGTGGCTGCGCATTTCAACACGCTCGACATGACGCTGGCCGGCGTGATGTCGTGCATCCTGGGCTGCATGCTGGTGGCCCAGCATCCGGACGCTTCGCCAACCAGCCGGCTGCGCTGGATGGTGGCGTGCTGGGCAGCGATGGGCGTGGCCATCCTGACCAAGGGGCTGGTGGGCATCGCGTTGCCCGGCCTGGTGCTGGTGGTCTACACGCTGGTCACGCGCGATTGGGGATTGTGGCGCAGGCTGCACCTCACGGCCGGTGCGGTGACGATGCTGGTCATCGCCATGCCGTGGTTCTACCTGGTGTCCGAGCGCAATCCCGAGTTCCTGAACTTCTTTTTTATCCACGAGCACTGGCAGCGATATACGTCCGGCGTGCATTCGCGCGGCGGCCCGATCGTGTACTTCGTGCCGCTGGTGCTGGCGGGCTTCCTGCCCTGGGCAGGCCTGTTCCCCCGGTTGTGGACAGCCATGCGCAGCGCGGCCCCAGCCGAGGATGCCACCGCGCGCGCGCGTTTCCGTCCGGCACTGATGGCGGGCATCTGGGCCATCGCCATCTTCGTATTCTTCAGCCTGTCGCGCTCCAAGCTGCCCGGCTACATCGTGCCGGTGTTCCCGGCGCTGGGCATCCTGGCCGGCGTGGCGCTCGACCGCATGGATGCGCGGGCCTGGGGCCGCCAACTGCGGGCCATGGCCATCGTTGCGATCTGCGGATTGCTGGCCAGCCCGATCGTGGCCACGCTCAACGCGAACCACACGCCGAATGCGTTCTACCGCGCCTATGCCGTCTGGGTCGCCGTGGCCTTCGTGGTGATGCTGCTGGCCATCCTGGCGGCGCGCATGCTGCTGCAGCGCCGTGGCGTGCTGCCCAGCGTAGCTGTCTATGCCTTGGGCATGTACATGGGATTCACCGCCGCGCTGCTGGGCCACGAGACGGTGGGCGGCCCGGCGTCGGGTGCCGACCTGGTGCCGCAGATCCACCAGCGGCTGACGCCGGGCATGAAGCTCTACGGCGTCAACATGCTGGACCACACGCTGCCGTTCTACCTGGGCCATCCGCTGACGATGGTGGGTGCGGCGGACGAACTGACGTTCGGCACCACGATCGAACCGCAACGCTGGCTGCCCGACGTGGCCGCCTTCGCAAAGGTCTGGAAGGGCGGCGAGCCCGCGATGGCGGTCATGTCGCCCCAGACCTACCTGGAACTGTCGTCCAGCATTCCACTCTACGTCGTGGCGCGCGACTGGCGCCGCGTGGTGGTGACAAACGTGGCGGTCCCGCCGCCGCAGTCGCGCTGACCGATCTTTGAACTACCCGTTTTGGCCGACATCGCGCGGCCCTTTTTTCGTTTTGAAAGATTCCCGATCCATGCAGCACAAGCGAGTCCTGATTCTTGGCGTCAACGGCTTCATCGGCCACCATCTGACGCGCCGCATCCTGGAAACCACGCAGTGGGAGGTCTACGGCATGGACATGTCGTCAGACCGCCTGGGCGACCTGGTGAACCATCCGCGCATGCACTTCTCCGAGGGTGACATCACCATCAACAAGGAGTGGGTGGAGTACAACATCCGCAAGTGCGACGTGATCCTGCCGCTCGTGGCCATCGCCACGCCGGCCACGTACGTGCGCAACCCGCTGCGCGTGTTCGAGCTGGACTTCGAGGCCAACCTGCCGATCGTGCGCAGCGCCGTGAAGTACGGCAAGCACCTGGTGTTCCCGTCGACCTCCGAGGTCTACGGCATGTGCGCCGACGAGGAATTCGACCCCGAGGCCTCGCCGCTGATCTACGGCCCGATCAACAAGCCGCGCTGGATCTACGCCTGCTCCAAGCAGCTGATGGACCGCGTGATCCACGCCTACGGCATGGAGCAGGGCCTGAACTACACGCTGTTCCGCCCGTTCAACTGGATCG